>SWCG01002348.1_pt1 | contig 150294 bp, 131 predicted proteins | sample 4690071 | NCBI WGS metagenome assembly SWCG01 (sample SAMN10267281, study PRJNA491770) | bioreactor metagenome | isolation source: DHS bioreactor inoculated with subseafloor sediment | place: Japan: off Shimokita Peninsula | collected 2012-10 | reverse complement strand
CCCCCCCGTGCGAGACACCGCATCGATCAGCTCCGAACGCAATTCGGCTGCAAGCGCGGGAAGATCGTCTTCGGAGAAGCGTTTCAGATCGGCCGGATACGCTACCTTGTCGAGGAGGGGCGTGTCGGGTGGCGATTTCATGAGCGTCACCTCGCCTGTTCGCATTGAAAGGTCATAGGACTTCAATCGCCGAAAGTAAACGGAATGTCGCAAAACAAAACCGTTCGCTTCCACACTTGTACGAAAGAACAAGCGCCGGCGGGAAAACCGTCAAAATTGTGGGAAATTCAGGAAGAACAGCGTTCCCAAAACTGGCCGGAACCGGCCAGACGGGCAACCACAGCATATGTTTGGAGGCGTCAGCCTTCGTCGAGGGGTTCCGAACCCGTCGGCTGGCCCTCACGGGAAAGGCGAATCTTCTCCACCTTGTCCTCCGCCGCCTTCAGCAGACGGTCGCAGTGCTTCTTTAACGCTTCGCCGCGCTCATAGATGCGGATCGACTGATCGAGCGGGACGTCGCCGCGCTCAAGGTCCTCCACGATCTTCTCGAGCGCCTCAAGCGCCTGCTCGAAGCTCATCGCCTTGATGTCGTCGTTGGCGTCTTCGGCCATTCTTCATCCCTTCATCAAACGGCCGACATGGGCTGCGACCGACGCGGAAAGTCCTTCGAGGTCGTAGCCACCTTCCAGCAGGCTGACAAGGCGTCCCTGTGACAAACGATCGGCCTTCTCCATCAGGACACCGGTTGCCCAATCGAAATCCTCGGTCTGCAAGTTGAGCTCGGCAAGCGGATCGCGCCAATGGGCATCGAACCCCGCCGATATGATGATCAGGTCGGGGGAGAACCGGTCAAGCGCGGGCAGGACGAGCGTGTTGAAGGCATCCCGGAAGGCTTCCGACCCTGCCCCCGGCGGCAGCGGCGCATTCACAATATTGCCGGATCCCGTCTCGTCGCGTGCGCCAGTGCCTGGATAGAGTGGCATCTGGTGCGTGGAGCAGTACAGAACCGTCGGGTCTTCCCAGAATATATCCTGCGTCCCGTTGCCGTGATGCACGTCCCAATCGACTATGGCAACGCGCTCCGCGCCGTGCTTGCGCTGTGCATAACGGGCCGCAATGGCTGCATTATTGAAGAGGCAGAACCCCATTGCACGGTCTTTTTCGGCATGATGGCCGGGCGGTCGTCCCGCCACGAAGACATTGCCCGCCTCGCCGGTAAAGACATCGTCCACCGCCGCATTCGCGCCACCGATCGCAAGCAGCGCGGCTTCGAAGCTCTTCGGGCTTACCGTCGTGTCTTCGTCGATCCGCGCCATGCCCTCTTCGGGAATGCTCATCTTGACCTTGTCCAGGTGATGCTGCGGATGCGCATAAAGAATGGTCGCCTCGTCCCCCAGGGGTGCCTCAAGCCTTTCCAGATAGGCGAAGGGCTCGTCATCCAGCCGGTCGACGATTGCCCGCAGGCGATCCGGCCGTTCTGGATGGCCAGGCGGCGTCAGATGCTCGCGGCAGACCGGATGGGTGTAGAAACGCGTTCTCATACCGCAAGTGTAGTGGCCAAAGCGTGGCTTGGCCATGAGGACACCACATGCCGCCGTTCGTTTCAACAGGCTGTTTTCACGTTCCGGCAGCACAAACCCGGAGGAAGCTCATCTACCGTCCGTCGGTGGCTGGAAGAACAGGGCTGGCCGGGGCACAGTTCCGCGCCCTCAACCCCTCAAGCAGCCCCTTGAAGGCTGCAACCGCCCTCCTGGACACAGCCGCGGGATCGTCAGAATTGGCGATCCACATTGAGGCGTGCAGGCTCGCGCCGCTGATCATCCGGGCGATTGCCTCGCCGTCGACGAGTTTCAGCAGTCCGGCCTCTTCGAGCCGCTTGAGGCTTTGCGACAGGGAGCGGATGCAGCCCATCTGGTTGGGCCATTTATACGGATCGCCCAGAACGGCCGGTCCGTCGAGCAGCATGACGCGCTGAATCTCAGGCTCGAGCGCCATCTCGATATACCCCACGCATTCGGCCACGAAACCCTGCCAGGGATCTTCGTAACTTGCCGCAACACCATTCAAGCGTTCGCTCATCTCCGCGTCGATCTCGACAATCACCGCCTTCAGCAGCCCCTCCTTGCCGCCGAAATGATGATAGAGAGCGCCGCGCGTCAGGCCTGCCTCAGCGGTGAATTCATCCATTGAGGCAGCGGCATAGCCCACGGTGCCGAACGCCTAGCGGGCCGCCTTGATGAGCTTGGCTCGGGTTTCGACGATCATTTCACTTCGCGGTTTATGCGCCATTGTCTCCCCTTCACATACGCGACGTATGTGAACTCGATCAAAGTTCGCATCAAGGACAGTTCCAATGCCCAACCCCTATCGCGAAATACTCAAAGCGCCGGGTACGAAGGGTTTCGCCGCCGCAGGTTTCGCGGCTGGTCGACAGATAACGTCAAGCCGCTCTTCTGGTGCCCGCCAGCCTCGTTTCGGTGGCCGCCTTTCTCACGCTGATCCTCGCGGCCAATCAAGACTGGCCAGTCTGGACGATGTTCCTTTCGGCCTTGCTGGCAGCGACAATGCCGGGCATACCAGCCATGGTTCGCGCACGCTGGAGCGAGATTTTCCGCGACCGGCCCGAACTCAACACCGCCTTTGCCTTCGAATCGGTCGCCGATGAACTTGTCTACATCGCAGGCGCGTCGCTTTCCGTCGGCCTGAGCGTCGCTCTCTTTCCCGAAGCAGGCATGTTGGCAAGCACGCTGTTTCTCGCAGCAGGCATCACCGCCTTCGTGCTGCAGCGTTCGACCGAACCGCGCGTGCGTCCGTTCGAAGGCGGCAGGACGATATCGGCCATCCGCCTGCGGCCGGTACAGATCATCACCGTTGCGCTTGTCTTCGTCGGTTCCATCTTCGCCACGGCAGAAGTGAGCGCTGTGGCGATCACGAAGGAGCTCGGTCAACCGGGTGCGGCGAGCCTTGTGATCGGCGTCTACGCCGTCGGCTCATTTGTCATCGGCATCATCGTTGGAGCACTGAATCTCGACGTGCCGCTGCAACGCCAGTTCGCCATCGCTGTCGCCGTAATCGCGCTGACCACAGTCCCCCTGCTCTTCGCCGACACGGTGGCACTGCTCGCGATCACCGTATTCATCAGCGGCATGGCGGTCTCTCCGACCTTCATCACCGCTTTCGGGCTCATTGAACGACGCGTGCCGGAAGCCATGCTGACGGAGGGTATTACATAGGTGATGACCGGCATCGGCATTGGCATGGCGCTCGGCGCATTCCTCGCCGGCTGGGTGGTCGACGTCTACGGACCGCGCAACGGCTTCTGGGTCTCGGTGGTGGCGGGAACGGCGTCCTTCCTGACGGTCCTGTTCGGCCAGAACAGCCTCTCGGGCACACGAAGCCCCGATGCATCCGCGCCACTCACACAGCCTGCTGAATGACAGCAGGCAAGCCTGCGGGTTCCGGGAAACCGGGACCCGTCCCGGTTCAGTGCCCGGCGGCAGGAATCAATCAGACGATGTCGGTCGCGGCGATATCGATGCCGAAGCCTTCAAGCCCCACATAGTGCCGCTCACGCGATGCCATCAGGCGAATGGACGAAATACCCAGGTCCTTGAGTATCTGCGCACCAAGGCCGATCTCGCGCCATTCGCTTTCCCGGCGCAAAGCTTCCTCATGCTCTTCCCTGCCCTCGCCGGCGGCACGGCGGCGGTGCTGATGGGCAACGCCGATGGACCCCTCGCGCAGGTAGACCAATACGCCCCTGCCGAGCCCGGCCATGCGATCCATGGCCTCGCGCAAGCGCGCCTCCTTGCCGAAGACGTCGGCAACCACATCTTCCGTGTGAAGCCGGACAGGGATTTCCGACCCGTCGCGTATGTCGCCGAAGACGATGGCAAGATGTTGCATCACCTCCCAGGGCAGCGTGTAGGCATAGGCCTTTGCCGGACCACAGACCGTCTCCACATCGAAGCTCGCCACCCGCTCCACAAGCGTTTCCTGACGCTGGCGATAGGCGATAAGATCGGCGACGGAAACCTGCTTCAACCCATTCTTCTGCGCGAAATCCGATACCTGCGGACCACGCATCACCGTGCCGTCATCATTGACCAGTTCGCAGATCACGCCTACGGGCGGCAACCCGGCAAGCCTGCACAGGTCAACAGCGGCCTCGGTGTGGCCGGACCGCATCAGAACCCCGCCTTCCCGCGCAACCAGCGGGAAGATATGGCCGGGACGCACAAAATCCGAAGGCCCGACATTGGGATTTGCCAGATTGCGCACAGTCAGCGTGCGGTCATCGGCGGAAATGCCGGTGGTGGTGCCGTGCTTGAAATCGACCGTCACGGTGAAGGCTGTGGAATGGGGCGCATCATTTTCGGCGACCATCGGGGCCAGATTGAGCCGCCGGGCCTCTTCGCGCGGCATGGGCGCGCAGACGATGCCCGAGGTATGGCGCACGATGAAAGCCATCTTCTCGGCGGTGCAATGAACCGCCGCAACGATGAGATCGCCTTCGTTCTCGCGACCGTCATCGTCCATGACGACGACGATCTCGCCGCGCTCGAAGGCACGCAGGGCTTCAACGACTTTCTTTTGATCGTAGGGCATGGGTCAGATCGTTCCGTTCTCGTCACAGGGAGCAGCGCCCAGGCGGCCGCCCCTCACAAAAATCACTCAGCCCTGCCCGGTCTGGCCGCGATGGCGCAGATAATGGTCGGCAATGGCGCAGGCCATCATCGCTTCGCCAATCGGCACGGCACGTATACCCACACAGGGGTCATGCCGACCCTTGGTCATGACATCGACATCGTTGCCATCCTTGTCCACACTCTGGCGCGGCGTGAGGATGGAGGACGTCGGCTTGACCGCGAAACGGGCGACCACCGGCTCGCCGGTGGAAATCCCGCCCAGAATACCGCCGGCATTGTTGCTCAGGAAACGCGGGCGGCCGTCATTGCCCATGCGCATCTCGTCGGCATTCTCCTCGCCGGTGATGCGGGCCGCCTCGAAGCCATTGCCGATCTCAACCCCTTTGACGGCGTTGATTGACATCAGGTTCGAGCAGATGTCCTGATCGAGCTTGGCATAGAGCGGTGCGCCGAGGCCGGCGGGAACGCCCTGCGCCACCACCTCGATCACCGCGCCCACGGACGAGCCCGCCTTGCGGATACCATCCAGGTAATCTGTGAAGACGGGCACCGATTTCGGGTCCGGCGTGAAGAAGGGGTTTTCCTCATGGCCGATGAAATCCCAATCCCAATTGGCGCGGTCTATCTCCTTGACTCCCATGGAAACAAGTGCGCCGCGCACCTTCAGGCCCGGCACGACCTTGCGGGCAAGCGCGCCGGCGGCAACGCGGGTCGCGGTCTCGCGTGCCGATGAGCGGCCGCCGCCACGATAGTCCCTGAGCCCGTATTTGGTGTCATAGGTGAAATCGGCGTGGCCTGGACGAAACCGGCGGGCGATCTCGCTGTAGTCCTTCGAGCGCTGATCCACGTTCTCGATCATCATGGAGATCGGCGTGCCGGTGGTGATCAGCGTCTCGCCATCCTCCTCGGGCAGCACACCGGAGAGCACCTTTACGGCGTCGGGTTCGCGGCGCTGGGTGACGAAGCGGGACTGGCCGGGACGGCGCTTGTCGAGCTCGGCCTGGATTTCCGCGACGGTGAAGCGGATGCCGGGCGGGCAACCGTCGATCACGCAGCCGATGGCCGGCCCGTGGCTTTCGCCCCAGGTGGTGACGCGGAAAAGATGGCCGAAAGTGTTGTGCGACATTGAAGGAAACTCTCATGCGGCAGGACGATGCGGGCCGCAGAGCGTTCTCCCCCGGCCCGGTCGCTCCGCTTCTAGAGCATTTTACCGCCTGTGGGAAACACCCATGTCGCAGAATTGCCGTAGAAGGGTTATAAGCCGGCAAGTGTCAAAAACAGTCCGAATTCCAGGCCGCAGCGCTTGCTTCCCGCGCCAGTTTTGACACATTTGAACTGTTTTATTCGAGAGCAAAGTCAACACTTCGGTCGCGCAGGCACCGAAACAGAGGCAGAAAGAGGATTTGGATGCGCATTCCCGCTGCGGCGTTCGCCTTGTTCATGTTTGCCCTCCCCGCGTTAGCGGCTGATGCCGAGGGGAAAGTTACGAAGGTCGATGAGGAAAATCTGACCATCACCCTGGAAAACGGCCAGACCTACAAGCTGCCCTCCGAAATGGACATCTCGGTCATCGAACCGGGCATGGAAGTGGTGCTCGCCTATCGCGAGGGCGACAAGGGCGTGAAGCAGATCACCGATATGGTGCTGCCGGAATAGTGCTTCCTTCTCATCCCAACTAAAAAGCCTGCCTCAACAAGGCAGGCTTTTTGCGTTATCCACGAACATCCAAGGCGCGTCGATCTATCAGATCCGCTCCATGCGCTTCAGGTCGCAGTCTTCGTCCCGAAAGCGGCTCCCGCTTTCGAAAGACATGCTTCAGATCCAATCCACAGTGCCGTTTTCAAACCGCAGGATGCGGTCCTGCGGGATCGGCACTGTCGCAGCCTCTTCCGGCTCAACCTGTCCCGTCAGAAACAGGAGGGCGCGGATGACGCCGCCATGGGTGACACAAACCGTCGGTTCGCGCACTTCCTCAAGCCAGGGCCTGATGCGCATGGCAAGCATGGCATAGCTCTCGGCCGTCTCGCCCGGAGGGACGAAACCCCATTTGTCCAGCGCACGTGCCTTGGTTGCGCCGGGATGTTCCCGCTCCAGCTCCGCGTAGGTGAAGCCTTCCCATTCGCCGAAATTCAACTCCTTCAAACGCGGATCGAGCTGATATTCCTGTGGCGGGAGGCCAAGTCCCGCTCGAACGCGCTCCATCGTCTCGCGCGTGCGGCGCAGCGGGCTGGAGACAAAACGGAATGCCGCAGCCTCACCAATAAGCCTGGCAAGGAGAACGCCATTCCCATCGGCCTGTTTCTGGCCGACGGTGTTGATATCGGTATCGGCCTGCCCCTGCAGTCGCTCCTCGACATTCCAGTCGGTCTGTCCGTGGCGGATGACATAGAGCAGCGGCGGTCTCAAATCGGGCATTTAGTCGTTGACCACCGAAATATCGGGCGCATCGACTGCCTTCATTCCCACGACGTGATACCCTGAATCCACATGCAGAATCTCGCCCGTGACGCCGCGCGAAAGGTTCGACAGGAGATAAAGGGCAGAATCGCCCACCTCATCGATGGTCACGACGCGCTTGAGCGGAGAGTTGTATTCGTTCCAGCGCAGGATGTAGCGGAAATCGCCGATGCCGGAGGCAGCAAGCGTCTTGATCGGCCCGGCCGAAATAGCGTTGACGCGGATATTGTTGCTGCCCAGATCGACCGCGAGATAACGCACGCTTGCTTCCAGCGCAGCCTTTGCCACACCCATTACATTGTAGTGCGGCATAACCTTTTCCGCGCCGTAATAGGTGAGCGTGACGATGGAACCGCCCTCGGTCATCAGGGGTTCGGCCCGCTTGGCCACCGCCGTCAGCGAATAGACCGAGATATCCATGCTGCGCAGGAAGTTGTCACGGCTTGTCTCGACATAGCGGCCCGTCAGTTCGTCCTTGTCGGAAAAGGCGACAGCATGAACGACGAAATCGAGGCGCCCCCATTTCTGGCGAAGCGTCTCGAATACCGCATCCACACTTTCGATATCCGTCACGTCACAATGGCCGGCGACAATCGCGCCCAATTCCTCGGCCAGAGGCTCGACACGCTTCTTGAGTGCATCGCCCTGATATGTCAGAGCCAGCTCCGCTCCCTGGGCCGCACAGGCCTTCGCGATGCCCCAGGCGATCGAGCGATTGTTGGCGACCCCCAGAATGAGCCCGCGCTTACCGGCCATCAGGCCATTGCCATTTGTCATGGAATGGTTCTCCGAATTCTGTTTGCAGCATGCCGGCCCCATTCCAGGAGGCGCGGCACCCATCAGCCTTGTTTCCGATGCCGGCTAAGGCAGGCGATTCCCGCCGTGGCATACCGTTACGGACGGCAAGCCCTATCGCACAGCCCTGCGGCGGCATCAAGCGGATTGGCGGAACAAAGCCTCCAGTGCGGGGTCTCCTCCTTCAGGCAGCATGATCTGCACGTGAGCGTAAAGGTCACCATGCCCCTCGCCCTTCTTCGGCAGGCCGCGCCCCTTGATGCGCAGCGTGCGGCCGGAATTCGTCCAGGCCGGAACGGTCAGCGCGAGCTTGCCAGCCGGGGTGTCGACCGGAACCTTCGCGCCCAGAACGGCGTCGCGCAGACTGACGGGAAGGTCCACATGGAGATCGCGGCCCTCGACGCGGTAGCGGGGATGCTTGCGCAAGCGCAGGGTCACCAGCGCATCGCCGCGCTCGCCGAAGGGCGTCTCCTCGCCCTGCCCCTTGAGGCGGATCACCTGCCCGTCTTCCACGTAATGCGGCAGTTTCACCGCGATCCGCCGCCCGCCAGGGAACACCGCAGTGACCTTGGCAGCCTTGGCCACATCCTCGATGTCGACATCAAGGGTTGCGTTCAGGTCGCCCATGCCCGCAGGCCGGCCGCCGCCGCGCCCCGCCTGGCGCGTGCGGCCACCTTGCGAAAACGCATTTCCAAACAGTTCGCTGAAGATATCGGCCCCGCTGAAGCCGGCCCCATCCGGCCCACCGCTGCGGAACTCGAAGTGCTGCGCATCACCGGGATGCCCACCGGGTCGACCCCCAGCGCGGCCTGAACGGCGAAAGCCAGCAAAGGGATCGCCCCCGGCCCCCTCAAAGCCCTGGAAACGGGGCTTGCCCTCGGCATCGATCTCGCCGCGGTCGAAAGCCGCCTTCTTGGATTCATCTCCAAGAATTTCATAGGCCTGATTGACTTCGGCGAAATGCTCCTTGGCCTTCGGATCGTCGGGACGATGATCCGGATGGTATTTCTTGGCCAACTTGCGGTAGGCCGACTTTATGTCCTTGGCGGAGGCGTTTTTCGCCACGCCCAGAATGTCGTAAGGATCACGCATGTGCTGCTCTATCGCTGATCGTTCGCACTATAAGGCAAAACGCCGGTGAATGGGGATCGTTGACCACTATATGCGGTCGGTTAGGAAGAAATTCCAGCCCGCAGGCACCCTCATCCCTCGAAAGGTTCATAGGAACGGACCTGCCAGCCTGCGTGATCGTCAAGGCACAGAAGCCCGCGATAAAGGGCGACGCCGTCAAAGCTCTCGCGCGTCGTGACGAAGCCGCGGCACCCATCCTCTCGCTCGCCGGATACGAAAGTCACCGTGCCGCGCCTTTCGCCGTCCGCCGATTGCCAGGGGAAAGGTGTCGCAAGACCTTCTGCGGCAAGCTGCCCGCCAAGGGACGCCGCCAGCGCTTCCTTATCGCCGCCGGAGGCAGGAGCGGATGGCGGCGATGTCACCTCTTTGGAAACGGAGCCTGTAACGGCACTGCGGTCGATTGCCTTCTGGCCAGGCTTGCCTGGGACGATGGCCGACACGCTGCAGGCTGCAAGAAAGGGCATCGCAACGAGAATCGAAACAAGCAGAAGGGCGCGGCTGGACGAGACCATGCCCCAAACTGGTGCTTGCTTTGCCGCCCGCAATCGGCATTCTCCCCGTGAAACTCGATACGTCAGGCATGCATGATGATTGATGAAACGTTAAAATCCGGTGACTTCACGCAGCGCGATGAACCTTTCAGGCTTTTTGCCGAGTGGCTCGAAGACGCCAGGAAATCCGAGCCGAACGACCCCAATGCGGTGGCGGTCGCGACGGTCGATCCGGATGGCATGCCCAATGTGCGCATGGTTCTTCTCAAGGGGTTCGATGAGCGCGGCTTCGTGTTCTATACGAATTTCGAAAGCGCCAAGGGACAGGAGATTCTGAGCGCCGGCAAGGCCGCCATGTGTTTTCACTGGAAAAGCCTGCGCCGGCAGGTGCGCGTGCGTGGTCCCGTCGAACAGGTGAGCGACACGGAAGCCGATGCCTATTATGACAGCCGCCCGCGCGGCAGCCGTATTGGCGCATGGGCCTCGAAACAGTCGCGCCCGCTTGAAAGCCGGTTCGCCCTTGAAAAGGCGGTGGCCGAGTACACCGCCAAATTCGCGGTCGGCTCCATTCCGCGCCCTGCCCACTGGTCGGGTTTCCGCCTCCTGCCGCAAACGATCGAATTCTGGCATGATCGGCCGTTCCGGCTGCATGACCGTCTGGTGTTCAGCCGCGGCGCAAACGGCGCATGGGAAACGACGCGGCTCTACCCCTGAGTTATCCCCCCGAGTTGCAAGGGGTTTGAAAAACCGGGCGACATCGGGACTTTGCACCGATGCCGCACGGTTTCGCGCATTTGCGCAGGTGTCGGGGCGCGAGTGCCGGGCGATCTCCTGACTGCGGAAGGCTCTATTTCCGGCTCATGAAAGCCATGAATGCCGAGCGCGCCTCCTCGGACTTCAGCCGCTCCATGAAATGAACGGCCTCCTCGCGAATGCGCGTCAGAACACCCTCGCGGGGCCCGCGAATGAGATCGCGCGCAATCCGCAAAGCCTCGGGCGGCTTGGCGGCAAGACGGTCGGCAAGGCCGAAAACCGCCCCTTCCAGTTCGGCTGGCTCTACCACCCCATGAATGAGTCCGGCCACCTTGGCCTCCTGTGCCGGCAGCCCCTCGCCCAATGCGAGAAGGGCAAAGGACCGCTGATGGCCAAGGACCATCGGCGCAAGCAGGCTCGATGCCGCCTCCGGCACCAGCCCAAGGTCCACAAAGGGCGTGGAGAACACGGTTCGGGGCGTGGCAAGCGTCAGGTCGCAATGCAGGTGAATCGTGGTTCCGATGCCCACCGCTATGCCATCGGCGCCGGAGACCAGCGGCTTGCGGCAGGATGCGAGCGCCAGAAGAAAGTCGTAGACCTCCTGTCCGCCCTCTCCCCCCGTGGCGACAGCCAGAAAATCGGCAAGATCGTTGCCCGCCGAAAAAGCGCCCGGACTGCCCAGCATGACGTGGCAGCGCACGCTTTCATCCGCATCGCCCTCTTCAAGCGCGGCCTTCATGTCCAGATACATGGCCCGCGTTATCGCGTTTTTCTTTTCCGGCCGGTTGAGCCGGATCACCTGGAGCGGGCCGCTTCGCTCCACCAGAACATGCTCGCTCATGGACGGGTCCTCCCTCCCGTTGAAACAATTTCAGAGCGGTTCAGCGTTTCGGGGAAATACCGAGCCGCTCCATTTTTTATTCTTCCGCATTTGTGCGGACTTCAGGTGATGCCACCTGACTGCAAAATGCTCAGAGCCGGAGAAGCCGCTCAGCCGCCGCCTCGATGCTGGCGGCGCCGTTCAGCACACGATCCTTCAGCGCGCCGGTCTCGCCAAGCAGGTTCTCGGCCATGAAGCGAACCAGCGCGCCTTGCGTCTCGTCGCCGCTCGCCGCCACGGCCCTTGCATTGAAGGCCACCCCGATAACCAGCGAGAAGAGACGCAGGTAAGGCGTTGCGCCCGACTGCGCCGTGGCCATGTCGCCAGACTTCACCGCCTCGATGAGGTAAGCCGTCGCCGCATCGAGATCGTCGAGCGCGGCGGCAAGTCTGTCTGCCGTGGCACCGAGGTCCGATGCCGCCTCAATCGCCTTGTGATCTTCGCGCAACCCGGCGAGAAAACGGGCAATCGCCTCGCCGCCGCCCAATGTGAGCTTGCGGGCCACGAGGTCGATCGCCTGAATGCCGTTCGTGCCCTCATAAATGGGGGCAATACGGGCATCGCGATAGAAGACGGCAGCGCCGGTCTCCTCCACGAACCCCATGCCGCCGTGCACCTGCACGCCGAGCGAAGCCACATCCACGCCGACATCGGTGGAGAACGCCTTGGCCATGGGGGTCAGTATGTCGGCACGCGCCTGCCAGGCTTTGGCTTCCTCGCCCTGGCCAATCCGCGCGCGATCCAGCGCATGGGCACAGCAATAGGTGATGGCGCGCGCCATCTGGGTCTCAGCCTTCATCGTCAAAAGCATTCGCTGGACATCGGGGTGTCCGATGATCGGGCTCATGCCTTCGCCGGACCAGCCGGGCGCACGGCCCTGGCGGCGCTCGGCCGCATAGGCGATCGCCTTTTGCGTTGCCGCTTCTGCAACGCCCACGCCCTGCATTCCGACGGCAAGACGGGCGTTGTTCATCATCGTGAACATGCAGGCGAGCCCACGGTTCTCCTCGCCAATCAGCCAGCCCACAGCGCCCGGCGTATCGCCGAATTTTCCATCGCCATAGATCATGGTGCATGTGGGAGAGGCGTGGATGCCGAGCTTATGCTCGATGGAGGCGCAGAACACATCGTTGCGCTCCCCCAGCGAACCGTCCTCGTTGACGAAGAATTTCGGCACCAGGAAGAGCGAGATGCCTTTCGTTCCCGCCGGCGCGTCCGGCAACCGCGCCAGAACCAGATGCACGATATTGTCGGTGAAATCGTGCTCGCCATAGGTGATGAATATCTTCTGGCCGAAGATGCGATAGGTTCCGTCTCCGACAGGCTCGGCGCGGGCCTTCAATGCATTCAGGTCCGACCCTGCCTGCGGCTCGGTCAGGTTCATCGTTCCCATCCATTCGCCGGAAACGAGCTTTTCCAGATATTTCTGCTGCAGCTCCGGGGTCGCGTGACGCTCAAGCGCCTCGATGGCGCCAACCGTCAGCGTGGGACCGATGGCGAAGCCCATGGAGCCCGAGTTCCACATTTCGAAGGCCGCAACCGACAGCAGGGTCGGCAGGCCCTGGCCGCCGAAATCCTCGGGACCCGAAAGCCCGTTCCAGCCGCCTTCGCACCAGCGGCGGTAGAGATCGGCCCAGCCGGGAGGCGTGGTGATCGCGCCATCCTTCAGCACCGCGCCCTTCTGGTCGCCGATGCGGGCCAGAGGCACGATTTCCTCAGCCGTGAAACGACCGGCTTCCGTCACGATCGCATCCACCAGGTCTTCCGAGAGATCGCCGAAAAGCCCTGCCTCGAGATCTGCGGCAAAGCCCGTCACGTGCTTTAAGGTGAAGGCGATTTCATCGATGGGCGCCTGATACATGGTGCATTCCTCCTGAGAACGGCGGCAAATTAGCGGTAAAGCAATCCGCTCGCCACCATGCTAAGGTCTGATCCGCTATTTTCTTTTTACGTAAACGTCAATTCAATTTTGCAGGCCTGGCAATGACGTAAAGGACCATCGGACCGGGGATTCCCGCGTCGCCTCGTGGCTCTGCAACTCACCATGAGGCGCAGGCTCCGGGCTTTATCGAGGATGCGGGCCCGGACGCCGAAGCCGTGGCTGGAGCTGGGGCTGGGGCTGGGGCGCGCCTATCCTTCACGCCCGATTGCACGCCAGCCGATATCGCGGCGGCAGAAACCCTGCGGCCAATCGATACGGTCGACGGCGGCGTAGGCGCGCTTCTGCGCCTCACTCACCGTCTTGCCAAGCGCCGTGACGTTGAGAACGCGCCCGCCATTTGCCACGAGCGCACCATCTTTCAGGGCCGTTCCGGCATGGAAGATCACCACGTCGTCTTCCTCGGCCGCTGCCTCGACCCCGCGAATGACCGTGCCCTTTGTCGGGCTGGCCGGATAGCCTTCTGCCGCTAGCACCACGGTCAATGCGGTTTCGTCGCGCCAGCGGGCCGACATATGGCCAAGCTGGCCATCGACGGCGGCATTCATCAACAGAAGCAAATCCTCCTTCAGCCGGGGCATGAGCACCTGGCACTCGGGATCGCCGAACCGCACATTGTATTCGATAAGCTTGGGGCCGTCGGCCGTCAGCATCAGGCCGGCATAAAGCACACCGACGAAAGGCGCGCCCATTTCAGCCATGCCCTTCATCGTGGGCTCGACGATCTCGCGCATCACACGCTCGACAAGCGCGTCCGTCAGGACCGGCGCCGGCGAATAGGCCCCCATGCCGCCCGTGTTGGGGCCCGTATCGCCCTCACCGACACGCTTATGGTCCTGCGCCGTGCCGAAGGGAAGCGCGGTCTTGCCGTCGCACAGACAGAAGAAACTCGCCTCCTCGCCTTCCAGAAATTCTTCGATGACCACGGAAGCACCGGCCTCGCCGAAACTGCCGTCGAAACAGGCATCCACGGCGTTGAGCGCATCGTCCTCCGTCAACGCGACCGTGACGCCCTTGCCCGCGGCAAGCCCATCCGCCTTGATGACGATGGGAGCCCCATGGTCGCGGACATACTCCCTGGCGGCCAGTGCATTTTCAAACCGGCCATAGGCTGCGGTGGGGATCGCGTAGCGGTCGCACAGGTCTTTCGTAAAGCTCTTGGAACCTTCAAGCCGGGCGGCGGCGGCGCTCGGTCCGAAAACGCGGATGCCAGCCCCGGCAAGCGCATCGGCAAGGCCATCCACCAGCGGAGCCTCGGGGCCGACGACAACCAGTTCAATCGTCTTTTCGCGACAGAACCCGATGACAGCCGCATGATCGGCAACGTCGAGCGCAACACATTCGGCCTCGGCCGCGATGCCCGGATTGCCCGGCGCGGCATAGAGCTTGGTCAACACCGGAGAAGCGGCCAGTTTCCAGGCCAGCGCATGCTCGCGGCCACCCGATCCGATGAGAAGAACCTTCATGCTCTGGAATCCCTGCTGGTCGATGTCGCTTCCGGCTATGGCCGAACGGGCGCGAGGTCAAGATGCGCGGCGCAACTTCCCCCATTCTGCCTCCCCATCGCGGCCCAAAACGGTCAATTGCGGAGAAAAGCTTGACGCGAGGCGCGCGCCTTGCCACTCCCTGCACGACAAGTGCACGGACAGGAAAGGCGTCTCATGGAACAGATCCAGTCCCGCCAGGGCCGCGGCCGCGTTCTCGACGCGCCCTCCGGCCATTGGGTCTATCGCATCCTGCCGCGCGCCGTGTGGCCCTATGCGCAGCTCGCGCGGTGGGATCGGCCCATAGGCTGGCAACTGCTCCTGTGGCCGTGCTGGTGGTCGACGGCGCTCGCCGCCTCGGCGCATGCCAGGCCCGGCGCCGATATTCTGTCGGTCATGCCTTCCGTCTGGCATCTCTTGCTGTTCTTCATTGGCGCCGTGGCCATGCGCGGCGCCGGCTGCACCTATAACGACATCGTCGACGAAAAGATCGACGCGGCAGTGGAACGCACGCGTTCGCGCCCCCTGCCCTCGGGCCAGGTATCGCGCGGGCAGGCCTGGGGCTTTCTTGTCGCGCAGGCGCTGTCCGGCCTTCTCGTGCTCATCCAGTTCAATGCGTTTGCGATAGCGCTCGGCCTCGGATCGCTGGCGATCGTCGCCTTCTATCCCTTTGCCAAACGTCTTACCGACTGGCCGCAATTCGTTCTCGGCCTTGCCTTCTCCTGGGGCGCGCTGATGGGCTGGGCAGCGCATTTCGGCGATCTCACATTGTCGCCGCTGCTTCTTTATTGCGGGTCGATCCTGTGGGTGATCGGCTATGACACGATCTACGCCCATCAGGACAAGGAAGACGACGCGCTGGTGGGCGTGCGTTCGACGGCCCGGTTGTTCGGAAGCCGCACGAAGCAATGGCTGATTGCCCTTTACGGCGGGGCATTACTTTTCTTCGCCGTCGCCTTCGCACTCGCCGAAGTGCCCATGCCGGCCCTTGCCGGCCTCGTTGCCGCCGGCGCGCATATGGCACGCCAGATCCGGGTTCTCGATATCGACAATCCCGATCAGTGCCTTGTGCTTTTCAGGTCCAACAATGTCGTCGGATGGCTGATCTTTCTCGGGCTGATCGGCGGCGGTGTCTGGGCGGTCATAAGCCCGCAATTCTGAGCCTGAAAACGAGGACAGGCGCAGCACCGGGCTGTCGCCCGGCTGCAAGATGGGTCTTTCTCGCCGCATTTGTGCTACGCCGGGCTGTCGCCCGGCTGCAAAATGCTTAGCCCCGTGCAATGATTTCCTCGCCCTCGATCACCACCCTCACGCCAAGGCTGCCGCATTTGCGGCGCGCCAGAAAGCGCGGGCGGCGGGTCCGGCCGGGGCGACCCTGACGGCGGTCGTGCGGCGCACCGGCCTTCACTTCGCCAATCGTGTCCTCCAGCGGATAGGCCATGCCATCGGCCTCGATCATCAGCATCGGCAGGTGATAGGCCTCCGACCACGCGCGCCAGTCGGCGGCAACGTCGTCGAGATCATCCGCCACCAGAAGAGGCACGCACAGCATCGGGTCGACGTGATGCAGTTCCAGCGTCACCGTCACCTCGCCGAACTCATCCTCGATAGCCCGCGCCGCGATGCCGCGAAAGGCGCGTGGCGGAAGCGCGAATGTCACCGGCAGGCCGCTGCGGTTCAACACACGACGCATGCGCACGCCACGCGCATCGATCGTGAAATTCACCTCGCCAAAATCGTCCAGCGACGCATAGCTGACCGCCTGCGGGAGACGAAGCGGGTCGAGGCGCATCGCGCGTCCCGCCCAGACTGGTTTGAGCCCAATCGTCATTGTTAAGCCTTCCTGTCACTCCTGAGAGCCGGTGTTCCGGTCTCCCACGGGCCGTTTTCGGCCTCGTTATGGGAGCTACCCTAGCGCTGGCTTGTTACCGTCGGGCTTAGAAAGTCGGTTAAATTTTGCTGATCATCCAAGTGGTTAGCGATTTGCAACCGGGTGTAACGAGTTGGCAAGAAGCGTCGTCAAAGCGTAAACGTCGGCTAATAAAAAGGCCGGCACGTCAAACGTGCCGGCCGCTGGCTGCATGAGCGTTTGTCCGCGGATCAGATGACCTTGCCCGGATTCAGAATGCCTGCCGGATCGAATGCCTTCTTGATCCGGCGCATCAGATCGGTGGCAATCTCGGACTGGGTTGCGAGAAGTTCGTCGCGCTTCAGCGTGCCGATACCGTGCTCGGCGGAGAAAGAGCCGCCCAACTCGCGCACGATAGCGTGGACTGCCTCGTTCATCGGGCGATAGAGCTTCAGATACTCTTCCTTGTCGGCCCCTTCCGGCTGCGAAACATTATAGTGCAGATTCCCATCGCCCATATGACCGAAACAAGCGACGCGGGCGCCCGGAGACACGCCCTGAACCGCCTTGCCGGCACGTTCCAGAAACTCCGGTATTCGCGCCACCGGAACGGAGATGTCGTGCTTGATCGAGCCGCCTTCGGGCCGCTGCGCCTCGGAAAGGGATTCGCGCACATGGCGGAAGGTCGCGATCTGGGCCTCGTTCTGCGCGATTGCCGCATCGGTGACCAGCCCTTCCTCGAAGGCCACGGTCAGGACTTCTTCCATCAGCATCTTGGCGTCATCGTCGGAACGGCTGGAAGAAATCTCGACCATCACATACCAGGGGTGCTCTTCCGACAGAGGATCGACCACGCCGGGAATATGCTTGAGCGCAAAGGCGAGCGGCGTGCGTTCGATAAGTTCGAAAGCAGTCAGCGCAGCCCCCGCCTTTTCGTTAGCCATTTCAAAGAAACGCAGGGCATCTTCCGGTGAGGGCAGTGCCGCCCAGGCCAGTTCCCGTCCCTTGGGCATGGGAAAGAGTTTCACAACAGCCGCCGTGATGATGCCCAGCGTGCCCTCGCTACCGACAAAAAGGTCCTTCAGTTCGTAACCCGTATTGTCCTTCTTGAGCTTGCGCAGGTCATCAAGCACCTCGCCCGTCGGCAAGACAACCTCGACGCCAAGGCAAAGATCGCGCGCCGTGCCATAGGCAAGGGCGCCCACTCCGCCGGCATTGGAGGAAAGATTGCCACCGATCTGGCAGGACCCCTGAGAACCAAGCGACAGGGGAAACAGCCGATCCTTCCCTGCCACGGCCTCCTGCAGGACCTGCAACACGACGCCGGCCTCAACCGTCGCCGTATTGGACGCGACATCGATTTCCCGAATGCGGTTCAGGCGCGACAGGGACAGGACGATCTGGCTTCCACCGCGGTCGGGCATCTGGCCGCCCACAAGGCCGGTATTGCCTCCCTGCGGGACAATGGACGTCCCGGTTTCGTTGGCCAGCTGCATGATGCGGCTGATCTCCTCGACCGAGCCCGGACGCAGGACCAGGCTCGTGGCGCCGCCATAAAGGCCGCGCGGCTCCATGACATAGGGCTCGATCTCATTTGCATCGCGCAGGGCATGACGCTCCCCGACGATCGCGGCAAAACGGTCAAGCACTGTGGGGTCTATTGTCATGGCAGGTCGGCCTCGGTTCAGCTGTCACGGGGTGCGGCGGCACGCGCCAGGCGATCGTTGATTGCCTCGCCCAATCCACTCTCTGGAACAGGTTCGGCGGCGATGCTTCCCGCCCCGGAGCGATCAAGCTCCAGCAGGTGGGAGAAAAGATTGGCGGCGGCCTCGCGCAGGTCGCCTGTTTCGGAAAGATTGCGTATGGCGACGGCCTTTTCCGCACCCGCAATGCGCCTGGGACCAAAGGCGAGCAAGGCCTCCCCCGCCATCACCTGATCTGCATTCAGGCGCAGACTGGCGTTGGGCGCATAGTGGGAAGCCAGCATGCCCGGCGCCTCGACGGATTTTGCGCCGCGCTTCAGCCGGATGCCCGTTGCAGCCTCTATATCCTCGGCAGCCACGCCACCGGGGCGCAAAAGGACCAGCCCATTCCCATCAACCTTCACGATTGTGGATTCCACGCCCACCGGTGTTGCCCCCGCATCGACAATCAGCTCGATGCGTGAACCAAGATCGGCGTCGACGGCCTCAGCGGTCGTTGTGCTCACCCGACCGGAAGAATTGGCGCTCGGCGCGGCCACCGGGCGTCCAAGCTCCGCGATGGCTCTTGCGCAGAAGCCGCGCGGCCAGCGAAGCGCGATGGTGTCGAGGCCAGCCGTCACCAGGGGGCTGATGCCCGATTGCAGCTTGTGCGGCAGCACCATGGTCAGCGGCCCCGGCCAGAATGCCTCGGCAAGCCGGCGCGCGAGCGGGCTGAATTCGGCGAAGCGCTCGGCCATTGCCATATCGCAGACATGGGCAATCAACGGATTGAAGCGAGGCCGGCCCTTGGTCTCATAAATCCGGGCGACGGCTTCGCCATTCGTCGCATCGGCGGCGAGCCCATAGACGGTTTCCGTCGGCATGGCCACCACAGCGCCCGCGTCGAGAAGTGCGACGGCGCGTGGCAGAGCATCGCTCTCCGACAGGATTTCAGCCAAGGGAATATCCTCACAATTCGCGCATGTTGCCTATCGCGCGTCGCCCGCCAGAGCAAGCTTCAAGGAGGGGCGAAAGCGCGCAAAAATCCTCCTTCACCCAATTTCGGTGGCAAAACGCACCCAATTGGCATCTCAATGGACAATTGCCTGCAATCCGATTAGCCGCGTCACCCTTTTGTTAAGGCCTTGGATGCTAAGCCGGGGCATAGCGACCGTGCCACGCCCCTGAACAATGGTCGATCACCCGGATCAGGGAACACCGGAATGACGCGATTTTACCATGCCATTCCCTTGCTGCTGCTTGCCACGGTCAAGGCTTCCGCTCACGAAACCTCCATCCAGCAACTGGAACGGATTCAAACCGAGGAAAACCTTCCTTACGCAGTCCTTGCGCCCTCGATCGTGGCAGCCCGCGAAACGCAGCCGACCGACACGACCCCGTCGATCCTTGTGCGAGGTCAGTCCGGTGAGGTTACAGCGGCGATCTCGCTGCGCCATCGACACCTGCCCGCCTTTCTGCCGGCGCTCATTCGCGGAGGTGTCTTGACGAAAAGCAGCACGCCAACCCTTGCCCAGATGCCTTCTGCCAAGCCCAAAACCGCGAGCAAGACCGCGAGCAGGACCGGGGCGAAATCGGGCAAGGAGAAGGATGACAAGGACGTCGCCGAAGATGCGAACACCGCCAGCAAAAAGCCGGTACGGCCAGCCGGCGTTCAGCAATAGCGGAAGTTCCGCCCGGCTATCGCCGATACGGCAAAGCCGGACCTATTTTCGAAATCAGCCGCTGATGCGTGAGAAATCCGCCACTTGCGCGGTGGCATGGCGAATGCGGGCGAGCAATGCCAGACGGTTCGCTCGGACCGCCGGATCGTCGGCATTGACCATCACCCCATCCAGGAAGGCATCGATGGGCTGGCGCAACTGCGACAGGTAGGACAGCGCCCTGACGAAATCCTTCGCGGCAATTGCCTCCCCCGCGAAGTTCTCGGCCTCTTCGAGACTGTCAAACAGCGCGCGTTCCTCATCGCTTTCGAAGAGCCTTGCATCGACCGCGGCTGCGATCTTCGTGCCCTTCTTCTCCGCGTCGGCAACGATGTTTGCGGCGCGCTTGGCGCCGGCCAGAAGATTTTCACCATCGGTCGTGGCCAGGAATTCCGACAAGGCATCGACACGGCGCACGATCAATAGAAGATCGTCGGAATCTGAGGAAATCACCGCATCGATAAGATCGTAGCGTGCGCCCTGATCGCGCAGATAGACCTTCAAGCGGTCGTGGAAGAACGATAGCAGGTCCTCATCGGCCCATCGGGACAGGCTGAGGGCAACCTGGTTCTCGATCACGATGCGGATCACACCAAGAGCAGCGCGGCGCAGCGCATAGGGATCCTTCGAGCCAGTGGGTTTTTCATCGATGCGCCAGAACCCGGCCAGCATGTCGAGCTTGTCGGCGAGCGCCACGGCGATTGCCACCGGCTCGGTCGGCACCGCATCATTGGGGCCCTGCGGCTTGTAATGATCCTCGATGGCGGCCGCCACCGCGTGATGCTCGCCCTGCAAGCTTGCATATTTGCGCCCCATGAAGCCCTGAAGCTCGGGGAATTCACCCACCACTTCGGTCTGGAGATCGGCCTTGGCGAGATGGGCCGCCCTCTCGGCAAGCCTGGGATCGGCGCCGACCATGGGGGCCAGCGCCTTGGCGAGCCCCGAAATGCGCGCCACGCGCTCGCCTTGCGAACCGAGCTTGGCGTGGAAGGTCACGCCCAGATGATCGAGCCGCGCCATGCGCTGGTCGAGCGGCTTTGCGAGATCGAGACCGAATTTCTGAGCCGAAGCAGAAAGCTTGCCGAGGTCCGGCAGGTCCGCCTGATCGGTCTTCCAGAAATAGAGGGCGTCCGAAAGACGCGCGCGCACCACCTTGCCATTGCCATAGGCAATTTCCTTGCCGCCGTCGGTGGCCTCGATATTCGCCGTGATGACGAAACGGTTGGAAAGTTTTTCCGCCTCGCCCTGCGGGCGGCAGACAAAGCATTTCTGATTGGCGCGGATCGTCAACCGGATCACCTCCGGCGGGATCGACAGATAGTCTTCCTCGAATGCGCCAAGCAGCACGACGGGCCATTCGACGAGGCCCGAAACCTCTTCCAGAAGCCCCTCGTCTTCCACGAGATCGAGGCCGTTTGCAAAGGCCAGATTGCGCGCATCATCCAGGATGATGCGCTTGCGGCGATCGGGATCGAGGACCACACGGGCGGCTTCCAGCTTCTCGGAATAGTCCTCGAAACGGCGCACGGTGATGGCCTCGGGCGCGTGGAAGCGGTGGCCATAGGTGATGTTGCCCGACCGGATACCATCGATCTCGAAATCGACCACGACCGGCTCTTCCGTCTCCGGACCGAAGGTGCACAGGATGGATTGCAGCGGGCGCACCCAACGCAGACTGCCGGGCTTTGCCGAAGCCGCGCCCCAGCGCATGGATTTGGGCCAGGGAAAACCGCGAATGATGCCCGGCATGATCTCGGCAACGATTTCCTCGGCGGCGCGGCCCTTCTTCTCGATCACGGCGACGTAGAAGTCGCCCTTCTTCGGATCGGTCTGGACCTCGGCCTCCTTAATCGAGGAAAGCCCGGCGCCGCGAAGAAAGCCTTCTATTGCCTTTTCGGGTGCATCGGTGCGGGGGCCCTTGCGTTCCTCGCGCACATCGCGCGAGCGGGCCGTGATACCGCGAATGTCGAGCGCCAGGCGGCGGGGCGTCCAGTATTCCGTGGCGGCCTCATAGGTGAGACCGGCTTCCACCAGTCCGTCGGTCACAAGCTTCTTCAGATCGCCGGCAGCCTTGCGCTGCATGCGGGCCGGGATTTCCTCAGAGCGGAGTTCGAGAAGCAGGTCGGGCATTGGGGGTCTCTGGATTCAGACTGGATGCGGCTCGGCAATAGCAACTCCGCAACGCAATGTCACCCTTCCCCCACGCCCCGCCCGACGGCGCGGCGAAGTTTTTGGCCACAAGCCCCCTTGAACGGCCCGTCTCGGCGCCGAACCCGGCAATGAACCAAATCACGGGTCAAGGCGACCAATGGTTCAGAGAAACAGTTTTTGCCGGAATGACGACCATGACAACCGTGACGACCGTGCTGCACATGATAGCGCTCAGCGCCTGCCTGACGATCCAGGCCGTGCCGGGAGCCAGCGAACGTCCCTCCGGCATAAGACGCGCATTGCAGACGATAGACAAGCAGAGCCTTGTGCAGGCACCGCCGCTCGGAGACGGTTCAACTCTTGCCCATTCGTGAGGATGCTCAGGCCGCCTCGGCCCGTCCCGCACCGCCTGCCTCGGTCAGCAGGAAGGCCTCGCCGCAGGCCTTCGCCAGATCGCGCACCTTCAGGATATAGCCCTGCCGCTCTGTGACGGAGATCACACCGCGCGCATCGAGCAGGTTGAAGACGTGACTGGCCTTGATGCACTGGTCATAGGCAGGGAAGACGCATTTGTGCAGGCGCCGGTTATCGGAACCGCCCGGCGCGCCGGCTTCCAGCAGCGCGCGGCATTCGGCTTCAGCATCCTTGAAATGCTGGAACAGAAGATCGGTGTTCGCATATTCGAAATTGAAGCGGGAATATTCCTGCTCGGCCTGCAGGAACACATCGCCATAGGTCACCTTGGCATCGCCCTCAAGACCGTTGAAATTCAGGTCATAGACATTGTCGACACCCTGAACATACATGGCCAGACGTTCCAGACCATAGGTCAGTTCGCCCGAAACCGGCGCGCATTCGATGCCGCAGACCTGCTGGAAATAGGTGAACTGCGAAACCTCCATGCCGTCGCACCAGCACTCCCAGCCAAGCCCCCACGCGCCGAGCGTCGGGCTTTCCCAGTCGTCTTCCACAAAGCGCACGTCATGAACGGACATGTCGAGACCGATAGCCTGGAGCGAGCCCAGGTAAAGCTCCTGCAGGTTGGAGGGGTTCGGCTTCAAGATGACCTGATACTGGTAATAGTGCTGGAGGCGGTTCGGGTTCTCGCCATAGCGGCCGTCTTTCGGCCGGCGGGAAGGCTGCACATAGGCAGCGTTCCAGGGCTTGGGTCCCAGCGAACGCAAGGTCGTGGCCGGATGGAAAGTGCCCGCGCCGACTTCCATGTCGTAGGGCTGCAAAATGACACAGCCCTGCGAGGCCCAATAATTGTGCAGGGTCAGGATAAGGCCCTGAAACGAGCGGGTCGGGTGGGTGATCGGCAGATCGGTGCTGGGCGCAGTCACAATGCTTCTCCGGGTCGATGCCGGCCCGTCCTATTGCGCCAGCGGAAAGGCGTCAAGAAATAAGGCTCCGGAACGCGCGTTCCGGAGCCTCGATGATCTCGCGTCCGTGCCGCGAAGCCCCTCCTATCGCGGCAGGTGAATTTCCATGCCCGAGCGCAGCAGGTTCGGATTGCGCTTGAGAGCAGGGTTCAGCGAAAGGATTTCACGGAACCGTTCCCCATCGCCCAGCTGCTCCGCGGCGATCGACCAGAGCGTGTCACCGCGCTTGACCACATAGGCATCCTGCGCGTCGCCCGGAGCCTCGCTCTTGCTTTCCGGCTGGACAGGGGCTGGAACGGCCTCTTCCTTCGGTGCGGGCCCAGTCTCTACGGGCCCAGCCTCTGCGGGCCCAGTCTCTGCGGGTGCAGCCTCGGGTTCAGGCTTTGCCTGCGTTTCGGGCCTGGCTGGAACCACCGCCGGATCGGGAGCAGCCTGTGGCGTCTCAACGGCAGGGCTTTCGGGCCGGGCATCCGGCGTGCTGCCAGAGGCGTCGTTCTTCATGTCAGGCGTTGCGCCGGCTTCAGCGATCTTGCGCGGTTCCTCCTCCGGCAAGCCTTCTTTCAGCTTCTTCTCCACCTCGGCCAGAAGGTCGGGCTCCGGATCGAGATCGCGAGCATGCGCCCATTGGAAGGTCGCCTCCAGCTTGCGCCCTGTGCGCCAATAGGCATCGCCCAGATGGTCGTTCAGGACCGGATCCTCGGGGCGCAACGAAACCGCGCGCTCAAGTTCACGCGAGGCCTCCTCATAATTGCCAAGCCGGTAATAGGCCCAGCCGAGGGAATCGACGATGTACCCGTCGTTCGGACGTAGTTCCACCGCCCGGCGGATCAACTCCATCCCCTTCTCCAGGTTCATATCCATATCAACCCACGAATAGCCGAGATAATTCAGCACCTGGGGTTGATCAGGATAAAGCTCGAGCGCCTTGTGGAAATTGGGCTCGGCCTTTTCCCATTCCTTCAGCCGCTCATAGGCGATGCCGCGCTGATAGAAGACCTGATAGTCCTCGCGTTGCGGATCCTTCAGCTTCCCGGCAGCCCGGTCGTAGACCTTGGCGGCAGAAGCGAAATCCTTCTGCACCGCATAGACCCGGCCGAGCGCGAGATAGGCCCGCATATCGTCAGGATCCTTCTTGATCGCTTCATCGAGGAAGGAAGCAGCTTCCGCATGGCGGTCGAGATCGGCAAGATTGAGACCTGTCTGGAGTTCCGCAAGGCGGCGCCATGCAGATCCCGGCTTGATGCGCTTGTAAAGCTCGATCGCCTTTTCCGGCTCGCCCTGCTGCTCGGCAACGGAGGCAAGCTGGATAACCGTGTCGTCGCTGTCGGGGTTCAGAGCCAGCGCATAGTTCAGATAGAGCTTTACGAAAGGCTCGCCACCGCCCCGGTTCAGCGCGGTCGCGATGTTGAGCAGAATTTCGGCAGCGCCTTCGCGAACGCCGGAAACCGGCATCTCGACCTTCTCACCGGCATTGATCTTTTCGCGCAGCATGAGCGTTGCCGCGCGGCCGGTGATGAATTTCTCGGCATCGTCCAGGGTTTCGAGGGCTTCGTCCTTTTCGCCCTGCCCGGCGAGCCAGGCGGCATAGACCTCAGCGGCCCGCATATAGGTGTCGGGCGCCGCCGATGCCGCGCCGGGCACGGTGATAATCGCATCGAACGCGTCGCGCACCCGCGCCTTGTCATCCTTCTGGATCGCAATGAGGCCGCGATGATAATTGAGGAACAGCGAATACCATTCGGGCCCTTCAAGCATGTCGAGATCGTCGAGCGCCTCATCGGCTTCGCCCTGCCCCACTTTGGCCCAGCTCGTCATGACGACGGTGATCAGCTTGTCGAGATCCGATTCCAGAACGAGCTGCAACCAGCCCTCGGCATCGACATATTTCTCCTTGCGCAACGCATCCACGGCAAGACCCAGGCGCGAGAAGCGCTCCACCTCGGGCACGGCCTTCAGAGATTCTGCGTAGGGAAGGGATTCATCGAACCGGCCTTCCGAAATCAGCGTCAGAAGAAGGCTCTGGCGAATAGTCTGATTGTCGGGCTGATAACCGAGCGCGCGCTTGTAAAAATCGATGGCGCTGGAAAGATCATTGTCGGCTTCAGCAGCACGCGCCGCCAGAAATGCGCCGGAAAACGACGTGATCGTAACCGTTTCGGTTCCGTCACCGGCCTCTGCACTGGTCTCCTTGGCGAAGCCCGCGCTTGCCGAAAGAGCGAGAAGCCCTGCCAGGCCGGCTGTCGCCAGCAGTTTCGAGGTGATGCGCCTTCTCATATATCTTCCCGCTGCATGCTGGTCCTCGTCAATTATCTGTCCGCAGAGATTGTACGGAAAGAATCTTTTGAATTATTTTCAGACAAGCATGGCCTTTTTGCGATGCCGCATCAATGGCGCGCTCCCGACAGACATCCGCCGCTCAACGAACCAAACCAACCGCCCGGCTGCAAAATGGAGGTCCCGGTCTCGCATTTATGCGACGCCGGGCTGTCGCCCGGCTGCAAAATGCTATGTAACCCGCGAAATACAGAAGTCGATCACATCGAGAAGAGCGTCCTTCTGCGGCGACGGCTCGAGCGGTGCCAATGCGTCGCGGGCAATCTCACCGAAATGACGCGCGCGGCCGATCGTGTCTCCGATGGCGCCGTTCCTGTTCATGATGCCGATGGCCTTCTCGAGCGCGGCATCGTCGCACTCGTTTTCCTCGATGGCACTCTTCCAGAAGGCACGCTCTTCGGCACTGCCGCGCCGGTAGCTCAGGATGACAGGAAGCGTCACCTTGCCCTCGCGGAAATCGTCGCCGACATTCTTGCCAAGATCGCTGCTCTTGCCGCCGTAATCCAGCGCATCGTCGACGAGCTGGAAGGCCAGCCCCAGATTGGTGCCATAGGACCGCAGCGCCGCGCGGTCGCTGCGCGAGGCATCGGCAACCACCGGGCCAACCTCCGCCGCAGCGGAGAAAAGGGCTGCCGTCTTCGCCTTGATGACGGCCAGATAGTCATCTTCCGTCGTGTCCAGATTCTTGGCCACGCCAAGCTGCATGACCTCGCCTTCGGCAATGATGCAGGCCGCACCGGACAGGATGTCCAGAGCTTCGAGCGATCCCACGTCAACCATCATGCGGAAAGCCTGGCCGAGCAGGAAATCGCCGACGAGAACGCTCGCCTGGTTGCCCCAGATCATGCGCGCCGTCTTGCGGCCGCGACGCAGATCGCTTTCGTCCACCACATCGTCGTGCAGAAGCGTGGCCGTGTGCATGAACTCGACACTGGTGGCGAGCTTCACATGCGCCTCGCCCGAATAGCCGAACATCTGGGCAGCAGCCAGCGTCACCATCGGGCGCAGGCGCTTGCCGCCGGAATCGATCAGGTGCTTGGCAAGTTCGGGGATCAGTTCGACATCCGAGCCGGCCTTCGACAGAATCAGCTCATTGACCCGCGCCATTTCAGGAGCGGTCAGTTCCACAAGACGCGCAACCGACGCCTGCGCCCGCTTTCCATCAAGATTCAACACGACACCCACAGATGGACCTCCATTCGCGGCCAGAGTAAGCCGGCTTTCTTCGCGAGCCTCTTTCAAGCCCGGCGACTTTAGTGCTGCCCGCCCCGCAGGGGCAAGCGGCGAATGCGCGCGCCACACTCTTCCACACGAAGTCGTTTACAGTGCTCCGGCAAACTGTCAACGTCACGCTCATGCTTGAGCTTATCCGCACCAACGACCCCGTGTTGATTTCCTTCGTCGAAAGCCTGCTGCGTGATGCGGAGATCGGCTTCTTCGTCGCCGACCAGAACATGAGCATTCTGGAGGGATCGCTTGGCATTTTGCCACGCCGGATCATGGTGGACAGAGAGGAAGCCGAACGCGCGCGGCAATTGCTGCGTGACGCCGGCATCGAGCACGAAACACGGCCGGACAATGACAATGGCTAGGACATTGGAGGGACCTGAGAGCGATGGGGCCGAGCCGCCAGGTCATCGCTTCAGCGTCGATTCCTTTCATCGCGACGCCTTCCGGCTCGTGCAGCCGCTGGGCCATGGACATCGCTCGGGCATCGACGCGATGCTGCTTGCCGCAGCCCTTCCCGGCGGATTTTCAGGTTCGGTCGCCGATCTCGGCTCGGGGGCAGGCGCTGCCGGGTTTGCGGCCACAGCCCGCCTGCCCGAAGTCCGCGCCACTCTGGTGGAGATACACTCGCTGATGGCCGATTGCGCCCGCCGCAGCATCGCCCTTCCCCACAATGCCTCTCTTGCGGACCGCCTTTCGGTGATCGACGCCGATGTCGCCCTTCAGGGGAGCGCCCGCGAGGCGGCTGGACTTGGCCGCGAGACTTTTGATGCGGTGATCATGAACCCGCCGTTCAACCATGCCGGCGACCGCGCCACGCCCGATGCGTTGAAACGGACAGCCCATGTGATGAGCGACGAGCTCTTTGAACAATGGATTCGCACTGCGGCCGCCATTGCCAGACCGGGCGGGCTTCTGGCATTGATCGCCAGACCGGCATCGCTCGGCCCCATTCTTGCAGCGATGGAGCGGCGTTTTGCAGGAGCGGAGATCGTTCCAGTGCATCCCGATGCGGACAAGGCAGCGATCCGCATGGTGATCAGAGCGCGAAAAGGCAGCAGGGCCAGCCTCGCGTTGCTGCCGCCCGTGATCCTGCATACCGCCAGCGGCGACGTTTCGGAGCGGGCGGACGCGCTGGCAAACGGGCGTGCAGGCCTTTTTCCCGACTGAGGACGCAGCGCCATTGCGCGGCCAACATCAATGCCTACATGATTGAAACCTGAAATCGTTCATTCCGGGAGCGCCGAGAGCTTGCGACGCCTTTTCAACCGACTGATTCCCAAGAGCCTGCGCGGCGACGCCGTAACCGTTCCAGTGGTGCGCCTGTCGGGCGCCATCATGGCCTCCGGAAGTCCGATGCGCCCCGCACTTTCATTGGCGACGACGGCAGGCGTCATCGAGAAGGCCTTTGCCTTTCCCGACGCGCCGGCGGTTGCCTTTTCGCTCAATTCTCCCGGCGGTTCGCCCGTGCAGTCGCGGCTTATCTTCAAACGTATTCGCGACCTCGCTGCCGAGAAGAACAGGCGCGTCTTCATGTTCGTCGAGGATGTTGCGGCCTCGGGCGGCTATATGATCGCCCTTGCCGGCGATGAAATCATTGCCGACCCGTCCTCCATCGTGGGGTCGATCGGCGTGGTTTCGGCCGGTTTCGGCTTCCAGGAGATGATCAAGAAGATCGGCGTCGAGCGGCGTGTGCACACCGCGGGCCGGAACAAGGCGATCCTCGACCCCTTCCAGCCCGAGCGCAAGGAGGATGTGGAGCGGCTGAAAGCGTTGCAGCTCGACATTCACGACACCTTTATCGGCATGGTGAAGGAGCGGCGCGGCACCAAGCTTGCCGACGACCCAGAACTCTTCACCGGCGCCTTCTGGACCGGTGAGCGCGGGCTGGCGCTCGGCCTCGTCGATGGCCTTGGCGACATGCGTTCCGTCCTGAAGGACCGCTATGGCCCGAAGACCAAGCTCGCCCTCATCACGCCGCAGCGTGGGCTCTTCGGCCGCAAACTCGGTATAATGAGCGGTATCGGGAGTGGTTCCGGCGCGGGCGACCTGGGCGCGGCCCTTGCGGGCAACGCAGCTTCGGGCCTGATCGAGGCCGCCGAAGAACAGGCGCTTTGGGGCCGTTACGGGCTTTGATCCGCGCGCGGGCACAGTTAGAATGGACGGCATGATGGAGGCTTGGAAATGCCGCAACTGATCTTCTTCACGGTGGTGGGCGCCGTCGCTTATTGGGGCTACCGGAAATTTCTGCGCGAAGCCGAGCGGGTGACCGCCAAGGTTCAGCGGACACGCAAGGAAGCCGCCAATGGCAGCATGGGAACACTGGTGCTCGACCCCGAGACCGGCGAGTACCGGCTTGCCAAGGATTGACACGAAAAGCCTGTCCCAATGAGCGCACCAGCCCGCAGGACCGCGCCGGCCAAGGTGAACCTGGCGCTGCATGTGACCGGGCGACGCCAGGATGGTTATCACCTGCTTGAAAGCCTTGTGGCCTTCACCGGCCATGGGGACCTGATAGAGATCGAGGAAGCGCCGGAGGACGAAATCATCGTCTCCGGCCATTATGCGGCGCAAGTTCCGCTTGGCGGCGACAACCTTGTCGCGCGGGCGCGCGATCTGCTTCGTGACAGAGCCGGCGATGATGCCCGTGCCCCCGTGCGTCTTCACCTTGAAAAGAACCTTCCCATTGCTTCAGGCATAGGCGGCGGGTCGAGCGACGCGGCGGCCGCCCTGAGGCTGCTGGTTGACCATTGGGCGCTCGACATGCGCGAAGAGGAATTGCTGGCGCTCGGTCTCAGGCTTGGCGCGGACGTGCCCATGTGCCTTGCCGCGCGGCCTCTCGTGGCGCGCGGGATCGGCGAGGCGATCGAGGCCTTGCCGCATTTCCCACCCCTCCCCATGGTGCTGGTCAACCCGAACCTGCCGCTCATCACCGCCGATGTCTTTTCCGTTCTCGAACGCCGCGACAACGCGCCCCTTCCCGAACTCGAACCGCTTCACGACGTGGAGACCGCCACCAACTGGCTCTCTTTCGCCCGCAACGACCTTGAAAGCCCCGCACGCCAGCTCGTGCCGCAGATTTCCGACGTGCTTGGCGAACTTGCCGAAATCGGCGCTTCGACTGCGCGCATGTCCGGTTCCGGCGCCACGTGTTTCGGCATATTCTCCTCCCAGTCCGAGGCGGAGCGCGCCGGCGCATATCTTCAGGAAACGCGGCCCGAGTGGTTCGTGTTGCCGACACACACCCATGCCGCGGAGGCCAGCCATGGCGGATAGGCCCGAACGCCCCTTCATTCCAGTACGCTTCGCGGTGCTGACCGTCTCGGATACCCGCACTCCGGAGGATGACCGCTCCGGCAACACCCTTGCCGAGCGCATCGCGGCCGCGGGACACATTCTCAGTGATCGCGGGATCGTGCCCGACGACGTGGAGGCGATCCGCATGGCGGTGACCTTATGGTGCGCCGATGCCGCCATCGATGCGATCGTCACCACGGGCGGCACGGGCTTTACCGGGCGCGACGTAACCCCCGAGGCGCTGGAGCCGCTTTTCGACAAGCGCATGGACGGCTTCTCCCAGGTCTTCCACCGCTTGTCCTATGACAAGATCGGCACTTCCACCATCCAGTCACGGGCAACGGCAGGCCTGATCGATCAGACATTCGTCTTCGCCCTGCCCGGTTCCCCCGGCGCCTGCCGCGACGCCTGGGACGGTATCCTGCAGGATCAGTTCGATTACCGGCACATGCCCTGCAACTTCGTAGAGATCATGCCAAGACTTGCCGAGCACCTGAAGCGCGGCGCTTCGGCGGGCTAACGCCACACCCCATTCCGGAACTTTCGCTGCGTATCCGCCCGCCCCTTTTCCAGCGGCAGCGTTTTTTTGTGTCCGCATTAAAAGTTCTTGCTTTGTTCTCATTTCTGAAATAGGAATAGATTCATCGAACGGCCCATAGCCACGGTGCTTCACGTTCATCCCGTATCGCCCGGCAGCCCTTCGAAAGCGGCCATTTTGGAGGCTTTCATGGAACAGATCGCTCGCGCAGACATTGCAGCCTTTGAGGGCGGCGGTGCCGCCATGGCAAACACGATGATAGAACAGTCAGGCATCAGGGTCGACGCGGAGCGGCGTCGCGGACGGGCAGCGGGCATCAACCCTTCGGGGCGGTATGAGCCGGTCTCGCGCCATGTCTTCGACGATGGCTGGGGGTCCATCGAAGAGCTCCCGCCCTTCAAGACCGAAGTGCAGGTGGAGCGGCCACGCACGATCATCACGCGCAACAGCTCGCCCGACATTTCCTTCGACCGGTCGATCAATCCTTATCGCGGCTGCGAGCACGGGTGTGTTTACTGCTTCGCCCGCCCCACCCATTCCTATATGGGGCTTTCGGCCGGCCTCGATTTCGAATCCAAGCTTTTTGCCAAGCCGGATGCCGCCCGCCTCCTTGAGCGGGAGCTGGCCAAGCCCGGTTATCAGCCGCGGACCATTGCAATCGGCACCAATACCGATCCTTATCAGCCCATCGAGAAGAAATTCCGCATCATGCGGGAAATTCTCGAAGTTCTGGAGCGGCACAAGCACCCGGTCGGCATCGTCACCAAATCGGCCCTGGTCTTGCGCGACATGGACATTCTTTCTCGCATGGCCGAACAGGGGCTGGCCAAGGTGGCGCTATCGATCACGACGCTCGACCGCAAGCTTGCGCGCACGATGGAGCCGCGCGCCGCAACGCCTTCGCGGCGCCTGGAAACCGTGCGGGCGCTTTCTGAGGCGGGAATCCCTGCCTCCGTCATGATGGGGCCGGTGATTCCCGGCCTCACCGATTGCGAGATCGAACGCATTCTGGAATCGGCGGCCACCGCGGGCGCGCGCGAGGCGGGCTATATCATCCTGCGACTTCCGCTGGAGGTGAGCCCCATCTTCAAGGACTGGCTGCTGCGCTCCGCACCCGATCGTTATCGGCACGTCCTGTCGCTCATTCGCTCCATGCGCGGTGGCAAGGACTACGATGCCGAATGGGGAAAACGCATGAAGGGCACGGGCCCCTATGCCTGGCAGATCGGCCGCCGCTTCGAAATCACCGCCAAGCGGCTGGGCCTGAACCAGGAACGGCTGAAATTGCGCTATGACCTCTTCCAGCCGCCGCGCCCCGAAGGAGAGCAACTGACGCTTCTTTGACGGAAACTTTTAGAAGCCTTTCCGGGTGGCTCCCTGCCGTCGCCCGGAGCGGCGTCCGCGGTCTTGTTGCTGCAGCATTTTGCGGTCAGTTTGAACCGTCGGACGCCCGCATCAATACGGAAAACAATCCAGACGGGGCCTCCCCCGCATATTCGAGATCGCACAGGATCCTGGACACAGCCCCCTTTCCCGTCGGCCCTGCCCCCGGCCAGACGTGGACGCTTCCCGGCCCATCCGCCCCTTTGCCGGGAAGCCCTTGCGGAGAATCGGAAGCGATGCGAGCATCGCCGCATCATGGCTCGTTCGCGTTCCGATTCTCCCACTCTTTTTGACCTGCCGGTCCGTCCTGACTTCCAGATGGAAGCTGGTCTCTTGCGCGACGGTCTTGCCCCTGTGGCGGGCCTTGACGAGGCCGGACGCGGCCCCCTCGCCGGCCCGGTGGTTGCCGCGGCTGTCATCCTGAATCCGGACAGGCTGCCGGAGGGTCTGGACGATTCCAAGCGGCTCAATGCGCTGGCGCGCGACAGGCTTTTCGATGTCATTCTGGAAACAGCCATATCCGTTTCCGTGGCTTCGCTTTCAGCGACCAGCATCGATGCATCGGACATTTTGCGTGCCAGCCTTGAAGCCATGCGCCGCGCGACGCTCGGCCTGTGCACCACGCCTCTCTTCGCGCTCGCAGACGGGCGCGATGTGCCCCCCGGCCTTCCCTGTCAGGCACGCGCTGTCATAAAGGGCGACCAGCGCAGCCAATCCATCGCCGCCGCCTCCATCGTGGCCAAGGTCACCCGTGACCGCATGATGGGCAGGGCTGCGGTTCTGGCGCCACATCATGGCTTTGAGGCGCATATGGGCTATGGCACAAAACGGCATCGCAGCGCCCTTACCCAGCACGGTCCGGTCGCGCGCCTGCACCGGATGAGTTTCGCGCCCTTGCGAGGCGGTGCGCCTGACGATGCTCTCGAAACGCAGGGCCTGTAGCGCTTTCGGTTCACCTTGAACCCGCCCCATACCCCCTCACCGCGCCATCGCCCTATCCGCAAAACAAAAACGCCGCCGGAAACCGGCGGCGTTCTTTAATTTCAATCCAGAGAACCGATCAGTTCAGCTTCGACTTCACTTCCTGAAGAGAAGCCTTGAAGAGATCGGCGCCGGCCTTGGCGTCGACCTTTTCCGAAAGAACACTGCGCGCCGCCTCGACAGCCAGATCGACTGCGCTGGCGCGCACCTCGTTCACGGCTTCCTGCTCGGCCTGAGCGATCTTCTGCTCGGCCAGTGCGGTGCGACGGGTCACATATTCTTCCGTCTTCTGCTTGGCTTCCTGCAGGAGCAGGTCCGCCTCATGCTTGGCGGCGCTGACGATGTCCTGCGCCTCCTTCTCGGCTTCCTGACGCTTGCGCTGATACTCGGCCAGAAGCTGCTGAGCTTCCTCGCGCAGACGACGGGCCTCCTCAAGTTCGTTGCGGATGCGATCAGCGCGGCCGTCGAGAGCCTTGTTGATCATTCCCGGAACCTTGAAATAGAACAGGACCGCCAGGAAGAGGATCAGGGCAATGAAGGCCCAGAATGTTGCGTCCATCATGGCCCTCTCCTACTGCTTCACAGCCTTGACGGCAGCAGCCGCCGAAGCCTTGTCGAGACGACCACCCACCAGCTCCTGCACAATGGAGGCAGCGGTGTCTTCGGCGATCGTGCCAACATCGCGCATGGCAGCGTTCTTGATGGAAGCGATGCGCTTCTCGGCTTCGCCGAGCTTGGCCTCGAGTTCCTTCTCGACGCTCCGCCGTTCGGCATCCGCTTCCACCTTGGCGGCGTCGCGCGCTTCCTGGCCGATGACGTTGGCTTTCTTGCGGGCCTCGGCCAGCTCCTGCTCGTAAGCAGCAACCGCCTGATCCGCATCTTCCTTCATGCGCGCAGCCTGGTCGAGATCCTGGGCGATGCGATCACGCCGCACTTCCAGGATACCGCCGATGCGCGGCAGGACCACACGCTTCAGGAACAGGTAGAACAGCCCGAAGGTAATCGCCAGCCACAAAAGCTGCGAGGGGAAGGTGGACGAATCGAACGGAGGAAAGCCGGCCTCGTGCGCGCCTTCCGACGCCACCCCGGTTTCCGTATGGGTCGCTTCCGCGGCGTCCTGCGCCGAGGCGGCGAATGCCGATGCCACAAACATTGTCTACCTCTTGAAATACCAGCCGGCCGCTACGAAGGCGACCGGCCCCGCACGTCGTTGAACGCGCGATTACGTGAAGAGGAGAAGCAGAGCGATGAGCAGCGAGAAGATGCCGAGAGCTTCCGTCACGGCGAAGCCGAAGATCAGGCGGCCGAACTGGCCGTCTGCTGCCGACGGATTGCGCAGAGCGCCCGACAGGTAGCTGCCGAAGATGTTGCCGAGGCCAAGAGCGGCACCAGCCATGCCGAGACAGGCGATACCGGCGCCAATTGCCTTTGCTGCTTCAACTTCCATTTTAAAACTCCTTGTGATCGCGGATTTGCGTGTTTTCTTCAGACTTGGCGGTAACCGCCGGTGAAACCTGTTTCCTGTGACCGGCCCTTCGAGCGTTCGGCAAGAAAGGAAGCCTACTCCCCTGTACCAACCATCAATGGCCCGGATGGACAGCGTCGTTGAGATACATGCAGGTCAGGACGGCAAAGACGTATGCCTGCATGAAAGCCACGAGGAATTCGAGGCCAGTGATTGCCACCGTCATGATGAGCGGCAGTACCGCACCGGCAACGCCGACGGCGCCAAGAGCGCTCATCGAGGTGACGAAACCGGCGAAGACTTTGAGCGTGATGTGGCCGGCAAGCATGTTGGCGAAAAGACGAACCGACAGGCTGACCGGGCGCGACAGGAAGGAAACGATCTCGATCAGCACGACGAGCGGAACGACGATGCCCGGAACGCCTTGCGGTACGAAAAGCTTCAGGAAGCCGAAGCCATGTTTCCAGAAACCGTAGACGACCACAGTGCCGATCACCAGAAGCGCAAGCGCAAAGGTAACGATGATGTGGCTGGTCACGGTGAAGAAGTAGGGGAAGAGGCCAAGCAGGTTGGCCATAAGAACGAACATGAAGATGGAGAAGACGAACGGGAAGAACCGCATGCCATGCGATCCCGCCGAATCCCTGAGCATCGACGCCACGAACTCGTAGCTCATCTCCGAAATGGACTGGAGACGGCCAGGCACGAGCCCCCGGCTGGACGTGGTGAGAAAGAGAAAAGCGCCAGCGGCGACCACCGTCGCGACCATGAAAGCGGACGCGTTGGTAAAGGAGAAATCCAATCCGCCGATCTCGATCGGAATCCATTTGGAGATCTGGAATTGATGGATCGGATCGTTGGCCACCTGGACCCCCTCGCTTCTACCTCGGCGCCCGCGCGCCTGTTACTTCTTTCGCAGGTCCTCGTCGCCTTTCGGCGAGTGGGGCCCGAATTCAGCTATAAGCCCCGCAGAGCGCAGGACATTCAGAACACCCGCTCCGAAACCGAGGAGCAGGAACACAATCAACCCCCAGGGAGACGTGCCAGCGTAGCGATCTATAAACCAGCCCAGCGCCGCGCCGACGGCAACGCCGGCAACAAACTCGCTGGACAGTCTGAGCGCGTTTCCCACGCCCGCCACACTGCCCTGTTCCTTCCCTTCGCCGCCATCTGGCTTCGCCGGTCGTCTGGCCGCAAGTGCCTTCTCCAGATCGCTGCGCCGGCGCTCCAAATCGTCCGGCCGATCTTCGTTGGCCACCGCAACCTCCCTACCGGGTTTGCTGGTTAGCGGATATCCGCTTGAAAGTCGCGCGCAACATAGTGAGCACCCTCGCGGCAGTCAAGCCGCTGATGTGCGCATGCACAATGGCTGTAAAGCCAATATTTTCAGCATCTTAGCCAGATGCGACAATGCGCGCGGCAGGAGAATTCGCCATAACAGGGGGAATCGGCATCACGCGATGATGATTTCAGGCAACAAAAGACGCCGTTTTTGCGACTTTCGTGCCGAAGTTTCACCTCCGACGCCGGGCGAATCCGCCTGGCGCCGTCGATGAAACGTCATTTTCAGTTCCAGCCGCCGCCATAGGTGCGGTAGAAAATGTGCTGACCGATCTTCTTCACCCGTTCCATGGCGTTCGCCCAGCGCGGGTGCACATAGGTCGCGTGATAGTGGGTCGCAGAGCCGACTTCCGGCAGCCAGATCTTGCCAGCGGTTGTCGCCATGGCCACTTCCTGTGCCGTCTTGAAATGCGCCGGGCTTTGAACGCGGTCGCGAATTCCGTCGCAGGCGAAGGAGAACTGGCAACGGTTGCGCCATTTCTCATTCTGGTAAACCACGCCGCAAATGGAGTTCGGATAGGTGGGATTGCGCACCCGGTTCAGGATGACCTGCGCGACGGCAGCCTGTCCCTTCACCGGCTCGCCGCGCGCTTCGAAATAGATGCCGGCGGCGAGGCACTGCTGCTCCTTGGCCGAAAAGACACTGGCGGGAAGCGGTGTGCCGGCCCAGGGATGGTCGCCGCGCGCTACCGGCGGAACGAAGCGGCCGTCATCGGCCTTTTCCTCAAGCAGAATGCTGGCAAAGGGCGAGGCCTTTTCATAATCCGGCTCGGCTGGCGCATAGGCAGTGGCAAGAATATCGGGACGGTCGTTGTTGACGAGTTCGGCGATCGCTGTTGGCAGACGCGAATCGCGCTTCTCGTCCTTCTTCATGTAGAAGGAGGAGGCGATCTTCACCTCCTCTCCCTTGATCTGCGGTTTTACGAAGGCCATCAGCGGCTCGTCCGCCGGCGGCACCTTCATCAGGAAACTGCTTTGCTCGAAAATCGAACCGGCGTTGAAGCGCTTGGGCGGCTGCATCGGCGCGACCTGGACAAGACGCCCCTTCTTTTCCTTGCGGTTGATGCGGTCTTCATCCGGCGTCGTGCCTGTGAAGCCTTTCTTGCCGCGAAAGGCCACTTCGCCGATGCCGGGCGCCGACATTCCCGAGCCGGAAATACTGGCTGTCTTGAGGGATTGGTCGATGAAGGGCATCTCCGCCTTGTGAACGGAACCGGCCACGGAGCGTTCGACAAACGCGGCCCAGCGCGCGCCTCCGCCTTCCTCGCCGGAGATCAGCCCCGCCATGTCCTGATGCGCGATGACGCTCGGGAACCCGACCCACATGCCAAGCGCCACGATTGCCGGCGCAAGAAACGAACGATGTTCACCACCCGCCGCGCGCGACGTTTTTCCTGTCCGACGAAGCACCCACACTCTCCGCTACGCAACTCAACCCTGATTGGGTGAACCATAATTGGTTAACCTTGATCGCTGGTTAACGCGACCCGCGAAAGTAAGGGCTGCCGGAAACGGGAAAGGCCGGCCCGGTCTTTCTTGCCGGGCCGGCCTTTCCTTATGGTGCATTTAATAGAGTGCAGGACAGCGGCGCCTCAGCTCTTCTTGCGCGCCCGCCCCGCATAGGGATTGTCGGACGTGCGCAGCGCAACGCGGATCGGAACGCCGAAAAGATTGAAGGTCTCGCGCAGGCCATTCACCAGATAGCGCACATAGGATTGCGGCATGGCGTCGGGCCGCGAGCACGAGACGACGAAGCCCGGCGGGCGCGTCTTGATCTGGGTGATGTATTTGACCTTGAGCCGGCGACCGGCCACGGCGGGCGGCGGGTGTTGCGCCGTGGCGCCCTCCAGCCAGCGATTGAGGCGTCCGGTTGAAACGCGGCTGTTCCAGGTGCGATGCGTCTTTTCCACGGCCTCCAGCAACTTGTCGAGGCCGCGTCCCGTCTCGGCCGAGATGGGGACGGCCTGGAGACCGCGCACCTGCGGCAGAAGCCGTTCGGTCTTTTCACGCAACTCGGCAAGCATTTCCTGCCGATCCTCGATCAGATCCCATTTGTTGAAGGCGATCACAGGCGCCCTGCCCTCGCGGATCACCAGATCGGCAATCTGCAGATCCTGCTTCTCGAAGGGTATGGTGGCGTCGAAAACGATGATGACCACTTCCGCGAAACGGGCAGCGCGGATGCCGTCGGCGACCGACAGCTTTTCCAACTTGGCCTGCACGCGCGCCTTTCGGCGCAGGCCCGCCGTATCGAACAGCTTTATCTTGCGGCCACGCCATTCCCAATCGACGGAAATAGAATCACGCGTAATGCCGGCCTCCGGCCCCGTCAGCATACGGTCCTGGCCGATCAACGCATTGATCAGCGTGGATTTCCCGACATTCGGCCGTCCCATGACAGCGATCCGCAGCGGCCTGGTCGCATCGTAGGGTGTTTCTTCCGCATCGGGATCCACATCCTCGCCGACGGCAATTTCCTCGCCCGGCATCGCCACCAGCGCGGCCGGGTCCGTTTCCTCTGCCAGCGCCACGTCTTCGCCAAGTGCCTCGACGATGGCGTCGCGCAGATCGGACATGCCAAGGCCGTGTTCGGAGGAGATGGCAACCGGATCGCCAAGCCCGAGGCTCCAGGCGTCGATCACGCCGGCGGCGGCGGCATTCACATCCGTCTTGTTGGCGACCAGCACCACCGGTTTTCCCTTGCGGCGCAGAAGGTCGGCAAAGGTTGCATCGTCAGGCATGACGCCGGCGCGCGCATCCATGACGAAAAGCACGATGTCGGCTTCGTCGATGGCGATCTCGGTCTGGGCGCGCATGCGCCCCTCGAGCGTGGGAGCGGCGGCGCTTTCAAGACCGGCCGTATCGATGACCTCGAAACGAAGGTCCTGAAGTTTGGCGGGGTGGGAGCGTCGGTCGCGCGTCACCCCCGGCGTGTCGTCGACGATTGCCAGACGGCGGCCGGCGAGCCGGTTGAAGAGCGTGGACTTGCCGACATTCGGCCGGCCGATGATTGCGAGCTTGAAGGCCATGGGGCTTTGCTCACTAACCGGCCGGGCTCGAACCCGCGATCAGCTCCGACATGATCTCGGCGCGCTGGCGCGTGTTGCGCGGGGCGGCGGCATCGCCGGCGATCTGCTCGAAAAGCTTCAGCGCGTCCTCGCGCTTGCCTTCCTTCCAGGCCGAAAGCGCAAGGGCTTCGCGTGCCGTGTGGCGCAGGGCATTTCCATCGGCGGTCAGGGTCTCCACACGAGCGGAAACGTCCGCATAAGATCCGTGATCGACGAGAAGAAGGCCGGCGCGAAGGCGCGCGACGTCTGCGACCACATCCGAGGTGGAGCGGTCGGCAGCAATGGCGTCGAACGCCTTGACGGCCTCATTCACCTCGCCCTTGGCTGCCAGAACGGTGGCCGCGCGCATGCGCGCCAGAAGCGGATAGGCGCCGTGGCCTGTCTTTTCGAGCTCGTCGAAGGCGGCCAGCGCCTTGTCGTTCTCGCCCTGGCGGGCGAGCTGGAGCGCCTGCGAGAATGCGTCGCCGGAAGCGTTGGCCCGTGAGGTCGTCCAGCGCTCATAGCCGACATAGCCGGCCGTCGCCACAACGAGCAGCACCGCAGCGCCGATTGCAAGCGGACCAAAACGACGCCAGAGCGTCTTGAGCTGATCCTGGCGCAGCTCCTCATTGACCTCGCGAATGAAACTGTCGTCGGACATGTGCGAACCGTATCTGGCGGGGAAATCCCGCGTGGGTTTCTGTTCCGCGCTTTTTAGACGAAATTCGTCCTCATGGAAGGGGGCGGGAACAATTCGAGGGAATTCTGTTCATTTCAGGCCTTTTAAAGGCAGGGCAGCTCCCAAAGGCGGCCACATTTCATCGCTAGCTTTCCCGGCATCGAAATGCACCCTCCTGGATCAGCTTATGACGAGATTTATTCGCGTCGGCATTCTGGCGCTAACTTCCCTTGCGTTTTCATTCGCAGGCACCGCAGCCTCATTTGCGAATAATACGGCGCAGGAAGACAAAAGCAGGCGCACGCCGCAATATGTCATCATCTCCTTCGACGGCGCACAGCATATCGAGCAATGGCAGCGCAGCCGCGCGCTGGGCCGGGAGATCGGCGCGCATTTCAGCTATTTTCTCTCCTGCGTCTATCTGCTGACGCCGGAAACGCGCATCACCTACACGGCTCCCGGCTTCGGCAAGCCGCGCTCCAATGTGGGATATGCGCAATCGCGCGACGAAGTGGCCGGCAGGCTCGATCAGATATGGGAAGCCCATCTTGAGGGACACGATATCGGTAGCCATGGCTGCGGTCACTTCGACGGCAAGGGCTGGAGCCGGAGCGACTGGAACAGCGAGTTCGAGCAATTCACCGACATCGTGGCCGGCGCCTGGAAACGAAACGGTATCGAAGGTGAGCCGGCCGGCTGGCAGGATTTCGTGCGCAACGAAATCCGCGGTTTTCGCGCACCTTATCTCTCGACCAACGACGCACTCTACAAGGCGCTTGCGGGGCAAGGCTTTCTTTATGATGCCAGCGGCGTTTCGAAAGGCCCTGTCCTGCCAAAGAAACGGGGCGGCGTGGTACGTTTTTCGCTGCCACTCATTCCCGAGGGGCCGAACGAGCGCAATGTGATTGCCATGGACTACAATCTTTATGTGCGCCATTCGGGCGGCAAGGAACGGCCCGAAAAGGCCTCGATCTATGAGGAACGCGCCTATGAGGCTTTCCTGGCCAGCTTCGAAAAACAATATCGCGCGCAGCGCGTACCCGTGCAGCTGGGATTTCATTTCACGCTGATGAATGGCGGCGCCTATTGGAACGCACTGGAGCGCTTCGCACGTGAGGTATGCTCGAAGAGCGACGTGCGTTGTGTCAGCTACCGGGACTATCTTGCCGCACAGGCCGGTGACGAACGCGCCCGCCCGAAGGCGCAGGGCGGCGGCACCTGAGATCCAGTCAGAAAAGCCCCGGCGCAATCGCCGAGGCTTTTCCTATGCGATCAGGAGGCGCTGCGTTTCCTCATTCGGAGGAGCCATCAATCGCCTTGTACTCGAAACGCAATGCCTTGAACGTGGCGTAGAGCATCAGAACCATCAGGATTGCGAACGGGAACCCCGTTGCAATCGCACCGGCCTGCAGCGCAGCAAGGCCGCCGCCCAAAAGCAGCACGATGGCGACCAGACCTTCGAACAGGGCCCAGAAGACACGCTGGGCGACCGGAGCGTCGATCTTGCCTCCGGCGGTGATGGTGTCGATCACCAGAGATCCCGAATCGGACGAGGTGACGAAGAACACGATCACCAGAATGATGCCGATCAAAGAGCTGATGCCGGCCAGCGGCAGGTCCGCCAGCATCGCAAAGAGCGACAGCTCGGGAACATAGTCCACCACAGTCTGCTGCACGCCGGTGTAGCCCTCGTTGAGGAACTGGCTCAGCGCCGTGCCACCGAATGTCGTCATCCACAGGATGGAAACGAGGGTCGGAATGATAAGGACGCAAATGATGAATTCGCGCACCGTGCGTCCCTTTGACACGCGGGCGATGAACATGCCCACGAAAGGCGACCAGGAAATCCACCATGCCCAGTAGAAGGTGGTCCAGCCGTGCATGAAATCGGTGTCCTCGCGGCCGACCCAGTTCGACAGTTCGGGAAGTTCCTTCACGTAGAACCAGGCGTTGGAGAAAAAGCCCGAGATAATCTCCGTGGTCGGCCCGAAAGCGATCACGAACAGGAGCAGCGCGAGGGCCAACACCATATTGATCTCCGACAGGCGTTTGACACCGGCATCAAGGCCCGCCACCACGGAGGCCAGCGCCACACCGGTGATGCAGACGATCAGAATGACCTTCATCATGTCCGTGTTGGGAACGCCATAAAGCGCGTTCAGCCCGGCAAGAGCCTGAGAGGCGCCAAAACCGAGCGATGTGGCCAGGCCGAACAGGGTGGCAAGAACGGCCATGATATCGACCACATGACCGATCCAGCCGCGAATCCGTTCACCGAAGATCGGGTAAAACACCGAACGGATGGAGAGCGGCAGGCCCTTGTTGTAGGCGGCAAGCGAAAGCGAAAGCGCCAGGACCGCGTAGATCGCCCAGGGATGAAGCCCCCAGTGGAAGATGGTTGCGGCCATGCCCATCTCGCGGGCAGCAACGACCGCGCCGTCCACGAGCTGGCCATCGGCCAGCGGCGCCTCCAGACCAAGAGGCGGATTGTTGAAATGATACATCGGCTCCAGAACGCCGAAGAACATCAGGCCAATTCCCATACCGGCCGCAAACAGCATGGCGAACCATCCAGAATAGGAATACTCGGCAACGGCATCCTTGCCACCAAGCCTGACCTTGCCCAGCGGAGACAGAGCCACCGCAAGACAGAACAGCACAAAGAGATTGGCCGACAGCATGAAGACCCAATCGAAGGTCGAGGTCAGCCAGGTCCGCAGCCCACCAAGGCCTGCGGCAGCCGTCTCGCTGAAAATCAGCGCGAAGACGACGAATGCGATGATGAGCACCGCGGAGACGAAGAATACGGGATTATGAACATCAAGGCCCAGCACGCGGACATTGTCCTGACCTGCTTCTAGCCCGTGATCCTCCTCAAAGGTTGTTTCAGACATTTGTCACTCCATTTCTGTCCGATGGCTGGAGGCAAACGACTTTCAAAGCCGCCCGCCGCCGGAACATTCCTCCACGCGGAAAATCATGCCCAAACGCCCAAGGGCGCACGGTCCAAAAGACGATTCCGAAGATGTGGATTGGCCACAAACTTCAACAAATGCGCGGAGAATGGAACCCCGAGAGGACAAAAAACTGCCCGGAACCTGCCGCATTTCAGCCGCCATGCCTTATCCTGCGCGGCTTTCAGGAAGGCTGGGAGAAATGCGAAAACCTGCTTGCAATGTCGAAACTTCGAGACAAACTGCTTTTGAAAAATTCCGAATTTGGCCTGATTTCTTGCCTAGGTTGGTTCACGGATAGGGACAAAACATGTGCGCCGCAGGTGGAACCAAATCACCGTCTGCGGCTTTATGAGTGGAAGGTTATGTGGAGAGGACCCATGAACAAGAGTATTTTTCTCGTACCGGCACTGCTTCTTTCGGTTGCCGCATGCACCCCGACCGAGCAGGGTGCAGCCTTTGGCGGCGCCAGCGGTGCAGCCATCGGTGCACTCGCCTCCGGCAATAAGGTCGAAGGTGCAATCATCGGTGGCGCGATCGGTACGGTTGCCGGCGCCCTGGTTGGTCGCGCATCGGAAAACAGCAACCGCTGCGTCTACCGCGACCAGTACGGCCGCCGCTATGAGGCAGCCTGCCCGCGCGGCTACTGATTGGAAAGCGCTTAACGCGCCTTGTCTCGCAGACATCAGAAAGGCCGGGAGGCGCAGGCCTCCCGGCCTTTCCCTTGCACGCCCTTTCACGCGGGGGCCGGTGCCCCGGTCTTGCGGCCGGGAGAGGTTTCACCTGCCGCCTGTTTCAATATGCCGCCAATTCCGCCTGCCGACACGCCAGAGGCGCAGCCGAGGCAACTCCTCTTCTTCGCGAACAGGTTCCGGCCTGGTCCGATGCCGGGAATATCCAAAGGGTGAGCCGCGCGTAATTGACTTTTGTCAATCGACATGAATAATGTCGAAAGGAGGAGCGGCATGGCTTATCGTCCCACGGACCAGATCATACACAAGGCCGCCTGGCTTTATTATACTCATGGCCTGCGCCAGGACGAGGTGGCGCAGCGTCTGAATATTTCACGCGCCTCCGTCGCGCTCTATCTGCGCAAGGCCCGCGAGGCCGGCATCGTCAGCATTTCCACGTCGACACACCTGTTCAGCGACGATCGTCTCGCACGGCAAGTCGAGGATGCCTTCGGACTCGAAACCGTCTGGCTTACCGGCGACGAAGGACTTTCCGCCAATCCGGCCGCCGAGATTCCCATGCTCGCGGCCAATGTCTTTCTCGAGATGGTACAGAACGGCGACCGGGTCTGCGTGGCCTGGGGCCGCACGGTCTACCAGATCGCCGATGCGATGAATCATGCCGACCGGGAAGACGTGACCGTGGTCGAGATGTGCGGCAATCTCGGTTCGCCCTATTCCTATCGGCCCGACCAGTGCACTATGGAAATCGCCCGCAGGCTGAATGCGAAGGGTTTGAACTTCTACGCACCGCTCGTACTGAGCACCCGTGCGCTGGCGGAGGCACTGCGCGCGGAGCCGGTCATTCGCGAACAGCTCGACGGGATCAGCGGCTGCGACCTCGCCCTCTTCACCGTCGGCACGCTCGACAGCGACAGCCATGTCATCAAATGCGGCGCGCTGAGCCTTGATGAACTGGCCAGTCTCAAGGCCATGGGCGCGACGGGCGTGATCGCCGGGCAGATCATCACTGCCGACGGAAAACTGCTCGACTGCGACTACAACAAGCGCATGATCTCGGCGGATTTCGATGCCATCCGCGCCATTCCCAGAAGGCTCATGGTTGTGCAGGAGAACGAGAAGCTCGAACCACTGCGCGCCGCCATCGCCGGCCGGTTCTTCACCCATCTGGTGACCACCTCATCCATGGCGTCGCGCCTGCTTGCCGCCCACGCCGCAGCCGACCCCATGCCGGCCTGAGCGCCGCCCACACCCGAACATCAAAGTCCGAGACAAACAGGAAGACAATGCAGAATCTCTGGAACGACAGCGAAGCCGAAAAGCTGGTTGCCGACTACGCGAAAAAAGGCGTTTCCCGCGACCTGGCCCTGCGGGTCTATACGACGCGCCTTCTGGGCGGCGAGCCCCGCCTCGTATTGCACGGAGGCGGCAACACCTCGCTCAAATCCACGGCCACCGATATTCTGGGCCGTGACTATGAGGTGCTGTGCGTGAAGGGCAGCGGCTGGGACATGGGCGTCATCGAACCCGCCGGCCTGCCGGCGGTGAAGATGGACGCGCTTCTGGCCGCCCGCAAGCTCGACACGCTGGGCGACGAGGACATGGTTGCCATGCAGCGCGCCAACCTGATCGATCCCGGCTCACCCAATCCGTCCATCGAAACACTGCTGCACGCCTTCCTGCCGCACAAATTCGTCGACCACACCCATTCCACGGCGATCCTGGCGCTGGTCGATCAGGAGAATTCGGAAGAACTGTGCCAGAAGGTGTTCGGCAAGCGTCTGGGTTTCGTGCCCTATATCAAGCCGGGCTTCGATCTCGCCAAGGCAGCGGCCGACATTTATGACGCCGATCCCTCCGTCGAGGGCCTGATCCTCGACAAGCACGGCATCTTCACCTTCGCCGAGGACGCCAGGACCGCCTACAGCCTGATGATCGAATTCGTCACCATGGCGGAGGATTATGTGGCGAAGAACGGCAAGACCCCGTTCAATCCGGTTGCGCTGCCCAAGGAACTGGCAACGCCCGCCGAGATCATGCCCTATCTGCGCGGCGCCATCGCCATCGATGAGGGCGATGGCAGGTTCGGCCGCATGGTCTGCGATTTCCGCACCTCGCCGAAAATCCTCGACTACGTCAATGCCGACAACGCCGAGGAGCTTGCAAAGCGTGGTGTCTCCACGCCCGACCTCTCCATCCGCATCAAGACGGGGCCGATGGTCCTGCCTGCACCTGAGGCCGGAAAGCTCGATGAATACGGCAAGGTGATCCGCGAAAAGGTCGCGGAGTTCTCGGCCCGATACAAGACCTATTTCGAGACCAACAATGCAGCGGACGACGTGGAGCGCACCATGCTCGACACCATGCCGCGCCTGACGCTGGTGCGCGGGCTCGGACTAATCGGCCATGGGCGCAGCCTGAAGGAAGCCAGGATCGCCGCGGATGTCGGCGAGATGCTGGTGGAGGCCGTCACCGGCGCGGAAGCCATCGGCTCGTTCCATCCCCTTGCCCTGTCGGATCTGTTCGAACTCGAATACTGGTCGCTGGAACAGGCCAAGCTCGCCTCCAACAAGCCGAAGCCTCTTTCGGGCCAGGTTACGGTCGTGACCGGAGGCGCCGGCGCCATCGGCGCCGCGACGGCAAAGCTCTTCGCATCGCAGGGCGCGCATGTGGTCGTGCTCGATCTCGACGAAGACAAAGCCAAGGCCGTGGCGAAAGCTGCCGGCAACGCCTCGATCGGCGTCGGCACGGACGTGACGGACCCGGCATCCGTGCGCGCGGCCTTCGACAAGGCCCGCGCGGTGTTCGGCGGCGTCGACATCGTCGTTTCCAATGCGGGCGCTGCCTGGGAAGGCAGGATCGGCGAACTGGACGATGCGGTGCTGCGCAAGAGCTTCGAGCTCAATTTCTTCGCCCACCAGAGTGTGGCGCAGAATGCGGTCCGGCTCTTCAAACAGCAGGGAACCGGCGGCGTCCTGCTTTTCAATGCGTCGAAGCAGGCGGTCAATCCGGGGGCGAATTTCGGGGCCTATGGCCTGCCCAAGGCGGCAACGCTGTTCCTGTCGCGTCAATATGCGCTGGACTACGGTTCTATGGGCGTGCGTTCAAATGCCGTCAATGCGGACCGCATCCGTTCCGGCCTGCTGACGGACGACATGATCGCCAGCCGTTCCAAGGCGCGCGGTCTTTCGGAGAAGGATTATATGGGCGGCAATCTGCTTGGCCTCGAAGTGCGGGCCGAGGATGTCGCGCAGGCTTTCCTGCACCATGCGCTCGCCGAACGCACCACGGCCGACGTTACGACCGTGGATGGCGGCAATATCGCCGCCGCGCTGCGGTAGGCACAGCGATCCGCCCTCGTGGTGTGGTTCGAGGTTCGACACACTCACCACGAGGGCTGCCGCTGGCGCGCCACAAGGGGCTCGTGCGTGATGCAGCGGCCAGCCACGCCCTGCATTGTCCTGCATTGCCCTGCCGCCATCCGCGTCCTGAGCTTGCCGAAGGGCGAGGATGAAGGGCGGGCTCGACGTCTCGCAATACCTCGTCGTTCCAACCCGTAGAAACAAAAAGGGCGGCCCGGAGCCGCCCTTTTCACGTCGATCGCGTCGCGCCTCAGTTGCGCGGGGGAAGCGGCATCCAGGCAGGCACCGCCACATCCGCATGGGCGAATTGCGGCAGCTTCTGCGCCAGTTCTTCCATGTTCTTGATATCGCCGTCGTTCAGCGCCTTCTGGGTGATCAGCGTTGGCGGAACGATGACGCTCTTGCCCGGCTCCTCGCCGGCCAGAAGCATCGCCAGCGCGCGCACCGAAACCTCGCCGACGACAGCCGGATTGGTCGCTGCTGTCGCGACCCACGCGCTGCCCGGCTCGCGCATGGCGGAAATATCGGCGGTCGAAACGTCCGCCGAGTAAATCTTGATGCTGTCGGAGAGACCCGCCTCGTCGACGGCGATCTTCACGCCCTTGGCGAATTCGTCATAGGGGGCAAACATCACCTGGATGTCGGGGTTGGCCGTCACCACGGAACGGGCCTGATTGGCCACGGAGTTGGCGATCGGATTGTCGAGCGTGCCGAACTGCGCCGCTTCCTCGATGCCCGGATATTTTTCCTTGAACTCGCGCCAGGTCTCGTCGCGACGGTCAAGGGGAGCGATACCGGCCACATAGACATAACCGGCCTTCCAGCTTTCGCCGTTGTCCTCGATCGCCTGCTCAAGCGCGAGGCGGGCGAGGTCGTGGTCGGACTGCTCGATCTGCGGAACGGCCTCGTTTTCGACATTGACGTCAAAGGCAACGACCTTGATGCCCGCATCAACGGCGCGCTGGGCCGCTTCCTTCATGGATTCGGTCAGGCCGTGCTGGATGATGATGCCGTCAACGCCGAGCGCGATGGCCTGATCGACCATGTCAGCCTGTAGGGCTGCGTCCTGACGGCTGTCGAGCACGCGCAGATTGACGCCCAGAGCCTTGGCCTGCGCCTCCACGCCCGACAGATAAGCCTGGAAGAAATCGCCCGTCGACAAATAGCGCACCAGGGCGATTTCAACGTCACCCGGATTGTCGAAGGGCGCGGGCTTGTCCTGCGCGCCGGCGGCGGCAGGCAGAAGCATGGTCGCGCCGGCGAGCGCGGCGGCCATCTTGCCCAGGAGTCTGCGTGAAATTTCCATACTCTCCTCCACTGTGTTTGCCGGATGCTGCAAGAGTGCAGGCCGCCCTTCCCGGACGCAGCGGCCTGCCCTGAAAGTTTCGGCGCGGATGCGCCTATTCCCGTCCCTACCTGGCTTTCCTCCCAAGCAAGGCGAAGGTGAAGATCAGCGCGACGACAAGCACCGCGCCCTTGACGAAGTCCTGCGTGTAGTAAGGCACGTTCATCATGGTGAGCCCCTGCAGGAGCACGCCGACGAACAGAGCGCCTATGGCTGTGCCGAAGGCATTCGGCTTGGCCGCGCCCAGAACGGCAAAGCCGATCAGGGCTGCCGCCACCGCATCCAGAAGCAGATTGTTGCCGGAGGCAATGTCGCCACGCCCGAGGCGGGCCGCCAGAAGAATGCCGCCAATGGAAGCAAAGACGCCCGAAATCACATAGGCCCAGATGCGATAGGCCTTGACCGGCGCACCGGCGAACTCGGCCGCACGCTCGTTGGAGCCGACGGCATACATCATACGCCCGAAGCGCGTGTATTCGAGGAAGAACCAGATGACGATGGCGAGCACGATCAGCACCACCACGGAGGCGGGCACGAGGTTGTCTATGAAGAGATCGAAACGATGCCGGCCCAACGCCAGGAATGCCTGGCTGAACGTGCCCTCGGCGGTGGAGCCGTCGGGCAGCGTCATGCCGGTGGCGATGGAGCGGCCTTCGGTCGGAATGCGCTGGAGGCCGATCAGCAGGAACATCATGCCGAGCGTGGCCAGAAGATCGGGCACGCGCATGTAGCAGATGATGAGCCCGTTGATGAGGCCGACCAGCGCGCCGATGGCAAGGCACACGATGACCGCGACCAGCGCGTTCTGCTCCAGTACCACCATCACATAGGCCGCAGCCATCATCGAACTGGTGGCGATGGAGCCGATAGAGAGATCAAACCCGCCGACAACCAGCGTCGCCGTGACGCCAAGTGCCAGGATGCCGGTGATGGAGACGGATTGCAGGATGAACACCGCGGCCTGAGGCGAGGTGAAACCGCGCGTGGCCAGCGAGAAGAAGATGACAAGCCCGACGAGAAGCGTCAGGAATCCGTAGCGGATGGCAATCTCGCGCACCGACAGACCGGAATTGCCCGCCATCGAAGTCTTTTCCGCCATGCGGCTTTCCATCCCCTATAAGCTCCCTGCGGCTTCGCTGCGCTGGCCGGCGACCTCGGCCAGCAGGCGATCCATGTCCACATCGGCATTGCGATGCTCGCCGACAATCGTGTTTTCCGACATGACGAGAATGCGGTCGGCCGTCTCCAGCGCCTCGTCCAGTTCGGTGAGAAAAACGAGCGTTGCCCGTGCGCCCGCACCTTCGCGCAGTTTGGCGGCGATGTCATGCCGGGCCGCGATGTCGACGCCCTGAAACGGTTCGTCGAGGATGAGCAGGCGCGAAGGCTGGGTAAGCCAGCGCGCCACGGTCACCTTCTGCTGGTTGCCGCCCGAAAGCGTCGCGAGATCGTCGCGCTCGGAACGGCAGACCACCTTGAGGTCCGCGATCTGGTCGCGCGCCACCTGTCTCTCGCGCCCGCGCCGGATCACCCCCATGCGCGAGAAACGCGGAAGGAACGGCAGGCTCATATTCTCGTAGATATTGAATTCCGGAACGATGCCGGTGGAACCGCGGTCCTTCGCAACGAGAAAGACGCCGTTGCGAATGGCATCGGCAGGCGTTGCAGGACGATAGGGCGCGCCATCCAGCATCATGGAGCCGGCCATCGGACGGTGAATGCCAAACAGGGTCTCGGCGAGCTGCGTCTTGCCGACGCCGACGAGCCCCGTAACCGCGACCACCTCGCCCGCGCCAAGCCGCATGGAGAAGGGCCGCGCGGCCGGCGCGATGCGTAGCCCCTCGGCGGAAAACACCGGCTCGCGCGCGTCGCGCGCATCGATACTGTGGCGGCCGAGATTCTGGCCGAGCATCGCGTTGACGGCACCTTCGTAGTCGAGCGGCTTTTCGTCGAACTGGCCGACGATCGCCCCGTCGCGCAGGCTGACGATGCGGTCCGCCAGCCGGCGGATATCCGACATGCGATGCGATATATAGAGAATGGCGACGCCGCGTGCGCGCAGACGCTCGATCAACGCGAAAAGCCGCTCCGCCTCATTGCTCGAAAGCGAGGAGGTGGGCTCGTCCAGAATCATCACCTGCGGCGCGTGTGCCATGGCGCGCGCGATGGCCACCATCTGCCTGTCAGCCAGAGAAAGATCAGTGACCTCGGCGGCAAGGTCGATGCCGAGCCCCATCCGCTCAGCCACCTCACGCGCTTCCCGGCGAATGCGGCGCGGATTGAAGAACGGTCCCCTGCCCGCCCCGTTCAACCGGTCGAGCACGAGGTTGGTGGCGACGTCCAGCGCCCCGACCACGCCGTCGTTGATGTTCTGATGCACAGTGACGACGCCGGCATGCATGGCTTCTGCGGGTGTCGCGGGAGAGAAGGGCTTGTCGCCCAGCATCATCATGCCGCGATCGGCCTTGTGGACACCGCTCATGATCTTCACGAGCGTGGATTTACCCGCGCCATTGGCTCCCATCAGGACGGTAACCTCACCGGCGCGCAAATCCAGCCCGACACCGCGCAAAACGGCGTTCGGTCCAAAGGCCTTGGTCAAGCCAGCTATGCGAAAAACGGCTGTATCGCCCATGCTCTCCTCCCAAGGTGACGCTAGCAGGTAACAAGCATTTGTCAACATGATTGACAAATGACAGAGCCTTGGTAGCGTGGCGGTGGAATTGATGGCATCAAGGTCTTGCGGCCGGCGGTGTTGGCGCGTGCCTCATCCGTGTTCCTTACCCGCTTGCGGAGAGAAGGACTGGCAGGCGGACCAAGGCAGGCGGACCAGGGCAGGCGCCCCATGTCACGCGCCAATGTCACGCGCCAATATCACGCGCCCCGGCGCGAAAGGGAGGAAACAGGAACAATGAAAGACAACGCCTTCGAGGCCCTTACCGTGGAGACGCTGCCCGAGCGGCTGGGACCGGTTTCTGCCATCGCGGAACGCATCGGCACAGACAGCGATCTGTGGAAAGTGCGCGAGGTGGGCGACGGCAATCTCAATCTCGTGTTCATCGTGGAGGGGGAGAAGGGAACCGTCATCGTGAAGCAGGCGCTGCCTTATGTACGCCTTGTCGGCGACAGCTGGCCCCTGCCCCTGAAACGCTCCTTCTTCGAATATCACGCCCTGAGCCGCCAGGCGGAACGCGCGCCCGGCATGGTGCCGGCAATCCACTATTTCGACGAGGCACAGGCGCTGATCGTCATGGAGTTCCTGTCGCCGCACATTATCCTGCGCCGCGCCCTGATCGAGGGCCGCAGGCTTCCCAGGATCGCCCGCGATCTCGGCCTGTTCATGGCGCATACGCTGTTCCGCGGCTCCGATCTCTCCATGAAGGCTTCCGAGCGCAAGGCCGATCTGGCGCTGTTCGCCGACAATGTGGAGCTTTGCGACATCACGGAAAGCCTTGTCTTCACCGATCCCTATTTCGAAGCGCCGATGAACCGTCACACGCCGGGTCTCGAAGCGCTCGTGACGGAATTGCGCGCCGACCGCGACCTGAAGGTGGAAGCGCAGCGCATGAAGCACCAGTTCGCCACGCGCGCCGAAACGCTGGTGCATGGCGACCTCCATTCCGGCTCCGTGATGGTCACGGACACCGAGACCCGCGTCATCGACCCTGAGTTCGCCTTCTACGGACCCATGGCCTTCGATGTCGGCATGCTCATCGCCAATTACTGGATGTCCTTCTTCTCGCAACGCGGGCATGAAGACACGGGAAGCCGCGAGGATATGCGCTCCTATCTGCTCGGTGTCATCGAGGAGACGTGGAACACGTTCCGCGACGAGTTCGCCAGGCTGTGGCGCAGCGAGCGCAATGGCATGCTCTATGACGCAGCGCTCTATGAAGCACAGGACGACGGGCTGGCCTCGGAGCAGGCGCTCAGCCATGTGATCCACGACATCTGGACGGACATGCTGGGCTTTGCCGGCGTGGAGATGCATCGGCGCATACTGGGCCTCGCCCACAATGCCGATTTCGAAGACATCGCGAACGAGGCGCAGCGTGCCTCCTGCGAGGCGGCCGCGCTGAAGTTCGGCCGCCATATCATCGTCAACCGCAACAAGATCCAGTCGCTTGCCGAACTCGACATGCTGGCGCAGGCGCTGGACCAGGGGAAACTGTCATGAAGGTCGCAGACAAACACTACCGCACCATCTGGTTGAACGAGGATGGGTGGTCGGTGGACCTGATCGACCAGCGCTGGCTGCCGCACGAACTGCGCGTGGAGACCGTACGCAGCGTCGATGCCATCGCCACCGCCATTCGCGACATGTGGGTGCGCGGGGCGCCGCTGATCGGCGTGACGGCGGCCTATGGCGTTGCCATGCGCATGCGCGAGGACGCATCCGATGCCGCCCTCGACGCGGTCTGGGACGAGCTGCACGAGACGCGCCCTACCGCTATCAACCTGCGCTGGGCGCTCGATGCGATGCGCCGCCATCTGCGCAAGCTGCCCGAAGCCGAGCGCGCCGAGGCCGCCTACAAGCGGGCCGCGGAAATCGCCGACGAGGATGTCGAGCTCAACCGCAATATCGGCCGTCACGGGCTGGAGATCATTCGCAAGATCGCAGCCGGCAAGAAACCGGGTGAGCCGGTCAACATCCTCACCCATTGCAATGCCGGCTGGCTTGCCACGGTCGATTACGGCACAGCCACCTCGCCTATCTACCTTGCCATGGAGGAAGGCATTCCCGTCCATGTCTATGTGGACGAGACGCGGCCGCGCAACCAGGGTGCCCAGCTTACCGCCTGGGAGATGGCCGGCCACGGGGTGCCGCACACGCTGGTGGTGGACAATGCCGGCGGGCACCTGATGCAGCACGGCATGGTGGACATGGTGATCGTCGGAACCGACCGCACCACCGCCGAGGGCGATGTCTGCAACAAGATCGGCACCTATCTGAAGGCGCTTGCGGCGCGGGACAATGATGTGCCGTTCTATGTCGCGCTTCCTTCTCCGACCATCGACTGGACGGTGCGCGACGGCGTGAAGGAGATTCCCATCGAGGAGCGCTCGGGCGACGAGGTCTCGCTCGTGTGGGGCAAGGACGAGACGGGCGCAGTGCGCCAGGTGCGTATCTCGCCGGAAGCAACGCCTGCCGGCAACCCCGCCTTCGACGTGACCCCGGCACGGCTGGTAACCGGCCTCATCACCGAACGCGGCGTGGCGAACGCTTCCGCCGAGGGGCTGCGGGCGCTCTTTCCCGAACACGCCGGCGCGGATGCAGCCTGACGTTATGCAAGCGATTCAAAAAAGGGTTTGAAGGCGCTGTTTCTGAATCGCTTTTGAGAACCGGGGCGGCCTCTGAGGGACGCCCCGCCCTGCCCTTCGACAAGCTCGGGATGAGGGCGCGGCTTGCGTTTGCATCCGCAGTTGGGGGTGCAGGTGCAGGTGACAGTAACGGCAAGGCAGCCGTCATCGGCGATCTGCATTACAGCCCGCAGGCAGAGCTTCCGGCAACCGCCACCCACTTCCCTCATGGTGAGTGTGTCGAGCCACCCACCACATCACCATGCATCGCCATCAATACGGCGTATCGCCACCATCGATGGTGATGGACTGGCCACGGATGATCTTCGCCGTATCGGACAGAAGGAACACCACCACGCGCCCGACCTCAAGCGGCTGGATATGACGGCCAAGCTGACTCGGCACCATGTTCTTCATCATCTCCTCCGACTTCCCGGCATCCCCGCCAACGATGAAATCGGCGACGGTCTTCAGCATGTCGGTGGCGACACCGCCGGGGCAAACGGCATTCACGTTGATGTTGCGCGCGGCCCATTCGAGCGACAGCGAGCGCGTCAGGTTGATGACGGCAGCCTTCGAGGCGTTATAGCCCGCCATGTTGGGATAACCGACCTTGCCGGCATTGGAGGCGATGTTGACGATGGCGCCGCCCTCCGGTCCGAAACGACGGGCCGCGGCCTGGGCAGCCAGCAGGACGCCCTTCACATTGACCGCCATTTCGAGATCAATGTCCGAGCCCTTCAGCCCGTCGGCGGGACCAAGGCGCACCACGCCGGCATTGTTGACGAGGCCGTCGAGACGCCCCATCGCGGCGACCACCTTGGCGAAGGCGGCGTCCAGGCTCTGTGGGTCCGTCACATCGGCTTCAGCCGTCGTCACCGCATCTCCCGCATCGAGTTCGGCAGCGGCATGGGCAAGCGGCGACCCCGGAAGATCGAGAAGAGCGACCCGCCCGCCGGCTTCCAGAATGGCCCGGGCGATACCGCGGCCAATACCGCCCGCAGCTCCCGTAACGGCGATGACGCGGCCCTCAAGCGGCGCGGAGATTGCGTTTGTCATGATGATTCAAGTGCCTCGCAGATTGATTCAGCTATATCTCGTAACTGTTTGTTTTAAGAATCGAACTCACCAGGTCGAACGGGCGCTGACACCGCCGTCGACCGTGAGATCGGCGCCACTGATCCAGCGCGCGGCATCCGAGACCAGGAACAGGACCGCATCGCCGATATCCTGCGGCATGCCCAGCCGGCCAAGCGGCGCGGCGTCTTTCCAACGCCCCACCCCCTCGGGCCAGCCTTCCTCTATCCCGTCGCGATGAATCAGCCCCGGCGACACCGAGTTGACGCGGATGCCGAGCGCGCCGAGTTCAAGCGCAGCGGCCTTGGTGAACATCAATAGCGCCGCCTTGGAAGCGGCGTAGTGGGCGTGGCCCGGCGCCGGCTGATGCCCTTCGATGGAAGCGATGTTGACCACCGCGCCGCCCGTGCCCTTCTCCTTCGCGTGGGCGGCAAAGGCTCGGGTCAGAAGAAATGGCGCGGCGGTATTGACCGCCATCATCCGCGACCAGTCATCGGACGTGATATCCAGAAGACCCGCGACCGGTTGATGGCCGGCATTGTTCACGACAGCGTCGAGCGAACCGAAGGTCTCGATCACTGTTTTCACGAGAGCGGCGACCGCCGCCTCGTCCGACAGATCACCGCTCAGCGCGAGGGCCTTGCCCCCGACCCCTCCCCCGAGCTCTCCCCTGATCTCTCCCCTGATCTCTCCCCTGATCTCTCCCTTGATCTCTCCCCTGATCTCCTGGGCAAGCGCTTCGGCGGCATCACGATTGCCATGATAATGACAGACGACATTGGCCCCGGCCTCCGCAAGGCGGCGTGCGATGCCACCGCCGATGCCGCCGCTCGATCCGGTCACGATGACGGTGCGGCCCGTCAGGTCGAGCAGGGCCGCGACGGGCGGGATTGTTGCGGGAATGGTAGCGGGCATGTCAGGCGTCCTTCAGGGCAGGCAGGAGATGGGTCAGGATCGCTTCGATCTTGCGACCGGCGACCACGGCATTGGCGAAAACCTCGTCGATCGTGTCGGGCTGTTGATCGGGACCGCCCGTGGCCTTGTTCGTGATGGCGGACAAACCGACCACCGGCAGCCCCGCATGGGATGCGGCGATCACCTCGGTGACCGTTGACATGCCGACTGCGTCCGCGCCCGAAGCCCGGAAATAGCGGCGCTCGGCGGAGGTTTCGAGCGAGGGTCCGAGCACGCCGGCATAGATTCCGCGGCGCAGCGCAACGCCCGCGTTCTGCGCCGCCTCGTTCGCCGTCACCAGAAGTTCCGGCGTATAGGCGCGCGACATGTCCGGGAAGCGAATGCCGATGGCATCGTCGTTGGGACCGACCAGCGGGTTCAGGCCGGTGAAGTTGATGTGATCCTCGATCAGCATCACATCGCCCGGCTCATAATCGGGATTGAGCGAACCGGCGGCGTTGGTGACCACCAGCTTTTGCGCGCCCAGCTTCTGAAGGAGGTAAACCGCCAGCGCTATATCGCGCGGCGCCCAGCCCTCATAAAGATGCAGGCGCCCCTGCATCATTACCACGCGGGTGCCATGCAGCGAGCCGATGACGAAGGCGCCCTTGTGGCCGGGCGCGGTGGAGACGGGGAAACCCTCGACCTGCGCATAGGGGATGGTGACGGCATCCTCGACTTCATCGGCGAGCTGGCCAAGGCCAGAGCCGAGCATCACCGCCACGGGTGCAGGAGCGCCGGCCCGAACCTTGATGGATGCATGGGCGCGCTCAAGACGCGCTAACTGGCTTTCGGTCATGACCGTTTCTCCTTCGGGACTTGAAATTTCAGGCGATCGCGGCGGCGATGCGCGGCACGAGGCGGTTCACCTCGTCCATGGTTTCCTCGACGGCGTGCAGCGTCAGCACACCGTCGCGCACCACCTGCCTTCCGCCAACGAAGACATGGCGCACATCCGATTTCGCGGTCGAATAGACGAGATGGGTGACGGGATCGAACATCGGCACGGCATGGGGCCTGCGAATGTCGATCAGGATCATGTCGGCGAATTTTCCAGCCGCGAGCGAACCGATGCGATCTTCCGCCCCCAGGGCGCGGGCGCCGGCCGTGGTGGCCATTGTGAGAGCCTGCGGCGTGGACACGGCATCCGCGCTCTGGCGCGCGCCCTTGTGCAGCGTGGCGGCAAGCCTGATCGCCATCCACATGTCGAGATCATTGCCGCTGATCGCGCCATCGGTGCCGAGCGCAACGTTGACACCAGCATCCAGCATATCGGGAATGCGGGCGATGCCGGAGGCGAGCTTCAGGTTCGAGACCGGATTGTGCGAGACAGTCGTGCCCGTGCGGGCGAGGATTTCAATCTCCTCGTCATCCAGATGAACGCAATGGGCAAGTGTCGCTCTTTCGTCGAGCAGGTCGAGATAGTCGAGATGGCGGATCACGGAACTGCCATAGCGGCCGCGCACATCGTCCTGCTCGGCCTTGGTCTCGGCGGCATGGGTGCTGAAAAGTCCGCCATGGCGGTCGGCGATCACGCGCGCCGTCTTCAGGTTTTCCGGCCCGACCGTATAGGCGCCATGCGGCAGCGTGGCGGGGAAGACGTCGTCGGACGCGCCGAATTCCTCAAAGAAGGCTTCCGCATCGGCGATGCGGGTCTTCAGGTCGCCGCCGGTCACGCCCGGCCCGTCGAAGAAGAAACCGCCCGTGGAGACGCGCATGCCGACCTTGCGCGCCGCGCGCACCGTCTCGACCGGATACCAGAACATATCCATGACGCTGGTGACGCCCGAAAGCAGAAGCTCGGCGCATCCAAGCACGCTGCCCAGATGAGAGGTCCGCGGATTGAGGATCGCTCCTTCCGCCTGCCACACCTTCTGGAGCCAGGGTTCGAGCGGCAGATCCTCCACGAGACCGCGAAACAGGCTGTCGGCGGCATGGCAATGCGCATTCACCAGACCCGGCATCAATATATGGCCGGTGGCATCCACCACCGTTTTCGCCGAGGCCGCTTCCTGCTCCAGCTCCGAAGACTGGCCAAGGCGCGCAATGCGTCCGCCGCGCACGACGAGGCCGCCGTCGCGAAGCACCGTTCCCGCCTCGTCGCAGGTCACCACGATCGCATTGCGGATCACGAGGTCTGCTGTCATCTGGTCTCTCCCCTGGCGCGCCTTGCCCGCCACCAGGACAGCGCGACGAGCACGATAAGCGTGGCAAGATACGGCATCATGTCGGTGAATTGCTGCGCGAGGCCAAGCCCCTGCACGCGGAAGGACAGGCTGTCGACCGCGCCGAACAGAAGCGCGATGAAGAACAGAGGCCACGGCCTGCCCCGCGTGAGAAGAACCGCGACAACGGCGATCCAGCCCCGCCCCGCGCTCATATTCTCCACGAACAGGTTCACATTGGCGATGGAAAGTTGCGCGCCGCCCAGGCCGCAGAGCGCACCGCAGGCGAGAAGCGCCAGAAGCTGGACGCGGCGCGGCTCCACGCCGCCTGCCCGCAATGCTTCGGCATTTTCGCCTGCCGCGCGGATGCGCAGGCCAAGCCGATGGCGAGCAAGAAAGACGTGCATGAGCGGCACGCACAGGAGTGCCACGTAGAAGAGCGCCGACTGCCCGCTCAGGACCTGACCGACAAACGGGATATCCTCGACCAGCGGAAGGCGCACCAGGCCGAACCCGACGATGCCCGCATCGCTGAAGGCGCCCGTCACATCGAAGATAGCCCGCAGGAGGAAAGTGGTGAGCCCCGCGGCCAGAAGATTGATCGCGATGGAGACGACGATCGAATCGCCGCCCCGCCGCAGGTTGAACTCGGCGAAGACCAGGCCCAGCGCCATCCCCGCCAGCATCGCCGCCAGCGCGCCCACATAGGGTGAGCCGAAAAAATAGGATCCCAGGACCGCGGCGAAAGCCCCCATCAGGAGAAAACCCTCGAGCGCGATGTTGAAGACGCCCGCGCGCTCGCACAGGGCTCCACCCAGCGCCGCAAGAAGGATGGGCGTCACGAAACGGGGAATGGAGGCGGCAAAGGACGGGTCCAGCAGAAGATCAAGCATCGCCGTCTCCCCTGCCCGCCCGCGACGACAAGGCGCCTGATACGCGGCTCGCCACGAACAGGATGATCACGGCCTGGATCACCAGGGCGATTTCCTTGGGCACGCCGGCAGCGCGTTCCATGCCCGCAGCCCCCGTCTGCACCGCCGCGAAGAAGAAGCCCGAAATCGGCACAGCCCAGGGCACCATGCCAACCAGCAGGACGGCGATGATGCCCGTCCACGCATAGAGCGGCTGCACCAGCATGCCATCGATATAGCGGTGGTGAATTCCGAAAACGGCGATGGCCCCGACAAGGCCCGCGATCGCGCCGCTGATGGCCAGTGTCTGCAATGTGAGACGGCGCACCGGCAGGCCCACCGTACGGGCGAAATCGGCGGAAAGACCGTTCAGCCGCGTGTGATAGCCGTGCAGCGTGCCATAGCTGTAGACCAGCGCAAAGGCAGTGGCCGTGAGCGTGAAGAGGATGCCGATATCAAGCCGCGTGCCCGGGAAATAGGCAAGCCAGGTCGCCTGCGGCACCAGATAGGACTGAACCATGCCGGATGGCACGTCGCGGAAGGGGTGGGCCACGAGATAGGAGCCGATATAGCGGATCGGATAGTTCAGAAGAAGCGAGCCGACCAGAAGCGGCACACCCATATAGAGCTGGAGCACGCCCGCCAGAAGCGCCCAGGCAGCCCCCGCCAGCATGGCTCCGACGATCGCGGCGACGAGCACGACAAGCGGCGGTCCCGGCAGGAGGATGGCGATCAATGCCGCGGCAAGGCCGCCGGCCACCAATTGTCCCTCTCCGCCGATGTTGAAAAGGCCGGCCCTGAAACTGAGCATCACCGAGATCGCCATTCCGACGATAAGGGCGGAGCGGCTCAGCGTCGCCATCAGATAGGCGTGCCGACGTCCACCGAAAGCCCCCTGCCAGAAACCGGAAAGGGCTTCGCCAACCGGCGCCCCCACGAAAAGGAGCAGCGCCAGAACGATTGCCGCGATCCAGAAAACGGTCCAGATCCAGGGCAAGAGAGCCCGCAGGTTCAAGGCGCCGGGGCCCATCATGCGGCCTTTCCGCGTGACATCATCAGCGCGCCGACGTCTTCGCGGTTTGCCTCACCGCCGCTGACCTCGCCCGAAATGGCGCCGTCATACATGACGAGGATGCGGTCGGAGAGCGCGATCACCTCATCGAGTTCGGTGGAAATCAACAATATGGCGTGACCGCTGTCGCGCATGCGCATCAATTCGCCATGGATGAAGTCGATGGCGCCGATATCGACACCCCAGGTCGGGTTTTCGGCAATCACCAGAGGCGTGTTGCGGGTAAGCTCACGCCCGACCACAAGCTTCTGCTTGTTGCCGCCGGACATGGTGGAGGCAGCCGCCGAAGGCCCCGCCACCCGGATGCGGTAATTCTCGATGATCGAGCGGGCAAAACGCATCATCGCGCCGTGTCTGAGAAAGGGACCCGCCGTGAAAGCGCTGCGGTCGTCGCGGCCGGCATTGGCGTTTTCGCAAACCGATGCACCAAGCGCCAGACCCATGCGCTGGCGATCCTCTGGGATATAACTCATGCCGTGGGCGCGGCGCGCGGCGACATCCAGCGCCTCCACCGGTCGGCCACAAAGGGAAATACCACCCGACAGAAGTGGATCGAGCCCCGTCAACCCGCGCACCAGCTCGGATTGACCATTGCCGCTGACGCCCGCAATGCCGACGATCTCGCCAGCCCTCAGATCGAAGGAAATCGGGCCGACGGGCCGGCCGCGCCGGGCAATGGTGGCGTCGCGCACGGACAGGACCACATCGCCAGCGGCCTGCGCCTTTCGGGTACGGGCGGGCGGTAATTCACCGCCCACGATGCCGCGCGCGATTTCCTGCCGCGACGTTTCGGCAAGAAGCGAGGAGCGCACCAGGCGCCCGGCGCGCATCACGCTGACGCGGTCCGCGATCTCCATGACTTCGTCGAGCTTGTGGGTAATGATGACGATCGATTTTCCCGCGGCGCGAAAATTGCGCAGCGTATCGAACAGCCGGTCCTTTTCCTGCGGGGTCAGGACCGCCGTGGGTTCGTCAAGGATCACCAGTTCGGCCTCGCGGTAGAGCACCTTGAGGATTTCGACCGTCTGGCGCTGGCTGACCGAAAGCCGCCCAACCTCGCGGGTGAGATCGACGGCAATACCGTGTTGGGCGGCAATCGCATCGAGCCGATGGCGGGCCGCCGCGAAATCCACGAAGCCGAGACCGCCGACTGGCTCCGCGCACAGGACGATGTTTTCCAGCACCGTCATCGTGTCCTGCAGCATGAAGTGCTGGTGCACCATGCCAAGCCCGCTGGCAATGGCGTCCTGAGGCGAAGACCAGCGCCGCTCCACGCCATCGAGAACGACAGTCCCCGCTGCCGGCCGGACAAGGCCGAACAGGAGGTTCATCAGCGTCGACTTGCCGGCTCCGTTTTCACCGACGAGGGCATGAATCTCGCCCGGCTCGATGCCGAGCGAGACATTGTCCACCGCCGTCACCGGGCCGAAGCGGACGGTGATGCCATTCAATTCGACGCGCATTGCTCCAGCCGCCTATTTGGCGAACATCGGGTCTTCCAGCTTCAGGGAACCATCCTCGATGCTGGCCGCCACCTCGCGCATCTTCGCCGCGACCTCGGGGTGATCGGCGATCAGGCATCCCGAACCGGCGATATTGTCCTCTTCGAGCGCCATGGCCGACATGCCGCCTTCCTTCAGGCCGAGCGAAACGGTGAGTTGCTTTCCACCCTCCAGAATCTCGCCGATAGCCTGGACCATTGCCGTGTCGACGTGCTTGAGCGTCATGTCGACGATGTGGCCGGGCGCGTTGGGGCACTGGTTCACATCGACGGAGAAGGCCTTGAAATCCTTCTCCTTGGCCGCCTCGAAGACGCCGAAATCGCCTCCGGCCGTGGCCGTGAAGATCAGGTCTGCGCCGGCGGCGTTCATCGCGACCGCCTGCTCCTTGGCGCGGACCGGATCGGCGAAGGGATTTTCGCCGCCGACCCAGCGTATATCCACGCTGGCATCGGGCTTCACCGACTTCACGCCCTGCGCATAGCCATCCGTGTAGCGGTGGAGGAACGGTATATCGAGCGCGCCGACCACGCCGACCTTGCCGGTCTCGGTCATCATGGCGGCAGCGACGCCCATCAGGTAGCTCGCCTCATATTCGCGAAAAACCGCGCAATGAACGTTCTCGGGCCGGTCGTCGATGCACTGGTCGATCATGAGAAACTGGATGTCGGGCGCGGTGGGGGCGACTTCCCGGATGATATCGTTGAACTCGAAGCCCAGCAGAACGACAATATCGGCGCCCTCATTGACCGCCGCATTGACATTTTCCAGGCGTTCTGCCGCCGTGCGGCTTTCGTAGGTTTCGACGTCCGCATCGTATTTTTTGCCAGCCGCCTCGATGCCCGTCTGCCCCATCTTGAGGAAGGCATTCACGCCGAGCGCATCGGGAGAGACATACACGAACAATTTGTCCGCAGCCGATGCCGTACCCGTCATGGCCGCCGCGCCGACGAGGCCTGCCGCCAACCATTTCGTCAAAACCCTCATGAACGCCACTCCCTCACAAAACCGGTTATCCGGCTTGACATTCTGGAGCAGGCGGAAGCCTTTTACAATTGTCAGCGGCGCTGATGTTTGTGGAAGATGTCGTTACGAGGATAGCCGATGCTGCCGGATTGGTTCGTCGCCCGCGAGGAAAAGCCCGAGTTCTGGACCGAGGAACGCTGTTTCATCACCGAACTCATGAATACAGATGCCTCGCCCGAAACATCGCTAGCCGTGGCACGCGTGGAGAAGGGCGTGACGACGCAGCTCCACAAGCTCGAGGGCATCTGCGAGCGCTACGTGGTACGCAAGGGCGAGGGCGTCGTGGAAATCGACGGCGTCAGGCAATCTCTGTCAGCCGGCGACCAGGCGATCATTCCGGCCGGGGCCGCGCAGCGCATCACCAACACGGGCTCAACCGACCTCGAGTTCTATTGCGTTTGCACGCCGCGCTTCGTGCCGGAGAGCTATATTGATCTCGAGACAGACCGCGAGGGCGCCTGAGCGCGGCAATCATGACTGGATAAGGACATTTATGCGCGCTACATTATCTCCAGCCCAAGGCATGCGACGCCTGAGCCAGACTGGGGAGGAATGCCATGCCGATCAAATTCCGCATGCGCAGCGAGCAACGCGATCATCGCAACGATTCCCTGCGGCTCGCCCGCCTTTTGAGCGCCCTCGACGAGATGGAGGTGGGGCTCAACAAGGAGCACAAAGGGCTGAAGAGGCGTTATGAGAGCGCCGCCATGGCCGCGGCATTCGCACAGCAATATATCGAGGATGAGGAAACCACCGAGAAGCTGTCGGCCGAGATTGAGGACATGACGGAAACCTTGCGCAAATACAGACGCCGCATGGATACCCTCGAACAGCAGATCGCCCTTGTGGAACAGCTGCGCGCAACCACGGAAGATTTTGCCGACGATCTGGGGTTTGGCCGCGAAGCCGGGCGTGCTGCCTCCCACGCCCGCCACTAGAACGGTTCATCGTTTCAACGGCGTGCCGTCCCACCCGATCAGGCAGGCATTACCGCGACATTGTCGATCAACCGCGTTTGTCCAAGCCAGGCAGCAACCAGAAGCCTTGCGGGAGCCGCCAGACGCTCCACCGGCTGCAGCGTCGCCACATCGCGCAGTTCAAGATATTCAACCGGATCGAAGCCGGCATTGGCAATGGCTGCCCGACTGGTCGCAAGGGTCCCGGCAACGTCTTCCCCTCGCGAAAGGGCGGAAGCCGCAAGGAAGAGCTCCCGTGCCAGAGCCGGCGCGATAGCGCGTTCGCTCGCGGAAAGACGCACATTGCGCGAAGACAGCGCAAGCCCGTCTTCTTCCCGCACGGTCGGGCAGCCGACAATCCCGACCGGGATATTGAGATCGGCGACCAGTCGCCGAACCACCTGCAATTGCTGATAATCCTTCTCGCCGAAAAAGGCGAAATCGGCGCCGCTCTGAAGAAGCAGTTTCGAAACCACCGTCGCGACACCGTCGAAATGGCCAGGCCGATTGGCTCCGCAAAGCCCCTCGCTGACGCCCGCCACCGACACGGTGGTGGCAAAGCCCTCTCCATACATTTCGGCGACATCCGGCGCGAAGAGAACATCGACACCGAGCGGATCGAGCTTGGCGGCGTCGTCCTTTTCGGTACGCGGATAGGCGGCGAGGTCCGAGGCGTTGTTGAACTGCCTGGGATTGACGAAAAGCGTGACGATCACCCGGTCTGTGCGCGCCTGTGCCGCCTCGACAAGGCTCAGGTGCCCGGCATGCAGCGCGCCCATGGTGGGCACCACGCCCACGGTCTCGCCGGCACGACGCCATGCGCCGACCCGGTCTCTCAACTCCCTTACGGTCCGGACGGTCGACAGGCTCATTCGATTGGCGCTTTCCTGCTGGCTGCGGGGGTATCGGCAAAGACATGCTCCTGCGCCGGAAAGCGGCGCGCGCGCACCTCCTGCGCATAGGCCGCGATGGCCTCCCCCGCCGTCCGGCCAAGCTCCGCATAGCGCTTGACGAATTTGGGGCGGAAATCAGTGAACATGCCCAGCATGTCATCAACGACGAGAATCTGCCCGTCGCAGGCGGGCGAGGCGCCGATGCCGATCGTGGGGACGGATACGATTTCGGTAATGCGCCGGGCCAGGGCCTCCGTCACCTTTTCAAGGACCACGGCAAATGCGCCCGCCTCGGCCACGGCAACAGCATCGCGTTCTATGGCAGCGGCAGCTTCACCCCTGCCCTGCACCTTGTATCCCCCAAAGGCGTTAACAGCCTGAGGTGTCAGGCCGATATGCGCCATCACCGGGATGCCCCGCCGGGTGAGGAAGCGGATCGTCTCGGCCATCGCCTCCCCGCCTTCCAGCTTCACAGCAGCGCAACCGGTTTGCGCCATCAGGCGGGCCGCGTTGGCGAAAGCCTGTTCGGGCGAGGCCTCATAGGCGCCAAAAGGCAGATCGACCACCAGAAGCGCCTTCTCGATGCCGCGTCGCACGGCCTTTCCGTGCATCGCCATCATGTCCATGGTCACGCCAAGCGTGCTTGGCAGGCCATGCAAGACCATGCCCACGCTGTCGCCCACGAGCACGATATCGCAATGGGCATCGACAAGTCGCGCAACAGGCGTTGTGTAGGCGGTGAGGCAGACCAGAGGCTCCCCACCCTTGCGGGCCATGACGGCGGGTGGGGTCAGGGCGGAGATGGTTCCCGTTACGCTCAAGATGCTCCTCCTCGCTCGGCGCGGGGCCACCGGCGGGCAGGCTCCTCCTGAACCCGCCAAAGGCAGCGGGTTGGGGATATGGCACAAATTTGTGCAGTTGCGAAGGCCGGTTCGGAGCGGAAGCGTTCGCCCGGCCCTGAATCAGCGCACCAGGCGCAAATCCGCCTCGGCATATTGCTGGCCGGCCTCATGCTGGCCGACAAGCCCCGCCGCAACCACGGAAACGCGGAAAAGACCTTCAAGGCTATTATCGAAGATGGCGCCCACGATGATCTCCGCATCGTCGCCCACTTCCTCGCGAATCCGGGTTGCTGCCTCGTCCACCTCGAACAGCGTCATGTCGCGGCCGCCCGAGATGGAGACCAGGACGCCGCGCGCGCCCTTCATGTCGGATTCATCCAGCAGCGGGTTGGCGATGGCCGCCTCGGCGGCCTTCATAGCGCGCCCGTCGCCGCTGGCCTCGCCGGTTCCCATCATGGCGCGGCCCATGTCGCGCATCACGGAGCGAACATCGGCGAAATCCAGGTTGATCAGGCCTTCCTTGACGATCAGGTCCGTGATGCAGCTGACGCCGGAATAAAGCACCTTGTCGGCAAGACTGAAAGCATCGGCGAAGGTGGTTTTCGCATCAGCGATGCGGAACAGATTCTGGTTGGGGATCACAATCACCGTATCGGCGCTTTCGCGCAGAAGCTCGATGCCGCGATCGGCGACATTCATGCGGCGATTGCCCTCGAAGGTGAAAGGCTTGGTGACCACGGCTACCGTCAGGATGCCGGCATTGCGCGCGGCGGCAGCGATGACCGGCGCAGCCCCCGTGCCCGTGCCGCCACCCATGCCGGCGGTGACGAAGCACATATGCGTGCCCGAGAGATGATCCATGATCTCCGCGATGGTCTCCTCGGCGGCCGCCTGGCCGATCTCCGGCAACGAGCCGGCGCCTAAGCCTTCCGTCGAATTCGCGCCAAGCTGGATCAGCCGCTCGGCCTTGGACATGGTGAGCGCCTGCGCGTCGGTGTTGGCAACGACGAAATCGACGCCTTGCAGGTTCTGGGCGATCATGTTGTTGACGGCATTGCCGCCACCGCCACCCACACCAATGATGGTAATCTTCGGGCGCATTTCCGAGATCTCGGGCTTCTTGTTGTCTATCACCGCGTCAGACCCTTTACACGCGCCGGCAATATCCGGTTGCGGATGATGCGGCGCACACCATTCGACCGAATACGGCGCTCTCATACATCAGGGGAGAAGAACAAAACCGCCGCAGCCAAGCCGGCGAACGAATCATCACGCGGGCTCAACGACCCGAAAGAATCAGAGAGCGCCATCATGTTCAAGTGGGAGGACAAGAGAGAGGCCCCGAGCCGACGCTTACGGTAACAACTCTTGTCACCAGACGTAACATTTACCGATAAGCTGCGGGAACTCCCCAAGGTCAGCCCTGGGGCACGGTAGCGAGCATGGAGGGCCGCTGGGAAAACCCGGAGAACCAGTCGGCCAGCTTCGGATGCGTGCCCCTCCAGTTCTTGCCAGGCTGGCGGAAATCCAGATAGCCAAGCGCGCAACCGACCGCGACCGAACCCGCATGGATCGGCTCGGCCAGAAGCGGCATCCATCGCTGCGCCAGCGCATCGAGAGCGCTGTCGATCTTTTCCATCTGGCCGTCATGCCAGCTTGTGGAAAACATCTCCGGCGGGCGGACCAGGCTCTCGTATCGAATCAGGAGCGCAGCATCCAGAATTGAATCAGAAAGCGCTTCCAATGTCATGACATCAAAGCGTTTTTCACCGTCCGGCATCAGGCCTGGCCCATCGCCATGCGCGTCGAGATATGCGCAGATCACGCGACTGTCGAACAGTACGCGCCCATCATCCAGAATGAGTGTCGGCACCTTGCCAGACGGGTTCTGCGCCACGATGGAGGCATCGCGATTGACCGGATTGGCGGCCGCCTTCAGACGCTCGATGCGGGGTTCCAGACCTTTCTCGATGGCCGTGACCATGACCTTGCGAACATAGGGGGATGTGGGTGAGTAAAAGAGTTTCATGAGGCCTCCGCGGGTCGCCTCGGGCCCGGCAGGGAGTTCGCTTGAATGCGGTCGAGGCCCCACACCATAGCCACAACGATGGGCGGCGGGTAAGCACTTTCCAGCGGCTAACAGATAAATCCATCCGGATCCGGCGCGGCTATGCGTTATCGGCAACAACGCTCTCGCGCAGGAAGCGCATGATGTCGGGATCTGCAGACTGGACACGGCTCCAGTTCGGGATGAAGGGCGTTTCCATCGGATATTGGAGGAAAGTGTGGCCCGCCTCCACGATATTGGCGGCGAACAGTTCCACCGCCTTCTCCTCGCTGTGGCGATCGACATGCAGCGCGTTCATGGTCGCGTCGTTGTAGTACATCTCGATCAGATCGAGCGCGAGGCGGTAATAGGTCGCTTTCAGCGTGCGGAAATGCTCCTGGCTGAACACCACGCCATCGGTCGCGAGCTTGCGGAAAATCGCCTTGGATATGTCGATGGACATGCGCGAGAGACCGCGCGCGGTATCGTCCGGCGACAAGGGTTGGTGCTTGTGCTCGTATGTATCGCAAAGGTCGACCTGGCAGACGGCCCGGCGCGACAGGTTGCGCCAGACCTCGGACAGCACGCCGATCTCCAGCCCCCAGTCGGACGGGATGCGGATGTCGGGCAGGATGGAGGTACGCATGGCAAATTCGCCGGCCAGCGGATAGCGGAACGCCTGCAGATATTCGACATATTCGCTGTGACCGAAAGTCTTCTGCAAGGCCTGCAACAGCGGGGCGATAAGCAGGCGGCTCACACGTCCGTTCAGCTTGCCCCCCGCCACGCGCGGATAATACCCCTTGCAGAACTGATAGGGGAAGGACGGGTTCGCCAGCGGATAGACGAGGCGCATCAGCATCTCGCGCGAATAGGTGACGATGTCGCAATCGTGCAGGGCCACCACATCGCTGTCCTGGCAGGCCAGTGTGTAACCGATGCAATACCAGACATTGCGTCCCTTGCCGGCTTCCTCCGGTGCCAACCCGACATCGGTCAGGCGTTGCTGGACGCTTTTCAGGCGAGGACCGTCGTTCCACAGGATGCTGTGCTTCTGGGGCAGCCGCGAAAAATAATCCCGCGCGAAACGAAACTGCTCCGCGTCGGCCGCATCGAGGCCGATGACGATGTGATTCACATAGTCGACCTTCGACAGTTCATCGACGATGCCGCCGAGGGCCGGCGCTTCCAGTTCGGAAAAGAGAGAGGGCAGGATCAGCGTGATCTTGCGATGGGTGGCAAAAAGGTTGAGCTGGCGCTCCATGTCGGCTGGCGAGACGGTGCCCAGATTGTGGAGCGTTGCGACCTGGCCACCCTGCTGGAAATCAGACATGCGAGCGATCCTCCCTCTCTTCGATTTCATCAAGCAGCCGCAGAACCTCTTCGTTCCAGCCCGCCGCTCCTTTCCTTTGCGCCCACCTCGGGGGCCTGCCCTCAGGCCGTGAAAAGCCGGCAAGGCCCGCATGGGCCGGGTTTGGAATGACGATGGCGATGTCGACACGGGCGAGCATATCGCGATCATTTGGAGCATCGCCCAGGGCAATTGTCAGGGAGGACACGCCGTCGAGACACTGATAGCGCTCCACCAGATCAGCAAGCCGCGCGCCCTTGGTTCCACCGAACGAAAGGGTCGAGAACCGCCCGCCCTGCTGGACGAAAATGGAGTCTTTTCCAAGGATTGTGCGGAATTCCTCAAAATCCGAATCAGAGCCCGTCCACACGCCGGGTTCTGAAAATGCGCGCTTCCTGGCAAGCGCCGCGGCCTCTTGCGAAAGGCCCGTGCGCCGGGCAACCTCTTCCACGCTCCAGTCGGAAAATCCGGTGAAGGAGGCACGCAATCCGGCGGGCAAGGCAGCGAGTGCGCGACACAGGCGGTCATGCCCGGTCTCGCCGGAAGATGCTGACAGTTCGCCCTCAAAGGGTGGCAGGATGCCAGCGCCGTTTTCGACAATCGCCTCGCAATGTTCAAAACCCGTGGCCCTGCGGATCGGCGCCATCTCGGCGGCTGTCTTGCTTGAGGCAAGCACAAGACGGTGCCCCTCCTCCTTCAACCGGCGTAGTGCCGGCCGGGCATTCTCGAAACTGTAGGTGTCATGATCGAGCAGCGTACCGTCCAGGTCGCTGAAGACGAGGAGGCGGACGGGCATGGTCATTGCGTGTTTTGCCGGTTGGAGATCCAGCGGGTCTGGTAAGGCGCGAAAACAATCTCGCCGCTCAGCGGCTTGACCGGTTCGCCGGTCAGAAGGTCGCTCCACGCATCCCCGTCGATCAGGTTGAGCGACATGGCGGCTATGGAGCGTGGATCCGGGGTGAGATTGGAAATGGCGAAGATGCTTTGCGCCCGGTCGAGGCTCTGGCGCCAGAAGCCGAAAAAGGGCTCGCCGAGTTGCAGGGTGAACTGGGTGGCGTTGGGATGGAAGGCTGGCTGGGCGGAGCGCAGGCGAACCATCTCCCTGAGCCTCGACAAGACCTGCGAGCGCATGCTGCCGGGGTCGTCGAGGGCAGCCCTCAGTTCCCCATAATCCAGCCGGCGGCGGTTGATGGCCCGGTTGTAACCGAGCTTCTCCACGCCCTCATGATCGTTGTCTGAGGCGACGAGCGAATGGATGTAGAAGGCGGGGATACCCTCCAGCCCCATGACGATGGCCTGGCAGCACAGGAAGCGCTCGATCTGGTGCCCGTCACGTCCCGCATGGGTGCCGGCGAATGCATCGAAAAGCGAGACATTCAACTCGTAGGGCTTGCTGCCGCCGGGTCGCGCATAAAGCGAAACGAGACCGCCGAAACCCCGAACCGTCTCGATCACCTCCAGCATCTCCTCCTCAGGCACCAGCCCTTCGGCCGGCCGGAGGCCGATGCCGTCATGAGAGGCGGAAAAATTGAAGTAGGCGCAGCCGAGCTGGGCGGGCGGCATGGCCATCTGCCATGCGTTCAGATATTTCGACGTGCCGCCCAAAAGCGCATGCAGGAGCAGCGGCGGCAGCGCGAAATTGTAGATCATGTGCGCTTCGTTGCGATTGCCGAAATAGCTCAGGTTCTCGACATTGGGCACGTTGGTCTCGGTGATGAGAACCACAGGCGCTTCGCAATAATCGCACAGGAGCCGGATCACGCGGATGACCTCATGGGTCTGGCGCAGATGGATGCAGGACGTGCCCGGTTCCTTCCAGAGGTAGGCGACCGCATCCAGCCGGATGGTGCACACCCCGTGTTCCACATGGCCGCGGATGATGTCGAGGAACTCGAGCAACACGCGCGGATTGGAGAAATCGAAATCCACCTGGTCGTGGCTGAAGGTGCACCAGACATGGCGAACGCCGCTGGCCGTTTCCACCGCACGCAGGAGCGGCGAGGTGCGCGGGCGCACGACGCCACTCAGGTCGTCGTCGGGACTGGCGGTGAAGAAGAAGCGGTCCCATGGCTCATGCCCCTGGAGGAACTCGCTGAACATGGCGCTCTGGCTTGAACAATGGTTCAGGACCAGGTCCGACATCAGCCGAAAGTGTGCCGCAATCCGCGCAATATCCTCCCAGTCGCCGAGCTGGCTGTTCACCTGCCGATAGTCGGTGATGGCGAAGCCGTCATCGGAGGTGAAGGGAAAATAGGGAAGGATATGCACGCCCGAGAACGCGCCTTCCAGATAGCGGGTCGTGAAATCGTAGAGAAGGTCGAGCGGTTTGTGTTCGCCATCGACCAGCGTGTTGCCATAGGTGATGACGTAATTGTCCTTCTCGCTCCACAGCGCGTTCGCGGGCACCCGCCCGCGCCGCCGAACCTGCCCGTCGGGGCCGAAAAAGGCTGCGACGACTTCGTCGGCAAGCGTGGTTGCATCATGCGCGGGATAGATCGACCCGAGGAGCTGGCGCAGGCCATTGGCAAGCCGCGTCGGGATGGAGCGTGGAACCTTTTGTGCCGTTCCTTGTGCCGGTCGAGGCCCTGTCATGAGCCGATCAGAAAATGCTGCATTGCAACATAATGACCCGGAGCGATGACAATTTCAAGAGACCGGTCCGGGACCGGTGGATCGGGACTTTGCCCCCGGAAGGTGGAACGCGGCCCAAAGCGACTATCCACAATTTGCTCGTTACGGTCTTGTGAAAGAAAAACTCAACGCCCGCTTGGCCCGACCGCTGATCGATGCATCATGGAATGATTATGAAGCAAGCAGATCGGGCTTGCGGCCGCTCTCGAGCTATTGACATGAAAGCCCCCCGGACTACTAAATATGCCCACTACGGTCTCTCGAATCGCAAGATCGAGAGCGAGAAAGGGAATCCGGTGCGGCGAATGCCAATGCCGGAACTGCCCCCGCAACTGTAAGCGGCGAGTCCCGTTCAAACATGCCACTGGAGTTTCTGCTCCGGGAAGGCTGGATGTGGACTGCGACCCGCGAGTCAGGAGACCTGCCGTAGCAACGATCTTACGTCCTCGGGCGGGGTGTCCCGGTGGTCGCATGTCCTGTTGCCTGGCTTCACGCCGGTCTCCGCACGCGTCCGCTCGACCTCTGCCCTCAAATACGAACAAGGGGCCTGAAGCCGATGTCTGCAAATTCCGCGACCGCATTGCGGGTCGAGCCAGAACAACTCCCGCTGGCCGAAGCGCCGTTGCCGCGACCGGCTGCGGAACCAGCCTATCAGGTGATCCGCCGCAACGGCGCCGTAACACCCTTCGACCCGTCCAAGATCACAATTGCACTGACCAAGGCGTTTCTGGCGGTCGAGGGCACCAACGCCGCTGCCTCAAGGCGGGTTCATGACATCGTCGAGGGGCTGAGCGAGCAGATCGTCGCCGGCCTCACCCGGCGCGCCGATTCCGGCCGGACCTTCCATGTGGAAGATGTCCAGGACCAGGTGGAACTCGCCCTGATGCGCGGCGAGCACCACAAGGTGGCGCGCGCCTATGTTCTCTACCGTGAAGACCGGGCACGCGAGCGCGCTGCCAAGAAAACCGGCAAGGCTAAGATCGCTAAGGCGCCCAGCCTGCACATGAAAACCGCCGACGGCGCCATGGTGCCGCTCGATACGGATCGCCTGCGCGCCGTCGTCGAGGAAGCCTGCGCGGGGATCGAGGGCGTTTCGGCAGCACCGATCCTGACGGAGACCACGCGCAATCTCTATGACGGCATCAGCCAGGACGAGCTGGCGCTGGCGCCGATTCTGGCTTCGCGCACGCTCATCGAGACAGAGCCCGGCTATGCCAAGGTCAGCGCCCGCCTGCTCCTCGACAAGCTGCGCCGCGAAGCCCTCACTTTCGTCAAAGGCAGCGCTCAGCAGGCCACGCAGGCCGAGATGGCCCAGCTCTATGCCGACTATTTCCGCGCCTATCTGAAGGCCGGCATCGAGGCGGAGCTCATCGACCCCGAACTCGGCCGTTTCGACATCGAGCGCATCGTGGCGGCGCTGATGCCCGAACGCGACCTGCAGTTCGATTATCTCGGCCTGCAGACCCTCTACGACCGATATTTCCTGCATCAGCGCAATGTGCGTTTCGAACTGCCGCAGGCCTTCTTCATGCGCGTCGCCATGGGGCTTGCCATTCGCGAGATCGATCGCGAGGGCCGCGCCGTCGAATTCTATCGCCTGCTCTCCTCCTTCGACTTCATGACGTCGACGCCGACGCTGTTCAATTCCGGCACGCTGCGCCCGCAGCTCTCGTCCTGCTTCCTGACGACTGTCTCCGACGATCTCGACGGTATCTTCAAGGCCGTGAAGGACAATGCGCTTCTCGCCAAATATTCGGGTGGCCTGGGCAATGATTGGAGCCAGGTGCGCGGCCTCGGCGCACACATCAAGGGCACCAACGGACAGAGCCAGGGCGTCGTGCCCTTCCTCAAGGTGGCCAACGACACGGCCATCGCGGTGAACCAGGGCGGCAAGCGCAAGGGCGCGGTTTGCGCCTATCTGGAAACCTGGCACATCGACATCGAGGAATTCCTCGACCTTCGCAAGAACACGGGCGACGACCGCCGCCGCACGCATGACATGAACACGGCCAACTGGGTGCCCGACCTGTTCATGGAGCGGGTCGAGGCCGACGGCATGTGGACGCTGTTCTCCCCCGACGAGACACCGGACCTGCACGACCTCTACGGCATTGCCTTCCGCAAGGCCTACGAAGCCTATGAGGCAAAGGCCGAACGCGGGGAAATGAAGGTCTACAAGCAGTTGCGCGCGGTTGATCTGTGGCGGCGCATGCTGACCATGCTGTTCGAGACCGGGCATCCATGGATCACCTTCAAGGATCCCTGCAACATCCGCTCGCCGCAGGGCCATGTTGGTGTGGTGCATTCGTCCAATCTGTGCACCGAGATCACGCTCAACACGTCGGCGGACGAGGTGGCGGTATGCAATCTCGGATCGGTGAACCTTGCCGCCCATGTGCGTGCGGAGGGGCTCGATCACGAACGCCTCGCCCGCACCGTGAAGACGGCCATGCGCATGCTCGACAATGTGGTCGACATCAATTTCTACACCATCCCGGAAGCACGCCGCTCGAACCTGCGGCACCGCCCCGTGGGTCTCGGCCTGATGGGTTTCCAGGACGCGTTGCAGACGCGGCGCATCCCCTATGCCTCGCGGGAAGCCGTCGCCTTTGCCGACGAGAGCATGGAAGCGCTGAGCTACCACGCCATCTCGGCCTCGGTTGATCTCGCCGCCGAACGCGGGCGCTACCAGACCTTCGAGGGCTCGCTCTGGTCGCAGGGCATTCTGCCGGTCGATTCCATCGCGCGGCTCAGCGAGGCTCGCCCGAGCGTCACGATGGACAGCGCCTCGACGCTCGATTGGGAAAGCCTGCGCGAGCGCGTGCGCAGCACCGGCATGCGCAACTCCAACTGCATGGCAATTGCCCCAACGGCGACCATCTCCAACATTTGCGGCGTGTCGCAATCCATCGAACCCAGCTATCAGAACCTGTTCGTCAAATCGAACATGTCGGGCGATTTCACCGTGGTGAACGCGGCCCTGGTCCGCGACCTCAAGGCGCGCGGCCTGTGGGACGAGGTGATGGTGGCCGATCTCAAATATTACGACGGCAGCGTCGGCCAGATCGACCGCATCCCTGACGACCTGAAAGCCCTTTACGCCACGGCCTTCGAGATCGAACCCATCTGGCTCATCGAGGCGGCCTCACGCCGGCAGAAATGGATCGATCAGGCGCAATCGCTCAATCTCTACGTCTCCAACCCTTCAGGCCGGAAACTGGACGAGACCTATCGCCTTGCCTGGAAATTCGGTCTCAAGACCACCTATTACCTGCGTTCGCGCTCGGCGACCCATGTGGAGAAATCCACGCTGAAAGGCGTCGACGGAAAACTGAACGCCGTCTCGGCATCTTCAGTGGCAGTGCCCGTCAGCGCCCCGGCTTCAGAAGGCTGGGGCAAGGCTTGCGCCATCGACGATCCCGATTGCGAGGCCTGCCAATAACCCGCTCCTCCCTTCCCCGTCGTCCCGCGATGGGGAGGTTCGGTCCGGAGCGCTCGCGCTCCGGACATCCCCAACCCGATGGTGTGCGCCTTTTTCGAGCCGCGCCATGTTCGACCGGAAGACCCAACGATGCTCAACTGGAACGAAGACACCCCCGCCCCCAAGCCCGCGCCATCGGGAATGCCAGAAGCCGACGCCACCGGCCTCGGCGCCATCGAACGGGGGGCCGCCCGCGTCACCGTCGATGAAAAGCGCATGATCAATGCGCGCGCCGACGTGAACCAGCTCCTGCCGCTGAAATACAAATGGGCATGGGAGAAATATCTTGCCGGCTGCAACAATCACTGGATGCCCACCGAGGTTTCCATGCAGGCCGATATCGCGCTGTGGAAGTCCAAGGACGGGCTGACGGAAGGCGAGCGGCGCATGCTGAAACGCAATCTCGGTTTCTTCGCAGCGTCCGAAAGCCTCGTGGCCAACAACATCGTGCTGGCCATCTACCGCCACCTCACCAACCCGGAATGCCGGCAGTACCTTTTGCGGCAGGCCTTCGAGGAAGCGGTGCACACGCATACCTTCCAGTACATCGTGGAAAGCCTCGGTCTCGACGAAGGCGAATTGTTCAACATGTACCGCGAGGTGCCATCCATCACCGACAAGGCGGCCTGGGCGCTGAACCACACACAGAGCCTCGACGATCCGTCCTTCGCGACGGGAACGCCGGAGGCCGACCAGGCATTCCTGCGCGATCTGGTGGCGTTCTACGTGGTCTTCGAGGGCATGTGGTTCTACACGGGCTTCGCCCAGATCCTGTCGCTCGGACGGCGCAACAAGATGGTCGGCATCGCCGAGCAGTATCAGTACATCCTGCGCGACGAGAGCATCCATCTCAATTTCGGCATCGACGTGATCAACCAGATCAAGATCGAGAACCCGCATCTGTGGTCGCCCGCCTTCCAGGACGAGGTGCGCGGCATGCTGCGGGACGCGGCGGAACTGGAAGCCGCCTATGGGCGCGATACGATGCCGCGCGGTTTCCTCGGGCTGAATGCGGCGCTGTGCGAGCAGTATATGCACTTCATCGCCAATCGCCGCTGCGCGCAGCTTGGGCTCGCGCCGGTCTTTGCGGAGACGGAAAACCCCTTCCCGTGGATGAGCGAGGCGATGGACCTGAAGAAGGAAAAGAACTTCTTCGAGACCCGCGTCATCGAATACCAGAACGGCGGCGCGCTCGCCTGGGACTGACGACGACCGGCACACCGGGCGCCCGCGCGATCTCGCGCGGCGCTTCCGATCCGGACAAAGCCGTTCCGGTCCCTGTCCCCAACATCCCGGAACCTTGTCCGAGCAGGGCAGAGCAGCTTTCCCCAAGAGCCTGCTCTGCCCACCCCTGAAGTGCCGGAAGAGTTACCGCTGGCTGTCACATCAGCCCGCGCGCCAGCCAGGTGGTCGTGGCCGGCACCAGCGCAATCAGCGCCAGGACCGCCAGCATGATCAGCACATAGGGGAAAGCACCGAGGAAAATCGTCTCCACCTTGATCTTGTCGTCATCCAGCGACGATTTCACCGTGAAGGCGGAGATGCCGAAGGGCGGCGTCAGAAGCCCGATCTCCACCGCAATCACCGTGATGATGCCGAAATGAATAAGGTCGAGCCCCAATGTCTTGGCGATGGGGGCTGCGATGGGCACGACGATCAGGAGAATGGAGGTGCTGTCGAGGATCATGCCGAGCAAGAGCACCAACAGCACATAGACCGTCAGGAAACCGTAGGCGCCGAGGCCGAGTTCGCCGATCAGTCGTCCGACTTCCATCGGAATGCCGGCCATGGTGAGCATGCGCGAATACATGCCTGCCGCAATCAGCAGAAAGAGGATGCCGACCGAGATATAGCCGGTCTCGCGAATGATCTGGCGCGCATTGCCGCCATTGAGCTTGCCGCGCAGGAGCGTGACGACGAGCGCCCCGGCAGCCCCCACGGCACCGGCTTCCGTCGGGGTGAAATAACCGCTGTAGAGGCCACCCAGCACCAGCACGACGAGGGCTGCGAGCGGCACCAGCTTGCGAGCCGCCGACACGATGGTCTCGGTATGCTCGATGCGACTTTGATGGCCGGGCACGACCACGGCATTCGGCATCAGGCGCGCGACCACCAGGATCATGGCCATGAAGGCAAGCGCCATGATGAGACCGGGTATGACGCCGGCCAGGAACATGCGCCCGATGGATTCCTCCGCCAGAACGCCATAGATGATGAGAAGCAGGCTCGGCGGGATGAGCATGCCGAGAATGGAACTTCCGGCAACCGCGCCGACCGCGAATTTCGGCTGATAGCCATGGCGGATCATTTCGGGGACGGCAACGCGGGTGAACACCGCCGCCGAGGCGATGGAGATGCCGGTTACGGCAGCGAACACGGTGTTCGACAGGACGGTGGCGACGCCGAGACCGCCCTTGACCTTGCGCAAGGCCCATTCGGCCACATCGAAGGTGTCCTTGCCGACGTTGGAGACGCTGATCAGAAGCCCCATCAGGACGAACATCGGAATGGTCGCGAAAATGTAGTCGGAGATGCCGCCATAAAAGGTCAGCGAGACGAGGCGCGTCGCCAGGTCGAAATTGCCGCGCATCAGCCAGACACCGATGAAGGACAGGAGCATCAGAGCCACGCCGATATGCAGGCCAAGCAGGATAAGCGGGAGAAGAAAGCCGATCAGGATCAAGCCGATTTCGAGCGCGCTCACTGGATCTCTCCTTCGACGGGAGCCGCCGTCGCATCTTCAGGCGCCCTGCCCACGCCGGTCGTGTTGGCAAGGCGGAAGAATATCTGGGCGAGGAATGCGATGGCCGAAGCCGTTATGCCGATCACCAGCATCAGCCGGACGGGCCATGTGGGGAAGGTGAAGACACCCTGCACACCATAGAATTCATCGCTGGCGATGCTCTTCATCAGGAATTCCACGCTGCCGACAAGAGTCACCGCGAAGACGGCGAGGCCCGCCAGCGCGAACAGGGCCTCGAGCAGGTTGCCGCCCACGGGAAAACGGCGTCGCAGCGGCGCGATGATCAGATCGGTGCGGGTGAGGCGGTTGTGCAGGATGGTTTCGGGGAGCTGCAAGCTGACGATGCCGATCACGGAAAAGGCCGCGATCTCCGCGACGCCGGTGATCGGCGCGTTGAAGAAGGAGCGTCCGATGACGTCGCAGCAAATGAGCGTCATGAGCGCCACCAGCCAGATGCCGCCAAACCACGACAGACCGCTGAGCGCGACGCGCAACGCCTTGAGCCACAGGCTTTCGGCACCCGCTTGACGGCTGCCGATGTAGGTGAATTCGCTTGCCATATCCTCCCCCGGATCCTCCTTCCGCGCCGCGCGTTTCAGGCAGGTTTTTTCGACCTGACCGAAACGCGCGGCGCGAAAAGCCTATTGGCGATCAGTCCTTGAGGCCCGCCGACCAGTCGCGCGCCGGCGCCTTGCCGGCAGCCTTGAGCCTTGCCATGTATTCCTTCATCACGAGCTTGGCCGGAAGGCCAGCCGCCTCGTTGGTTTCCACCCATTTGGCGGCGATGTCGGGCAGACCGTCGACCCATTTCTTGCGCTCAGCCTCGGGAAGGGTGCTGATCTTGGCACCCTCCTTCTCCATCTGCGCCATGGCCGCTTCGGAGTTTTCCGTGATCTCCTTGGCGAGCGCATCGCGGTAGAGCTTGCCCGCTTCGACGATGGCACCCTGCACGTCCTCAGGCATGCTGTCGAAACGGTCCTTGTTCATGCCGACGGCCCCCAGATACATGGCCCCGATATTGACCTTGGTGATGTAGGGCGCGACCTCATGCACCTTGGTCGGCAGGATGCCGGTGGCAAAGGAGAGCGTTCCTTCCGAAACGCCGGTCTGGATGTCCGTGTAGTAGGTGGTCAGGCCGCCATCGACGGGAATTGCGCCCGTTCCCTCCAGCCAGGTGGCCGAGACGCCCGGAGCCGAAATCTTGCGCCCTTTCAGGTCCTCCACCGCATTGATCGGGAAATTGGTGAGCAGATGATAGCTGTCGGTGCCCGCGCCGCCCAGGAAGACGACATTGTTCTTCTCCCAGGTGGCGGTGATCTCGGGATACTCTTCCTGGATGCTGTCCACCACCGAAAGCACGGTGCCCAGATCATCGGTCGCAAAGGGCGCGAAATAGGTGACGTTCTGCAGCGGCAGGGCGGAGCTTTCCCAGAGGGTGCCGATCCAGCCGATATCGGTGAGGTTCTCGGCGACCGCGCTCAGGGTTTCGCGGTATTTGTAGAGCGAGCCGCCATAGGCTTCCGTCCACGCGATACGGTAATCGGAGCCCTTTTCCTCAAGGAGGCGATTGACCGCCGGCTTGAAGACACGATCCATCACGCCCACCCAGTGAATGGTCTGCGGGTGGCTCGATGCGATCGTCAGGTTGATCGTCTCGACAGCCGATGCCGCCGTCGCCCAGGACGACGCCAATGCGGTTGCCGCAAGCAGTGCCTTATATGGTCTCATTTCGTTTCCTCCATCCTCAAACTTCGTCGTTTCTCCCCTTCTTGCGGGGGAAGAGTTCAGACCTTGCCGAGCGCCTGCAAAACACGCTCCGGCGTGAAAGGCATGCGCGAGACGCTTGCGCCGAAGGGCGACAAGGCATCGTTGATCGCGTTCATGACGGCCGCGGGTGCGGCTGCCGTGCCCGCCTCGCCAACACCTTTGGCTCCCAGCGGCGAAGTCTCGGTCGGTGTCTCCACATGGCCGACATGAATGTCGGGCATTTCGGCTGCCATCGGCGTCAGGTAATCCGCCATGGTGCCGCACAGAAGCTGTCCTTCGGGGCTGTAGAGACATTCCTCGAAAAGGGCGCCGCCCAGTCCCTGCACCACGCCGCCGCGGATCTGCTCGTCGACCAGAAGGGGATTGATGATGCGCCCGCAATCCTCCACCACCCAGTGATCGAGCAACCTCACCTGCCCCGTCTCGACATCCACCTCCAGATGAGAAGCCTGCACGCCATTGGTGAAGGCGAAGGGATAGCCCTGCGGCACGTAATGGCGGGCCACCGTCAGTTCCGCGTGGAAGCCGGCAGGCAGGGTGTCCGGCCGGAAATAGGCGATCCTGCCCAGCTCCGACAGGGGCATGCGCTCCTCGCCGCTGGCGCGGGAGATGACGTTGCCTGCGCTTATGTCGAGTTCGCCGGGCTTTGCCTGCAAGATCGTGGCGGCCACCGTCAGGAGGTTTTCCTTCAGGGCCTCGGCCGTCTTCATCACCGCGACACCGCCGATGCCGGCGCCGCGCGAGGCCCAGGTGGCCCCGCCATAGGGCGATGTCTGGGTGTCGCCGGTGTAGACGCGCACCCGCTCCAGCGGCACACCGAGATGCGTGGCCGCGATCTGGGCCATGATCGTCTCGGTGCCCTGCCCCTGCTCGGTCACGCTGACCATCACCCGGATATCGCCCGACGGCTCCATCTTCATGACGCAACCGTCCTGGGCCGAAATCCGCGCCCCGCCGACGCCGTAGAAGGCAGGGCCCGGATTGGTGATCTCGATGAAGGTGGCAAAGCCGATGCCGCGATAAATGCGGCGCTCGCGCGCTTCAGCCTGTTCGCGGCGCAGGCGCTCATAGTCCATCATTTTGGCGAGCCTTGCGTGGCACTCCTCATGTGAAAGGCGCTCGAAGACATAGCCGGTCGGCGACGTATGCGGGTACATGTCCTGCGTCACCACATTGCGGCGGCGCATTTCGAGGGGATCGATCCCCAGGGCGCGGGCGGCCTGGTCGACAAGGCCCTCTGTCACCGCGCAGGCCACCGGATGGCCGACAGCGCGATACTGGCACATGGGCGTCTTGTTCTGGAAGACGACCTGAAGGCGGCCGCGATAGGATGGCATCCTGTAAGGGCCGCCCATGAGGCGGATCGCCTGGTTTCCCTCCACGGCGCTGGTACGCGGATAGACCGAGAAGGGGCCGATGCCTGTCAGGTCATCGACCTCCATGGCAAGGATCTCGCCATCGGCGGAAACGGCCATTCGCGCCTTCACCCGGTGGTCACGGGCGTGGATATCGGTCTGGAAGGCCTCGAGCCGGTCGGCGATGAACTTGACGGGCCGGCCGTGGCGGATCGACAGCGCGCAGGCTGCCATTTCCTCACCATAGACGTGAAGCTTCAGACCGAAGGAGCCGCCGACATCCGGCGCGATGACGCGCACGCTGCCCTCCTCCAACCCGAAATGCCGGGCGAAGACATCCTGCATCTGGAACGGCGTCTGGGTGGAATGGTGCACGGTCAGCTGGCGCAGGGCGGGGTCAAAATCGGCAACGATGGAACGCGGCTCCAGCGTCAGGCCGGTGTGGCGCCCGAAATGAAACGTGCCTTCCGCAACATGGGCGGCATCAGCGAAAGCCGCGTCGACCTCGCCCTTCTCCAGATCGAGGCGGAAGGCAAGATTGTCGCCAAGTTCCGGATGGATCACATGCGCATCGCTATCGAGCGCCGTTTCCGGATCGACGACGGAAGGCAGAGCCTCCCATTCCACTTCGATCAAATCCGCTCCGTCCTCGGCCAGGGCGCGGCTTTCGGCCAGGACCACGGCGACAGGCTCGCCGTGCCAGCGCGCGACATCCACGGCAAGCGGATATTGCTCTGCCGATTTCAGCCCCGGAAAATGCCCGAGGACGCCAACCCACGGCTGGCACATGGATTTGATGTCCGCGCCGGTGACGACGTCGATCACGCCCGGAACGGCGCGTGCTGCCCGCGTATCGATGGACAGGATGCGCGCATGGGCATGCGGGCTGCGCACGAAGGCGACATGGGCAAGGTTGCGAAAAGCGATGTCATCGACATAGCGCCCACGTCCCTGGGACAGGCGGCGCGCATTCTCGCGTGGAACGGTCTTGCCAACGAAATTGCTCCTGTCCGCACGAGCATCGTTACGCTTCAGCACGGTCGGCCTCCTCGTCCTTGCAAGCCGTTGTGCCGGACAGTTCGTCGGATGCGGCAAGCGTCGCATCTATGATTGCCTGATACCCTGTGCAGCGACAGTAATTGCCCGACAGATATTCGCGTGCTCCCTCGCGGCTCGGCTCTTCTTGCGAGCCGAGATACTGATGGGCCGTCAGAAGCATGCCGCTGGTACAGAAACCGCATTGCAGGGCGTTGCGCGCATGAAAATGCTTCTGCAGCGCCTGCATTTTCTCGTCGTCGGCAAGCCCTTCAAGGGTGCGCACATCGCAACCCTGCGCCTGGATGGCGAACATCAGGCAACCACGTGCAATGCGCCCATCCACATAGACCGTGCAGGCACCGCAGACACCATGCTCGCAGCCGATATGCGTCGCGGTCAGGCCGACCACCTGGCGGAGGAAATCGGCCAGCGTCATGCGTTGCGGCGCGTCATGGGTGACGGTACGGCCATTCAGCGTGAAAGTGATGGGAAAAACACTATCCATGGGCCTTGCCGCTCCGGGAAACCATGTCGGCCAGCAGACGCCTCGTCAGCACGCCGATCAGATGACGCTTGGTGGCAGGTGCGTTGTGCAGGTCCGCCGTGGGCTCGATCTCGGATACGATCGCCTTGACGGCGGGTTCCGGATCGAGTGCGGTCAGTTCCTGGCCGACAAGGGTTGCCGCCGCCTTTTCGGCCAGAACCGCGCGATCGCAAATCCCGAAACAGGCGAGCCTTGCCGCAACGATCCGCCCATCCCCGACATCCAGAACGAAAGCGCCGCCGGCAGCCGCGTAATCCCCGGAACGGCGTGCGAATTCCCGGATGCCGGAAAGCCGGCCCGCGGGCGCCTTCGGCACCGTGACGGAGACGATGATCTCACCGGGCTCCAGATCCACCGCATAGGTTCCGAGAATGAAGTCCGCCGCCGCAACGCTGCGTTGTCCTTCAGGGCCGCGAATGTCGATCGTCGCATCCAGCGCCTGAACCACCGCCGGCATTTCGGAAGCCGGATCGGCATGGGCGAGATTGCCACCGATCGTGCCCCGCGAACGGATTGCCTCATGGGCGATGAGGGCGACCGCATCGCGCATGAGCGGGACGTGGCTCGCCAGAAGCGCGGACTCGCGCAGTTCCACATAGCGCGTCATCGCGCCGATGCGGATCGCCGCGCCTGCGTCCTCGATCCCTGAGAGCCCCGGCAGGCCGGCAATATCAAGAAGCACGCTCGGGCGCGCCATGCGCATGGCCATTGCAGGGATAAGGCTCTGGCCGCCGGCAATGACCTGCGCATCGTCGCCATGGACGGCGAAAATCTCCTGCATTTCCTCGAAGCAGGACACGCGCACATAATCGAACGGCGCCGCCTTCATGCCTTCCTCCCCTGAACACCAACGGGCTAGCCTGTGGGTGCATATTTGTTTATCGTTTGATAAATAAGAGCAATAGAGCGGGCCAAAGTCAATATGCATTTTCTCGTGCTTGATGCCGGTTCGGGCAGCGGCTAGTTAGACAGGCTGGGCGGACCAGATGGGCGGACCAGGTCGGGCAGACCAGATGGGCAGACAGGATCGCGATGGGTGTGAACGAGAAGAAGCGGCTATCGCCGGAACTGCGCGAGAAGCAGATCGTCTCGGAGGCGATCGCCTTCTTCGCGGATCAGGGATTCGGCGGGCAGACGCGCGAACTCGCCAAGCGGATCGGCATCACACAGCCGCTTCTCTATCGCTATTTCGCCAGCAAGGACGCGCTTATCGAACGGGTCTACCAGGATGTGTTCGTCGGCCGCTGGAAGGAGGATTGGCAGTCGATCCTCACCGAACGCGCCATCCCGCTGCGCGAACGGCTGACCCGCGTCTATCGTGAATATGCGCGCGTCATCGACAATCGCGAATGGGTGCGTATTCTCATTCTTGCCGGCATGAAGGGCGAAAGCCTGAACCGCCGCTATCTCGACCAGGTTCGCGACAAGCTCATTGAACCGCTGTGCCGCGAGATGCGGCATGAGGCGGGGCTGCCCTCGCCCGACGACGTGCCCTTGAGCTCGCAGGAACTCGACATCGCCTGGTCGTTCCACGGCACGTTCATTTATCGCGGCATCCGCAAATGGATCTACAACGTGCCGGTGGAGAGCGATGCCGACGCGGCCGTCGACAACGCCATCAGTGTTTTTCTGAACGGGTTCCCCAAGACATTGCCCCGCATACTGAGCGGGCCGGCTGCAGGTTAGAGGATAACCCAGATCTGCCCCATCTCTCCCTTGTCGGGATCAGGTCGCCCAAATGCGCTTGCACACCTCCAGATCGGTTCGCCGTTTCACGGAAACTCTGAGCCGATCTATCTCTTTGTTTTCCCGCATTTATGCAGACGTCAGGTGATTCCACCTGACTGCAAAATGCTCTAGCCAAGCCAAAGCCCGAAAAGAGCAATAACGGCGAGCGCCAGAAGCACGCCGTTCAAACGTGCCTGGAACAGGAGCGCGGAGAGAGTGTTGCCGCCATCGCCGGCGCGCGCAGGGCGTGTGGAGTGGCCGGAGCGTATTGCAGGATGCGCCGCGCCAGCGCCGGCATCAGTGCCTTCGCCTGCAAGTTCACGCTCAAGACCTTCCATCATCAGCTTGATGTTGCGCATGGAAACCGCTTCCACAAGCCGCCCGCCCAGCGCAGCAAGCTTGCCGTTCATGACGGTCTCGGCGGTATAGGCGATACGGGTCGCGCCACCCTCCCCCTCTTCCAGCCGGATGCAGGCGCTCCCCCTTGCGTGGCCCGATGCCCCGCCATCGCCTGAACCCGTCAGACGAAAGCCGTTGCACGGATCAAGTTCCTCGAGCTGCACCTTGCCCTTGAAGCGAGCCCGGATCGGCCCAACCTTGACGCTGACCGTGGCGGCATAGCGGTTTTCTCCGATCTCCTCCAGATGCTCGCAACCGGGGAGGATGCGCGCCAGACTTTCTGCCTGCGTCAATGCTTCCCATACCCGCGTTTTCGGCGCGGCAATCTCGTGGACACCAGACAGGTTCATCGCTTCTCCCCCAATTTCCGAGCCGCACCACTCAAACGGCCCCAATAGATTCCTACTATTTATCAATTGATAAATAAAAGAGCAAGAAGCGCTGCCCACCTGCCTGGGATCGGCGGCGACCGGACGCGCCGACCGAAATCGGCCGCGGCAAGCATTTACATTTTCCCGACTTGATGCCCTGATAGGCAAAGGAGGAAGAGGAGGATGGCCGCCAGGCGGCCATGCGGCTTGATGTTTCCACGCTCCGATCACATCCGTGAGATCGAGAATGTCGGCATGGGAATGGCGACCGGGCGCGACGAGATCGTCGTCCAGTCCTGGTTGCGTTGCCTGGAACAGCACCGGCTCGATCCGGCGCAGAATTGCGAAGCCTTCATCGTGCCCGACCACAAGCTTCGCGAACACCGTCAACAATCCGAAGAACTCATCAATATTGCCCGCTCGGGCCTGGAACACCTGTTCCAGCAGGTTGCGGGGCAGAACTATGTGCTGCTTCTGTCCGACCGCCAGGGCGTCACGGTCGAGTTCCTGGGCGATCCGCTGTTCGACAACAATTTGCGCAAGGCGGGCCTTTACATGGGGTCCGAATGGTCAGAGGGGCGGGCCGGAACCTGTGCCGTCGGCGCCTGCATGGAGACGGGCGAGGCGCTGACCATTCACCAGACGGATCATTTCGACAACACGCACACACCCCTCTCCTGCACGGCAGCTCCCATCTACGACATGCGCGGATCGCTGAACGCGGTGCTCGACATCTCGCTCCTGAGTTCCCCCATTCTCAAGGCCAGCCAGAACCTCGCCCTGCATCTTGTGAATGCGACGGCGCGGCGCATCGAACTCGCCAACCTGATGGCCAACACGCGCCATGAATGGGTCCTGCGTTTCGCACGCTCACCCGAATTCCTAGACGTCGATCCGGAAGCCGCCATTTCCATCGATCCCAATGGCAGGGTGATCGGCATGACCCATGGCGGCGCGAAGCTTCTTGCACGGGCTTCGGGGCTCGACTGGAGAAAGCCCGGCACACTGCTCGGCCAACCGCTTTCGCTCTTCTTCGACACGGATATAGACAGCCTTCCCGATCTGACCCGCAGCCGGCCGACCGAGGAACGGGTTCTTTTCGCCCGCGACGGCAATGCGCTCTTTGCCCATGCCATCGAGCCCAACACGCGGGCACGGCGCGGCATGCCCGCAAGGGATCAAATCCCGTCTCCGCTGCGCCGGCTCGGCGGCGATCAACCTGCGATCCTTGCGCTTCAGGCAAAGGCGGCGAAGCTCGCGCGGACGCGCTTGCCGATCCTCATCCAGGGGGAGACGGGAACCGGCAAGGAGTATCTCGCCCGCGCGCTGCATGACGGCAGCGGCCTTTCGGGCCGCTTCGTTGCGGTCAATTGCGCCGCGATCCCCGAGCAACTGATCGAAAGCGAGTTGTTCGGCCATGTTCCCGGAGCCTTTACCGGCGCTTCCGCCAAGGGACGCAAGGGGCTGATCGAGCAGGCGGACGGCGGCACGCTGTTCCTCGACGAGATCGGCGACATGCCTTACACGCTGCAAAGCCGGCTTCTGCGCGTTCTGGCCGAACAGGAGGTGCAGCCGGTGGGGGCATCCGAGCCGCGGCCGGTGCGCGTGCGGATCGTCTCGGCGTCGCATCGCTCCCTGCCCGAGGCGGTGCGCGAGGGGCGCTTCCGCGAAGACCTCTACTACAGGCTCAACGCCGCGACGATCACGCTTCCGCCATTGCGGGAGCGACCCGATTTCGACTGGCTTCTGGAACGGGTTCTCAAGCGCCATGCGAGCGAAGGCAACAATCCTGCCCTGTCAAACGCGGCGGTCCTCGCCCTGAAGGCTCATTCCTGGCCAGGCAATATCCGCGAGCTCGACAATGTCATCGCAGTGGCGACGGCCCTTTGCGAAAAGAACCGTATAGACCTTGCGGACCTGCCCGATCATCTATCGTGCGGTGAGGAAGCCGACATGGATGCGCAGGCTTTGAGGCAATTGCTCGTGGCCTGCGACTGGAACGTCTCGGAAGCCGCCCGCCGGCTCTGCCTGGACCGCTCGACCGTCCACCGACGCATGAAGCGGCACGGCATTTCCCAGCCGCATTGACGGCAACAGCCGTTGCGCCACACCTGTTGCATCGCGAAGGCACGCTGCAACAGGCTTGCCTGCCAAGCCCTTGATTTCACGCCCTCGGCCTGTTGGCACGCGCCTTGCTCCCTGTCGTTCAACAACAATGACAGGAGGAAAACGTGTCCAACGAACTTGAAGGGCGTTCCATCATCGTCACCGGCGCCGGCCGGGGCATAGGCGAAGCCATGGCGCGCGGGCTGGCTGCCCAGGGTGGCGCGCTGGTGATTGCCGACATCAATGGCGAAGCGGCCGAAGCCGTTGCCTCAGGCATTCGCGACAGCGGCGGCAAGGCCATTGGCATGAGCGCTGACGTCTCGAACCGTGAGAGCGTGAAGGACATGATCGCCAAGACCGTCGAAGCCAACGGCAAGCTCGACGTCATCTTCAACAATGCCGGCATCGCCCAGACGAAGCCGTTTCTTTCGATCAGCGATGAGGACTGGCACCGGGTGATGGACGTCAACGGGCTTGGCGTTCTCATCTGCATGCAGGAAGCCATCCGCCAGATGGTCGCGCAAGGCCACGGCGGCAAGATCATCAACACCGCCTCGATCGCGGGCAAGCAGGGCTACGAGCCGCTCGCCCATTATTCCGCGAGCAAGTTCGCCGTCGTCGCCCTGACACAGGCCGCCGCCCGCGCCTTCGGCAAGGACCGGATCAACGTCAACGCCATCTGCCCCGGCGTCGTGGCGACCGACATGTGGAAGGTGATCGACAAGGGTTTCGTCGATGAGGGGCTGACCCAGCGCGACAACCAGGCCTTCGAGACCTTCTCCGCCGACATTCTTCTCGGCCGTCCGTCGAAGTCCGACGATCTCGTCGGCGTTGCCTGTTTCCTCGCTTCCTCCGCCTCCGACTACATGACAGGCCAGAGCCTGGTGGTCGATGGCGGCATGGTTCTCATCTGACGGCATCGAAGGACACACATGATGAAAGCACTGCGTTTTCACGCGGCAAAGGACCTGCGCATCGAGGATATCGACAGGCCCGCCGCCCACCCCCCTGCCGGCCAGGTCCTGATCCGCAACCGCTTCGTGGGCATTTGCGGGACCGACCTGCATGAATATGCCTATGGGCCGATCTTCATTCCCACGGAGCCGCATCCCTTCACGGGGGTGCACGGCCCCCAGATTCTCGGGCATGAGTTCGGCGGCGTCATCGAGGCCGTTGGCGAGGGTGTCGGCGATCTGGCCGTGGGCGACAGGGTGTCGGTGCAACCGCTCATCATGCCGCGCTCCGGCGACTACTATGCCGATCGCGGCCTTTTCCACCTGAGCACGGACCTCGCCCTGGCAGGCCTCAGCTGGCAATGGGGCGGCATGGCCGAGTACGCCACGCTCAACGCCTACAACGTCCAGAAGATTCCCGATGAAATGAGCGACGAGGAAGCCGCGCTCGTCGAACCGACGGCTGTTGCCGTCTATGCCTGCGACCGCGGGGGCGTGACGGCCGGCAACAGCGTGCTCGTCACCGGTGCCGGCCCAATCGGCGTTCTCACCCTTCTGGCGGCGCGGGCAGCCGGCGCCGCACAACTTTTCGTTTCCGACATCAACGATGCTCGCCTGGAATTCGCCCGCTCCATCCTGCCCGACGTCATCACCATCAATCCAACCCGTGACAATCCCGGCGCGGTGGTTCGCTCCCTGACCGAAGGCCAGGTGGGATGCGACGTGGCCATCGAATGCGTGGGCAACGAACATGCACTGAAAGCCTGCGCGGACGCGGTCCGCAAGCAAGGCGTGGTCGTACAGACGGGACTGCATCCGCATGAAAACCCGCTCGACTGGTTCCAGGTGACCTTCAAGGACATCGATATTCGCGGTTCCTGGGCCTATCCCACGCATTACTGGCCGCGCGTCATTCGCCTCATCGCATCCGGCCTGTTGCCGGCCAAGCAAGTCGTGACCAAGCGCATCAGGCTCGATGACGCTGTCACGGAAGGGTTCGACGCGCTGCTCGATCCCTCGGGCAAGCACTTGAAAATTCTTATCGATCTCACGGAGTAACCCCGATTTCCCGCGCCGGGGGGCGAGGAGGCCAACCGGCGCGGCCATCACCATCAGGCATATGGAGGAGACAACATGCTTGAAGACAGCCCGCATACCAAAATCGATACAGTGCTCGGCAAGCTCGGCCACGCGCTTGAGGCCGGTGACGTCGATGCCGCCGTCAACCTGTTCCAGGCCGATTGCTACTGGCGCGACCTCGTCACGTTCACCTGGAACCTGCGCACCATGGAGGGGCACGACCAGATCCGCGACATGCTTTCAAGCCAGTTGGGGGCCATCAAGCCCTCCCATTTCCGGCAGGACGAGAAGGAACCGGCAAGCGGTTCGGACGGCGTGACGGAAGGCTGGTTCGAATTCGAGACGGAGCTTGCGCGCGGATATGGCCATATCCGGCTCAGAAACGGCCTGATCTGGACGCTCCTGACGACCATGAGCGAGCTCAAGGGTTTTGAGGAACCGAAAGGCCTGCGCCGGCCGCTTGGCGCCGAGCACGGGCACAATCGCGACCGCAAGACCTGGAAGGAGAAGCGCGAGGCGGAAGCAGCCGAGCTCGGCTACACTACGCAGCCCTATGTGCTCATCATCGGCGGCGGACAGGGCGGCATCGCGCTCGGCGCACGGTTGCGCCAGCTCGGGGTTCCCACGATCATCGTGGAGCGCAACGAACGGCCGGGCGACAGCTGGCGCAAGCGCTACAAGTCGCTGTGCCTGCACGATCCGGTCTGGTACGACCACCTGCCCTATATTCCATTCCCCGAGAACTGGCCGATTTTCGCACCGAAGGACAAGGTCGGCGACTGGCTGGAAATGTACACAAAGGTAATGGAACTCAATTACTGGAGTTCCACGACCTGCAAATCCGCCTCCTATGACGAGGACACGAAGGAATGGACCGTCGTGGTGGACCGTGACGGCGAGGAAGTGGTGCTGCGCCCCAAACAACTCGTTCTGGCAACCGGCATGTCGGGCAAGGCCAACATTCCGACCTTCAAGGGGCAGGATGTCTTCAAGGGCGAGCAGCAGCATTCCTCGCAGCATCCCGGTCCCGACGCCTACAAGGGCAAGAAAGTGGTCGTGATCGGGTCCAACAACTCCGCTCACGATATCTGCGCGGCCCTGTGGGAAGGCGGCGCGGACGTGACGATGCTGCAGCGCTCGTCCACCCACATCGTGCGCTCGGACACGCTGATGGATATCGGTCTCGGCGACCTCTATTCCGAACGCGCCGTCGCCAGCGGCATGACCACGCGCAAGGCCGACCTGATCTTCGCCTCCCTGCCCTACCGGATCATGCACGAGTTCCAGATCCCGCTCTATGACAAGATGCGTGAACGGGATGCCAAGTTCTATGCGGACCTGGAGAAAGCGGGCTTCATGCTCGACTGGGGCGCCGACGGCTCCGGGCTGTTCATGAAATATCTGCGAAGAGGCTCCGGCTACTACATCGATGTCGGGGCGTGCGATCTCGTCATCGACGGCAGCATCAAGCTGAAATCCGGCAGCGGCGTGAGCCACCTCACCGAAGACGCAGTGGTTCTGGAGGACGGCACTGAGCTTCCCGCCGATCTCGTGATCTATGCGACCGGATACGGCTCAATGAATGGCTGGGCAGCCGACCTCATTTCAAAGGAAGTGGCCGACAAGGTGGGCAAATGCTGGGGTCTCGGCTCCGACACGCCCAAGGATCCCGGCCCCTGGGAAGGCGAACAACGCAATATGTGGAAGCCCACGCAGCAGGAAGCGCTGTGGTTCCATGGCGGTAACCTGCACCAGTCGCGCCACTACTCGCAATATCTGTCGCTGCAGCTCAAAGCGCGTATGGAGGGGCTGACCACGCCGGTCTACGGGCTTCAGGAACCGCATCACCTGTCCTGACCTGAACCACTACAGCGCCGTGCGTGCGAATATGAACGCGCGGCGCTGTCAGTCTTTCGTATCTGCGCATCGTGCTTTTCGAAGATCGATTTCGATTTTCGGACCTGTGCGTCAGAAGCGGACGGGCGCAGCTTGCCCCGCGCGCGGCCGTTTCTGGCGCACCCTTTCTATAATTCCAGCACCGCGGAACGCTTGATCTCACGCAGGACGACATTGGTCTGGGCGCCGCGCACCGCCGGCAAACGGAACAGGAAGTCCTCCAGAAAATGGTTGTAGGCATCAATGTCGGTGCACACGACGCGCAAGTGATAATCCGCCTGCCCGGTCGTCGAGTAGCAATCCTGCACCTCGCGCCGCGCCGCTACGGAGCGGATGAAGACTGCGATCGCGTCGGGGTCGTGGCGGGCAAGCTGAACATGCACGATTGCCTGGAAGGACAGACCCAGCCGCGAGGGACGCAGGATCGCGCCGTAGCGCTCGATGATCCCCGCCTCCTCCAACGCCTTCACCCGGCGCCAGCAGGCCGAAGACGACATGCCCACCTTCTCCGCCAACTCCGCGTTCGATATGCGACAATCGGCCTGAAGCAGCTCGAGCAAACGGCGATCCCGCTCATCCACTTCAATATGGTCCATCTTCTCGATAAATCCTCTATTTTCGAGAAATTCTACCGAATTATAGGCATTTTCACGCCATTCTGGAACCATTTTTCGCGTGACGTCCGGTATCATCTTTCCTGAGACTGGGGAGGATCGAGCCATGCTGCAAAGGCACAGCCACATTGCCGAATACACGCTCTCCGACCGCTATGACGCGACGAAGGGCCGGGTGTTCCTTACGGGAACGCAGGCGCTGGTTCGCATCCTGCTCGACCAGGCGCGGCGCGACCGGCAGGCCGGCCTGAATACGGCGGGTTTCGTTTCGGGCTACCGCGGCTCCCCGCTGGGTGCGTTCGACCTGGAACTGTGGCGCAACAAGGCCCTCATCGAGCGCGAGCGCATCTCTTTCATGCCCGCGGTCAACGAGGACCTGGGCGCCACCGCCGTTCTTGGCGCGCAACAGGCCGTGCTCGATCCCGACTGCGCAGTCGAGGGCGTGTTTTCCATGTGGTACGGCAAGGGGCCCGGTGTCGACCGCTCGGGCGATGCGCTGCACCATGGCAATGCCTACGGCTCCTCCCCCAAAGGCGGCGTTCTGGTGGTCGCCGGCGACGACCATGGCTGCGTCTCGTCCTCCATGCCACATCAGTCGGACGTTGCCTTCATGAGCTGGTTCATGCCCACGCTCAATCCTTCCTCCGTGGAGGAATATCTGGCCTTCGGCGAATATGGCATCGCGCTGTCGCGCTTCAGCGGCTGCTGGGTCGGTTTCAAGGCGATTTCCGAAACGGTGGAATCGGGCCGCTCCGTTGCGCTCCGACCGGACCGCCATTTCACGCTGCCCCATTTCGAGGCCCCGGCGGGCGGGTTGCATGTGCGCCGGGCGGACCTGCCCAGCATCGAGATCGAAACGCGCATAGGCCATAAGCTCAGGGCCGTGGAAGCCTTCGCGGAGGCCAATCCCATAGACCATGCGCTTTATGGGATCGAGGATGCGATCTTCGGGATCGTCACCACCGGCAAGGGCCATCTCGACCTGATGGAAGCCCTCCGGCTTCTCGGCCTCGACGAGGCCCGATGCCGGGCGCTCGGCATAGACATCTACAAGGTCGGCATGGTCTGGCCGCTCGCCCGGCGCGACGCGCTGGCCTTCGTGCGCGGCAAGAAGGAAGTGCTCGTGGTGGAGGAAAAACGCGGCATCATCGAAAGCCAGTTCAAGGAGTATTTCTACGACTGGCCGGGTGCCAAGCCCGACAAGATGGTGGGCAAGCACGATGCCCAGGCGACACGCGATCTCGTACCGTGGACCGGCGAGCTTACCCCGCTCGGCCTCGTGCCCATCGTGGCGGAGAGGCTCGACCGGTTCTTTCCGGGGGAGAATCTTCGCGAAAGAGCACAGGCGCTCACGGAAACACCCGCGATCAGTCTCAGCGTGCCGGGCGCGACGCGCACGCCCTATTTCTGCTCCGGCTGCCCGCACAACAGCTCCACCAAGGTGCCGGAGGGCAGCAAGGCCGCATCCGGTATCGGTTGCCACGTCATGGCCAGCTGGATGGACCGGGAGACCGACGGCTATGCCCAGATGGGTGGCGAAGGCATACCCTGGGTAGCGCGCTCCCTGTTCAATGGCGGACGCCATATGTTCCAGAACCTCGGCGAGGGAACCTGGTATCATTCCGGCTCGCTGGCCATCCGCCAGGCGGTCGCGGCGGGCACCAACATCACCTACAAGATCCTCTACAACGACGCGGTCGCCATGACCGGCGGACAGCCCGTCGACGGTCCGGTCAGCGTCGCGGGCATCGCGCAGACCTGCCGCGCGGAAGGCGTCGAGCGCATCGCGCTCGTATCCGACGCAATCGGCAAGTTTTCCGCGGCCGACTTCCCTGTCCGCACGAGTTTCCACGACCGCAGCGAACTCGACGCCGTGCAGCGGGAATTACGCGAGGTGAAAGGCGTGAGCGTGCTCATCTACGAGCAGACCTGCGCCACCGAGAAGCGCCGCCGGCGCAAACGCGGCAAGATGGAAGAGCCCAGGCGCTTCGCCTATATCAACCCGCTCGTCTGCGAGGGATGCGGGGATTGCTCCGTGGAGAGCAATTGCCTGAGTGTCGAGCCTCTGGAAACCGCCTTCGGGCGCAAGCGCAGGATCAACCTCTCCTCCTGCAACAAGGATTTTTCCTGCCTCAACGGGTTTTGCCCGAGCTTCGTGACGGTGGAAGGCGCGGAACGGGCAAACCGCGCATCGCGCGACATCGACGCCCTGGCGCTTGCCGCAGAGCTGCCGGAGCCCGAGCTCGATCTCCTCGACAAGCCATTCGATCTTCTGGTCGGAGGTGTCGGCGGTACGGGCGTCGTGACAATCGGCGCGCTCGTGACGATGGCAGCGCATCTGGAGGGGCTGGGCGCCAGCGTTCTTGATTTCACCGGCTTCGCGCAGAAATTCGGCACCGTACTGAGCTATATCCGCCTTGCCGCCGACCCGAGTGGCATCCATCAGGTGCGCATAGAAAAGGGTTCCGCCGACGCTGTGATCGGATGCGATATCGTGGTGGGCTCCTCGCCCAAGGCGTCGATGCACTACCGGAAGGGTACGCGCGTGGTGCTCAACACCGCCGAGATGCCCACGGGCGACCTCGTCCTGAGCCGCGACGCGGATTTGCGCACCGATGCGCGCGAAGCCGCGATCCGCCACGCGGTGGGCACGGAGAATGTCTCCGCGCTCAATGCAAACCGGCTGGCGGAAGAGCTGCTCGGCGATCAGGTCTATGCGAACATGATCCTGCTTGGCTTTGCATGGCAATCGGGTCTCGTGCCCGTGAGCCGCGCCGCGCTCGACCGCGCCGTGGAGCTCAACGGGGTCAAGATCGAGGACAATCGCCGCGCCATTGCCATTGGCCGGGTGATGGCCGCGACTCCGGAGGCACTGAAAGACGCGGGCGAACCGGACGCAATTTTCGCCGCGGACCTGCCCGGCGTCGTCGAGGACCGGGCGACCTTCCTCACGGGTTATCAGAACGCGGCTTATGCGGAACGCTATAACGAGCGCATCGCCGCCTTTCATGCGCGCTTATGCGACCATCTTGCCGATCCGCTCGCAGAGATCGCCGCACGGGCGCTGTTCAAGCTGATGGCCTACAAGGACGAATATGAGGTCGCGCGCCTGCATACCCAGATGGGCTTCGACAAGGAGCTGAATCGCGTCTTCAAGGGGGATTTCAAGGTTCGCTACCATCTCGCCCCACCGCTTCTGCCGCTGGGCAGGGACGCGCGCGGGCGACCGCGCAAGCACGCCTTCGGGGCGTGGATCAGGCCTGGCCTGAGGCTGCTCGCGCATCTGCGCGGCCTGCGTGGAAGCTGGGCCGATCCCTTCGGTTACACCAAGGAACGGCGCATGAACCGCACCCTGATCGGCTGGTATGAGAACATTCTCGACCAGGTGATCGCGCACCAGCACGATGCCTCGCGGGAAACGCTCGAAGCGCTGCTTCGAACCCCGCTCGAAATGCGCGGCTATGGCCCCGTATGGGAGGCTGCCGCGAAGCGCGAGAAAGAAAGGGCCGAAGCGCTCCTGGCCCAGATCGTCGGCCTCACCCCGCGCTGAACGGCGCCTTGTGAGGCCAGGCCTCCGGCGCGGGCTGCTCCCATTTCTCAAGCGATACGAGGCATAACTGCCCTGCGCAGCCCTGGCTCAATGCGGAGGCGCCCGCATCGCAGGTAACCGCGTTGGGATTTCCGTTGACGCAGGCGAGGCCCGCGCCCGGCAGGTCCTCCGGCGCATACCAGGCACCGGTCGAGAGCTGCACGACGCCCGGCATGATCGCGTCGGAAGGGCGCGCCGCCGCCAGAACCGAGCCGCGCTCGTTGTGAAGCCGGATGACATCTCCCGCACCGATCCCGAGACGCGCGGCGTCTTCCCGGTTGAGCCTTGCAACCTCGCGCCCCTTCTCCTTTGCAGCCATGCTGGTGGCGCCGAAATCAAGCTGGCTGTGAAGGCGGGTCGCCGGCTGGTTGGAGACGAGCTGGAACGGGTGGCGTTCAGCCATTGGCGCGCCCAGCCATTCGGCGGGTGCAAGCCATGCCGCGTGCCCCGGCAGCCCGGCGCCCGCCACGGTTTCGGAAAACAGCTCGATCCTGCCGCTCGGCGTCTCAAGAGGTGCGGCCGCCGGGTCTTGATGAAAGCGTGCCACCAGGCCGGGCGCGTCGCGCACCGGCAGGTCGATCCGCCCGCCCTGCATGAAGTCCTCGAAGGAAGGGGCATCGCTGCCAAGCTTTTCGAGGGCTTCGCGCGTCGGCTCATACATTGCCTGCAACCAGCCTCGCGCATCGCGCCCCTCGGTGAATATCCCGCCGCATTCGAGCCGGCCGGCCAGATCCGCGAAGATCGCATAGTCGTCGCGTGCTTCGCCGAAGGGTTCCGCAAGCGTCTGCATGGCGAAGAGATAGGGATCATTGCCGCCAGCACCGATGTCGTCTCTCTCGGCGGTAACGGTTGCGGGAAAAACGATATCGGCATGGCGCGCCGATGCGGTGAAGACGCTGTCGTGGAGGATGATCGTCTCCGGTCGGGAGAAAGCCTCCTTCAGGCGCGACAGATCCTGATGATGGTGAAAGGGATTGCCGCCCGCCCAATAGACGAGGCGGATATCGGCATAGCGGCGTGTTTCACCCTTGTAGGTGTATGGCTCGCCCGGTTTCGCCAGAAGCTCCGAAATGCGGGCGACCGGGATGAAATCGTCGACGCGGTTGCGCCCCTGCGGCATGGTGGGCAAGGGCACGGCCAGCGCTTCCTTGCCGATATTGCCGATGGAGCCCAGCCCGTAGCAGAAACCAGCACCGGGCAAACCGCCCTGCCCCAGCATGCAGGCAAGCGTCAGCGCCATCCAGACGGGTTGTTCGCCGTTCTCTGCGCGCTGCAATGAATAGGTGACGTTGATGAGCGTCCGGCTCTTCGCGGCGCGATCGGCCAGAGCGGCAATCTCGCAGGCCGGCACGCCGCAGATCGCTTCGGCCCATTCGGGCGTCTTCGCGACACCATCGGCATTGCCCGTCAGATAAGCCTCGAAGGCAGGATAGCCCGTCGTGTAGCGCTCCAGATAGGCACGGTCGACCTTGCCTGTCTCATGCAGCCTGTGGGCCATGCCGAGCATCAATGCGGTGTCGGTCGCGGGACGCGGGGCGATGCGCGTGACGCCCGGCAGATCGCTGAAATCGTCGGCGATGGGACTGACGGAAACGAAGCCGCAGCCGCGAGCGGCCGCCTGCTGCAAAACGCTTCTGCCCACATGCCGGGAATTGCCACCTGCACTTACCGCCAGATTGCGCAGCGGCAAACCGCCGAAGGAAATCAGAAGCTCCGTATCCTCGCCAAGCTCGCGCAGATAGGGATGATCTCGGTTGAGCCTGATGGCGTTTCCAAGCACCAGAGACAGGATCACGCTGCCCGCGCCGGATGAATAGGTGTCCACGGAGGCGACATAGCCGCCGAAGACACTGTTCAGAAAACGATGCACCTGGCTTTGCGCGTGGTGCAAGCGGCCAGCCGAGGACCAGCCATAGGAGCCCCCGAACACGCGCGCGCCGGGCAAAGGCCCCTCTTCCGGCAGGACGGGCGAAGCGCCGAGCCGACGCAACTCCCGCGCCGTCCGTTGCAAGGCTTCCTCCCACTCCACCTCGACGAAGGCATCCGAACCACGGCGCCTGTCCGGACCGGGACCATCCTCCAGCCAGCCGCGACGGATCAGAGGCTTGCGGATACGGGCCGGGTGATCGAGGGACGCGGGAATGTTGGCAAGCAAAGGCGACGGGTCGGGATCGGCCTCGAAGGGGCGGATGTCCAGCCGGTCGCCGTCCATCCGCGCGCTGAAGGCGCCCCAATGGCTGCTGTGCTGCCTGTAGGCGGTGTCGTCCATCGTTCTACTCTATGTCCACCCGGCGGGCCTGGCGGGAGCGCAGTTTCTGACGGATGGGGCCAAGCGGGAGCGACCGCAGAATGAGCAACAGGCACAATGCCAGGAATATCGCACTGATCGGATGGTGCAGGAAGGTCATCGGGTCCCCGCGTCCCAGAAGCAATGCCCGGCGAAGATGCTGTTCCATCAGTGGCCCAAGCACGAAGCCCAGAAGAAGGGGCGGGGCCGGATAACGGAACAGCGCCAGCACATAGCCCACCACGCCGAACAGCAGCATCATGTAGACATCGAAGATGCTGTTGCGGATGCTGTAGACGCCGATGCAGACGAAAACCAGCATGATCGGGTAGAGGATGCGCGGTGGAATGGCCAGCATCCGCACCCAGATGCCGATCAGCGGAATGTTGAGGACAAGCAGCAAAACGTTGCCGATCCAGAAGCTGGCCGCAAGGCCCCAGAAGATGTCGCCGTGGGAGCTGATGAAATCGGGACCCGGCGTGATGCCGTGGATCATCAGCGCGCCGATCAGGACTGCCATGACCACGTCACCCGGCACGCCGAGCGTGAGCGTGGGGATGAAGGCCGTCTGGACGGAAGCGTTGTTGGCGGCCTCGGGCGCTGCGATCCCCTCGATGGCGCCGGTGCCGAATTTTTCCGGATTCTTCGAAACCTGCGTCTCGGCGACATAGGCGAGATAGGAGGCAAGAGCTGGCCCCGCGCCCGGCATGGCGCCGATGACGGAGCCGATGCCCATGCCCCGGAAGGTGGGCAGGATCGCCTGCTTGAGCTGCGTCCTGGTCGGCAGCATGTCGCGCAGACGCACGGAACTGGCGTTCAGAAGAACCGGGCCCTTGCCCGCGAAGCTCGACAGGATTTCCGCCACGCCGAACAGGCCGATCGAAAGCGCCACGAGACTGACGCCCTCTGCGAGATCGAGGACGCCGCCCGTGAAGCGGAATTCGCCCGTGTATTTGTCCGTTCCGATCATGGAGAGGGCAAGGCCCGCGACCACCATGGTCATGCCCTTGATGGGCGAGCCGATGGACAGGGTGGAGGCCGCCACAAGGCCAAGCAGCATGACGGAGAAATATTCCGCCGACGAGAAATTCATCGCAAAGGCGGAAATGACCGGCGCAAGCCCCATGACGAGCACGATGGCCATGGTGCCGCCCGCAAAGGAGGTGAGCGTCGTGATCATCAGCGCCACGCCGGCCTGCCCCTTCTGGGTCATCGGATAACCGTCGAGGCAGGTCACAGCGGCACTCGCCGTGCCTGGAATGTTCAGCAGGATCGAGGCAGTGGAACTGCCATATTGCGCGCCATAGAAGATGCCCGCCAACATGATCATCGCGGTCGTGGGATCGAGATAGAAGGTAATCGGCAGGCACAGCGCAATCGCCGCCAGCGGACCGAGGCCCGGCAAGACGCCAACGAAGGTGCCCACCGTCACGCCGATAAAGCAGAACAGGATGTTGTGGGGTGTGGTCGCCGTGGCGAAGCCACCGAGGATCTGGTTCAGGAGGTCCATGATCTCAGCCCCCGAAAATCGTGAAAGGAAGGCGGAAGCCATAGATGAAGAGCGCCACGCATCCCACACACATGGCCGCGATCACGATGCTCGTGGAGATCCAACGGATCGGGCCATAGGCGAATGTGCCGATCAACATCAGGACGACGGTGGCCGGAACGAGCCCGAACGGCTCGACCATAAGCGCCCAGGCCACGACGGCAATGAGCACCAGAGCAACCGGAAGCGGCGGCGAGACGTCCACCTGTATGCGGCCGCGCAAGGCGCCGAAAAGGCAGATGAGGCTGCAAAGACAAAGCGCGCAGCCGATGAGAAACGGCATAGCGCCGGCGCCGATGCGCCGCATGGAGCCCAGACCATGGCCATAGGCGATGATCGTGAAGCCAAGACCGACAGCCAGCAGAACGAGGGCGATCGCAATGTCGGCATATTGCGCGGCCCTGATGTGTTTTCCATTTCCCATTTTGATCCCCATTGATCCCCAGGGCATTTTGTTGCTTCGAAACCGGGGGCCGTCGCACGACCCTCGATGCAGGCCATTCCTTCTAGCCGGCAAGGCCCCAGCCGCTGCGGACGCGGCCCGAAGGATCGGCTCCGACGAGGTCAAGGCCGAACAGGCGGCCAGCCCCGATATCGCGTGGCGTGAGCCCCGCCCCGCGCATGGCGCGCCAGAGTGTCGCCGAATTGGACGAGATGACCGGTCGGGCGAGGTCTGCTTCCAGCGCTGCGATGCGGTCCATGGAGCGCAGGTTCGTGCAGCTCAGAAAAACGGCATCGCAGTCTCTGATCGCAGCGCGATGGCTCAGCGCGAGCGCTTCCACGTCGCGCGAGTTGATATCACGGATCAACTCGGAGCTCGCGCAACCGAAAGTGGCGTTGCCAGGCACGGGATGCCCCGCCTTCTCCAGAAAAGCGATCTCGGCAGCGTGAATATCATCGGGATAGGGGCTGATCAGGAAAACCGTCCTGGCCTGAAGTGCTGCCAGCGCGTCGAGCACCGCACGCGTCGTGGTGACGGCGGGGATGCCGGAAGCCGTGCCGATCCTGTCGGCAATGGTGTCGAGCGCATCGTCGGCCCCGAGGAAACTGCCGGATGTGCATGCATAGAGTATGATACGGGCATCGATGCCGCCCAGAAGGCGCGATTGATGCTCGACGCTGTCCATCATGCGAATAAGCGATTCCTGCGTGAGAGCGGCGCCCTCGCGTGGAAGGCGCGAGAAGTGGGCCGTCACACCATCGGGCAGAAACTGCGGAAACTCGGTCTCGCAGGCAACGTTTCTTTCGGGAATGACGAAGCCGAGCCGAACCGGCGTTGCAGGCAAGGGCTTGAAGGGTTCCATGTCGCTTTTTCCTTTTCGGAAGGGCCCGTCGCTTTTCGCCGGACCTTGCCGCTCCTGCCGCAACCGATCCCTTCGGGCCGAATTGCGGGGGAACCGTCCGCCGTATTCCTTGCCGGCGGAGCATCGGGCCTTGCCGGCGGAACATGCGGGGCCGGTCAACGGCCGGCCCAGCGGGATCACCGGGACGTCACTTGGGTGCGCGGGCACCGGCAAGCTTGACCATGTAGGCCCAGTTCTCGATTTCAGAAGCCACGAAGGCCTTGAATTCCTCCGGCGTCGAACCGACCGGCACAGAACCGAGTTCCTTGTTGCGCAGAACGACGTTCTCATCCTTGAGAGCTGCCGCCGTAGCCTCGTAAAGTTTCTGGACGATGGCGTCGGGCGTGCCCGCCGGAGCGAAGATGCCCTGCCAGGAGATGGCGACGATCTTGTCGCCGCCCGCTTCGACGAATGTCGGAACATCCGGCAGGAGCGGGTTGCGCTCGGCTGCCGTCACCGCGAGCGGCTTGGCAATCCCCGCCTGAATTGCCTTGATGGCTTCCGGCAGATTGTTGATGGCAATCTGGACATCGCCCGCATTCAGGGCATTGTTCACTTCCGCGCCGCTGTCATAGGGCACGTTCTCCATCTCGACGTCGTAATTGTCCTTGATGAGCTCGAAGGTGAGGTAGGGCGAATTGCCCACGCCCGGCGTCGCATAGAGTTCTCCGGGGTTTTCCTTGGCGAAGGCCATCAGGACCTTCACGTTGTCGAACTTGGAATCCTTGGAAACCAGAAGGACACTCGGCTGCTGGATAAGCTGGGTGACCGGGGCGAAGTCCTCTAGCACCTTGTATGGAATGGTATCGGCATAGAAGGCCGGTGCAATCGCTTCGCTCGCCACATTGCCCATCAGGATCGTGTAGCCATCCGGGTCCGCCTTCGCGACCACGGCCGAGCCGACCGTGCCGCCGGCGCCAGGCCGGTTCTCGATGACGACAGGCTGACCGAGCAGCTTACCCATGGGCTCCGCCACGAGCCGTGCGATAATGTCGGCGGCGCCACCGGGCGCCCATGGCACGATCATGGTGACCGGGCGGTCCGGATAGTTCTGGGCCTGGGCCGCTGTGCCAAGCACGGCCATGGAAAGCGCGCCGAAGGCGGCTGCCAGGATTTTGATCTTTCTCATCGTCTTTCCCCTGAGGTTCGGTTTGTCATGTCGCCGTTTTCCGGTTCTTGTGATTGCCGCATTGCGGTCAGACGGACACATCCGTCCATTCGAGCGCCACGAAGGCGATGCGGTCGCCGGTGTGAACCACCGGGTCCTTGCGAATGCCGATGATCAGCACATCCTGGGGCATGACCGGCTCGGCCATGGGGCGCCCGGTGATGCTGCAGATCGCGCCGAGCGGCTTGCCGGCCTCCACCTTGATGGCCGGGCGGTTGGCGGTGCGGAACAAACCGCCCTCGCGCGTCATCACATGGGTGCGCCGGGTGACGCGGCACAGCTTGTCGGCGGGCTTGCGCTGCGGCGCGGCGATCATGCCCATTTCGGCGGCCACGCCGCACAGCCCCGCCACACCGCGTTCGACGCAGCCCTCATCCGTTTCACTGCCCGAGCCCAGTTCAACCATGAAGGCCGGCTTGCCGCGGGCCAGCATCTGGTAATCGATCGCTCCGGGAATATTGCCGGGAAGCTCGCCCGCGCCGGGCGCGACATTCATGCGGCAGGCGACGACGGGATGGAAATGGCGGATCATCGAAAACAGTTTTGCTTCATCGACACCGCTATCGGGATGCAGCTTGTAGACCGCATAGGGGTCCGAATAGAACAGGTTGTTCATGGTGTGCATGGAGATCAGCACATCCGCGCAATCGGCCGCAGCCGCGAAAAGCGCGGCCGACATCTGGTCGGTGACAAGCCCGTTCGCATTGCCCGGGAAGGTCTGGTCGAGGTCCTGATCGTCCTGCGGCGCGGTCTTGCGGCGGGCATCGAGGGCCAGCGGATTGGCCGTGGAACTCAGCACGACCGATCCCGAAAGCTCAGCCGGATCGAGACCGTCGATGAAGTCGAGCGCTGCCCAGATGCCGTTGATCTCGTTGCCGTGCACCTGCCCGGAAATCCACAGGCAGGGGCCAGGCTTCTCACCCTTGAGAATAAGGAAAGGAAGGGCGATCTCGGCGCCGGAGGCAAAGCTGCCGACACGGATACGCCCCTCGGTCAGGCTTCCCGGCGCGGCGGCGGCAAAGGCTTCGGCAAAACCCGCCCCGGTCGAAATGCGCTCTTTGCTCATCGTTCTTTCCCCTTTTTCTATTTGAACTCAGCGGTCAGGCCCGCTTCTATTTGAATTGAGCGGTCAGACCCGCCGCCAGATCGGCGATCAGATCATCGGGATCCTCGAGCCCCACATGCAGGCGCACCAGGACCCGGTCGTCGGCGGTATCTTCATGATTGCGGGTGGGATGCGGGAGGGTGATCAGGCTTTCGAAGCCTCCCCAGCTCGATCCGATGCCGAAATAGTCGAGCCCGTCTGCGAAACGGCGCGCGGCCGCATGGTCATTCGATTTAAGCGTGAAGGCAAAGAGGCCCGAAGCGCCCTTGAAATCGCGCTTCCAAAGCGCGTGATCAGGATGGCTTTCCAACGCGGGATAGTGAACCTCCGCCACCTCCGGGCGCTCCTCGAGCCATCGGGCGACCTTCAACGCATTCTGCTCGTGCCGCTCGAGCCGCAGGCCCATGGTGCGCAGCCCGCGCAGGGCGAGATAGCAGTCGTCGGGCGCTGTGGAATAGCCGAGAAGACCGACCATATCGCGCACCGTGCCCCAGGTCGCCTCGGAGCATACGATCAGGCCAAGCATCGCATCGGAATGGCCGACAATGTATTTGGTGGCCGCGTGGATGGAAATGTCGACGCCCTTCTCGAAAGACGGGAAGAGCAAGGGCGTGGCCCAGGTATTGTCGTTCATGACGGGGATGCCGCGCGGCGCGGCCACGGATGCGATGGCCGGGATGTCCTGTAGTTCGAACGTGCCGGAGCCCGGACTCTCGCAGTAGATCGCCACCGTTTCAGGACGGATCAGATCGGCAATTCCCGCACCTATGCGCGGCGCGAAATACTCGATATCGACCCCCAGCGGGCGCAGATAGGATTCACACAGATTGCGGGTCGGGCTGTAGACATTGTCCGTCATCAGAAGATGCGTGCCCGGCCGGGCATAGGCGAGAAGCGAGGCCGACACCGCTGCGAGCCCCGAAGGCATCACGATCGCACGATGACCACCTTCCAGCTCTGCCACCGCATCCGCAAGGGCGAAGGCCGTCTGCGTGCCATGGCGGCCATAGCGCAGCGTGGTGTATTTCTCCTTGCCCGCCGCATCGTAGCTGTCCATGTCCGGGAACAGGATGGTCGATGCACGAACGATTTCCGGGTTTACGGCAACCGGGCGATCCTTTGCGTGAGGCCGTCCCAATCGCGCAATCTTTGTATCTTTTTTCATGGGGTTACCTCGCCTTCTGTAAGGTTCTTGCGGGGGCAGTGGTTGCAGCGCCGCTTTCGACCATCGGTGCAGGACCACGCGTGAACACGCCCTTTTCCTGTGCATCCATCTGATCGATCAAGCCCGTTTCCCACGCCAGATACCGGCGCGCGGCCTCCAGACTTCCGTCATGCCTGTCATGCACGAAGAACAGGAAGTCGATCATGTCGGCATCAGCCGGCACATCCGGCGTCGCCTCGACGGCAAGCCCCGCCTCGCGCCATTGCGCCGGACTGCCCGGAAGGATGCGCAGATCCGCATGTCCCATGTCCATCAGATCGCCCGCCGCAAGGCGAAGCGCCGCCGGCTCCTGGCCCGCAACGATCAGCGGCCGGGCCGGGTCGAGATCGAGCGCGGCAAGCCGCGGGCGAATGGCCCAGACGGCGCCCGCGATATGCCCTTCCCGATAAGCCCTGCCGGGAGAAACGTCGATCAATTGCGCTCCCTGGGAAAGCGCCCTGGCGGCGTCTCCTGGAGAAATCGCGGCAAGCCCTGCGGCCCAGTCGCGTTCGAGCGGAGCGGGCGCGGCATGCTCACGCGTATCGACATCGAGGATGACGGCATCATGCCCCATCCTGCGCAGCCAGAAAGCGGTGGTTGCGGCACGAATGTCGCGATTATCGGCAAGCACGATGCGCGCGCCGCGCACCCCGATCCACTGGTCGGTCGCCTGAACGAGCTGCCCGCCCGGCGCATGCGCAGCGCCGGCGATCGTGCCGCGCGCAAATTCTTCCGCGCTGCGGACGTCGAGGAGAAAAGTGGTGCGCGTGTCGTCGGCAAGCCAGGACTGAAGAACCTGATGGCCCAAAAGCGGCAGGCCGTTGAGTTCGACGAAGGCGGCGCGGCGGGCCGCGACATCGGCGAGCGTTTCCGCCGCCGGCTCGGGCAGCGGCAAGGGCTGCGAACCGTATTGCAGGGTCAGGCCCGCAAGCTGCCAGCCCTGCGAGCCATTGCGCAAGGCATGGATCGGGTTGGTGAAGCCAAGATTGCGCAATGTCTGCGCGCCGATGATGGAACGCGTGCGACCGGCGCAATTGATGACAATGCGCGTCTGCGGCTTTTTCACCAGCTCGCCGATGCGCAGACCCAGTTCGGCATTCGGGCAGGAGCGTGCGGTGGGGATGTTCATCCTGGCGAATTCGGCGGGGCTGCGGCCATCGAGGATGACCATGTCCTCACCCGCGCCTATCATGGCGTTCAACTCCTCGGCGGAAACCGAGGGAGTTCCCATGTCGTGCTCCACCATCTCGCCATAGGCCTTGGAGGGGACATTCACTCCCTTGAACAAACCGAAACCGGCCGCCTCCCATGCGGGCGCGCCGCCCTGAAGAATGAAAACCGAGGTGTAGCCGAGGGCTTCGAGTTCACGCGCAGCGCGCTCGGCCACGCCGTCGCCATCATCCAGAAGAACCACCCGCACGGCCCGGTTGGGAACCAGACGGGGCGCTTCTGCCTCCAGCACGCTGAAAGGGCAGTTGACCACGAAGAAGGGATGCCCTTCGCCATATTGACCGTGCTCGCGCACGTCGAGAAAGGCGATCTCGGCAGCCTGCGAAAGGGCGGCCTTCACCTCTTGAGGCGACATTGCTGACGTCATCGATTTTATGCTGCCTCTGCTTCAGCGCCGCGTCTTCACGCCGACGGACATGATCTTGGTCGTGCCGGCTTCCGGGTCGAAAACAAGGCGTTCGGTCAGGGTTTCGAGGGGGCGCCCATACATATGAAGGTGGCGGATGGGCTGCTCGCCCTGGATTTCCACGTGATGTACGTCATCAGCCATCATCGCGACACCGGTGCCCGGCTCGACGGATACGACGCGATCGGCGCGGATTTCAGCGCGGCCGGGAACGCTGCCATCGTCAAGCCGCTCGTAAAGCGTGTTGTGCTCCACACCTTCCACCGCCGCGATGCAAGCCCAGGTGGTGTGGTTGTGCGGCGGGATCTTCTTTCCCGGCAGCATGACGTTGAGATAAAGGGTAAGCCCCTGAGGATCATCCTGCGCGATGAGGTAGCGGGCCTGGCGTTCGCCTTCATCGGGACCCGGATAATCGGCCTCGCCCCACAGGTCGCGTTTTGCGGCAAGCCCGATCAATGCGTTCTTGGCATCCTCCAGCGCCGCACGGCTCGGGCCATCGGCCATGGCCACGCGCACCTTGGCCAGAACAGCTTCCACTTCGTCTTCGCGGGTCATCGTCTTCCTGCCTCGTTTTCGTTCTTGCCCTTCTCCATGGGCTTGCGGAGCAGGCTAGCAGCGTGTCCGAAGGCAACACCAATTCAAACTCGCGCAAGAATCATTAGCAATGCTAATGCTTGCGCGCAAAATGCAATTGGAAATGGATGTGATGCTTATCTATCAGCCGGCGCAAATCTGCTCGAAAAGCGCGTTTGCCGCCTGCGAAAGCGCTACATTGCTGCGGTAAATGTAGAAATTGACGTCCGGCAACGGCGGAAGTCCTTCCCTTTCGCCAAGCACCTTGAGATCGGGCTTCAGCATCTCGGGCGTGCGCGCCGTCACGCCGAGACCAGCATTGAGCGCCACATGGATTCCCGAAAGGCTGGGGCAGGTATAGCGCTCGATGTGCGGCACGCCACGCTGATCGAGCGCGTTGAGCGCCATGCGGCGAAAGATCGACGGCTCGTCCGCCAGAACCAGGGGCACCGGCTGCCGGCGGTCCAGCTCGAAGGACGCCGCGGCAATCCACACGGTGGGCGACGTGCGCAGAAGACGGCCCTGAAAGCGTTCGGAATGGCGGGTCGTCAACGTCATGTCCAGCCGACCGTCTTCCAGAAGCGGCATCAGGTTGGGACTGCGGTCGACCGTCAGCATCACATGGACGCGCGGATTTGACCGGGCAAAGGTGGAGAGAAAACGCGGCAGGATGGAATCGGCGATATCATGCGGCGCGCCGACGCGCACCTCGCCGCTCTGCTGGGAGGAATTGACGGTGACGACCGCCTGATCGTTCAGCGCGACGATCTGGCGGGCATAGGTGAGCAGGTTCTGCCCCGCCTCGTTGAGCCTGCGCTGACGTCCGACCTTCTCGAAGAGCTGCTGGCCGAGCGCTTCTTCGAGACGCCGCATTTGCTGGCTGACGGCTGACTGGGTGCGAAACACCCGGCGCGCCGCCGCCGAGAAGCCCCCCCTCCTCCGCAATCGCAACGAAGGTGCGCAACAGGTCTGTTTCAAGATTTACCAGCATGGATATATCACGGGAGCGAATGTTTTCGGACTGTTTTGCGCCCGAAAACATAAGCCAACGAGATATGAATGCAATCCGGCACCTGCCAATCGCGGAGTGCCGGGTATCTGAGCCTCAGGCAGCGGCCTCGGGCACGATGGTGCGGACGATCGACGCGTCGAGCGCCTCGTAATCGGCCAGCCCGATCGTTTCATAGAGTTCTGCGCGGGTCTGCATCTCCTCCAGCATCCCCCTTGTGGCATCGTCTCGGCGCAAGGTCTCATAAAGGCGCGCCTGCGCCTTGTTGGCAACCCGCAGGGAGGAAACCGGCCAGATGACCATGCGATATCCCATCTCCTCGAATTCCGATGCAGTGAAAAACGGCGTGCGGCCGAACTCGGTCATATTGGCCAGAAGCGGCACATCCGGCAGCTTTGCGGCAAAGGCGCGGAACATCTCCGCCGATGTCAGCGCCTCGGGGAAGATTGCGTCGGCGCCAGCTTCCACATAGAGCCGGGCGCGCGCCACGGCGCCGTCGATCCCCTCGCTTGCCGCCGCATCCGTGCGGGCGACAATGTAGAGATGGCGGCGCGCCCGGGCCGCCGCCGCAACCTTGGCGGCCATGTCCCGCGCATCGGCGAGTTTCTTGTCATTCAGATGGCCGCATTTCTTCGGCAGAAGCTGATCCTCAATATGAACAGCACCAGCGCCGGCGTCCTCGAAGCTGCGCACCATGTGCATGACATTGAGCGCTTCCCCGTAACCGGTGTCGCCATCCACCAGAAGCGGCAGGCCGCTGGAACGGGCGATCTGGCGAATGAAGAAGGAGACCTCATCGATGGTGATGATGCCGAGATCGGGAAGCCCCATGGAAGCGGTCATGGCAGCGCCCGAGAGGTAAAGCGCCTCGAAACCGGCTTGCCTTGCCTGCAAGGCGGCCATGCCGTTATGCGCGCCCGGAAGCCTCAGAATGCCGCCGCGCTCGATCAGCGCGCGGAAACGTTCGCCAGCGGGCTGCACGGGAAGATCGGAGGAAACGAGATAAGGCATCGGCTCGACCTCCCTCAAGCTGCTCTGGAGCCGGCGACGGCAACGCCGCGCTGCTCCAGCGGAACGAAGACCCGGTTTTCCGGGCCCACATAATTGGCCGAAGGCCGGATGATCTTGTTGTCGCGGCGCTGCTCCATGACGTGCGCAGCCCAGCCCGTGGTGCGCGCGATCACGAAGAGCGGCGTGAACATGGCCGTGGGAACGCCCATCATGTGGTAGGAAACGGCGCTGAACCAGTCGAGATTGGCAAACATCTTCCGTGTGTCGGCCATGGTCTTCTCAATGCGCTCGGCGATGTGGAACATCTTCATCGAGCCTGCCTCCGCAGAGAGCTCGCGCGCCACCTTCTTGATGACCTCGTTGCGCGGGTCCGCGATCGTGTAGACCGGATGGCCGAAACCGATGACCACCTCCCTGGCCTCCAGGCGGTGGCGGATATCGGCTTCCGCCTCGTCGGCATCCACATAACGCTTCTGGATATCGAAGGCCGCCTCGTTGGCCCCGCCATGCTTCGGGCCGCGCAGCGCGCCGATGGCCCCGGTGATTGCCGAATAAAGGTCTGACCCCGTGCCCGCGATGGAGCGCGCGGTGAAAGTGGAGGCGTTGAACTCGTGCTCCGCATAGAGGATCAGCGAGACATGCATGGCCTTCACATGCGAGGGCCTCGGCGCTTCGCCATGGAGCAGGTGCAGGAAGTGCGCACCGATCGTGTCGTCCTGCGTCTCCACCTCGATGCGCCGTCCGTTATGGGCGAAGTGGTGCCAGTAGAGCAGCATCGAGCCCAGAGAGGCGAGCAGACGGTCTGCGATGTCGGCCGCACCCGCCGGATTGTGATCGGCCGTTTCGGGAAGAACGCAGCCCAGCGCCGAAACGCCCGAACGCAGCACGTCCATAGGGTGAGTGGCCGCCGGCAGCAACTCCAGCGAGTGCTTGACGGCTGCAGGCAGGCCACGCAACGCCCTGAGCCTTGCCATATAAGCCGAAAGCTCCGCCTGCGTCGGCAGCGTTCCGTGAATGAGGAGATGGGCGATCTCCTCGAACGTGCAGCGGTCGGCAATCTCCAGAATGTCATAGCCGCGATAGTGAAGGTCGTTGCCGGACCGGCCGACCGTGCACAAGGCGGTGTTGCCGGCGACGACCCCCGACAGGGCCACGGATTTCTTGGGTTTCGGCGCGCTCATGAGGCTCCTCCCTGTTTCCTGTTCCAGTCGAAAATGCCGCGTGCAACGGAAGCGCCAAGCTTTCCGGGCAGAACCTCGAAGGTGAGGCCCTGCAATTCCCGCGGGGCGAGTTCGGTCAGGCGCTCGACAGTGGCGATGAAGCGATCCTGCTCCGCTTGCGAGACCACACCGTCCGCCAGCATGCGAAACTTGCGCACATAGTCTGGACGCGAGAACGGGCGCGCACCGAGCGGGTGGGCATCGGCGATCGCCAGTTCATCCTCAATGGTGCTGCCGTCTTCAAGCGTCACGACGACACGACCGCCGAACGCCTTTTCCCCGGCATCGCGGCTGTGATAGCGGCGCGTCCACTCGGCATCCTCCACGGTGCTGATCTTGTGCCAGAGGGCGACTGTCTGCGGCCGGGCGGCGCGTTCGGGCGCATAGGAACGCTCGTGGTGCCAGCCTCCATCCTCCAGGGCCACGGCGAAGATGTACATGATCGAATGATCGAGCGTTTCGCGGCTTGCCGAAGGGTCCATCTTCTGCGGATCGTTGGCACCCGTGCCGATCACGTAATGGGTGTGGTGGCTGGTGTGGATGACGATGGTCCTCACCTTCGCCAGATCGCCGATCTTCCGCCCCATGCGGCGCGCAAGGTCTATCAGGGCCTGGCTCTGATATTCGGCGGAGTGTTCCTTGGTGTAGGTGTCGAGAATGGCGCGCCTGGGCTCGCCCTTTTCAGGAAGGGGAACGAGATATTCGGCCCCCGGACCGCCCAGCAGCCAGGCGATGAAGCCGTCCTCGCCCTCCCATGCCGGAGACGGAGCGCCCTCCCCGCGCATCACGCGGTCCACCGCCTCGATCGCCATCTTGCCGGCGAATGCTGGCGCGTAGGCCTTCCAGCTCGATATCTCGCCCTTGCGCGACTGGCGCGTGGTGGTGGTCACGTGCAAGGCCTGCTGCACCGCCTGATAGATCGTTTCCACCGGCAGGCCGAGGGCGGCGCCGACGCCCGCCGCAGCCGAGGGTCCCAGATGGGCGATGTGATCGATCTTGTGTTCGTGCAGGCAGATGCCCTTCACGAGATTCACCTGGATCTCATAACCGGCTGCAATGCCGCGCGCGAGCGCCGCGCCCGACAGGCCGCAATGTTGCGCCACGGCGAGGATCGGCGGGATGTTGTCGCCCGGATGCGAGTAGTCCGCGGCCAGGAAGGTGTCATGGAAATCCAGTTCGCGCACCGCGACGCCGTTTGCCCAGGCCGCCCATTCCGGCGAAACGCGCTTGGCGGCCGGAAGGCCAAAGACCGTGGCGCCCGGCTCGCAAATATGCGCGACAGCCTGGGCCCGAGCGCTTTCCACCGGATGGCGCGCCACCGACGCCGCCGCCACGGCGGCATTGTCTATGATGCGGTTACCGATCATCTCGACCACATCGGCTTCGAGAGGCACATCATCTGCGGCAACGGACGCGATCTTCCAGGCGAGCTGTTCCTCGCGCACCAGCTTCTCGGCGGATTTGTAGGTGCGAACCTTATGCGTTTTCACGTAGTGACTTCCTCTGGCTTTGCTTGATTTGGAATGGGGGTGGGCACGCCATCGGCGTTGACGGCCACCATCATGAAGCGCCCGCTGAGCGCCTTGTCAGACGCACCCGCATCCCGATCCCCGGCCCCCACCTCGACGAGGACCGTCATCGAGGAGCGCCCGCGAAAGACGATGCGGGCGCGAATGTCGGCGATCTCGCCAAGCCGAAACGGCTTGTGGAACTCGATGCTGTCGGCCTTCGCCATGACGACCGGGCAACGGGCATAGCGGGCAGCACAGACGAAAGCGGCCTTGCCCATCAGATGCAGCGCATTGGCGCCGTAGAGCGTGCCGTAATGATTGGTGAGGCTCGGGACAACCAGCTCTAAAAAGCGGACCTCGCCCTCGGGAGATGCATGTCGCTCCAAGCGCTTACCTCCAAAATTGTGCCAAAGCCTCTTTTCTCATTCGCAATATCCGCATAGTTTTGACCGCGTAAATCACTGAAAAAGCAGAGGTTTGCGAAGATTAATCTGCAAATTTGCAAAGTTTGCGAATTTGCAGCGGAGGAGAAAAACCTTGAAGAAGCTGTTCATGGGCGTGCGGCTGAAGCGGCTGCGTGAGGAACGCCGGCTGACGCAGCAGGCGCTTGCCGACGCCATTGGGATATCGCTCAGCTATCTCAACCAGATCGAGAACAACCAGCGCCCCTTGACCGTGCCGGTGCTTCTCAAGCTCAATGCGGCCTTCGGCGTGGACGTGCAGCTCTTTTCAGACGAGGACGAGGCCCGGCTTGTCGGCGAGTTGCGCGAGGCGCTGTTCGATCCCGCCCTCGGCGAAGAAATCTCCACCGCCGAACTCAAGGAGATCGCCACCAATATGCCGGCCATCGGGCGCGCCCTGGTCGGGCTGCACAAGCGGCTTGGACGCGCGCTCGACCAGGCCAGCGCTCTTGGCGCGCATCTCGGCGACAACCGGCAGGATGCCACGTTGCCACTGGCCAATGCGCCGTTCGAGGAGGTGCGCGACTATTTCTACGCCCGGCACAACCACATCGATCTTCTGGACAGGACGGCAGAGGAGACAGCACAGGCGCTCGGGATGCCGACAGGGCGCATGGCGGCTGCCATCGAGAAGCATCTTGGCGAACGGCACGGCGTTCGCGTCGCCCTGCGCGAGCAGGAGGGCACGCAGCGCCATTTCGATGGGAAAACCCGCGTGCTTGCACTGTCGCGGCGGCTGAGGGGCGGGCAACAGGCCTTCCAGATGGCGACGCAGCTCGCATTTCTGGAATTCAGTCCGCTTCTCGACGATCTCATCGCCGATGCGGCCTTCTCGAACGCGGAGGCGCGCACGCTGGGCAGGATCGGCCTGGCCAACTATTTCGCCGGTGCGCTGATCCTGCCCTACCGCGCCTTCCTGGAAGCCGCTGAAGAGCTGCGCTACGACATCGAGCTTCTGGGACAGCGCTTCGGCGTCGGCTTCGAGACGGTGTGCCACCGGCTCAGCACTTTGCAACGGCCGGGCGCGCGGGGCGTTCCCTTTTTCTTCATCCGGGTGGACAGGGCAGGCAATATCTCGAAACGGCAATCGGCAACCGATTTTCACTTTTCACGCGCCGGCGGAACCTGTCCGCTGTGGAACGTCTACGAGGCCTTCTCACATCCCGGCCGCATCCTGACCCAGCTTGCCGAGATGCCGGACGGGCGCACTTATCTGTGGATCGCCCGCATGGTCAGGCATGCGAGCGGCGGACATGGCGCGCCGGACAAGAGCTTCGCCATCGGGCTGGGCTGCGACCTGCAGCACGCGCCGAAGCTCGTCTATTCAAAGGGACTCAGACTGGACGACGCGCTTGCGCGCACGCCCATCGGCGCAGGCTGCAAGATCTGCGAACGCCCCTCCTGCCCGCAACGGGCATTCCCGCCGGTCATCAAGCCCTTCGCGATCAACGAGACGCGCAGTTCCTTCTCGCCCTATTCGTGACGGTACGAGCCGATCATCCGGCAAGGGCTTCCGCGTAGAGTTCGGGCTTGAAACCGACAAGACGACGGCTCCCTATATCGAGAACGGGCCGCTTGATGAGGCTTGGCTGCTCCTGCATCAGACGCAGGGCCTTCTCCCCGGTCATATCCGCCTTTTCGGCGTCCGGGAGTTTACGGAAGGTTGTGCCGGCGCGGTTCAGGAGCTTCTCCCAGCCCACCTCGCCCGCCCACGCCTTGAGCCTGTCGCCTCCGATCCCCGCCGTCTTGTAGTCGTGAAACTCATAAGGAACATTGTGTTCCTCAAGCCAGCTGCGCGCCTTCTTCATCGTGTCGCAGTTCCTGATGCCGTAAATCACCACACCGCCGGGCCGTGCCATGGGTCTCTCCTGTCTGCTTGCGGACAAGACCGTTATCACAGCTTCTTCCTGCCCAAAACCTGACGGGAAGGTAAGAACGAAATCCTTTTCGGCCTCGCCCCGCGGCCCGCGGAGCGCTAGACTGCGTCTTTTCCGGTTGACCCTCCGGACTCAGGCTGGGGACGAACGTCATGGGCTTCATCCGCTCTTCCCGAACCATGGTTACGATTGTCGCGGTGCTGATTTCCTGCATTCCCGGTACCATTGCCGAGGAGCTGCAACAGCCGCGCGGCGATATCGTCCTGCGGATCACCGGAAACATCTCCCGGACGAACACCGGCAATGTGGCCAGTTTCGACCTGGAGATGCTCGACGCGCTCCCCCAGACCCGATTCCAGACCAGCACTATCTGGACCGAGGGCAAGATCACCTTCAGCGGCGTTTCCCTGGACGATCTGCTGGCCGCGGTGGGGAGCAAGGGCACAACGCTGCGCGCCAGCGCGCTTAACGACTATGCGGTGGACATTCCCGCCTCCGAGGCCGTCAGGGGCGGCCCCATCGTGGCAACGCGCGCCGATGGCGTGCGCATGTCCGTGCGCGAGAAGGGACCTCTGTGGATCGTCTATCCGTTCGACCTCCAGACACGCTATCGTTCTGAAATCACCTATTCGCGGAGCATCTGGCAGTTGCACGAAATCGCCGTGCTCGACTAGATGTCCTGCAACGGGGTCCGCACGCGGCAATCGCCGCAGCCGGATTCAGATGTAGCCGGGGAGCGGCAGGCGACGCATACTCCCGAAAACCGAGGCATGACATATGATTCACGACTACTGCGTCATCGGCGGCGGCATCGTCGGCCTTGCCACCGCGATGCGCCTTCTGGAAGACAATCCCGGTTGCAGCCTGATACTTCTGGAAAAGGAAGATGCGCTCGGCAAACACCAGACGGGACACAATAGCGGCGTCATCCATGCCGGCATCTACTACCCTCCCGGCAGCCTGAAGGCGGAACTCTGCCGCAAGGGGGCGGAGGCGACCAAGCAATTCTGTACCGAGAACGACATTCCCTTCGAGGTGTGCGGAAAACTGCTCGTTGCAACATCCGAGACCGAGATGCAGCGGATGGATGCCCTTTTCGAACGCTCGAAGCAGAACACGATCGAAGTCCACAGGGTGAGTCAGGGCGAATTGAGGGAACGCGAGCCCAATATCAGCGGCCTCGGCGCCCTCTTCGTGCCAGCAACCGGTATCGTCAGCTATGCGCAGGTCTGTCAGGCCATGGGGCGACGGATCGAGGCGCTTGGCGGCGACATCCGCCTCTCGACGCGCGTTGCAGGCATACGCGAAGCCGTGGATGCGGTCGACATCGCCTCCGAGAGCGAGAACTGGCGTGCGAAGAAGCTTGTCGCCTGCGCCGGTCTCCAGTCGGACCGGCTGGCCGTTCTGGCCGGGCTTTCAATCGAGCATCGCATCGTGCCCTTCAGGGGAGAATATTACCGTCTGCCCCCGGCGAAAAACGACATCGTCAAGCACCTTATCTACCCCATTCCGGATCCCGCCCTTCCCTTTCTGGGCGTCCACCTTACCCGCATGATCGACGGTAGCGTGACGCTGGGGCCGAACGCGGTGATCGGCTTTGCCCGCGAGGGCTATCCGCGTTTCTCGCTCAATCTCGCCGATGTTGCCGACTACGCATTCTTCAAGGGGTTCTGGAAGACGGTTCTCGCGCACAAGAAATCCGCCATCACGGAAATGCGTAATTCGCTCTGGAAGCGCGGTTACCTCGATGCCTGCCGGACATATTGCCCTGGCCTGGCAATCGAGGATCTTCTGCCGCATGAAGCCGGCATCCGGGCTCAGGCGGTGCAACCGGACGGAACGCTCATTCACGATTTCCTCTTCGTGAAGACGGATCGCATGCTGCATGTCTGCAACGCCCCGTCGCCGGCCGCGACTTCGGCCATTCCCATCGCCGAAATGATTGTCGGGCGACTGGCCGAGACGGCCTGACCCAGCATACCGAACGTTTTGCGACGCCGGATTTTCCCGCGTCCAGCCGATGGATGCGGGCAAGCCGGAATCGGAACCAGCTCGCGCGACGGCATCGAAGGCCAAAGCCCACGGGAGGGACGAGGGATGGCAACGGGCGGACCCGCAAGGGCCACAAACTTCCAAGACCTACGCCCGTTTCCGGTCCCGCAGCTTGCGCGACGGCCGAATTATTCCCACTCGATTGTGCCGGGGGGTTTTGAGGTCACGTCGTAGACGACCCGGTTGATGCCCTTGACCTCATTGATGATCCGCGTTGCGGCACGGCCCAGGAATTCCATGTCATAGTGATAGAAATCCGCGGTCATGCCATCGACCGACGTTACCGCGCGGAGCGCGCAGACATATTCGTAGGTGCGGCCGTCACCCATCACGCCCACGGTCTGAACCGGAAGCAGAACGGCAAAAGCCTGCCAGATCGCATCATAGAGCCCATCCTTGCGGATCTCGTCGAGATAAATTGCGTCAGCGGAACGGAGAATTTCCAGCTTCTCGCGCGTGATGCCCCCAGGACAACGGATCGCGAGCCCCGGTCCCGGAAAAGGATGGCGGCCGATGAAGCTGTCCGGCAAGCCCAGTTCCTTGCCGAGAATGCGCACCTCATCCTTGAAAAGCTCGCGCAGCGGCTCGACAAGGCTCATGTTCATGCGCTCGGGAAGACCGCCAACATTGTGGTGCGACTTGATGGTGACCGAAGGGCCGCCGGTGAAGGAAACGCTTTCAATCACATCGGGATAAAGTGTGCCCTGGACCAGAAAATCCGCCCCGCCCAGCTTCTTCGCCTCTTCCTCGAAGACTTCAATGAAGAGACGACCGATGGTCTTGCGCTTTTTTTCCGGGTCGCTCTCGCCTTCAAGCGCACCGATGAAACGATCCGATGCATCGACAAGAATGAGGGGCAGATTGTAGTGCTCGCGGAACATGGCGACAACCTCGGCCGCCTCGTTCTTGCGCATCAACCCGTGGTCCACAAGAATGCAGGTGAGCTGATCGCCAACGGCCTCATGCGTCAGCAGAGCGGCCACAGACGAATCCACGCCGCCCGAAAGCGCGCAGATGACCTTGCCCTTGCCCACCTGTTTGCGGATCGCCTCGACGGCCTGCTCCCGATAGGCCGCCATGCTCCAATCGCCCTTGAGACCGGCGATGTTGTGCACGAAATTCGACAGAAGCCGTGCGCCATCCGGTGTGTGCACGACCTCCGGGTGAAACTGGACACCATAATATTTGCGCGCCTCATCGGCGATCGCGGCAAAGGGGGCTCCGGTGGAGGTGCCGACAACGCGAAAACCGGGGGGGATCGCTGTAACGCGGTCGCCATGGCTCATCCAGACCTGGTGGCGGGTGCCCTTGGCCCATACACCGTCGAAGAGCGGGCAATCGTCCTCGATATCGAGGAAAGCGCGGCCAAACTCGCGATGGTCGCTGCCTTCAACCTTGCCGCCAAGCTGGGCGCACATGGTCTGTTCGCCATAGCAGATGCCCAAAACCGGAAGACCGGAGGTGAAAATCACCTCGGGCGCGCGCGGGCTGCCGATGTCCACGGTGGAGGCAGGGCTTCCCGAGAGGATGATGGCCCTTGGCCGGAGCCGGCCAAAAGCTTCGTCCGCGGACTGGAAAGGCGCGATTTCACAATAGACCCCGGCCTCGCGCACACGCCGCGCGATGAGCTGCGTGACCTGGCTGCCGAAATCAACGATCAGAACGGTGTCGGGATGGGAAGTCGTCATGGCGAGGCTTTAAAGAAAGAAACGAGTCGACGCAACCGGGTTGAAACGGTTTCCCGCTCTTTAGAACACCATGCGTCCTTTTGAACCCGCGGGGATGCACTATCCTCTCTTTTTGCGTGTTCCTGCCACCTCAGATAAGGCCGTCGGCAATCGCTGTCTCCAGACAGTCCACGGCATCGGCGAGCTTCTCGTCGATCACATGCAGATACTCCGTCCAGTTGCCAACATGCTGAAGCTCCTCCGCGCCATCGGAGATGCCGCGCAGCGCGACAAGCCCGATGCCGAAGCGCTGGCAGGCACGCAGCACGGCGAAGGTCTCCATGTCCACCATATCGGCATCGATCGTGTCATAGGCCGCGCCGGAAACCACATTGCCGCCAGTGGAAAGCGAGGCTTCGGCGATGCCTGGAATACGCAGAGGAAGGGGCACCGAGACCGGCAGGTCAAGAAACGGCGTCACCCCTTTTTCGAAACCGAGCGGAGATGCATCCATATCGCGGTAGGAAACTGTCGTGGCCTGATAGATACCTGTCTGCTCCAGACGCCTGCTGCCCGCCGAACCGAGCGACACCAGAAGTTCAGGCAGCCGTCCTCCCGCTTGCAGCAGCGCCAGTTCAGCCCCGAGAACAACGCCGGCCTCGACCGGGCCGACACCGGTCATCAACGGCCTGAAGCGCTTCTGGAGGTGCGGTCCGTATTCGGCCTCCGCAGCCATCACGAACAGGACCTTGCGACCAGAAAGGATCGCTGGCTCGATCAGGTTCACGTTCATCCGGCAATGCCCTCACGGCCAACGACGGTCATCAAGGTTCCCGTCATGGTGGCGACAAGCTTTGCCTCGCCCTCATCCTGATAGGCATAGGCCTGTCCATCGGCCACGATGATGGTGCGGCCGGGCTTGGTGACGGCGCCGCGAAACAGGAAGCGACTGCCCCGCCCCGGAGCCAGCAGATTGATCTTGAACTCAATGGTCAACACCGCCGCGTCCGGCGGCATGAGGGAATAGGCTGCATATCCGCAAGCCGAATCCAGCGCTGTCGAGAGGATGCCGGCATGCAGGAAACCGTGTTGTTGGGTCAGGCTCTCATCATAGCCCATCTCGATCTCGACAACCCCGGGGGTAACAAGCGTCATCCGGGCGCCGATGGTGCTCATGATCTTCTGGCGAGCGAAGCTTTCGCGCACCCGGTTTTCGATGTCCTGCGTGTCGGCCATTTCCATGGGCAGAAGCTCCTCTCGATCATTTCCGCATTCATGCAAACCCGGCGCTAGCGGCCGATCGGCAGGATGCTGATGAACTGCCTGCGCTCAGCGGCGGCGCAATGCGGCGAAGTGGAAACCATCGGTTCCGGTCTGCAAGGGCGACAGGGCGATGCCAAGTGCGGGATCGACGCGGACACAGTCCCCCTTGCCGGGAAAATTCTCTTCCCATAGCGCGTAGTGATCAAGCGGCTCGAATGCTGAATTCTTCTCAATGAAACTGCGAATCCGGTCAGCATTCTCCTGCGGAAAAACCGAGCAGGTGATATAGGCAAGCCTGCCACCCGGCTTCACGAAACGGCTCGCCTTCACCAGTATCCCGGCCTGTTCGCTCTGGCGCTGCTCGAGCTGCTTTTCCGTCAGGCGCCACTTGGCGTCGGGCCGCCGTCGCCAGGTGCCCGATCCCGTACAGGGTGCATCGACCAGCACGAGATCCATCTTGCCCACGAAGGGCTCGAGCGCCTCTTCCTCCGCAACCGCCTGCACATTGCGGCAGCCCGCGCGGCGCAAGCGGTCGAAGATCGGAGCCAGGCGCTGCCGATCCGCATCGAAGGCGCGAATCTGGCCGGTATTGTCCATGGCGGCGGACATGGAAAGCGACTTGCCGCCGGCACCGGCGCAAAAATCGAGCACCTGCATGCCCGGCGCCGCGCCTGCCAACTGGCCCACAATCTGCGAGCCCTCGTCCTGCACCTCGAACCAGCCCTTCTGGAAGGCGGGTTCCGCCTGGACGTTGGGATGACGCCCCTGCCCCTCGATGGCGTCGATGCGCAACCCCTTGGGGGCCAGCACGGCATCGGCCGCCCCGGCACGCGCCAGTGCCGCGCGCACCTTGTCACGGCTGGCCTTCAGCGTGTTGACCCGCAAGTCGAGCGGCGGGCGCGTGGCAAGAGCGGCTCCTTCGTCGGCCCAGGCATCACCGTAGGCGCGCTCCAGAAGCGGCTCGCACCATTCGGGACAATCGGCGCGAATGCCGGCGGGAGCATCTTCCAGCCGGCGGCCGGCAAGGCCCGAACGCTCAGCATCGCTCAAGGGTTCAGGCGCGAAATTATCCCCGGTGAGGGCTTCATTCAGGCTTTCGGGAGTGAAGCCCGCTTCCAGCAGGAGAGCGCCGAAGGCATTGGCGCGCGGCGTGTCTTCGCCCAGAAGCCAGGCCGTGGAGCGCTTGCGGCGCAGGGCGTCGTAGACAATGTTGCCGATCGCGGCGCGATCCTTGGAACCTGCGAAGCGATGCGAAAGACCCCAGTCCCTCAACGCCTCTGCCGCCGGGCGATAGCGCCGGTCGATGTCGTCCAGTACCTCGATGGCCGCAGCCAGTCTTCCGCCCAGTCGCATATGCTTTCCTTGCCGGTGTCCCGAATGCGGAACTGCTAACGGGAAGCCGCCTTCCAGACAAGCAAAATGGGCGTGGAGACCTCCACGCCCATCGTGTTTTCAAAGGCTTTCGGGCTAATGCCCGGCCGCAAAGCCGGCAAGCCGCCTTATTCGGCAGCCTGTTGCGGTGTCTTGCCGGTGACGGGCACCGCATTGGGTTCGTAGCCGTGGGCTTCCTTCAATGCCTTGCGCACGCCATTTCCGTAATCGGGATGGATCTTGTCGAAATGCGCAAGCTGGCGTTCGACGATCTCGCCCGGCACACCGCCCATGGCGGCGGCGATGTTCGAGAAGAGCCTGTTCTTCTGGCCGTCATCGAAGAGGTTGAAGAGCGCCCGAGGCTGGCCGTAGTCATCGTTTCCGATGCGGTGATTGTATCGGTCGGCATCGCCGGAAATCCTGAGCGGCGGCTCCTTGACCGCAGGTTTCTCGATCGGGCCGCCAAAGGAATTCGGCTCGTAATAGGCATCCGGATTGCCGGTCCTGATGCCCCCGAACGTGTTCATCTCACCATCGCGATGATAGTGATGCACGGGGCATTTCGGCTGGTTGACCGGAATGGTCTCGTAATGGGTACCGAGCCTGTAACGATGCGCGTCGGCGTAGGAGAAAATGCGAGCCTGCAGCATCTTGTCCGGCGAGTGACCGATACCCGGCACGATGTTCGAGGGAGAGAACGCGGCATTCTCGATCTCGGAGAAATAGTTGTCCGGATTACGGTTCAGTTCCATCACGCCGATGTCGATCGGCGGATATTCCGCGTGCGGCCAGACCTTGGTGAGATCGAACGGGTTGTAGGCGGTTTTCTCCGCGTCAGCCTCAGGCATGATCTGCACCTGGACCTTCCACCTGGGAAATTCGCCGCGGTCAACCGCGCCGTAGAGCTCTTCCTGATAGCTCTCCCGCGTCTTGCCGACCACTTCCTCAGCCTCGGCATTGGTGTAGTGCTTGTGGCCCTGCATCGTCTTGAAGTGGAACTTAACCCAGAAGCGCTCGCCCTTCTCGTTCCAGAAGGAATAGGTGTGGGAGCCGTAGCCATTCATGAACATCGGCGCAACCGGCAGGCCGCGGTCCGACATCAGGATCGTGACCTGGTGCAGGCTTTCTGGCGAGAGCGACCAGAAATCCCACATGGCCGTCGGCGACCGCAGATTGGTGCGCGGATGACGCTTCTGCGTATGGATGAAATCGGGGAATTTCAGAGGATCGCGAACAAAGAAGACCGGCGTGTTGTTGCCGACCAGATCCCAGTTGCCGTCCTCGGTGTAGAACTTCAGGGCGAAGCCGCGCACGTCGCGCTCGGCATCGGCAGCTCCCTGCTCACCGGCAACGGTGGAAAAGCGCGCCAGCATCGGCGTCTCTGCGCCCGGCTGCAACGCCTTCGCACAGGTATATTTCGAAATGTCGCCGGTGATCTTGAGCACGCCATGCGCGCCCCAGCCCTTTGCGTGCACCACGCGTTCGGGAATGCGCTCGCGGTTCTGGTGCGCAAGCTTTTCGATCAGCTGATAATCCTGGAGAAGAACCGGGCCGCGCTCGCCTGCGGTGATCGAGTTCTGATTGTCGCTGACGGGTGCGCCAGCGGACGTGGTCATCGTCGGTTTATCGGCCATGCTCATTACTCCCTTCAAATCATGAAACTTCGCCCAAGGCTGAGCGTCATCGCTTTTTTCACACGTCGCCCAGGCGGTGGCGTGTGTTTGGAATGATTCCAGGGTAGTGAGCCGTATCCATAATTTCCAATTGCCTTTGATATTTCTTTTGATAGGTTTTTCTTATGATCCGTCTCACCGTGAAGCAGATGCAGTATTTCGAGCGGCTTGCAGAAATGCTGCATTTCGGCCGGGCGGCTGCAAGCTGCGGCATTACCCAGCCCGCCTTGTCGGCCCAGATATCCGAAATGGAAGCGCAGCTTGGCGTCCAACTTTTCGAGCGCGGTCGCCATGTCCGACTGACGTCAGAGGCACATGCCATGCAGCCGCGGATCGCCCGCATTCTGGCGGAACTGCGCGACCTTGAATACGAGGCCAGGCAAGACCGGCAGGCACTGGAGGGTCGTTTTCGGCTCGGCGTCATTCCGACGGTGGCTCCCTATCTGCTGCCGGAGCTGCTGCCGCGCCTCAAGCAGGAATTCCCCCTGCTGCAACTCGAAATCCGGGAAGCTGTGACCGGCACGCTGATGCAGGACACGGCGGGCGGGCTGCTCGATGCGATGATCGCCGCCGAGCCAGTCGAGGACCCCCGCCTCGTCCATGAAGCGCTTTCCGAAGATCCCTTCTACCTCGCGGTTCCCGAAAACGAGGCAGACCGAATCGCCCCGCCCGTCGCTCAGGAAAGCATGGCGCTCGAAAGGCTGATGCTGCTTGAGGACGGCCACTGCCTGCGCGGCCAGGCACTGGAGATATGCGGCATGGTCAAGCCCGTGACCATGGAGAGTTTCGGCGCGACCAGCCTCACGACATTGCTGCATCTGGTATCGCACGGCATGGGGGTGACGCTCATTCCGGCAATGGCGTTGTCTTCCGCAAGGCTGCTTCCCTCCGTGCGAATCCTGCCGTTCGCGCCGCCAGGCCCGGCCCGCATTCTGTGCCTTGCGTGGCGCAAGACCAATCCCAGGCGCTCCGATTTTCAGATCCTTGGGAAAGCCGTCAGGCAATGCCTGAACAGCATGATTTCGCCTACGGCATTACAAGACTATAACAAGCAAATTAAATAGAATTACCGGTATATTAACCAAAATTCCTTTATCTTCTTCTTATTTAAAGAATGGAATTTTGATGAAAAAATATATTTCGGAGTTGTTCGGCACATTTTGCCTTGTGTTCTTCGGTTGCGCCAGTGTGGTGACGGGCGGTTTTGGCGGCCTCGCCATTGCCCTGTCATTTGGCCTCAGCGTCACGGCCATGGCCTATACGATCGGCTCCATTTCCGGCGCCCATCTCAATCCGGCCGTCACGCTTGGAGCCTTCATCGCTAACCGTCTTCCGGCGCGCGATGTCGCTCCCTACATGATTGCGCAAGTGGCGGGCGCCGTACTGGCGGCCGCCACTCTCTGGGTAATCGCAAGCTCGAATGCCGGCGGCGCACCCGCCAACCTTGCCGCAACCGGCTGGACCCCCATAACGGGATATTCCATGATCGCCGCACTGTTAGCGGAGACGCTCGCGACGTTCATCTTCGTGACAGTCATCCTCAATGTGACATCAGAAAAAAGTGTTTCGCTCCTCGCCGGACTGATCATCGGCCTGACCCTGACCCTGATCCATCTGAGCCTCATTCCGATCAGCGGATCATCGCTCAATCCGGCCCGCTCCATCGGCCCTGCCCTGTTCTCAGGCACCACGGCCTTGAGCCAGCTCTGGCTTTACATCACGGCTCCACTTGCGGGCGGTCTCATCGCGGGCCTCGTTTCGCGGGCAGGCATTCTCGAAGAGAAGTGACCAAAAACAAAAGGGGCCCCAGGGCCCCTTTTTCCGTCGTCTCAATCCGCAATACGCCTCGCCTTACGCACCGCCGGGATAGTTGGGGCTTTCGCGGGTGATGGTCACATCATGGGCATGGCTTTCGCGCAGACCCGCACCCGAAATACGCACGAACGTCGCGCGCTCGCGGAAATCGGTGAGGTTGGCCGCTCCCACATATCCCATGGCCGCCTTGAGGCCGCCTGTCAGCTGATGCAGGACACCGGCCGCCGGTCCCTTGTAGGGAACCTGCCCCTCGATCCCTTCGGGAACGAGCTTGAGCGTGTCGCGCACTTCCGCCTGGAAATAACGATCGGCTGACCCCCGCGCCATGGCGCCCACAGACCCCATGCCGCGATAAGCCTTGAAGGACCGGCCCTGGTGCAGATAGACCTCACCCGGCGTCTCGTCCGTTCCGGCAAGGAGCGAACCGACCATGACCGCCGAAGCACCGGCTGCCAGCGCCTTGGCCATGTCACCCGAGAACTTGATGCCGCCATCGGCAATCAGAGACACGCCCGCCTGGTCTGCAACTTCCATCGCCGACATGATGGCGGAAAGCTGCGGAACGCCGACGCCCGCGACAATGCGCGTGGTGCAGATCGACCCCGGACCAATGCCGATCTTGACCGCATCAGCGCCGGCATCGATCAGCGCCTTGGTGCCATCCGCGGTCGCCACGTTGCCCGCAATGATGCGCACCGCGTTGGAGAGTTTCTTGACGCGGCTCACCGCATCCAGAACGCGCTGGGAATGACCGTGCGCGGTGTCGACGACCAGGAGGTCCACACCCGCATCGATCAACCTCTCGGCGCGCTCGAAACCGTCGTCGCCGACCGTGGTGGCCGCCGCCGCGCGAAGCCGCCCCTGGGCATCCTTGGCGGCATGCGGATTGAGCTGAGACTTCTCAATGTCCTTCACCGTGATCAGGCCAACGCAGTTTCCTGCGTTGTCGACCACAAGCAGCTTCTCGATGCGGTGCTGGTGAAGCAGCCGCTTCGCCTCATCCTGCTCGACCCCTTCCTTCACCGTCACCAGATTCTGGTGGGTCATCAGTTCGCGCACGGACTGGTTCGGGTCGGAGGCAAAGCGCACGTCGCGATTGGTCAGGATACCAGCAAGACGACCGGTCATATGACCACCCGCACCGCCATTTTCCACCACGGGGATGCCGGAAATACCATGAGCGCGCATCAAAGCCTGCGCCTCGGCGAGCGTTGCATCCGGGCCAATGGTGATCGGGTTCACCACCATGCCGGATTCGAATTTCTTCACCTGCCGGACTTCCTCGGCCTGCTCGGCCGGAGTGAAGTTGCGGTGAATGACGCCGATACCGCCAGCCTGGGCCATCGCGATGGCAAGCCGGGATTCGGTGACTGTGTCCATTGCCGCCGACAGGATCGGAATGTTCAGCTCGATGTCACGCGCGATGAGGGTGCGCACATCCGTCTGTCCCGGCATGACCTCGGAGTGGCCGGGCTGAAGGAGCACGTCGTCGAAGGTGAGCGCCTGAGCGCCGGTTGCGGTTTCGATGATTTTTGCCATGGCCGACCCTTGAATATGAGAGGATGCGCGACCCGCTTCCATAGCGAAAGCGCGGCCTCGATTTCATGATTCCCTTTCAGGATTGGCGCTGGCTGGTACCACGTCGCGACGCGGATGAAAAGGTGCAATGCGCCAAACACGCCGAATGTTCAACAGCACCAATAAGGAATGGTCTCTGCTACAGGACAAGATGCGGAGCCTGTGCTAAAGGTCGCCGCGATTTTCCGCCGGCACTTGTTTCACCGGCACATCTTCGCCGGAACACCGACAAGCCGGCAAACAACGAAGCATAGCCTTGAACCGCACAGTCCCGCTTATCCTCGCCGTCGCGCTCTTCATGGAGCAGATGGATTCGACAGTCATCGCCACCTCCCTGCCGGCCATCGCTGCGGATATCGGCACAAGCCCGGTCACCCTGAAACTGGCACTGACCACCTATCTCGTGGCGCTTGCGATCTTCATTCCGGTGAGCGGCTGGATGGCGGACCGCTTCGGGCCAAAACGGGTTTTTCGGGCAGCAATTGCGGTATTCGTCGTGGGTTCGCTGGCCTGCGCTTTCTCCAATTCACTCGGCGCCTTCGTGCTTTCGCGCTTTCTGCAAGGCATGGGCGGCGCGATGATGACACCGGTGGGGCGCCTCGTTCTCGTTCGCGCGACGCCGCGCAAGGAGCTTGTCAGCGCCATGGCCTGGCTCTCGGTGCCGGCACTGATCGGCCCGATCGCCGGGCCTCCGCTTGGCGGCTTCATCACCACATATTTCTCATGGCACTGGATCTTTCTCATCAACGTGCCCATCGGGCTTGCCGGCATCCTCATCTCGGGCCGTGTGCTGCCGGAATTTCCCGTGCAGCCGACCGGACGCCTGGATATCGCTGGCTTTGTTCTTTCGGGGCTTGCCGCTTCGGGACTGGTATTCGGTCTTTCGGTGATCAGCCTTCCCGCCCTGCCTCCCATCGTCGGGCTGTTAACCGTGCTCGTGGGCGCGGTGGCCACGGTTCTCTACATTCGACATGCAAAGCGCACGCCCGCTCCCGTGCTCGCACTTGGACTGTTCAGGAACCGCACATTTCGCGCGGCCATTCTCGGTGGATCGCTGTTTCGTATCGGGGTGGGCGCAGTGCCCTTTCTTCTCCCCCTCATGTTCCAGACGGTTTTCGGCCTCACGCCATTCGAATCCGGATTGTTGACCTTCGCTTCCGCCTTCGGCGCCATCGCCATGAAATTCACCGCGACCACAGCGCTCAGACTGGGCGGGTTCCGTCATGTTCTGGTCATCGCCGCGCTGCTTGGCGCGTTCAGCATGGGCATCAACGCCTATTTCACACCATCGACGCCGCATGGCGTCATCATTGCCGTGCTGATCGTCGCGGGGCTTTTGCGTTCACTTTTCTTCACATCGGCCAATGCGCTGACCTTCGCTGACGTCAGCGACCGGGAAGCCAGCCAGGCTTCCAGCATCGCGGCCGCCAGTCAGCAAATCTCCATCGCGATGGGCGTGGCCATTGGCGGCGGTGTGCTGGAGGCAACATCCTTCTTCACCGGAACCGCACTCGGGCTCGATGCCTTCGTGAATGCCTTCCTGATCGTGTCATGCATCTCGGCGCTGGCGGCAATTCCGTTCTTTCTGTTGCCGCCGGAGACCGGCGCCAATGTCTCGGGCCATGGCCGACGCAGGTCTGGAAAAGGCGACGAGCAGGCGCGGGCCGCGAAGTAGACCGACGTCCCGCGGCTTAGCGCCCCCTCAAGACGCGAGTTCCGTTACCTCGCGCGGGAAAATCTGGCCGGTACATTCGAAATATTTCTGCAAGACCAGCATGGACACCAGATATTCGCGTCGGCGGTCGGCGAAGCGTGCCACATGGGCATGCGCTGCACGGATGATTGACAGGGCCTCTTGCGGATGGCGCTCGAAATGCTTGACGAGATCAGGCAGGTTGGACAGGTCATCGTTGAGTTCCGCATAGTGCACGCCCGGTTCAAGCAGCCCTTCCATGAACCACGTTTCGTAGCGGGGCCGCGGCATCAGACAAAGCGAGTTCGATGCCATGATCCATTTCAGATTTGTCGCCACATCACGGCCTTCAAGCGAGACGATGTAGCGGTGGCGCATATGCTCGCGGATCGGCATATGCGGTTTTGGCGGAATGCCGTCGAAAACCGCTCCTGTCTGGCCAATGTCGAAGCGGGCATCGCCGGCGTAACAACCCACAGCTCTTTCCCGCGCAGGGTTGTTCATGGTCCCACGCCATACGGCGACAGGCTTCTTTTCCTCAAAGCAAAACGGATCGTGCGGCCAGCGAAAATGGCGCAGGCGGTCAAGCTTCATCAGCACTGCCGCGGCGTTTTCCGTCGAGATCGGGCGGCTCTTGACGATGGAGGGCATGGCCGGCACGTCAGTCACATCGCCAAACTGATGGGCAAGCCGAAAGCGCGCGGGAAACGCGCCGGCATATTCACGCAAATCGAAATGATAGTAAGTGGGCTTGAAAGCGAGGTCCTTCAAAAGAGGCGCGCCCTCTATCAAGCAGCCTGGAGCCAGCTTATTGTAATAATTGACCCTTTGCGCGATCTCCGTCGAAATGCCCTCGCGCATGGCAGCGTCGAGCCGGCGCCGCCAGAGCCAGTGCCAGAGAGGCTGAGGCACCAGTTCGCGCAGCGATGCGATCGTGTAATAGATAACGCGTTCGAGAGGGCTTCTGACGCGCATCCACATGGTGAAGCCTACCGGGGCGCCATTTCGTCGTCCGGGCCAGCGATCCCGTCACCATCGTCGGGGCGGCCCTTGAAGTCCTTCGCCAGAAGGTAGAGCTCGACGGATTCCGCGCGCGAGGCCTGCGGCTTGACGTGATGAACGGAGCGAAAGCTCTTCTTGAGTTGTTCAAGCAGGCTGTTTTCCGCCCCGCCCTGAAACGTCTTGGCCAGGAAATGACCGCCGGGTTTCAAGACCGACATGGCAAAATCCGCTGCCGTTTCGCACAAATGCATGGTGCGGATATGATCCGTGCGTCTGTGCCCGGTCGTCGGTGCCGCCATATCCGATAATACGACGTCCGGCGCATCGCCCAACGTCTCCATGAGGCGGGCCGGCGCATCGTCGTCGAGAAAGTCCATTTCCAGAACGACGGCGCCAGGCACGGGATCCATCCCCAGATAATCGATGCCGACCACAAGCGGAGCGTCTTCAGTGGAGCCCACGCGCTCGGCCGCCACCTGGCACCAGCCCCCTGGCGCAGCACCCAGATCGATGACACGCGCGCCGGGTTTCAGGAGCTTGTAGCGATCGTCGATCTCCGTGAGCTTGTAGGCCGCGCGCGAGCGCATGCCTTCGGCCTGCGCGCGGTGCACATAGGGATCGTTGAGATGTCGTTCCAACCAGCGGCGCGAGGAATTCTTGAGGCCGCGCTTCTTCTTGACGCGCGTCTTGAGCGCACGCGCGCCGCCGCTGTTTACCGGTTTCTTCGTCATGCGGTCCGTCCCACGCGGCGACGCCGGCGCCATACGCCATCCGATGCCATCATTTCGCTCAACATTCCCTCGCGCAGGCCACGATCCGCCACCCGCAGCCGCTCGGCCGGCCAGCGGCGGCGGATTGCCTCCAATATCGCACAACCGCTCAGCACCAGGTCCGCCCGGTCCGCGCCAATGCAGGGATTGGCCTTGCGCATGTCGAAATCCCAGGAAAGGATCGTGTCGATCATTCGATCGACATTCTCGCGCTCCATCCACAGCCCGTCCACGCGCCGCCGATCGTAACGCGGCAGACCGAGATGCACGCCGGCGAGCGTCGTAACCGTGCCGGAGGTGCCGATCAGATGGAACTTGCCACCCGCGACCACATCCTTCAGCCGTCCCCCGTCGTCGAAGCGATCCAGCATCTGCGAAACGGCATCGACCATCGCAGAGAAACTCTCCTGCGTCACATGATGTCCGCCGAAGCGCTCGGACAGGGAGACCACGCCCACCGGCAACGATGTCCAGGAAACGATGTGATCGGCCAGCCGTGGCGTACGGTGACGCGAAACATCCACGAGCGCAATCTCGGAAGAGCCGCCGCCGATATCGAAAAGAACAACGCCATCGGTTCCCCTGTCGACCAGCGTGCCGCAGCCGGCGACAGCCAGCCGCGCCTCGGTCTGCCGGTCGATGATCTCCAGAGAAAGCCCTGTTTCCTTCTTCACGCGGCTGATGAAGGCCGCGCCGTTTTCCGCCGAACGGCAGGCCTCTGTCGCAATCAGCCGCATGCGCCTGGGCCTGCGTGTCCTAAGCTTTTCCGCGCAGATCTTCAGAGCCGCAACGGCGCGATCCATTGCCGCCTCGCCGAGCCGGCCCTCCTGGGAAAGACCTTCGCCAAGGCGCACGATCCTGGAAAAAGCATCAACGACCTGGAAATGGCCGGGGCGTCCGGGAACCGCCATCAGGAGACGGCAATTGTTGGTGCCCAGATCGAGAGCCGCATAGGTGGTGCGGTTTTCCTCCCGGCCGCGATTTGGCGCGGGACGGCGTAAAGCACCGGGCTTCTTCTGCTGTGGCTGTTCGGGCTTCGATTCGTGCTGCTCCGCGGCTGGCGCATCGCCACCGGGGCCTTTCACATAGAGCTTGCGCTTGCGTCGTTTCCGGCGCTTGCGCTTTTGCGGATTTGCTGAGCCGCCTGCGGCAGAAGCGTCAGCTTCTTCCGCATGAGCAGGCAATCCGGCCGACCGTTCGTCGAAGCCAAGGGTAACGCCCCTATCCGACGCGGTTTCCCGGACAGCCCGCGCAGCCGGCGAAACACCGCCGTTGTCGTGGTTGTCCACCGCTATTTCCTTCGGCCGCCGCGCGAGCCATTACCGGCGCTGCAGGCAGCTTCACTTTTTACGTTGGCTATAGAGTATCAGTACGCGCGGCATTCACCAAGAGCACTGTTGCGCCATGAACCGGCTTTTACGAGCCAGCGCCCTTGATCGACACACCTCACCGCCGAGCGCAAAAGCGCTCCACGGCAGAGCCAGGCAAGACGGGCCCGGAGGCTTTCGAGTTGCCGGGATCGTTTATTCCGAAACTTTTTTCACGAATTTCGATTTCAGGCCGATTTGTCCGACGCCCGGTATCTTGCAGTCGATATCGTGATCGCCATCGACCAGCCTTATGCCGCGGACCTTGGTTCCCACCTTGACCACCGACGAGGCGCCCTTGACCTTGAGATCCTTGATCACGGTCACGGTGTCGCCATCCTGAAGGATGTTCCCGACACTGTCGCGCACCTCGTCCGCCTCGCCCGAAGGCGCGTCCGGCGACCACTCATGTGCGCATTCGGGGCAGACCAGAAGCGCATCGAGCCGATACGTAAAGGTTGAAGAACAGGCGGGACAGGGGGGCAGGTTTTCGCTCATGAACCTGCCTATAGTGTGCAATCGGGGACGTGACCAGCAGAATATCGAGTGTCATCGTTTTAACGGACCTCTCCCTTGCCGCGCCATGACGGGCGTTGATTGTTCCCGATTTATGCAGGAAAGGCGCGCCGACCGCACCGGCATGCGCGAACGCCGGACTTTCCGACTGGGGAGCGGAATTGCCTGAGTGTGCTCCAAGATGAGCCGTTCCCTCCCCCAACCCTTACGCCCTTGAAGCAAGGGCCGGTGAAGGCTCGCCTTGCATGCGTTGAGAAACGGTACGATTTTCGACCGTATTTTCTCCTGTAACCGCGTTTATCGGGTGAGATTATTCTTCCCCAATGAGCGCAACTTGGGACTTGATTGACACCTCGAATATGCTAAAAGGCGGCACCAAATCGGAACGGGCTTTGCCTGACCGGGGCATTGGCTTTATTGATAAGCGCGTGTTCGTTCCTATTTATGCGATATCAATCGCAGGGTTTTGGGGAATAGGTTAACGGTAGACCCACGGACTCTGACTCCGTTAGTCCTGGTTCGAATCCAGGTTCCCCAGCCATCTCTCAAGATCTTGAAATCGTTCCAGAAAATTGCTGAGACTTCGCGCTGCGACGGACAACAAATTTGGCCGCATGTCGCGATTTGTACCAAAATCGAAATCAGCCTTCGGTAAACCCGAGGCGGTTCACTGCCATATGTCCCCTACTCTGGTAGAGGCAGGCCCCTCGGAGATCGATTCCGGCGCATCGAGGTGAGGATCGGCGGCCCGCTCGCCGTGAACTTCTCCATCCAGGACGAGATCGATCTCCGTCGTCGAGAAGCCGAGGATCTCGATATCGAAATCGATCAGGTCCTGCATCTCGGTGGCAAGGAGTTCGCGATCCCAGCCGGCGTTTTCCGCCAGCTTGTTGTCGGCCAGGATGTAGGCGCGGATCTCGTCACGCGACAGGTGCGACAATCTGCGGACAGGAACTTCCTTCATCCCGATCAGCCTTGCCGCCTCCACCCGGTCGTGGCCGGCAATGATGGAGTGATCGTCGGACACGAGGACCGGATTGCAGAAGCCAAAGCGCTTGATGCTCTCGGCGATCTGACGGATTTGCTTCTTCGGAATGGGTGCGCGCGTTGTTGGCGTAAGGGGTAAGCCTGTCGATCAGGCACAGGTCTTCGCTTGGCGAATGAATGGGCAATCTCCATAAGTCCCGCACGGAGCGGGAAAGCCGAGTTTTGTCGGGTACTGGTAACGCTTGAACTGTTCGAACGATAACCAGGCAGGTTCGGGGGCCGCAATATGCGCGCCACAAATAGCAAAACTGTTTCAGCTTCGCGCACACGCCTTCAAACAGGCTTTGAAGACCCTTCAAAAGCGAAATCCTGCAAACCGCAGAAAATCAGGCAAAATATTAGAATAATTTTCTAATGAGGAATGGAATTTTCCCCACCAAAGAACGTTCTTGGCGAAAGCAGGCCGAATCAGAATTCGACATGAAAGACTCAATATCCTTTGAATACAACATCTTAGATGGATCAATCGGCAACTCTACGAATGACAGCTATGCGCCCCCGTTTCGGCCGCTCGTCGAGTCTCGATAGGTTCCCAAAAGCGGTCGCTGTTGCTTCGGGTTTTCCATAGCGGCTGGGCGGACATTGCATGAATTCGCGGTGGCTGGTTTAGCGTTGAATGCAGGCCCCAGCCTCCGGACAACGGCTCTGAAAGTCGACGTTGCGGGCCACATACGGACGGTCAATGGCCGCTCCGAACCAAGTGAAAGAGATTGGTGCTTCGGTCCCCTGGCACCGCAAGCCGCTCAATGCAGTGTCGGAACCTTCTTCGGGGTCAGTATCCCGCGCAGCGCTGCCTGCACGTCCTGTGGCCGCCGCCAGATGTCCTTCAGTGGGACTGTCAGCACCTCCCAGCCGGCGCTTTCCAGAACGGACGCGCGATTGGTCAGCATCTCGCCGACGGCGCCGCAGTCGTAAAGCGCGCTGCTGTCGATCAGGATTGCAAGCGGTTTGCCCGAAAGCGTCTGTCCGGCAGGCGCCTGCGGCACGATGTCGATGACGAAATCCGACAGGCCAACGCCGATATCGCATGTCATGCCGATTTCGTCTTCCAGCCAGGAGGCAAGTGCGGCGACCGCGCTGTCCTTTTGAGCGGCGTGCATGCCCTGACCCGACTCGGTGCGGTAGCGATCGAGAACACGCTCGGCTTCAGCATTGTGTCCTGCAGAGCTCGCTTCGGCGAACCGCAGCATGGTTTTCAGCGCCAAGGCCCCGGTGTTGTAGTCATTGGTGATGTCGTCGCCGACGATGGACGACACGATGGCCATGTGGTGGCGCGCGCGCGAGAAGATAACGTTCAGCCGCTTTTCCCCGCCGACCTTGTTTATGGGGCCGAAATTCATGCGCATCTTGCGCGAAACGCCTCGTCCGTAGCATACTGACACGATTATGATGTCGCGCTCGTCGCCTTGCACGTTTTCCAGATTCTTGATGAACAGGCCGACATACTCGCCGTTTTCGTAACGTTCCTGCTCCTTGGCGACACGTTGCGCGAAAGCCTCGTCATCTTCGGCCAGTTGCGCGATGGCACCTTCGATCTGTCCCTGCTGGGCTTCCGAGAAGGCGACGACGCCGATCGTCTTGTCGGTCTCGCGCATCAGGATGCTGCGCAACAGCTTCGCCACATAGTCCGCCTCGACCTCGTTACTACGGGCCGAATAAATGCCGTGCGGCAGATGATGGAAGCCGAGCGCCCGGCTAAGAACGGTATCGGCATCGGGTTCATGGCCACCATCTGCCGGGATGACAATCGCGTTCTGGCGGCCGGGAAGTCGCGGTGCCGGAATGGACAGCAGGCGGCGATCGTAGAAGGCCGTGTTTGAAAAGGCGATCAGGTTTTCGTGGCGCGACCGGTAATGCCAGCGCAGCATCACGCTCGGCATCTTCTCATCGGCCAGCGTCAGGAAGCTGTCCTGGTCCAGTTCGAAATCGTGATCCTCGTCGTCGAAGTCCTCGTCCTGGCCGGCTGTGGAAAAGAATCGCGTTGGCGGCAACTGCTTGCTGTCGCCGACGACAATGATCTGGCGGGCGCGGACGCAGGCGGGAAGCGCTTCCTCGACGGTTATCTGCGACGCTTCGTCGAATATGACCACGTCGAACACGTCGTTTTGCAGAGGCACGATATCGGCGACGGACAGAGGGCTCATGAGCCAGATGGGCTTGATCGTGGATATGAGCAAACCGGATTCATCTTGCACCAGGTCGCGCACCGAGCGGAAGGCGCGCGACTTGGCAAATTCGTTCTCAAGGATGCGGCGACCGGAAAGAACCTGTTCGCGCCGCTTCCTTTCTTCCGGGACGAGGCCGCTGGCGAACCGGTTGGAAAGAACGACATCGTTACGGAAGACCCGCATCTGGCCGGTTGTCAGGATTTCTGCATTGATCCTGTCAAGCTCGGCCTGTGCCTGCGCGATCTGGACGCGGGCAAAAGCCAGCGTGTGCAGGTCGATACCGTGCAGGACCGGATGACGATCAAAGAGCCGCGCAAGCGTTGCTGTCAGGATGCGCCGGTCGATCGCATCGACATCGGCATCGGCATCGGTGCCGTTCACGATGGCCCAGATGCTGTCGGGTGCCGCGGCGAGCGGCCGCAGAACGGGCACCAGCAGTGCGATGCGCGTGGCTGAGGCCTTCAATGCCTGCACAATATGGTGCAGTTCCAGGAGCGGCATGGCCGACGCTCGCCTGCCGAACAGCAGTTGCGCGGCGGCGGATGCTTCATCCAGCATTCCGGTCATGGCGGCGAGCCCGCGTTGCGCTTTAGTGGTTGCCTTGCCCGCCAGACGGTCTGCGGCGGACCGTGTTTCAGGCGTGAGTTTCTCCAGTTTGCCGGTCGCTGCCGCAATCGATCTGCGGATCGCCTCGGGATCGCAGCTCCCGTAACGACGCTCGAATGCATTGGCTCCGTCCCGCAGGGCTTCCGCCGCTTTCATATGCTCCACGAGCCATATCAGAAGCTGGGTTGCCGTGGGTTTTGAATCAATGCCGCTCGTATCGGTTCGCGCCGCAACGAGCGCATTGATGGACCGCAGCCGCGACGAGGTGAGGCGTGCCATAAACCGGCCTTCCTCTGCCTGCGCGACGGCAAGCGCGGAGTGCGCTTCCTCCGGGTCGAGCGGCAATGTCCATACGGATGCCAGCCGAGCGCATCTGTCGGCCCTGCGGGCAAGTTCGGAGAGCGCTTGCGCGTCTTTTTCGAACTGGCGGCCGGCCTCTTGCTCGCCGCGCGCGATGTCGATGACTGCCGCGTCGTTCAGGTCCTGCAACGCAGCCGCATAACGGGCGACATCGCGCAGGAGTATCAGGCTTGCCGATGAGGTGTTTGTTTGCTCCCCGGTTTGCGCTGCAAGGTCGGTCATTGCGGAGAGGGCGTTTGATACGGCGTCCTCGATCGTCGACAGCCAGCCGGAGAACGCCGTGTGAAGATTCTCGTTTTGCCACGCATCACGCGCCAGCCTGCTCTCGATCATGTCGCCAAAGGCGGTGCCACCGCTCATGCGCTGCAAGACCGCAAGAGCCCGCTCCACCGCATGCCGCCAGGCCTCCCAGTCCGCTGCCGAGGGCAAGGAACCGGCCTGCTCCTCACCGGTGTCAGAGGACATGGATGGCTCGGCGCCGATCCCTTTGATGAGCGCGCGGTCGATCAACCGGTGCATCGGCTCGCCGTCGCTCTGGTCGGACATCGCGTCGACGAGCGCGTGCACCGTCGCATTGGCTTTTTCGAGCCGGTCGATGATGTCGGTCCTGTCGCGCTGCAGCCGGTCCAGCGTATTGGTGGGCGGCGTGTCGCTCCACTGCGTATAGAGCTTCCTCAGATCTTCGAGGAACTCCGCACGTCCTGTCTTGGCATCATGGAAGACCGCAGACAGATCGGCGAGGCCCGCCCCGGCAAGGCGGTTGCGGACCACGTCGAGCGCGGCCCGCTTCTGGCACACGAAGAGAACGCGCTCGCCCCGGCCGGCAAAATTGGCGATCAGGTTGGCGATGGTCTGCGACTTACCCGTGCCCGGCGGTCCCTGGAGCACCAGGCTCCTGCCGTTCTGCGCAGCGCCAATCGCCAAGTTCTGCGACGGGTCCGAGGGAACGACGTTGCGAAGCATTTCCACATCGGTCTCCGTTTCCGGCAGAGCTTCGCGGGGCGTCGGATCGAACAGCTTGGAAAAATGCGCGCTGCGCAAAGCCGGCGTTTCCACCAGCGTGTCGAAGTCGCGCACCAGCGACATCTTCTGATAGTTGAAATTGCCGAGAACGACGCACGAGCTGTCGAAACTCCAGTCGAACCGGCCTTCCGACGCCGCGACCTCCTGCACGAACACCCGGCTCTTTTCCGTCCGGGTATCGCCGCTCATGCTGGCCAGGTTGAAATAGCGCGGCAACGGGCGCCCCGTGATGTTGCGGAATGGTGCTTCGGGGATGCGCACGCGCTGGCGGAAAAGCTGGACACCGAGCGGCTTGTAGTTGGCGGAATCGTAGGAGTAGTCGGAGATGTCCTTGCCCTCTCCACCCTTCCGTCCGCCCTGACGCCGCTGGAACTGGTCGAGCCGCCGGCGCACGGTGGTGTGGAGCAGGCGCCGCCTGGGCTTGTCGACAAGGCTGAAGGAGACGCCCGGCTCCGTCGCCAGGATTTGTGTTTTCATTGCCTCGAACAGGTCTTCCAATGCCCGTGGCTGAGACAGGTCGACCTTGTCGGGCAGCGCGATGCCGTAAAGCTGACTCAGCACGTAGGCCAGCGCCGGGTTGACCTCGGCCTGTGGCGATTCGATGCGCAACACGAAGGCGTCGCGCACGCCCTTTCGCTTGCTAAGTTGCGCATTGAGCAGCAGCAGCGGCGATGTGACCAGCGTATCGGGAGCGTTTTTCAGATCGTACCAGTGCAGCATCGCGGGAATGAGGCGCAGCGGCGACGCCCCCAGATCCTGTTCGGTGCGCATCGCGTCCAGCCGCAGGCGCGAGAGAACGGTCGGTGCGTAGAGCATTTCCTCGAAGCGGATCCAGTCGCCGAGGACAAGAACCTCGCCGGCGATCAGCTTTCCCATCGCCTTCGACGTGCCCGTCAGCAGGTCATCGGCCTTGATGAGGTCCGGATTGATGACAAGCGGAACCGAGGCTTCCGTGAGATTCAGCTCGCCCGAGATCGGGCGGTAGTAGAGCAACCGATTGCGCCGAGATGTGTCGTAGAGGCGCGCGCGCAGGCGTTTGACGATTGCCGTGTCCCGATCATCCTTGCCGGCGACAGTGCTGTCGAGCTTCTGCTCGAAATCGGAACCGATGCGACGATAGTTTTCCAACGCATCGCACAGCGAGCGTAGGTCCTGTGCCCGATCGTAGCGCTCCAGCGCCGTCATGCGTTCGATGGCGCGTACCAGCACCGGATGCAGGCGGCTGTTCAGGCGTTGCAGGTCACGGCGGGCGCCAGCGAAACATTCAAGCTGCCGGCGGTCGCTGAAATCGAGCCCCGTTGCCAGCGACGCCAGGATCAGGCCGAGAGCGAAGATATCCGTCAGCGGATCGTGATGACCGTTTTCGATCTCCCACAAACGATGACCGGTCAGATAGCAGGGGCGTCCGGTTTGCTCCTCGGCAACGTTTCGGTCTGTCGCGCTGAGTTTGGAGCCGCCGAGGATGACATTGTCCGCCTCCTCGACCACGAGTGCGACTTCATCGACGATGTGAAGCGCGCTGTTCTTCTTGCGCCGGCGTTCGACTACTGCCGGATTCGTGCGCGGCTCGAGCGCGTCATCGGTCTTGAAGCAGAGACAGCCGTCGACGCGGCCGAGCCTGTCGGGATCGACCAGCGGGGCGACGCGTCCGGTTTCGTGGATATCGGCAGCCTGTTGCAGCAGCGGCAGGCAGGCCGCGATTACATCGTCGGTACCGATCGAATTAGCGTTGTTGAAGGTCTCGAGCAACGTTGAAAAGCCGCGTTGGGCCAGGACTTCACCCGCTTCCCGGGTCAGTGCGTTCATCTGCACGCCTCCCCGGTTTCGTTGTCAGCCCTTGTGCCCAGCAACTTCTCGATACGTTCACGCAATCCGGCAAGGCGCTTCCCGTCGATGGCGAGGTCCTTGGCGGCCATGGCGTCGAAGGCGTCCCTCATGTCCCACTCGTCGACCAGGCGAATGGCCTCCATGAGCACGAAGTCGTCCAACTCGGCGTCCGCCATGGCGAAGTCGGCAAGCACATAGCACAAGTAGGACTTGATGCCGGGCGCGGAAGAACGGATCCTGCTCGCCAGTTCTGTTGCATCGACGGTCAGGGCAGTACGCCTGTCGAAATCCGGAAAGTATTCGCGCGCCTGCACTTCCAGGCGCTCGCTGTTGGTGAAGTGCGGCTTGATCAGGACTTCGATGACCGCGCGGGTCATGTCGGTGGTCTTTGCCTGCTGTACTAGGTCCAGCGAATCCAGATCCACCTCGCCCTCGACCATGAGCTTCAATTTGTCGGTGGCCCAGTCGCGGTCTTCCTGCCAGTCACGTATCGCAAGCGCGCGGATGAACAGTTCGGGATGGGAACCATCGGCGGCACCTTTGTGCTGACCGTCCCGGGTAGCGAGATCGAGTGCCTCCTCGGCCTGTGTCAGGTAGGCCCGCGGCGATACATTGGCTATTCCTGCACCGATCTTCACCAGTAGCGAAAGCGGCGCCTCGATCCCGCCGCAAATCTCGACGGCCACGCGGTCGGCGTAGATCTCCTGATAGAGCTGCGACAGCCACAGGGAGCGCCGGTGAGATGGCTCCCCACCATTCCGGCAGATCCAGCTCAAGAGGTTGTCGGCGATGTTGAAACGGCTGTCTTCAAGCGACTTGAACACATAATGAGCCATCTCGTGAGCCAGCAGCGCGCGGGTTTCGGCCTCGTTCAGAAACGACAGGATGTCGCCACCGAAAAAGATCGCTACTTCCGACGTCATGGTCACCAGCATGGCATTGCGCTGACCGCCATTGCTTCCCTGATAGAGGATGACCGGCAGGGTGATGCCCAATGCTCCGGCGACCTCGCGGGCAAGCGCATGGATGTTGCCGTGATCGGCCTCGTCGAGCCTTATGGCGTTCTTCAACAGGTAGAGCCGTGCATCGCGATTGGCGTGCTCGGTCAGTTCGTCGGATGCGAACCAATCCCAAAGCCCGTCCTCGTGTTTTCGCAGACACGCGGACAGTTCCTGGTGATAGACCATCGACGGCACGCCAAGCGCCGGCGATCCCGTATCGGCGGATCGACCGGCTCCCATCAGTATATGGTGCCTGTCTTGAGGGTTGCGTTGCCCGGACGATCGTCCTTGGTCATCAGGTGGATCTTCGCCGTCATGTCGCGCAGCACGGAATCCATGCCGAACGGCACATTGCAGGCGCTGTCGCGATGACCGTCACGTACGTTGCAGGTCCAGTGTTTGTTATCTTCGAGGCCGTAGCATTCGCCTTCGACGGGGCAGAAGATATAGCTGTTCTTCATGCCGTTAACGAGCAGGCGGCCGTCGTCGCGCACGGCGATCCGCGGCTCGCCCTTGTCCTTGTTGCGCCAGTTGCTGGCGGCATGCGGATCGGCCAGCAGGGACGCATAGGCCCCAATGGCGGCGACGCGCTCGTCGGAGACGGGTTTCGTGTCCGGTACTTCGGGCAGGACCGGCCGCCGGATAAATGGCGGCAGGTCTTCCTCCACCGAGCCGGCATAGGCGTGGGCGATGATCCCGTGGAGGAGACGCACAATTTCCGCGCGTTGCACGGCATTCAGTTCCGCTGGTTCCGTCGGCTTCTTCTTCGCCGGGCCGGACTTGGTGGGTGTTGCACCAAGATCGCCGAGCGCCAGTTCCACCGGCCCCGTGACGAAACCGCGCCAGTCGTTCCAGGTGTTGTCGCGTTTGATCCTTGAGGGTGTCAGGCTAGTTTCGACATATAGGCGGCTGACCGGATCGAAGAAATGAAGCTTGACGGTTTCTTCTTTGCGCGCGTCCAGCTTCTTCGCCGCCACCCAGCCAAGAGCGGCGACATGCCGGTTGAAATCGAAGTCCCATTTGTCGGCAACCCGTGCCCCTGTGAAGAAGGCGAGGGCTGCATCGAAATCGTCGACGCCCATCGTGTTGCGGAATGCCTGGGCGAAGGGTTGAACGATCGCGTTTTCCACCAGATATGTACGCCACGAGGCGACCGCATGGGGCTCGTCGACCGGGTGCCACAGCGAAATCGCGCAGGCCGTCGGATCGACCGTCTGCCCGTCGGCACCGACGAAGACACCCTTCGAGGGCATGAAACTGAACACCCGGCCGTCTTGCGCTTTCGCAAGCCAGACCAGGGCCTGTGAAAGGGCGCCTCGCGTTTCATGACTGGCATATCGGTCCTGCCACTCATCGAAGCGGAACGACACGTCACAAAGATAGAGTCGCTCGATCCAGCGGATATGGGTCTGAAGGGTGCGGTCCAACGAACCGACGAGCTTCTTGAACCGCTTGATTCCGGTGGCATCGGCGGATTTCATGGCCGCCGACGGGTTGGCAGCGACGTTGCCGTCGGACATGTGCCAACCAAGCGCGATGCGATCCGGGGCGTTGTAGGCGAAAACGGCACTGCCGTCGGCCAGCGGTTCGCGGCGGGCGTCAGGCCATATGTTGAGGGTCGGGAGGCGGAGTTCTCCGGACATGACCGGGTCATCGACGTCGCCTGTCACCATCTCCGCCAGGTATTTGGCCGCCTGATTGCGTCCGGTGATGAACCGGCATGTCTCGGCGATGCGCTTCATTGCGGATATGGAGGCTTCGCCGCGCCGTTGCGAGAGAACCCACAACGCCGCGTTGGCCAGCCGTTCATGACGCTTGCCGTTGGGTGCATCCTCGAAGCCTGACTCGACGATACGCTCCAGCATGTCCGTGCCGATGCCGGGCATCCGGGCCGTGGCGAAAACCGCCGCGACGATAATCTCGTCGTTCTTGTTGCTTTCGGGTGCTATGACCGTCAGCAGCTTTTCGACAAGATCATCGGGCGTGCCGTCGGCTATGTTCTCCAGCCATTTGGCCGACGGTTTCGCGCTTTCCGGCAACGGGTGAAGGCGGGTGACAAATTCGGCAAGCGCTTCATGCTCCACCGGTGAGAACGTATCGAAGCAGTCGACAAGCCGTTCGGCGCGCATCAGCTCCGTCAAATTCCATGCGGTGACGATGACCGGATCAGGATAGTTCAGCGATTTGGCCAGCGCGTTTGCATCATCGATGGTTTCGGGAACCGCCTGAGCGCCCTTATGGCGTGCGATGAACGCGCGACTCGTCTCTCTCAGGTCCGCCAACAGGTTCGGCAGACCCGATATGTCGGCATTGAGATAACAGGCGGACGGGAGCGCCTTAAGCAAGCTGCGGAGCGGGCCATGGATCGACTGCAATGAATGCCATTCGTCTATCTTGCCGAATGTCGGAGTGGAGGAAAAAAGCCGGCCAAAGACGCCGCCGCCGGAAGCGGGCATGCAGCGAGCGCCTTTGCTCATGGCATCGACCAGGGTTTGATGTGCTTCAAGGAACAGTTTGAAATACGTGTCGGCCACGTCTTCGAGCGTGATTTCCCCGTCGCCGAAACCCGCCATCTCCAACAGGGCGTCCTGCCGCTTCTTGCCGAGCCGCGTTGCCGATGTGATCAGCTGACGCACCTCGCCGTTGCTTTTCGGAAGCGAATTGCCGAGCGACTTCCAGAACTGCGGTGGAAGGGAGCGGTATCCCTGTCCCAGGTCGAGCTTGTCGGTCGCACAGGTCCGCAACAGCTCCACAGCGCCCTCAGGCGCGAAGACGAGCTTTTTGCGCGCCAGTTCACTGGCAAGGGCGCGCAAGCTGCTCTCAAGCGATTGCAGCACCTGCGCCGGGCGGACCAGAACATAACCGAGCTCGGGCGCCTGTTTCGTCAGTGGCGATTGCCCCACCGCATCCGCCAGCTCCAGGATGGAAAAGAATATCCGACCCTTTTCCACGGGAACCTGGCTCTGCAGGTCTTCACGCAGCAGTTCGAGGTCGGCCTTGCGTGTGCCGGCCGCCGCTGCGTCGGGATAGCCGATATCCGCCAGCAGGCGGAAGTAAGGCAGCAACGCCGGCGGGCAATTCGCGATGAGCCGTTCGATTTCGGCGATATAGGGCGCAGCTTCGGCAATCCGCATTTGCGACAGGCGATGTGTACCGGGCGTGTTACCGAGGGCGGCATGCGCCTTTTCGATCAGCGCCAGCGTGGTCAGGGAAGTCTCGTAGCTTTTGTTGCTCAGGCAATGGCGCTCGGCCTCCTCGCCGCACAGCTTTTCCAGGAGCGCTTTGCTTTCAGGCCCGGGTTGCTTTTCGTAGGCCTCGAAGGCGGTTTTCGAGCAATAGGTGATCGCGGCGTGGTGACTGACGATGAAGCCGAAATGGGCAGACATGGCCACAAGTTCGGCAAGCGTGTAGTCGCGCTGTTGAGGACGGAACAGGTGGTTTCGCAGTACCCCGGCCCTGTTCGACATCGGCTTGAAGGGGGCAGCGCTCTCCCTGTCGGTACTTTCGTGCTGCCGGTATTGCTCCAACAGATCACAGATATGGACGAACAGTTGCGCGCGCTGCGACGACGGGCGCGCCAGCAGCGCGCCTGTTCCCGGATAGCGCTCTTCTTCAGGCAGCTCCTGCAATTCGCTGTAGGAGCCTTCCGGGCGCTCAACGGTCAGGTAGTATACCAGTTCAGTGTCGGCCGTTGCAAAAAGAGCCGATTGCGACAGGCTCGGAGCCTGCGGAGATTGGACCGTACCTGCCGCTTTCGTGTCGGCCGGGTCCGGCTTTGCCAGCGGGATATTCGGTGCCGCACTGTTTCGAGCGTTGCCGTTCCGCTTGCCGAATATGCCAGTCCCGTTTCGACTACCTTGACCAAACATCAGTGCCCCTAAACCGGTTTCCGGTCGATAGATAACCGCCTCACCTTAAGAAACTCTCAAGTTGAACCTGTTCAGGACCGCCCAAAAGCAGCAGAAGACAGCTTTTCCCGGCACGATCCGGATATGTCCGGCAACATCGTTTCGAGAATACTCTTGAAAAGATCTACTAGATCGCTGAAGCCGCGTTCCGTCATTGCTGAAAAGCGTCACCGCCTCGGCGGGTAGGCCGTCATCGCCCTGCTTCAGAATGAACGCCTTCTGCGTGTCCGAAAACTTCGATGCCTTCATCGTCTTCCACTCCATCCCAGCCAAGGAAACCTAACCGGTAAACTCTAACCGAAGGCGATCCAATTTATGGGGATCAGAGCAGGGAAAGTGCGATGACAGGCTGCCCCAATATCGGCAGGCACTGTTCAGCCGGCGTCTTTCTGGATGCCGAAGCCGACGTTCTCGCCCCAGCGGCGGACATTGCCAATGTCTATGCCAAACAGATCGAGCGCCCGCGCCACGCTGTGATTGACGATATCGTCGACCGTCTGAGGGTTGATGTAGAAAGCCGGAAGCGGCGGCATGACGATCGCTCCCATCTCCGTCGCCTGCGTCATGCTGCGCAAATGCCCGAGATGAAAAGGCGTCTCTCGAACCATCAGGACAAGCCTGCGTCGCTCTTTCAGGACGACATCCGACGCGCGCGACAACAGGCCGGAAGTAACGCCGGTCGCAATTTCGGAAAGACTGCGGATGGAACATGGCGCGACCAGCATGCCAAGCGTCTGGAACGAGCCGCTGGATATGCTAGCGGCGATGTCGTCCGGCTTGTGTACGACATCGGCCAGCCGCCTCAGGTCGGCCACCTTCATCTGGAGTTCCTGGGCAAGGGTGATCTGCGCAGAACGGGTCACTATAAGATGCACCTCAATGCCCGTTCCACGCAACATTTCCAGAGCGCGCACCCCATAGATGGCGCCTGAAGCGCCACTGATGGCCACGATTAGTCTATGGGGTGCGTGTTTCACGTCACTATTCCAGTTCTCGCACGATCTATTTGACGAACTCGTTGGTGTAGTAGGTCGTCACATCATCGACGTCCGTCTTGAGACCGCCGAACTCCTTCATGAGTTCCTGCGTCGCCTTCCAGCGTTCTTCAACCGACATGCCGACAGTGCCATCCGCATCGCCCTCGGCATGAAGGAGTGGTGCGGTCGCCTTCAGCTTCTCGATCTCGACATCCACATTGATATTGGGAGAGCGCTTCTTCAGCGAAGCGATCGCTTCATCGGGATGCCCGAGCGCGTATTCATAGGCCTTCAGGCTTGCCTTCACGAAGCCGCGCACGACCTCAGGCGAATTCTTGATGGTGTCCTGATGCGCGGCAATGCCATCTCCCATCGTGTCCACGCCGAAAGAGGCATAGGTGAAATATTTCAGACCGCCGCCGGTGGTGTTCGAAAGGCTCAGATAGCTGTCGTTCGGAAAGCCGGTGATCGCTTCGGTCCGCTTTGCCAGGAAGGTCTGATTGCGTGTGCCGCCGTCCGAGGCGATGATCTGAACGGAAGAGGAATCGACACCGTTCTTGGCCAGCAATGCGTAGAGCATCGTCGTGGTCATGTCGCCCTGCAGGGTCGCAACCTTCTTGCCGACGAGATCGGCAGGTTTGTCGATATTGTACTCCTCCCAGCTGATGAGTGCGTTCGGGCTCGTCTGGTACATCTGCGCCACCTGCCTGATCGGCATGCCCTGAGCGACGCCGAGCATCAGGGACGGCGGATCGATGATGGCGAACGTATCCTCCTGGCTCGCCACAAGCTGCATCGAGGAGGTGACACCACGGCCTTCGAGGACCTCAACATCCAGCCCCTCATCCTTGTAGAAGCCCTTGTCGACGCCGAGCAGATAGGGCGATCGATGCCCGTTATAGCTGAAGGCAAGGCGGACCGTGACCTTGGTCAGATCCTGTGCCTTCGAAGGAAGAGAGCCAAGCCCCATTGCGGTGGAGGCGGCGAATGCGCCAACGGCCGCCATCAATGTCATTCTGCGTGTGATATCCATCAGTTCCACTCCTTTATTATTGGCGTTTAGTACGCTTTCAGGACCCCGTGCTTCTCGAACAGGTGACGGATCTGCGCCACCACACTGATGAAACGCGCGGTTTCCATTGTTGCCGGCCGCCTGGGATGCGGCAGGTCTGTCTTTATGATCTCGGCGATGCGCCCCGGGCGCGGCGTCATGACGATCACGCGGTCGGCAAGCAGCACCGCCTCCTGGATGTCATGGGTGATGAAGATCACGCTCTTGCGCGTTTCGAGCCAGATCTGGTGGAGTTCCATCACCATCTGCTCGCGGGTCAGCGCATCGAGAGCCCCGAAAGGCTCGTCCATCAGCAGCAGCGGCGGCTCGTGGATGAGCGCGCGGCATATGGAGACACGCTGCCTCATGCCGCCGGAGAGCTCATAAGGATATTTCCTCTCAAAACCTTCAAGGCCGACCATCTTCAGAAGGTCCAGCGCGCGGGGTCTGTAGGCATTGCGGTCGAGCCCGCGCATTTCGGGCTGGATCAGGATGTTGTCCACAATGGTGCGCCAGTCCAGAAGAACATCTGTCTGGAAAACGATGCCCAGATCCGTCACCGGCTCGCTCACCGGTTCGCCCTTCACGCTGATCTTGCCCTGTGAGGGAAATGCCAGGCCGGACGCCATCGACAAAAGCGTGCTCTTGCCGCAACCGCTCGGACCGACGATCGAGATGAACTCCCCCTCCCCGATGGTCAGGTCGAAATCGCGAAGCGCTTCGATGGGGCCGGTTGCGGTCTGATAGGATTTGCTGACATTCTGGAATTCGAGGGTCGCGACCATCACGGTTGCTCCTGTCCTGTCGTGCGATGGGAGATATGCCAGGGCAAAAGCAGCCGCTCGACGAGATCGACAACGGCGAAGAGCAGGATGCCTACGACACTCAGCAAAACCAGAATGGCGAATGAGAGCACGACATCGAGCATGCCGTTGGCGACTATAAGCTGATAGCCGAGCCCCCGATCGGAGGCGACGAACTCACCAACAACGGCGCCGACAACCGCCAGCGTGCTTGCGACCTTCAGACCGGCGAAAATATGCGGCAGCGCCGCCGGGAGCTGGAAGTTCAGGAAGATGCGCCGGCGCGGAGCGCCCATGGATCGCGCCAGCCAGATCACTTCCTTCGGCGTCGACCTGAAACCGATCAGCGCGTCGATCAGAATGGGGAAGAAGCATATCAGGAAAGCGATGAGTATCTTCGGGAACAGCCCGAAACCGAACCAAACGACGATCAGTGGTGCAATCGCCACCTTGGGAATCGTCTGCGAGGCCACGAGGATCGGATAGAATGCACGCTCAAGCGGGCGAAACTGCGCCAGGATCGCTGCCAGCGGAATGCTGACCGCGATGGCCAGCCCAAACCCGATGAGCACCTCGTTCACCGTGACGATCGTATGCATGAACAACGACCGGTAGTCGGTGAGGATGCGCATGAGAATGGTGGAAGGCGGCGGCAGGAGGTATGCCGGCACATTGCCGAGCCTGACGCCCATCTCCCATATCAATATCAGCGCAAGCCCGAGAAGCGTGCTGTCGAACGATGCCGGCCACCACCTTCTTCTCACCACCCTCGATACTTCGTCTCGTGCCTGTACGGTCATCAGACTCTCTCCAGCGCAGCAATAAGCTTCAGATTGTCCTCGCGCCCCCTCAGAGAGATCCGCAGGAACGGGTGATGCTCCAACCCATGAAAGGAGGTCGCGTCAGCAACGACAATTCCCATCGCAGCCAAAGTTTCCGCCGTCTTCGAGGCATCGCGCCCGGCAAGATCAAGCAGCAGCATGTTGGCATTGCCTCCCTTGACCGTGATGTCGGACACCGTGGCGAGCCGTTCGCGGAAATAGCTTGTTTCCTTCTGAAACGTCGCCTTGCAATCCGGCAGGAAGTGCCGGTCAGCCAGCGCGGCTACCGCCGCCTGGACAGCCGCTTCGCTCATGTTAAAGGGCGGGCGGCCGACTTCGGCGATACGGACAAGTTCGCTGCTTGCGATTGCATAACCGACGCGCAGGCCGGCAAGGCCGAAATATTTCGAGAAAGTGCGCAGCACACAAAGGTTTGGACGATCGGCGCAAAGCGGTATGGCGCCCTGCTCCAGCGGATAGATCAGCGCCTCGTCTATGACGAACAGTGTGGCGGGATATGCGTCCGCCAATCGCGCTATGTCCGTGTTGTCGACCGTCGCGCCGGTGGGATTATTCGGCGTGCAGATGAAGGAAAGGGCGACGTCTCCCCGCCCCAGTTCACGCTCCAGGTTCGCGATGCCGATGGTTTCTGGCCGGTCGTTCGCAACCGCAACAACGTCGCAGCCTCTCAGACGCGCTTCCAGTTCGTAGCGAGGAAAAGTCGGGATATGGATCAATACCTTGTCGCCGCTGCTCGTCCAGGCCTGAAGCAGCAGCTTGATCACGTCATCCAATCCCGATCCGAAGAAAAGGCACTCCTCTTCGACATCGTGACGCAGGGCCAACGCGGCGCGCAACCGGCCGTAGTGCAGGTCCGGATAAAGATTGGCCGACCGCATGGCCGCCTGCGCCGCCGCGACCGCCGTGGGCGGCGAGCCAAGGGGGTTTACATTCAGGGAAAAGTCGATCACGTCGATCGGATTCAAGCCGTGCTGCTGGGCAATCGTCTCGATGGAGGTTTCCGCCTCATACAGTCTTAGCGAAGCCATCTGGGCATTTTGAGCATTGAGTGTCATTGCGCCAGCAACCTGCCAAGACCAGGGAAAGACGTAGGCAGACCCAGTTGGTGCATTATCGCCCACAGGGTCACCTGATTGCTGCTCAGAACGGGTTTCGACAGTTCGCGCTCAAGTTCATCGAGCACCTCAAGCGCCCGAAAATCCGTACAGCTGATAAAAAGCGCATCACTGTCGGGGGTATCGGCTTCGCGCGCCAGTTCGACAATCCGCTGCGGCGGCACCTCGCGTATGGTCGATCCAGAAAGCCCCATGCCGACCAGGGCGCTTACCGTCAGTCCGTGACTTTCGAAAAACGCCTTTTCGGCGAGGTTCACCTCGTCGCGATAGGGTGTGGCAAGAGCGATGCGCTTGGCGCCGATATGGCGGAACGCATCGATGATAGCGCGGGATGTGGCCACGACCGGGCATCCGGCAACGGCGGACAACATGGCGATCTGGGTTTGCAGGCCTTCTTCGCCATCGACGAAACTGCCGCTCGTGCACGCGTAGACAAGAAGGTCGGGACAGAGATGCGACAACAATGTCGCGGTCCCTGCAAGGCTCTTGTTCATCTCGCGCAAACCGGCGGGCGTGGTCGCCCCGAGCGGTACACGCGAGAAATGGAAACTCAGATCAGACGGGGACACCCATGCAAGGTCTGGCTCCAGAACAGCGTTCACCGAAGGAAGGATGACGGCAACGCGACGTCCCGAGGGCCATGGTCCCCGGCTGGTCATTTTGCGTTCCATGAGTTCTGATACCCGCTGATGTTTGCGCCTTCGCGCTGGCTGAGGTCGACAATCGACCGCAGCAGATCGACGAGGGAAGCGTTGGTGTGCGCGTCGGTTCCGTCTACATAGAGACGCAACTGTCCCCCGACCGGATCGATGGCGCCGGCCCGAACGCACGCCTCAATGAGGCGTTTTTCATGCTCGCCGTCATGGAAGGCGTCGCTATTGCCGGTCAGCGCCGCAAGGCATGCGGCAATCCCATAGGCGCCCCAGTTCGAGATATTGGCAACCACGGTTACATCCGCCTTCTGCCGCGCCGCGATCACATCGCCGAGCGGCACCTGGCTGGAGACAATGTCAGCGACCGCCCCCATACCGAGCTCGTTGCCGAGATCGCCGATGCCAATCGTGGGAATGCCGGCCTTGCGGGCCTCCTCAAAGAGGATATCGGTCTTGGCGGTGAACGACGAAATCTCGAAGCCGCCGCCGCCGTGATAATGGCCGTCCTGCCCGGCTCCGGGCCTCTCGACAGCCACCAATGCCTTTGGACGGTGCAGGTCGAGCAATTCGCGCGCGGCACGCATGGCCTCGTTTTCATCGACCGGAAAGCCGGACAGCCCGAAGCGGTGCCGTCCCGAATCCAGCTCGTCAGGATCAGCGCCAATCAACCCCGCGGAAGAAAAACACGCATCCATGCACGGGACGATGGAATCTTCGCTGATGCCGATGGGCACGGCTCCCAGCCCGAGCGACAACGCCCGCGCCAGAACCGCCGCACCGATGGGACCGTCCGTCTCGGGGCGGCCATAGTCACGCATTATAAACCCGCTGAGCACAAAAACCCGGTCGCCCCGCGAGACATTCTCCTGAAGCAGCTTCGCTGCAGCAAGGGTGACGGGTCCGCCGGCCAATTCGCGCGCCGCAGCATAGAGATTGGCCAGGGGAAGGCCCTTGAGGATCGTCCAGTTGGAGATGGGCGCGGTCACCAGGTGATCCACGGCATCCCCGATGCGCTCCGGGCTAATTGCTGGCGTTTGCATTAATATAATCCTCCAAGCGGATTTCGGCCTCGCCGGGAAAGCGGCGGCGTTCGAACAGGTCTTTCATCGATATGGGAGCGGTCGCGTCGATACCGACCTTACCGCGGTGAACCTCGCGCACATCCTCGCGGGTGTAGCTGGGTATTCCCGGCACAACGTACACGCCGGTCTCGGGCGTGCATCGGGTCTGAATGGCCCATAAAACATCGGCGGCGTCGAACGGGTCGACATCCTTGTCGACCACCACGACCACCTTCGTCCACGAATACCCGCCAAGAGCCGCCAGCATGGCATTGCGGGCCTGATCGTCGTTCTGCTTGTCGATGGAAATGACGCAGCCGAAGACATATCCCGGTGTTGCGATGTCGCGAATCCGGGGAACGAAGTTCGTGACCTTCTTGTATATCTCGGCCTGAATGGGAACACCGACCAGATTGAGATCCTCGGTGCCGCCGGCCAGGATCGCGTGATACATGGCGTCCCGCCGCCGGGTGATCGCCTTGACCCGGAAAACATGGTTTTTCATCACCGGCACGTAGCCGTCGGTGAATTCCCCGAAGGGTCCCTCGTCTTCCCGGACGCCGGCGATGACCTCGCCCTCGATGACGATCTCGGCATCTGCCGGGACGTCGACCGGGATCGTCTTGCACCGCACGACCCTGAGCGGCTTGCCTTGCCAGGCGCCGGCGACCTCCAGTTCGTCCGCCTCGTAGGGCACCTTCGAAGCGGCGGAGAACATGAGACCGGGAGGCGCGCCGATGACGATCGCGCACGGCAGATTCTGCCCCAGCGCCTCTGCTTCCGCATGATAACGTCCCAGATGCTGAGGCGGCATCATGCGCACCCGCAACTTGTCGCTGGCAGCCAGCTGGCAACGGTTCCACGACGCGTTGTAGGCACCGGTGACCGGGTGCGGCGCGATCAGCACTCCGGCTGTAATATAAGCCCCGCCATCGTGTTCGGCATAAACGATCTGCGGCAGATCGCGCGTGACATCGACGTCATCTCCCGTCTTCACCACCTCCTGCACCGGAGCATCCTCGACGCGCTCAACGCCAAGGGTCTTGGCTTCAAGAGACACCATGGTGCGCAGGAGATCGCCCTCGGGAAGACCAAGGGATTCGGCGATGGTGCGGCGGAAGCCAAACACATTCGTGACGACCGGCAGGTCAGTGCCACGCACATCGTTGAATATCAGCGGTCGGTTCGGCCCCTTCTGCATATGGCGCAGAACCGCCGTCAGTTCATGTCGGGGATCCACCTGGCGCCCGACAGATGCGACTTCGCTCCGCTGCGCCAGCATTTCCACCAATTGCCGGAAAGATTCGAGTGCTGCCATGTGAACCCCAGAGGTTATAATTTTACTGTTGGCTATTGACCAACAGTGTTGGTTTTTCTTATAGTATTCCCGCGAGCAGGTTCGCTGTCAACTAAAACCGGGAGGACACTGGATGAGAAAAGAGCAGCCTTCGCCCAAAGGCGCCCGAACGATCCAGGCGGTCACGCATCTGAGCGAAATCCTGCGCTGTGTTTCCAGAGCGGCAAAACCCATAGGTATCAATGAGATTGCCCGATCCGTCGGTCTGGACAAAAGCTCGGTATCGCGGCTGGTCGCCTCTTTGGAAAAAGAGCGCCTTTTGCAGCGGGGGCATGAAGGCTGGGTGCGCCTGGGTCTCGGCCTACTGGCCATAACGGCCCCGCTCATGCGCGACCTGGGTCTTTCAACAAGGGTACGGCCAAGCCTGGAGGCACTGGCCAAGCGTACCGGTGAAACCGTAAATCTCAGCGTGTGGAGCGGCAAGGAATCGGTCAGCGTCGTGCAGGCGCTCGGTTCAAACGCCATCACTCATTACGCAGCGCCAGGACGAACCAATCCGTTGCATTGTTCCGCCTCGGGAAAAGTCCTGCTGGCCTTTGCCTCGGACGAGTTGCTCGAAGAGATACTGGCATTGCCGTTGCAGCGCTATACGGACAAGACAATCACCGACCCCGGCGTGCTGCGGGAAGAGCTGAAGCAGATCAAGCTGGAGGGCTACGCCGTCAACACCGGTGAATTTGCCGCCGACGTCAGCGCGGTGAGCGCAGCAGTGTTCGATCTTGACGGCAGCGTTGTCGGAGCGCTCACGGTGACAGTTCCAGCCTACCGTTTCGATGGCGAAAGGCAGGCCGAGATTCTCAGGGAAACCCTGCTGGTCGCCCGAGACCTGTCGGAACAGTTTGGATTTCACACCTGAGGCCTGTTCATTCCCGTCGTTGAATTGCCTCGTCCATCCGTTTCATTCCATTCCCAAATCGGCACCGCGCCCGAGCCGCATATCGCCACATATCCATGCCAGGCCAAGCCAGGCCATGCGAGGCGCGCGCCCTTTCCTATCGAAGCGCCCCTTCGGGCATGTGGAATACCGGGCAAAAAACGCTTCTTCCGAAGCCAGTTGCTGATCGCACCAACCGGCAATGTCAGGACAGACATTGCAATATCCCGGCCCCGAAGGGCTGCTAAGCTGTGGATTGCCGCCCTCCCGGACATCCGAATCTGACGTTGGGTGAGATTTCTTGCGTCCGACCCGAATATAACAATTTTGCTTAGCCGGATTATTATGTATTCCAGTTACGGCATTTAAGGTTCGCCACTGCGTGCGAACCCGGATCAGGCTTCTTTGGGGGAATTCATGGGTGATCTTTTTAGGGCTCCGTTTCGGGGCCGCGCTGTTTCTGGGTCCGCATTGGGAAAAGCAGTCAACCGGCACCCCTCCCCCC
>SWCG01002787.1_pt1 | contig 171072 bp, 153 predicted proteins | sample 4690071 | NCBI WGS metagenome assembly SWCG01 (sample SAMN10267281, study PRJNA491770) | bioreactor metagenome | isolation source: DHS bioreactor inoculated with subseafloor sediment | place: Japan: off Shimokita Peninsula | collected 2012-10 | reverse complement strand
GTGAATAGTGAATAGTGAATAGTGAATAGTGAATAGTGAATAGTGAAGGAAAGGGTGAGGGTTGCGGATACGCAAGCCCTCTTTTTTAACCGTTCACTTTTAACTCTTCACTATTCACTGTCTTATTGTGCGTCGGTTCTCCGGCGCCGCTTCGAAGTTGCTGCGGAACGGGTTGATGTCGAGGCCGCCGCGGCGGGTGAAGCGGCCGAGGACGGAGAGTTTGGCCGGGGCGCATTGGCGCTGCAGGTCGACGAACATCTGCTCGACGATCTGTTCATGGAAGCCCTGGTGGTTGCGCAGGGAGACCACATAGCGCAGGAAACCCGCCGGATCGATGGGCACGCCTTCATAGCGCACCACCACCGTGCCCCAATCCGGCTGGTTGGTCACCGGGCAATGGCTGCGCAGGAGGTGCGAATAGAGTTCACCCTGGTGTGCCTCCCCCATCGTGGTGGTCAGCAGGTCCGGGCGGTACTCGACGGTGTCAATGGTCAGATCCAGCTCATCCACGCAAACACCATCGCTATGCCAGGCCGGTTGGGCCGCCGCCTCGTCCAGGGAAAGAATCCGCACCGTCACCGCTTCTCCGGCCACCTTGCCCAGGTCGGCTGTGATGATCTCCCGTACGGAATCGGCATCGGTGTAGCGGCTGTTGGCGAACGAATTCAGGTAAAGCTTCAGCGATTTGGACTCGATGATGTTGTCCGAGGTGCACGGCACCCGGACTTCCACCAGCGCCACATGGGGTTTGCCGCCCTGGTCCAACCAGGACAGCTCGTAGCCGGTCCATAGATCCTCGCCCCGGAACGGCAGGGTGCCGGTCAGCGCCAGGCTTCCCCGTGCCAGTGCCCGGGGCACCGGATACAGCAGTTCCGGTGCGTATTGATCCACGTACTCACTGGTTTGCCCCAGCGGGGCGTCTTGCAAATAGCTCATTATCTTGTCTCAGGCGCGGATACCGGTGCCACGGCGCAGCAGCCACAGGGCCAGGATATAAAAGCCCAACACGAACAGCGCGATGGTCCCCAGGGACGTGTACACATTAACGTCACTGACTCCCAGAATACCGTAACGGAAGGCGTTGACCATGTAGACGATGGGGTTGGCCAGGGTCACCGTACGCCAGAAATCCGGCAGCAGCTCCAACGAATAAAACACCCCGCCCAGATAGGTCAGCGGCGTCAGCACGAAGTTGGGGATGATGCTGATGTCGTCGAAATTACGGGCGAACACCGCGTTGATGAAACCACCGAGGGAGAACAACGCCGCCGTCATCACCACCACCGACAGCGTGATCCAGGCATGCTGCAGCGTCAGATGGGTGAAGAACAGACTCAGCACGGTAACGATGCCGCCGACCATCAAACCGCGGGCGATACCGCCCACCATGTAGCCGGTGAGAATGACGTGGGCCGGCATCGGCGACACCATCATCTCCTCGATGGAATGCTGGAACTTGGTGGAGAAGAACGAACTGACCACATTGCCGTAGCTGTTCTGGATCACGCTCATCATGATCAGACCGGGCACGATGTATTGCATGTAATCGAAGCCGCCCATATCACCGATGCGGCTGCCCACCAGGTTGCCGAAGATGACGAAATACAGGGACATGGTGATCGCCGGCGGCAGCAACGTCTGCGGCCAGATACGCACGAAGCGCCGGATTTCCTTGGTTACCAGGGTGAGAAACGCCACCCACTGTTCAGTAAAACTCACGAGGCGGCCTCCTTGCCGGCAAGATCCGCGTTGCGTTCCACCAGTCGCACGAACAATTCCTCCAGCCGGTTGGCTTTGTTACGCATGCTCAGCACTTGAATGTCCTGTTCCGCCAGGGCACCGAACAGGCGATTGAGACTCTCGGTTTTCGGCACATCCACTTCCAGGGTGGCGGCATCACGCAGGCGCACGTGGAAACCGCACAACTCCGGCGCGCTTTGCAGCGGCCGTTGCAGATCAAGCACGAAGGTCTCCACCTGCAGCTTCTCCAGCAGGGATCTCATATCGGTGTTTTCGACGATCACGCCGTGGTCGATGATGGCGATGCGCCGGCACAGCGACTCCGCCTCTTCCAGATAATGAGTGGTGAGAATGATGGTGCGCCCTTGCTCATTCAGACCGATGAGAAAATCCCACATGGAGCGGCGCAACTCGATGTCGACGCCGGCGGTGGGCTCATCCAGGATCAGCAGCTCCGGTTCGTGCACCAGCGCGCGGGCGATCATCAGGCGGCGCTTCATGCCCCCGGAGAGCATGCGCGCGGCGGACTGGCGCTTCTCCCACAACCCGAGCTGGCGCAGATATTTCTCCGCCTGGCGCCGGGCCTCGGCGATGGGGATGCCGTAGAACCCGGCCTGGGTGACGACGATGTCGTACACTTTCTCGAACTGATTGAAGTTAAATTCCTGCGGCACCACACCGATCTTCTTTTTTGCCAGTGCCCGCTCCCGGTCCAGGGAATGCCCGAAGATCTCGACCTCTCCGCCGCTCTTGTTCACCAGAGAACTGACGATGCCGATGGTGGTGGATTTGCCGGCGCCATTGGGGCCCAGCAATGCGAAGAACTCGCCTTTTTCAACGGTCAGGTCGATGCCCTTGAGCGCCTGGACACCGTTGCCGTAGGTTTTGGTCAGATTACGAATGGTCAAGGCCGACAAAAATCACCTCTCTTTCCGGTCTGGGGCGGAAAACGGATCCAATCCGAGTGCTTTACCAATCGGTGCGTAGCGAACGGTAGTTAATGGGGATAACCAAAGACAAAATCAAGCAGAGGCACGCAGCAAGCGGTGGCCACGTTCACCACGCCATACCCAGTGCATGCCGCCGTCCTGGAACCAGACCCACAGGCCTTCCATCATCCACGGCCAATCGTCCTGGTTGATGGAGCGCCGCCCTTCCAGCTCCGCCACCAGCACCGCGAGAATGGTGTCATGGGTCACGTGCACCGCCAGTTCACCGCGGCCAGGCTCCCGGTCCCGCAAGTAGCCGGCCAGCTTGGCGCAGCCATCCGCCGGCGACAGCATGCCCTCGAACGGATTCTGCAAATGGCGATTGAGGAATCGCATGGCGCCCATCTTCAGAAAGGTGGGTCCCACCCGATTCATGTCCTGCACATAGCACCCCGGTTCCACCAGCGTGTTATCGGTGAGCACGTCCATGGGACGATCGATCAAACCGGCGCGCAGCGCGCCCTCGGCCATGGCCTTGGCGGTATCCACGCAACGTCCCACCGGGCTGGAATAAAACGCCGACACCGGGCGCGCCAGCTGCCCTCCCCAATCCCGGGCCAGTTCGATGCCTTCCGGCGTCAACGGCAAACGGTAATCCGCGAACCCGTTCTTGGCCAGCTCCCGAACCGAGTGGCGGGTCAACAAGTGCACCGGCCGGTCCGACGGCAATAAATTGAGTGCATGCAATAATCGAGGGTGTAATCGGGCCATGGCAGATCGTCTCGCTGTCCCGCACATCTTAGGGCCTGGGGGGATTTTCTGCACCCTTCTTGCCAGGAGTTATTGCAACGATTAACACCTCGACCGCCAACCGACTACCGCGAGCGCGGCGAGGCCGGCTCGATGCCGAACACCTGCTGAAGACGAGCACCGTCGATACCCTCTGCTCCACGCCAACCGGCCAACGGCAGCACGATATCCGAGCGCGGGCTGCCCTTCACCTGCTGATGGGCCGCGATCCGCTCGCTGTAGGGAATATGGCGATCCCAGGACGGATCGAGGATCGGGTTGGGGATCACTCCGACCTCCGCCAGCGCCTGCAGCATGCCGTAACGGGCGTACTTGTCGCTTTTGGGGATCAACTTGAGCCGCGCCAGATTCTTTTCCAATTCCCCCGGCGTGGTGTCCGGCGCCTGCGAGCCAATCACCTGGATCAGCCGCCGGAACACCGCCTCGTCATCAGCGCTGGGCGACGGTAACCCTTGCGCGGCGGCTGCCTCCAGATCAGGCAGAAAATTCGCCGGCAGCTCATTCCAGACATAACCCAACGCCAGTCGCAGTGCCTGGTCGCTGAAGTTAACTTCGGACCTCTCAGCCAAACCGCAGTCCGGCAGGCCCGAATCGGTCCTGGGTGCACCGGACAAATGCCGGGCCCAGGCATAGGAGATCAATATCTGCCGCCCGCGTGGGTGGCTGCCGCCGACGCCGGCCACGAACGCGGCGGCCACCTGATCGGGTTCCAATCGGGCCGCGGCGGCGATAGCTCGTGCGATCAGATCGGCGGCGGACAGCGAGATGGTCTGCGCAGGCGCCCAGCCCAGCCGTTCCGCCTCGGCCAATTCCTCAGGCTCCGGCGGAACCGGGTCGACGGCCACGTTACCGGCACGGTTGAAACGGTAGCCGCAACAGCGCATTAACAGCGGCAACTCTTCCCCTTCGGGTATACGCTCGGGCCAGTCCTTTGCCATTTTCCTCTCCCATCGGTTTCATCAACGGCGTTTTTATACCATCGCGGCTGGCACACTTACACGCCACACCGCCAGCGAATTATGAGACAGCACGGGCGGCTCACTGGCCGCGATCCTGACCCTCGAGCCGGCCATCCACCAAATGCAGGCGCCGGTCCATGCGCGCCGCCAGCTCCATATCGTGGGTTACCGCGATCACCGTTTTACCGCGCTGATGCACCAGATCGTGAAGAATGGAGAAGACCTGTTCGGAACTGGCGCTGTCCAGGCTGCCGGTGGGCTCATCCGCCAGCACCAGGGGCGGATCGTTGGCCAGCGCCCGGGCCACCGCCACGCGCTGGCGCTGGCCGCCGGACAGTTGATGCGGCCGTTTGTGCAGATGCGCTTCCAGGCCCAGCACCGCCAACAGCTCGGCGGCGCGTTCGCGCTGCTCGCGGTCGTTGCGTTCACCCAGCTTGCGCATCGGCAGCATGACATTGTCCAGGGCGCTGAATTCCGGCAACAGAAAATGGAACTGGAATACAAACCCCAAGGTTCGCAAACGCAATGCGGCCCGGGCGGCTTCGTCCAGCTCGGCGGTGTCCTGGTCAATCAACACCAGACGGCCCCGGGTTAACTGATCCAGCAGGCCAAGCAGGTACAGCAGCGAAGACTTGCCGGAGCCGGAGGGGCCGGTAATGGCGACGAATTCCCCACCGGATACCGTCAGGGAGACGTCGTCCACCAGCGTCACCGGCACGGTACCCGGGAGAATCCGCGTCAGGTGCTCACCACGCAACAATACGCTCATGACGCTCCCCGGATAATATCCACTGGATGCAGACGGGCGGCGCGACGGGCCGGCAGGTAACCGGCCATGGACGCCGAGGCCAGTGCGCATCCGGCCGCGACCAGGTAATGCCAGACATTCCAGGCCAGTGGCAGATGCGTCATCTCCTGGGCCACGCCGGCACCGGAGAGCTCGAAACGCACCATCGACATGGCCACGCACAACAGTGCGCCGATCATCCAGCCGATGACCGAGCCGGCAACCCCAAAGGCCACGCCTTCCGCCACGAACAACCGGCGTATGTCGCGCTCGGTAAAGCCCAGGGATTTGAGGATGGCGATGTCGCGGCTTTTTTCGTGGGTGATGGTGGAAATAATGTTGAAGATGCCAAACCCGGCCACCACCAGAATGGCGCCGACCACCGTGTACATGATCACATTGCGCACCACCAGCGCTTCCAGCAGGGATTCGTTGGCTTCCTGCCAGGCCACCGCCTTATAGCCGATCCGCCGCTCGGCCCGGCGCGCCACCTCCGGCGCCAGCGCCGGATCCGCCAGCCGCAGGCGAATGTCGTTGATGACATTGGGCCGGTCACTGAGAGTCTGGGCTTTGGTCAGCAGCACATACCCTTCCCCCTCGTCACGGGCGGTGGTGCCGGTATGAAACAGACCGGTGATCTTGAAGGAACGGGACTCACCGGTGGCGGACACCAGCGACACTGTGGTGCCCAGCCGGGCACCCAGTTTTTCCGCCAGGCGATCGCCGACCACCAGATTGTTGCCACCGAACGCCAGTGACTGGAAATCCCCGGCGATGAACTCTTCCGGCTTGATCGCCGCCACCGCCTGGGCCTGATCCGGCTCGATGCCGACCAGAGTCAGGCCCTGGTCCCGGCCGGCATAACGGACCACCCCCTGGGTACGCAGACTCCAGGCCAGTGAGCCCGGCACCCAACCGGAAAGGCGGGCGCGCACCTCCACCGGATTGAGAATGCCGCGCCGGTCCTCCTTCGGGCGCAGACCAGCGATGGCAACGGCATCGAAGCGATCCTGCACCGGCTGGCGCCGGGCATGACGAAATTCATCGGTGATCCGCACATGCGGCATGGCGTTGACCATCTGCTCGATCATGTCGTCCTCGCCTCCCTGCATCAGAGCCGCCATGGCAATGGAGAACCCGACGCCCAAAGCCACGCTGAGGACCGCCACCAGGGTCTGCCGGCCGCGTCCCAGCACATGGGAGCGGGCCAGATCCAGGACCACCGGCACCTTCATGGCGGCGCCTCCCGCCGCTCCGGGCGCACCCGGTCTCCGTGTTCCCGATCGTCCGGAAAGGGCACGATCACAGCGGTTTCCGCGGACACGCCGTCACGCACTTCCACCTGATCGATGCCGCGAATGCCCACCACCACCGATTCGATCACCACGCGGCCATCCCGGACCCACGCCAGCCGGTCACCGTCGAACGCATTCGCCGGCAACAGCCAGGCGTGGCGGGAAACCCGGGTGACGATATTGGCCTCCACCGTCATCCCCACCCTCAGCGGGGTGCGCTCCGGCAATGCCAGATAAACCCGGTAGGTCTTGGCCACCGGGTCACCTTTCGGGGTGATTCGTTCGACCCGGGCTTCCAGGGATTGCCCTGGAAAAGCGTCCGAGTTGAGCAAGACGTCCTGACCGGTCTCGACCTGGGGAATGTCTTCCTCATTGACTTCCGCCACTACCCACAGCGGCCGTGGCCGCCCTATCCAGAACAACGGCGTGTCCGGGCTGGCGATCTCTCCGGGTTCACCCTCATCGCGCAACACATGACCATCCATGGGCGCCCGTATCTGATGGTATTCCAACACGGTGCGTTGACGCTCCACCGCCGCTCGGGTCTGCTCCGCCTCGCTCCTGGCCTGGTCCAGCGCCTGGCGACTGACCGCGTTGCGGGCCGCCAGCACCTTGAGGCGCTGATAATCGATTTCCGCGCGCCGTGCCCTGGCCCCCAGTTCGGCCAGAGTGGCGCGGGCCTCGCGGTCATCCAGGCTCGCCAATACCTGACCTTCACTGACCTGTTCCCCCTCGCAGCGGCAATGGGTTTGCAGACGCCCACTCACCAGCGGCGCCACCCGCGCCCAATAGCGAGGTTCCACTTCCCCGGTGGCGTAAACCACCTCGGCGGCATCGCCACGTTGCGGAGCCACCACCGTCACCGTCGGTGGCCGCCACAACCAGAACCACAGCAGCCCCAGGAATAGCATCAGCGCGAGCAACCACCCGAACCGCTTGAGCAAAACAGGCATACCGGAGAACCATTGCATCCCTTGCCCTCGCTGCTTAATCTGAGCACAGACCGACCGTCGGTTTATTACAGACAGACCGCCGGTCTGTCGTCAAGCCCACAGACAGGACACGGTGATGCCACGCACCCCGCAAAATCCGGAACGACGCCGGGATCAACTCCTGGATTGCGCCCAGGCTCTGTTCTTTGAGCAGGGTTATGAAGCCACCACCGTCAACCACATCCTGCAGCGCTCCGGCCTCTCCAAAGGGGGCTTCTATCATTATTTCGCCTCCAAGGAGGACGTCCTGGAAGCCATTGTCGCGCGGGTGGCGGAACATTCCGTGGCCCAGGTCAACGATTTGGTGGAACAGGACAACGGCGATGCCCTGACCCGGCTGAACGCCTTTTTGCGGCGCTCCCGGCAGCTCAAGCTGGAGACCGCGCCGCAGTTACGACCGCTGTTCAGCGTCATCTTCAGCCCCGGCCATCAGTCCCTGTTTCATCGCATCAACCAGGCCAATATGACGCTGGTTGGGCCGCTGCTGGCACGCCTCATCCAGCAGGGTATCGAGGAAGGCCGTTTCCAGGTGCCGGATGCCACCGCCGCGGCGGAAATCATCATGCAGTTGGGCGCCAGCACCTATGATGCGGTGGGCCGGGCGGTAGACGCCCAGGGCACGCCTGAAGCCAAGGCGGCGAACCAGGCGCTGGAGCGGCGTCTTCAGTTCCAGGGGCTGGCCATCGATCGTATTCTCGGCCTGCCGGATGGCAGCATCCGCTACATTGACCCCGGCTTTGTCGAGGCGCTAATGCGCCTGCTGGATGACACCGCTGAATAACCAACGGCGAACACCGGGTCTCAGTGCCACAGTGGATCCTGACCGAACCATTCCGCCAGATAATCCAGCAGCGCCCGTAACGCCGGCGGCATATGACGCCGTGAGCGGTAAATCGCGGAAATGGCCAGATCCTCGGGGCGCCAGTCCGGCAGCAACGCCACCAGGCGGCCGCTGTCGATCAGAGGCGCCGCCGCGTACACCGGCTGCAGGGCAATACCCAACCCCGCGCTGGCGGCTTCCAGCAGTGCCATGGGATCGTTGGCGTTGAGGTTGCCTTCCACCGGCACCGACACCTCGCCGCCAGCGCCTTCACCATCATGACGCTGGAAACGCCAAAGACTTTTACCGAAATAGGAATAGGTCAAACAGTTATGGTCGGCCAGTGCCTCCACCCGCTCCGGCATACCGCGCGCGGCCAGATAGGACGGCGATGCGCACACCACCGAAGCGCAATTGGCCAGGCGGCGGGCGATCAGATTGGGATCCAGCTGGTTGGTGATGCGGATCGCCAGATCAATGCGTTCTTCCACCAGATTCACCGGGTGATACCCCACCTGGAGGTCAATGGCGGTGTGCCGGTAGGTCTGCAGATAGCCGGTCAGCGCCTTACCCAGCGCCGCCTGGGCCAGCGACGGCGCGCACGCCACCCGCAACCGGCCACGTGGTTGGCCATCGTCGGTGCCGCCGAGGGTTTCGATATCCTCGGCCAGTGCCAGCATTTCCCGGCACCGTCTCAGCGCCCTTTCGCCCGCCTCGGTGAGACTCAGGCGCCGGGTGCTGCGGTGCAGCAGCCGGGCATCGGCCCATTGCTCCATTCGTGCCAGATAACGGGTGACTTGAGCCCGGGAAAGATCGAGCGCGCGGGCGGCGGCGGACAGACTGCCCTGCTCAACGATGCTGACAAACACCCTGGCGGCGATCAATCGATCCATATTGTTTCCAGATTCGCAACAGTGGTGTTCATTTTACAGGGTATTTGCATCCTTTATTGCAACTTACCATGAAGGCCTGACTCAATCAGGAGATCCTTTATGTCCCTCAAATCCATGCTCATCCAGGCGCTCGGTGGCGGCCTGCTGGCGCTGAGCGCCCTCACGGCCCAGGCGGCACCGCTGCATCTGGATGTGTATAACCCCGGCGAGGCGTCGGTGTTTCCGGTGACCTCCACTTTGATCACCGGCGAACGCGAAGCACTGCTGATCGACGCTCAGTTCCAGCGCGACGACGCTCAGGCTCTGGTGGACAAGATCCGGGCCAGCGGCAAGACACTGACCACCATCTACATCAGCCATAGCGATCCTGATTATTACTTCGGTCTGGACCTGATCCATGCGGCATTCCCGGCGGCCAAAATTCTCGCCACCGGTGAGACCCGCGCCAAGATTCTGGCCAACAAGGACCGTAAATTGGAGTACTGGGGGCCAATCCTGAAAGACAACGCGCCACGGCAAATTATTGTGCCGGACGCCATGGAAGGCGATCAGCTGGCACTGGAAGGTAAGTCACTGAACGTGATCGGCCTCGACGGGCCCGCCCCCGAGCGCACCGTGCTGTGGATCCCATCCCTTAAAACGGTGCTCGGCGGCGTACCGGTCTCGGCCAACATTCACGTGTGGATCGCCGATACGCAAACGGAAACATCACGTAGTAACTGGCTGACCCTGCTCGAACAACTGCAAGCACTGAACCCGGATCAGGTCATCCCCGGCCACTACCTGCCCAACGCCGATGGCACCTCGCCCTTCGACGGCCAGGCCCTGGCGTTTACCCGTGATTATCTCACTGCCTTCGAGAGCGAAGCAGCCCGCGCCGACAATGCGGCCGACCTGATCACCGCCATGCAACGACGTTACCCAACCCTTGAGGACAGCAGTTCCCTGGAACTCAGCGCCAAGGTGATCAAGGGAGAGATGAGCTGGCCCTGATGGGAAGGGATGCTCCGAGTCAGTCTGACGGATAGTATCCATTGAAGGGCGGCCTCTGGATCCACCATCGCGGTGTGTCGGCACGCCGGATCGGACAGCGCACCAGGGCACTGCCGTCAATGCTGATAGTGCGGCCATGCTCATGGCGCAAGACGGCGGAGGCCTGCCTCCCCGTGGCGCCACCGCGCAAGGCCGCGTCCTGTTCCGGCTTGTCACCGCAACGCAGTTGCAGAGTGCTGTGGAATTCACCCGGCGCCGGCGCCTCCCCCTCGGCCGTGAGCACGGCGCAGTATTGATCGAACCACTGCAGCGCCCCGCCGGACGGCCGCGACAAATCCAGGGACACCCGTTCGTCAGCGCCGCCACGATCGCACCCTCTGGCCTGGCGCGCGTAAACGCCGTCATAGAACCGGCCCGCCCGTCGCCGGTACGGCTCCGCCGGATCAGGCACTTCATCGACCCTCTGAACAGACAGTACCTGGCGAATCTCCCGCCGTTCCCGCCGGGGGTCCGCCAGTACCATCGCTTCCACCTTACAGAGGGCGTCCTCGCGGCAAGCCGCTTTAACCGGGTTCAGGATCTCACTGCCGGCGGGGATAGAGCAGTGATAGTCGCCTTTAATGACCATTCCGGTCTCACCGGAGGCCGTCCGCGGATAGCCGTAGCACAGCGCCCATTGCAGAGCCTCCGGTTCCACGGTGGGTGTCATCCGTGCCCGAATCGCCGGTGGAATCCGGTCCGCCTCGGAAGGGCAAGGCTCATACCGGGTGGCGATACGCTCCCCCTCCATATACCAGTCCGCCCCCTGCACGCCCGGCTCCACCCCGGAAGAGAAACAGGCCGCCGCCGGCGCGCCCCGCGGTGAGATCAGCAACGCCCAACTAACGTCGCCGCCACTGGCCGGGTCGAAGGCATGCATAAGCAGGCCATGGTCCGTTACCAGGATTTTCCCGGCGACCCCATCGCGGGTCTCAACCAGAAGGGCCTGGCGAATGCCGGGATCTTCCACCGCCGCGGTGACCGCGGCTTCCACTAAGGGGGCATCCAGGAAGGAGGCGCCGTCGACGTCATCCCACGGATACCGGCCCGCGTAACGATCCAGGGCCGCCGCCGTATCCGCGCTGCCAACAGCGGGCAGCACCATTAACGTGGCGGCCGCCACCGCCAGCCATTTCCTTTGATTCATGCCGGGTGCCCCTTTTTCCGCCCAGATCCGCTTTCACCGCGCGCCTTGCGCAACAGAATACCGCCGACAATCAACCCCACGGCGCCGATCACCGTGTAAGGCAACGCCATGGCCAGCAGCCAGAACCAGAATGCGGTGGAGGCATCACTTTCCGCCCGGGAGCCGGGGTTGATCAGGGCTCCGAGGTCCAGCCCCGAAAACAACAGAGTGGAAACGATGTTAAGCAGCAACACCGCGCCCAGTATCACCAGCCCCCAGCCGATCAGCCGTTTCATCACGGAGATCCGCGCCAGCCATACGGCGCTGGCAACAGCCACTACCAGTTGAATCACCAGCGCCGCGATGATCACGTAATGGAACGCCGTGGGATCCTCGGCCAGCCACTGGGGTTCGGCACCAAGAACGGGAGAGAGGAAGGGAGCGACAATGCCAAAACTGACCCGCCCGATGACAACACCGAAAAGAATCCCCGCCAGCCACCTGATCCATGTGGATTTCATTCGGTCCCTGCCTTGTTTGTAAAAGCCGATGGGCGATATCGGGTTTGGCACGCAATCGCACCCGGCCAATAGTAAACGGATGTGGTCGGACGCACCAAGCATATTGAGCGCCGTACCGGCGGTGGCGAACGCCCTTTTCGCGGGCGGGGGTCGGCCGGGATTTTGACCAGGATCAACTCTCCCGCCATCCGCTGGCGTACTGTCGGATTGTGGCCCCGTGAATGTTCACGGCGCCGTCATCAGCCCCGCCACGCCAGTCGGGAGGAGGTTCCATGTTCACCACCGCACTTGTCGCCCTGGACCAGTCACCCGCCGCGCCGCCCACGCTGGCCCGTGTGGCGGATCTGAGCAGCTGGGGTATCAAAAAAGTGATTCTCACCCATGTGGTGCGAGTCGGGTACAACCAGTTCGCCGCCTACGACCACGGTGAGAATTACCGGGAATGGCTGGAACGCTGCGCCGAACCGCTCAAGGAAGCCGGCCTCGAAGTAACGGTCTGCGTGCGTATCTCCGGTCTGGTGGCCGATGAGCTGCTGGCCATCGCCACGGAGTTCAAAGCGGATTTGCTGCTCATCGGGTCCCGGGCGCACAGTCGCGTCAGCAACCTGTTTCTGGGTAGCGTCGCCCGTGACCTGATCCGCAAGACCACCCTCCCGCTGTTTCTGGAATGGATTACCCCCGAAACGGACGACACCGGAACCCAGGGCACGGCTCCCGACAGGCCGGCGCTGGAGCACGTGCTGATGGCCACGGACCTGTCCAAATACGCCAGCGGCGCGGAAAACCTCCTCCGGGAATTGTCCACCCAGGCCAAGCGCATCGATCTGCTAACCGTGCTAACCCCCGACGGCCTGAATAACACCCCGGCCTTGCCGGTGATGGCCCTAGCGGCACTGAATCACATTCGTGACTACCTACCCGACGAGGCAGGAGAGGTCAGTGTGCTGACAGAGCGTGGAGCCCCGGCGGAAACCATACTGCGCATCGCCGCCGAGCGAGACTGCTCCCTGATCCTTATCGGCAAGCACGGCCAGGGCTGGCTGGAAAGTAAGCTCGTCGGCACTACCGCCACCGAAGTCTGCGAAGCGGCGCAGCGCCCGGTGCTGGTGGCGCCCCTGCTGGATCATCAATAGCAACGATGGCGACGCCAGGCAGGTCGATTCTGAACGGGATGGTGGCAGGAGCCGGCGGGACCGCTCAGCAATCGTATTGAGGTTCCGGGATCCGCAGCGGGCGGTTCAGGATCCTGCTGAGATGGGAGGCGAGATCGTCCAGTGCGTCCATGTCGCCGTGGGATCCGGAAATACTCACTTCCCTCTCCATTCCATCAGTGGGTTGAAAGGCGGCGGTCAAGGCGGCGCCCCCTCCACCCTTGGCCGGTCGAAGCTTTTGCAGGCGAAGCGCGACAATGCACTGAGCCGGTATGATGTGCAGCTGCCGCGAGCAAACGATCAAGGCCTTGCGGTCCGGCGAATGGCCGACCTGACCCAAAAAATTGTCCTGATCCAGAGGAGGCAGGCAAACGAAATCCTGGCCGTAGTCGCCAGGGGCACTGGCCCACAATGCCCGCAGTGTTGATGCCAGCGCCGTCCCACCCACTTTGTCCAAAGGGGTAAAACCTCTCAACCATTCTCTTTCCTGCACCGTCATCGGGCGACGATAGCCGGGCTCGATATAAATTGAGCAGGCGGTTTTCAGCCGCCGGTCCCGCTCATGGGCCGGAATGTTCCCGTTCCATCCCGGAGGTTGAAGCTTTGGTGGCCAGACGATCAGCGAAACACGGGCCGGACCGGCACGCCAGATGGAGGAGACCGTATTGTTGCGTACTCCGATTGGAGCCGGCCCCAGCAGTTCAGCCATGCGACGATGGGCATGACGAAGGTTGGCGAGGGGATCCGTTTTGATCCAGACGCTCCCGCTGAACCCTTGAGGCACCTGATCGCGCAGCGCTATCCGGGAGAGCTGCGGAGAGATGGGATAGAGCAAGCCGTCGAGCTCCAAGGGACAAGGCGTGATAGGGCATTGCTCCCAACCGTAAGCGGGATGGTGAACCAGGCCATGGCGGTCAATAAGATCCTGGCAGCTTGCCCGCCAGGGAAAGCCGATGCGGTCCAGCATATCCTGAATGGCGTTGCCCTCCCCCGGAGCCCAGGGCAACTCGAGGTCGGCGGGTTGCTCTACCACCGGTGGCGTGTCGTCACGCCCTCCGAATAATTCGCGCAGCTTGCGAAGAACATCGGAAAACTCAGGTCTCGTCATTGAGGGCACTTCTTCCTGGGGCGACGGTTACCGGAGATTACCACGGCTGGTGGGTCCACATGGAGTCCGTTGCGGACGTTGGCCCGCTCAGGTGTGCGAATTCCCCTGGCTGACGGGGTGTTGTACCCTGCGCGGGCACCCTGTCGGCGCCAACCGTCACCACGGCCTCGCCCTGTGCCAGCGCCGATGCCGACAAAAAATATGCACAATTCAACAGATCTCAGAAAAACGCCACGGCGCTTCCGCGATAGCACGCCGGCCTTGTTAAGGAAACGAGAGCATTCAAATGGCAAAAACATGGATCAAAGCGCTTGCTTACAGTTGGCTTATGTTGGTGCTGGGCGCCTGTCAGCAAGAAACGAATGAGACCCTCCTGCGGCAACTGGACCAGGAAATCTCACAGTTTGAATCGCTCATTGAGCTCACCGACCTGCGTATCGAACTTAAACCGGCTGAAAGCGCCCCCTTCGACGCAACGGATAATTCCCATTTCGAGCCCGCCTTGGTCAAGGAAGCAAACACACAGACTCTGCGGGACTTCTTTGATGCCTTGGGCATCATCGCCAACATCGCCTACCCTTACACTATCGTCAGTATCGACACCAACACACACAAACTGCAGTCACTTCTCGGCTACGACGCCTTCTATTTCATGGAACATGCGGAGATGACGCCCCGGTTCCTCCCCACGGAAGTTGTTTACCGGGATGGCCAACAAGCCGCCATCGCCGAGGACCATATTTCCCAGGCGACCATCGCCGCGAAATACAACGAGGGCACCGGAACCGAGGCGAACACACTACTGGAAAAGGCGACACCAGTAGAACGATGGTTGTCAGAGCAATCCCGGCGACACGGCCTCCGTGACATTGTCGTGCTGACCAAGGCAAAGCCGATTGCCAGCATCACCTACGATATCTCCCTCCCCTACCGCGAAACACGGGTTGGCCATGCCAGTGCCGCCGGCGATACCTTGAGCACGCCGGCCGGCGATATCAAACTGCTGGCGATCACCGGCAATCAGATCCGCTATCAGATCCCAACCGCGGTGGCCGAGCACATCACCGTCCAGGCGCTATACCAGGATGGGCGTCCACTGAGAAAGCAAGGCTCGAATAGCGCCACCTTGTATTCCGGGCAAAAGATCAATGACCTGCGACAAGCCCTGGACGAGATGCGTGGAGCAAGAAAACAGGTGAAGCGCGGCCGGATAACCACCCAGGAAGAATTGGAAAAATACCTGGAGCCACGCCTTGACGGGCTGACAGGATTACAAGAGCCAGCACAATACCTGCAAGTTACCGCCACTTACGCGGGCCCGGTCAGCAAAGTGACCTTCATCATTCCAGAAAGCGATGTGAAGACACTGAACTTTACCAGCACCTACCCGTTGGATACTTGGGAAGAGGAAAAGGAATATCGCGTCGCCGCCGATTTCGCCACCGGCAAAAACGGCATTATCGACAATGATGGCAACTGGATGGTTGAGCCCGCCATGGATCAGTATTTCCGGATGCTCAACCGTCACTACTTTACCGACCAGATCGACAACAGAGAAAACCAGTATCATTTCGACCCGGCGACCGGCCGCTTGAAAAAGGTGGACTACCTCCTGGTGGAAAGTGCGATTTATCAGGACCGTTACGTGCGCGTCAGCCGGCAAACCAATGGCCCGCGCGGATTGGCCGAGGTAGCGACCGGCAAGGTCGTTTTGCCCATGGAGCACACCATGCTCCATTTACAGGATGAGAAATTCTGGATAGCGGGGAAAAACGGCAAGGAAGGCGTGCTTGACTCGGCATTGCGGCAAGTGCTGGCCGCCAGATTCGACAATATCGACTTCGACAACGGTTTCTTTCAAGCTCGTCGGGGGGAAACCCTGGACCTGTACGACAGCAAGGGGCGCAACCTTACCCACGGCAAGTACGACCACTTCAAACGCTTCTCGGATGGCCGCTTGCTGGCTTCTATCAGTAGAAAAAATCAGGATGGACTGGTGAGGCAGTACGCCTATTTCCTGGACCGGCAAGGCAAGGTGGCGATCGATCTCGCCGCCCGCGGTTTTTCCCAAGCCAAAGTCTTTCGCAATGGCCTGGCCGCCGTCCGCGACGCTGAAAGCGAGCGATGGGGCTTCATCAACCCCGCCGGAAAACTGGTCCTGCCTATGCGCTACAAAGACGTTAGTTTCGGTTTTTTCGAAGCCTCCGGCTATGCGCCGGTCAGGCTGTCCAACGGCACCAGTGCCCTGATCGACAAGCAGGGTAACGTCATCAAAACGTTCGCCGGCAGTTTCAGCCACGTGCGATACGAAGGTGACGATGAAAATCGATATCTACGGGCGGGAAAGAATTGGTATGACGCCTTTGGCAACCCTGTACAGCCTGAGTAGCCGCGATGATGGCCCACGGGCGGGGCTACGAAACTGCCGTGGGAGCTTACCTGCAAGCGAATCTTGAGGCCCGGAAGCCCATTCGCTTGCAGGCAAGCTTGTATGGTTTCCCGGCAAGTCTTAGAAAGAAAAGACTTGTCGGGGTGGAGGGACCAAGCAAGCTTCTGACCCTAGGGTACAGACTGTGGGAGATATGGCCCCACCCCGCACCTTCAAACGCCGATAAGGAATCCATCGGCTGAGCGCACACTCAGACCGACGATACTCTGCAAGCCAGCGTTACGGTGCGCCCCGACAAGCCCATTTAACCTAGCTGACAGGGGTGCCCCATGGCAATGCCGGCAAGCCGCCCGGAGATCGGGATTGATGTGGCCAAAGACGACCTGGTGATTCACCTCCAGGACCTGAACCAAACCGTCACCATCGACAATACCCCCCAGGCCATCCGCCAATGGCTGGCCACCCTCCCCAAGGGCTGCGATATCGCCATTGAGGCGACCAGCACCTATCACATGGACATTACCGAGCGCGCACACGCCAAAGGCCATCGGGTCTATGTGGTGGACGGCTACCGTCTCAGCAACTACCGCAAGGGCGTTGGAGGGCGGGCCAAGACGGACCGGGCCGATGCTCAGTTGCTGGCCCGTTATCTGCACAACGAGAAAGACGAATTACGCCCGTGGAGCCCGCCCCCAAAGGCGTACCGGGTGCTGCAGAGCCTGCTGCGTCGCCGGGCTGCCTTGGTTAAGGCCCGCACGGCATTACGTCAGAGCCTGAGCGGAGAACCGGAGCTCAAGGCCCCTCTGCGTGCCCTGATCGCCGAAATGGACCGGATTGACTCTCTGATCCAGAAACGGCTCAAGAGCGCGGTGAGCGCCGCCGGCTTACAGACTCAGGTGCAACGCTGCGACGCGATCGACGGGGTCGGCGAGATCACCGCCACCGCCTTGGTCATGGCCTTCCTGAGAGGAGACTTCACCAATAGCGATGCCTTCGTTGCCTTCCTGGGGTTGGATGTCCGGGTCCGTGACTCCGGCAAACTCACCGGCAAGCGTAAGCTGACCAAACAAGGAGATACGGAGGTCAGGCGACTGCTGCACTGTGCCGCCATGAGTGCGTCTCGACACCCGGTCTGGCGCGCCTTCTATCAGCGCTATCGGGACCGGGGACTGCACACCACGCAAGCCTTGGTGATCCTGGCCCGGAAGATCGCTCGCACCGCCTTCGCCCTGATGAAGCAGCAACAAGAATATTGCCCCGCAAAGCTCTTTTAAGGGTTGCGGGGCACCATAGAATCTCCCACAGCGGCGTTGTAGCAACCTCCGAGTTTATGTCTCCAAGGCCAGAAGAATATACCTGCGCTTGCCGGTTACCTCGAAGCGGAGCCGCCCAATTAACTACGACAACACTTAATGAATCTCGAATGAAAGAATGGAGCGGGAAACGGGATTCGAACCGGCCGGCGCACCAGCTCGCGATCCCAACCAAACAAAAAGTGGGGTCGACTAGGCAACTGCGACAACGCTTTATGAATCCAGGAAAGAATTGGAGCGGGAAACGAGATTCGACCGGGCTGGCGCACCAGCTCGCGATCCCAACCAATAAAAGGCGGGGTCGCCCTGCTAAGCACGACGGTGCTTTACGAATCCCGAAAGTAGAATTGGAGCGGGAAACGAGATTCGAACTCGCGACCCCAACCTTGGCAAGGTTGTGCTCTACCAGCTGAGCTATTCCCGCTTGTCACTGCTTCGCCTTAACGAAATAGTGGCGTCCCCTAGGGGAGTATTCACCGCTACGCGGTTCACCCCTTCGGGGCTGTCTCCGCAAGCGAAGACATTCCGTGTCCCCGGCTTTGCCGGTGACCGGTCGAACCCCACTAATGAAGGTTCGACTCTTGGGTTCCAATCAACGAAGTGCCAGTTCGCGGACCGTTACCGAACCCGATTCAGTGGCGTCCCCTAGGGGAGTCGAACCCCTGTTACCGCCGTGAAAGGGCGGTGTCCTAGGCCACTAGACGAAGGGGACCCGGACTTGTCGGCCAATCCCGTTGCGGGACTGCCCTGTCAAGCGGCGCGTAGTCTAGGAATCCGGGCCGGCAGCGTCAAGGGGAAATTCCCCCGGTCGACACCGTTCGTTCATAATCCGTTCAATCTCGGCGATTCCGACGGTTTTCCCCTGACCGGGCGGTCCCCTGTTGACCCTTCCGCGACACTGCTATATGCCTGTTACCCCAGCCGCCCGTCGGATTCACGGGTTGAGATCCGCCTGCGGCCGGCCCGCTTTCGAGTGGGCCGCACCAGGCTCAACATCACAATAGAGACCGGGAGATCCCAATGACCATCAAACTGTATGGCGCCATGCTGTCGCCGTTCGTGCGTAAAACCCGCGTGGTACTGGCCCTCAAAGGCGTGGAACATGAGACCGTCAACGTGGACCCGCGCAACGCGCCGGACTGGTATCGGGACCTCAACCCGCTGGGACGCATCCCGGCACTGGACTACGACGGCCAGATTCTCGCCGATTCCGGGGTGATTTGCGCTTTTCTGGAGAAGAAACACCCCGAGCCGTCCCTCTACCCGGAGGATCCCTACGAGTACGCCCGCACCCTGTGGTTCGAGAAATTCGGCGACTACGAGCTGGGCGTCAACTGTACCTTCGGCGTGTTCTTCAACCGGGTGGTGCGGCGTCTGATGGGCAAGGAAGTGGATGAAGCGGCGGCGCAGAAAGCGCTGCAGGGCGCGGTGCCACCGCTGCTCGAGTACCTGGATCGGGAACTGGAAGGCAAGACCTACTTTGTTGGCGAACGGCTCACCGTCGCCGATATCGCCGTGGCCAGCCAGTTGGTGAACTTCCAGCACGCCGGTGAAGGGGTCGACCAGTATCCCAACCTGGCCGCCCACAAGGAACGCCTGCACGCCCTGGAGCCGTTCACCCAGACCATAGCCAAGGAAAGCGGCTTCCTCACCAAGGTCCTCGGCGGCTGATCAGGGCGGCCCTCCAGCCCCCTCGCCCGTGCCCTCCCCGGTGTCCTCCACGGACACCAGGGCGGCACGGCCATCGGTGGCGATACGCACCCGCGCCAGACCGCCCTGCCGTAATCGCCGCTCCAGTTCCAGCGCCTTATCCTTTGGCGCGAAATAGGCTTCGATACCGTATTCCACCGTCACCGAACCCACCCGCACCGCGCGGATATGCCCGCGAATAAAATCACCCGGCGGCGGTGAATAACGGGTATCAACGGCTTTCCACACCCGCCCTTTCCGGCGCAACTGCACATACACTTCCCGCCCTACCCGCGGCACTCCCACTTCCGGCATCGGCGCCTCACTGATGTCGTAGCGCAGGCGAGCATAGTTGCCGCGCAACAAATCACGCGGATCCACCGGCACCGTGCGCAGCACCACTTCCTTGCCGAACCAGACCGGATACCGCGCATAGCCCAGCAAACCGAGCAGCACCAGAACCTGCAACACCAGCGCCGCCACCAGGGCGCGCAGCCGCCAGCGCCTAGTCATGGGCCACCTCCGGATCGCGCTGGCGCCAGTAGCGGGCGCCAGCGTAGAGAATGCCGGCCATGACCAGGAACAACAGGGCCGCCCCCAGGTAATCTCCAATCAGATCGACATAACGCAACAGCGCCAATACCGCCACCGTGCCCAAACCGGCGAAGAAACGGCGCTGGTCGGCGCACAGCAATCCCTGGCGTATCCAGGCCATGGCCACCAGCAGGACCACCAGATTGGCCGCCACGGTCCAGTACAGGCTCTGTTCCGGCCGGCCCAGACCATGCGCCAGCAGCACCCCGGCCAGCGCCAACCAGGGCAGGATGCCACGGGGCTTGAGGGCGATCGCCGCCAGCAGCAGCGGCAGCGCCGCCCACAACCCGGGATCCAGCCAGCCCCAGTGGCTGTGCAGATATTCTTTCCAGAGGTCCTCGAACGTCAGCGGCAACAGCACCAGCAACGACAACCGTCCAAGCCACGGCAAGGGTGCCCAACGCGAGTCCCCGCGTCGCTCCAGCCGCTGGCAGAGCACCTGAGCCAGGACCAGAAGAGCAAGATTGAAGGTCAGGTGGCCAGCCCGCCAATGGGGCCCGAAATCAGTGTGGAACACCCAGGACAACATCAGGTTGAGCCACAACACCAGAGCCGCCAGCACCGGCAGCATCACCACATTGGAATGGCGGCGCCAGGCCAGCCAGCCGGCCACACCGAGAAACACGATGCCAGCCCAGGGTGGCGAGAACGGGGTTTCCATCACCATCCACAGGGTGGTGAGCGCCACCAGCAGCAGGGTCACCAGCAGGCGCCGGGAGAAAAAGGCCACCGGCAACGTGCCGATCATCCACAACAGCACGCCGTTGGGGAAATGCTCGCCAAGGTGGTACATCTGCCCCACCAGCATGATCGAAGCGCCATAGCAGACCGCGCCGAGAAACAGCCAGCCGCCCCCCTCGCCATGACGCCCCCAGCGCCACACCCCTACCCCGTTGGTGGCCACGGTGAGGGCCAGCAGACCGGCGAAGCGCACGCCCCGGGGCAGACCATCCCAATGGGCGGACACCACCAGCAGCAGCGCCAGGCCGATGAACAGCAGAGCACAGGCGGTCAGCACTCGCGCGCCCAGGGAGCCGCCACTGGCTTCCAGACCGTTGCCATAACGGGCCAGAATGCGCCGGGCCTGATCCTCCTCGATCAGCCCCTCGGCCAGCCACTGTTGCATCTCCCGGCGCAGAGCGTCTTTACGTATCACGTTGTTCCCAATCCTTTTGGTGCGGGCTTCCTGAGCATGCTAGCACGCTGGGTGCGCGCGGCTCTCTGCAACCCGCTGTAGCAGCCTGCCTTGCGGTCGAATAGACTCCTGCGTCCGAAAATTCGCCTGCGGGGCAGGCCCCTACAGAGACTTCGAATCAACACCGGGCGAACCGCGACATTTTCAAGCCGTCAAAGCGGTAACCCCAGCCGCCGTGCTTCCATACGGCGCAGGAATTCCAGCATCACCTGCCGGTACAGGTCCTCGCCCAGCCACAGGTCCTCGACGCCGGCATCGATGTTGGGATTGTCGTTCACTTCCATCACCACCACCTGATCGCCGGACTGCTTCAGGTCCACGCCGTACAGGCCGTTGCCCATCAGCCGGGCGGCCTTGAGCGCTACTCTCAGCACCTTCGGCGGCACTTCGCGGATCGGTACCGTGCGCGCGTTGCCGGAGGCGGTTTTGCCGCCGTCCTTGTGATGATAAATCTGCCAATGCCCCTTGCTCATGAAGTACTGGCAGGCAAACAGCGGCCGGTTGTTGAGCACGCCGATGCGCCAGTCGTAATCGGTGTACATAAAAGCCTGGGCCAGCACCACGGCGGATTGTTTCAGATAGCCATGCAGGGCATTGCCCAGCGCCTCGCGGTCCTCCACCTTGCTAATGCCACGGGAGAAACTGCCGTCCGGGATCTTCAGCACCATCGGCAGTCCCAGTTCCCCGATCAGGCTGTCCACCTGTTCGGCGGTGTCGCTGAACACAAAGGCGGTGGGCGGCACCGGCACGCCATTGGCCTGCATCAGTTCCGCCAGATAAATCTTGTTGGTACAGCGCAGAATCGAGCGCGGATCGTCGATCACCACCATGCCTTCCTGCTCCGCCTTGCGGGCGAACTGATAGGTATGGTGGTCAATGGCGGTGGTCTCGCGAATGAACAGGCCGTCGTATTCACCCAGGCGGGCGTAGGCGTCGCGGCCGACGATTTCCACCTTGATGCCCAGTTGCCGGCCGGCCCGTGCGAATCGCTTCAAAGCGGCGCGATTGCTCGGCGGCATGGCCTCCTCGTCGTTCACCAGCATGGCCAGGTCATAGCGTTCACCACGCCGCCGGCGCGGGCCGCGCCAGACACGGGCGTTGAACTGCTCCAGGGCACGGGCGAAGGCATCTTCCTGGGCACCCTTGACCTGTTTCAGACTCGGCGTCTTGATCGCCTCCAGGGTCCACCGGTCCCGGCGCCGGAACGACACCCGCAGAATCGGACACGGCAACTGGTCAAAGATCTGCCGCGCCAGTTCCGCCAGCCCTTCCTGCTCGGTTTGGCCGAAGTAGATATTGAACGTCACCTTGGTGGCATCGCCGCCCTGCTTCTTCATCGCCTTGTCCAGCGCCGACTCGAAATGCTCGAAGTGCAGGCCGTACAGCGCCTTGTAACTGAGGTCGTTGACCGTGCGTACCGAGGGCATGACGCGCTGACCGCGGGCCTCCGCCAGCAGCGAACAGTAGTAGCCGGGGGACAGGTATTTGTAGCTGCGGCACAGATTGATCACCTGCACTTTCTTGTCGGTGCAGACCGGCTCGGAAGCCTGCAGGTAATCACGGGCGGACAGCAGATTGCGGGCGGGATAGTACGCCGCCCAGTCCGCCGGGTCGTCCACCAGGATAATGACTTGGCTCATCGGGGTTCCATTGAGAAGGCTAAGGACGCCGGATGTCCGGCGTCCTTAGAATATCGCGGCTCGTGGGCCGCTCCTACAGAAACCGCCATGCCCGGTCCGAGCCGGTCAGTTGCCCTGGTAGACCACGCGGTAGATGGCGCCGGCGTGATCGTCGGCGATCAGCAAACTGCCGTCGGCGGCCTGCATGACGTCCGCCGGACGTCCCCAGCGGGTGCCGTCCTCACGCAGCCAGCCGCTGATGAATGGCTGGTACCCGGTAACCTTGTCGATGCCTTCCACGCCGACCCGGGTGACCCGGTACCCGGCCGGCGTGCTGCGATTCCAGGAACCATGCTCGGCGATGAAGATGTCACCCCGGTAGTCCTCGGGAAATTGCTCCCCGGTATAGAACGTCATACCCAGCGGCGCGTGATGCGCCGGCATGGTTTGCATCGGCATGGCGAATTCACCGGGATCATGGTCCTTGCCAAACTCCGGATCCGGCACCGTGCCACCGTGGATAAACGGATAGCCGAAGTGTTCGCCGTCCTCGCGCACCCGGTTGAGTTCTTCCGGCGGGATCTCGTCGCCGAGCATGTCGCGGCCATTGTCGGTGAACCACAACTGCCCACTGCGCGGATGGAAATCAAACCCCACCGAATTGCGCACTCCGCGAGCCACCGTGGTCATTTCCCCCGAGTCCGGGTCATAGCGTTGGATGGTGGCGTAGGGTTCTTCCCGGTTGCAGATGTTGCACGGTGCCCCCACCGGCACGATCAGTTTCCCTTCGCGGTCAAACGCCAGATACTTCCAGCCGTGATGGGAATCGGAGGGAAATTGGTCCGTCACCAGCTCCAATGCCGGCGGATCATCCAGATGATCGAGAATGTCCGGCAGCGCCAGAATCCGGTTCACCGCCGCCACGTAGAGGGTGCCGTCGCGATAGGCGATCCCGGAGGGCATGTTCAGCCCTTCCGCCAGCACCCAGGTGCGCTCGGCGCGGCCATCGCCATCGGCGTCGCGGATCGCGTAGACCTTGCCCTCGTCACGGGAGCCGGCGAACACGGTGCCATCCTCGGCCTGGGCCAGTTGCCGGGCGTTGGGAACATCGTCGGCGAACACCGTCAGGGTGAAGCCCTCGGGCAGGGTCAGGCTGTCCACCGGCAGGGACCCGGCCATGACGGGAGCGGCAAAACCGAGTAGCAGGCCGGCCAGCCAGCGCCGGCCGTGAATGGCGGGAAGATCGCTATGAGCCCGCGGCGTCCTTCCGCGCGCCGGGGTGTCCTGCTTTTTCCAAGGCATCTTGAACCTCCGGAGGCATGTAGGTCTCATCGTGTTTGGCGAGCACTTCTTCCGCCTCGAACCGTTCCCGGCTCACCAGCGTGCCGTTGGCGACGATACCCTGCCCTTCACGGAACAGGTCCGGCAGGATGCCCTGGTAATGGACGGTGAAGGTGCCCTTGCCGTCGGTGACATCGAAAGTCACGTCCAGAGTGTCGGGGTCGCGTACCACCGATCCCTCCATAACCAGACCACCCACACGCATTTTAGTGCCCACCGGCGCTTCACCGTTGACCACCTGCTGCGGGGTGAAAAACAGATTGATGTTCTGGCGCAGGGCGTACACCGCCAGAGCGGTGGCCAGGGCCAGCCCCAGAAACACCGCCAGCACCACGATCAGGCGCTGTTTACGAACCGGATTCATGCTTAACCTCCCGGGTTTCCCGTCGCCACTGGCGAGCCACGTCCTGGCGCACCCGCGCCAGCTTGCGCGCCGCCAGCACCATATTGATCACGATCAGCAGTGCACAGATACCGTAAGCGCTCCAGACATAGGGCCCGTGCCGGCCCATGGCCAGAAATTCCGCGAAGCTGTCGAAATACATCAGTGCCCCTCCACCAGTTTGCGTACCCAGCCGCTGCGGCGCTCCCGGCTCAGCACTTCGGCCCGGGCCCGCATCAGTACGTTGGCGGCGTACAGCAGCCACATGCCCAGCATGCTGATCAGCAGCGGGTACTTCATGGCCGGGTTGATGGAGGATTCGCTGAACAGGTTCAAGGTCGCCCCCTGATGCAGGGTGTTCAGCCACTCCACCGAATACTTCACGATCACCACGTTGATCACCCCGACCAGGGCCAGCAACGAGGCGGCGCGGGCGGCCTGGCGGGGATCACGGATGGCGGACTGCAACACCATCACGCCGAGATACATGAACAGCAGGATCAGCATCGAGGTCAGGCGCGCGTCCCACTGCCAGTAGGTGCCCCAGGTGGGCTTGCCCCAGATCGCGCCGCTGATCAGGGACACCGCCGCCAGCACGGCACCGAATGGCGCCAGCGCCTTGAGCATGACCTCGGCCATTTTCATCCGCCAGACCAGGCACACCAGCCCGGCCACGCCCATGGCGATGTAGCCCATCAGGGCGCCGCTGGAAGCCGGGACATGCAGATAGATGATGCGATAGCTGTCACCCTGGTAACGCTCCACCGGCGCGTAGGCCAGCCCCCATACCAGGCCGATGGCGAGAATGATCAGCGCCAGCGGCCACAGCCACGGCAGCACGGCATCGGCGAACCGGTAAAAGTAGCGGGGCGAGCCCAGTTGGTGATACCAGCGTTTCAGAGTGTTCCACATAACTTCGACTCTATTTTTTTGTCGTCGGCCCCGGCGGTTGTCGTCATCGACCCCGGCGGTCAGTCTCCGGCGCTGATACGCAGGCCCATGGCCACCGCCAGTGGCCCCAGACTCAGCGCCAACGCCAGCAACGCGCCCAATACCGCCAGCAACCCCTGGGTGGGAGAGCCGTCCACGGCGGCGCGCACCACACCGGCGCCGAACACCAGCACCGGAACATAAAGCGGCAGAATCAGCAGCGCCAGCAAAATGCCGCCGCGATTCAGGCCCACGGTCAACGCCGCGCCAATGGCGCCGATCACCGTCAGCGTCGGCGTTCCCAGCAGCACGCTGTAAGTCAGCGTGGCCAGGGCCGGCACCGGCAGCTGCATCATGTAGCCCAACAACGGCGCCATCAACGCCAGCGGCAAGCCGGTCAGCAGCCAGTGCGCCAGCAGCTTGGCCGAAACCGGCAGCACCGACACCACCGGCGCGGTCAGCATCTGATCCAGGGCACCACTTTCCTGGTCACGGCGGAACAGCCCGTCCAGCGACAGCATCACCGCCAGCAGTGCCGCCACCCAGACCACACCCGGCGCCACCAGCGCCAGCAATTCCGGCTTCGGCGACAACCCCAGCGGGAACAGACTGACCACCACCATGAAAAAGAACAGCGGCTGCACCATATCCGCCGGGGACCGCCAGATCAGAGTCAGTTCCCGGCGCAGGGTCGCCCACCAGGGTCCGCTCATGCCGGCGCCTCCGTGCCCAAATGCAGCCGCCGCACATCATCGCCGACCCGGTGGTGGGAGGTATACAGCACTAAAGTGCCGTTGCCGGCGGCATCACGTATGCGCTGGTCCAGGCGTGCCACCCCGCTCTGATCGATGGCGGTGTAGGGTTCGTCCAGCACCCACACTTTTTTTGGCGCCAACCACAGCCGCGCCAGCGCCACCCGGCGCTTTTGGCCGGCGGAGAGATGCGCCGCCGGCACGTCTTCGAAGCCGTACAGGTCCACCGCGTCCAGGGCCGCGTCCACGTCTCCCGGCTGGTTGTTCAGCGCGGCACTGAAGCGCAGATTCTCACGGGCGGTCAGTTCTTCACGCACGCCGGGCTGATGCCCCAGATAGAGCAGATCCGGCGCCAGCGGCGAATGCCAGCGCACCTGGCCTTCATAAAAGCCATGCAGCCCTACCAGAATCCGCAACAGAGTGGTCTTGCCCGCCCCGTTGGCGCCGGTAATCTGCCAGATCTCGCCGGCGCGGGCCTGGAACGCCAGATCACGGAACAGCACGCGCTCATCCCGTTCGCACTGGAGCTGCCGGACGGTCAGACGAAGGGAGTCACTGCTCATGGGGCTCCTGATCAGGGAATAACAGGCGTTGGGCTCGGTTCGGCGGCGCAGTATAGCATGTATTTCCGCTATGATTGGTGGGACAAAACAGCATACGGGGAGAGCCCATGGGCATCGAAATCGAACGCAAATTCCTGGTCCGCGACAGCGCCTTTCTCGATGGCCTCGACGGCGAGCGTCTGACCCAGGGCTATCTCAGCCACGACAAACGGGCCACGGTGCGGGTGCGGCTCAAGGGCGGCAGCGCCTGGCTCACCATCAAGGGGGAAACCCACGGTGCCAGCCGCAGCGAATTCGAATACCCGATCCCGCCACGGGACGCCCGCGCCATGCTCGACGAACTGTGCGGCGAAGGCGTCATCGACAAAACCCGCTACCTGGTTCCCCACCAGGGCCACACCTGGGAAGTGGATGTCTTCCACGGCGAAAACCAGGGCCTGATCGTCGCCGAACTGGAACTGGACCACGAAGACCAGACCTTCCCCCTGCCCCCGTGGCTCGGCGACGAGGTCACCGGCGACCCGCGCTACTACAACAGCGCGCTGAGCAAAACACCCTACAAGCAGAGCAGTTAATAGTTAAAAATGAACAGTGAATAGTTAAAAACAGCAACATTGCAGTATTGCAAATAGCTCTTGCATACTTGCAAACCACTTTTCAAATCCTGTTTTTCAGAAGCAAGGGCCCCTCCATCCTCTGTACGCGGCGCCTTGCCCTTCAGTTCAGTTTGCGCTTTCTCGCGCACTGTTCACTCTTAACTGTTCATTGTTCCCTGCCTTTTCTTTGCTCTATTATGGTGCATGCCCCAAGGACGACCTCGGGGCGCGGCGTTGAGCGCCGCCTGTTCCGGGGACGACCCCGCCACGAAAAGGACCTCGTCATGGCGTGGTATCTGCTGTTCCTCGCGGGTCTGCTGGAAACCGGCTGGGCCATCGGGCTCAAATACACCGAAGGTTTCACCCGCCCGCTCCCGACCTTGCTCACCGTCACCGCCATGGCCATCAGCTTCTGGCTGTTGTCCACGGCGATGAAAACCCTGCCAGTAGGCACCGCCTACGCGGTGTGGACCGGCATCGGCGCCACCGGCGCGGTGATTCTCGGTATCGTGCTGTTCCAGGAACCGGCGACACCGGCCCGGTTGCTGTGCGTGGCCGCCATCGTCGGCGGCATCATCGGACTCAAGCTGATAGGTTGACCCGCCGGATGCCGGACAGGTTTTTGAAGCACAGTGCCTCGGCGGTCTCCATGAAGTCCTGAATAAAGGGCACCGTCTGATCCCCCTGGCGTACCGCGGCATACAGGGTGCGCCAGACCCCTTCCTCGCCCAGCCTCACGCTTTTCACCAAACCCAGATCGAGATACTCGGTCAGCGCCCAGTTCGGCAGCGCCGCCACGCCACGACCAGCGGCCACCAACTGCACCATCATCGGCGTCAACTCGGCGGTGCGCACGGAGCCCGGCGCCACCCCGGCCGGGTCAAGGAAAGCGGTGAACACGTCCAGCCGTTCACGCTCCACCGGATAGGTGATCAAGGTCTGCTCCGCCAACGCCCCGGGTTCAATAAAGCGCCGCGCCGCCCATTCACTGTCACGCGCCACCGCCAACACCAGCTCATAGCGGAACAGCGGCAGGTAGCACACCGCCGGGTCGTCCACCGGGTCCGAGGTCACCACCATGTCCAGATCGCCCCGGGTCAGCGCGGTCAGCGGCTCGAAGCCGAAGGCGGCGGACAGATCCAGCTCCACTTCCGGCCAGTCCTCGCGGAACCGGTCCAGCGCCGGCATCAACCACTGGAAGCAGGAGTGGCATTCGATGGCGATGTGCAGACGGCCGCTGTCACCGGCGGAGAGCCGCTTCAATTCGGTCTCGGTTTTCTTCACCAGCGGCAGGATCTGCCGGGCCAGCGCCAGCAGGCGGCTGCCGGCGGTGGTGAACCGCACCGGCCGTGTGCGCCGCACGATCAGTTCCAACCCGAGCCGGTGCTCCAGATCCTTCAACTGATGGGACAGGGCGGACTGAGTGACATGCAGCCGCTCCGCGGCTTCCACCAGGGAGCCGGCATCGTCGATGGCCTGCAGGGTGCGCAGATGGCGCAGCTCCAACATGAGATACCCTCATATTAAAGATTAGATATTTGATTTTGTCTCAACAGACAGTCCCACCACAATAGCGCCATTGAAATCCGACCGCATTCGAAAGGACCGATCATGACCACCTTGCACAACCTGGGCTTCCCGCGCATCGGCGCCCGCCGGGAATTGAAACAGGCACAGGAGGCCTACTGGGCCGGCACCTTGCAGCAAAGCGAACTGGAACACGTTGGCCGCAGTCTGCGCGAACGGCACTGGGCCCTGCAGGCACAGGCCGGCATCGATCTGCTGCCGGTGGGCGACTTCGCCTGGTACGACCAGATTCTGGAATTTTCCTGCCTGCTCGGCGTGGTGCCGGCGCGCTTCGGCCAGGACGCCGATGCCGACGTGGATCTGGACACCCTGTTTCGCATGGCCCGTGGCCGCGCGCCCACCGGCACCCCGGCGGCCGCCTGCGAAATGACCAAGTGGTTCGACACCAACTACCATTACATCGTGCCGGAACTGGCCGCCGATCAGAACTTCCGCATCGCCCGCGAAAGTCTGTTCGAGCAGGTCGAGGAAGCCAAGGCCCTCGGCCACGATCCGAAACCGGTGATCCCCGGCCCGCTGACCTACCTCTACCTGAGCAAGGGCGAGGACTTCGACGGCGCCGACGACAGCGCCAAGCTGGCTCTGCTGGAGACTCTGATTCCAGTTTACCGCCGGATTCTGCAGCGGTTGGCGGATCAGGGCGTGCAATGGGTGCAGATCGACGAGCCAATCCTGGTGCTGGATCTCCCCGACGCCTGGCAGCGCGCCTACCTGCGGGTGTATGACCAACTGGCCGCCGCCAGCACCGCCCGGCTGCTGCTGGCCACGTATTTCGGCGCGCTGAAGAACAACCTGTTCACCGCCCTGGAACTGCCGGTGGCCGGCCTGCACCTGGACCGGGTACGCGGCGATGACGATCTGGAACAAGTGATCAGCCGGCTCGGTGACAAGGTGCTCTCCCTCGGCTACATCAACGGCCGTAATATCTGGCGCACCGACCTGGATGCCGCTCTGGCCACCCTGAAGCCGCTCAAGGAGGCACTTGGCGACCGTTTGTGGCTGGCGCCCTCCTGCTCCCTGCTGCACAGCCCGGTGGACCTGGACCAGGAAGACAAGCTCGATACCGAACTGAAAAGCTGGCTCAGCTTCGCCAAACAAAAGCTGGACGAACTGGCCCTGCTGGGCGGCGCGCTGGACGGCGATGCCGCCGCCGAGGCGGGCCTGCAAGCGCAACGCGAAGCACTGCGGGCACGCTCTGAATCCACCCGCATCCATAACCCGGCGGTGGCCGAGCGGATCGGCGCCAGCGGCGACCTTTCCCGTGATCGTCTGAGCCCGTTCGCTGAACGTATCGCCAAACAGCAGGACGCGCTGAAACTGCCGGCGTTCCCCACCACCACCATCGGCTCTTTCCCGCAGACCCGGGAAATCCGCGAAGCGCGCCGGGACTGGAAAGCCGGCAAACTCGATGACGCCGCCTACACCGAACAGATGAAGCAGGAAATCGCCCGCTGCATCCGTTATCAGGAAGAAGTGGAACTGGATGTGCTGGTGCACGGCGAAGCCGAACGCAATGACATGGTGGAGTATTTCGGTGAGCTGCTGGAGGGCTTCGCCTTCACCCGCTTCGGCTGGGTGCAGAGCTACGGTTCCCGTTGCGTGAAACCGCCGATCATTTTCGGCGACGTGCGGCGCCCCAATCCGATGACGGTGGAATGGGCCCGCTACGCCCAATCCCTGACCGATAAACCGGTGAAAGGCATGCTCACCGGCCCGGTGACGATTCTGCAATGGTCCTTCGTGCGCGACGATCAGCCGCGCTCGGAAACCTGCAAGCAGATCGCCCTGGCCCTGCGTGACGAAGTGCGGGATCTGGAAAACGCCGGCATCAAGGTGATCCAGATCGACGAGCCGGCCCTGCGCGAAGGCCTGCCGCTGCGCCAGGGGGAATGGCAAGCCTACCTGGACTGGGCGGTGGACTGCTTCCGCCTGGCCACCGTGGGAGTCGATGATGATACCCAGATCCACACTCACATGTGCTATTCCGAGTTCAACGACATCATCGAGGCGATCGCCGCCCTGGACGCGGACGTCATCACCATCGAGACCTCCCGTTCCAATATGGAGCTGCTGGATGCGTTCCGCGACTTCCAGTACCCCAACGACATCGGTCCGGGGGTGTATGACATCCACTCCCCCAACGAACCGGATGTGGCCTGGATGGTGGGCTTGATGGAAAAAGCCGCCGAGCGTTTGCCCAAGGAACGGCTGTGGGTCAACCCGGATTGCGGCCTGAAAACCCGCAAGTGGGAAGAAACCCAAGGCGCCCTGGCCAACATGGTGGCGGCCGCCAAACAACTGCGCACGGCGTAAAAAAGGTCCATGGCGGCTTAGCGGGAGCCGTCATCCTCCATCAGGGACAGCGGAGCCGCGTTACGCCTTTGCGGGAACACCGTGAAGCAGAGTCCCGCAAAGGCGTAACGCGGCTCCGCTTCGAGGTAACCGGCAAGCATAGGCGTTCTTTCAACCACTGTGAAACCTCTGAAAAACGTCATGCAGAGGTGAGAGTGCGATTTCTCCTGTCCTGAAAGGTTCGTCGTTGTCGGAGCCCCAAACGCGGCGGTTCACTCCAAGCGGGTCTGTACGAAGGCCTTCCGGGACCCTGTTTGACAGGGACGTCAAACAGGGAGCCTACATGGACGTATTCACGGCGTTCCCGGAAGGCCTTCGTACAGACCCGTGCCCCCCCCCGATGAAGCCCTCACTCCACCTGCAACAACCGGTCCGGCCCCAACTCCACCGGCGCGGGATCGCCGGGTAGCCGCCACTGGCCGGCGTGCCTTTCCGCCGGCTTGTGATCCACCTCCGGCAGATTGGTCAGATCCCCCACCGCGTCCCGATACAGATCCGTGCGGTAGCATTGCGCGGCGAAAGTGCTTTTCTCTTCGATACGGCCCTGCCGCCATCGCTGCATCTCGCCGAGCAGAAATTCCGCGTCCGAGCGCCAGGGAAAATTGGCCTGGTAGGCGGAGAAGACATGGAAGTGATGACGCGGAAACGGCTGACCAGTGAGCCCGCCGGGCAAGCGCTGGGAAAACGGCGCGCCGATCACTTCCGCCGGCACGCCCAGCCAGGCCGGATGCGCCAGCCACTCAAGGCACTCTTGCAGATGCTCATCGGCATGGGCCGCCGCCCGATACAGGGCGCGCAGCAGAGCGCGGTGGGCATCCGGATGGGCCGCCGCCCACTCACGGGTCACCGCCAGCACTTTTTCCGGCGCGTTCTCCCAGATCTGGTAGCCGGACAGAATGCAATGTCCGGCACCGGTGAGCGCCGCCAGACTGTTCCAGGGTTCACCCACGCAGAAGCCATCGATATGACCCAATCGCAGGTGATCCACCATTTGCGAGGGCGGCAGCACCACCAGTTTGACGTCGTGGTCCGGGTCGAGTCCCGCCACCGCCAGCCAGTGACGCAATTGATAGGCGTGACAGGAAAACGGGAACACCACCGCCAGTACCAGCGGCGCGTCACCGGCGCTGGCCCGGGCCGCCACCAGCTTGTTCAGCGCCACCGCCATGTCCTGGGGCGAGGGCCCCGGCGCCAGCGCGCACAAACCGTGGTACAGCATCGGCGACACAGTCACGCCATTACCGTTGACGCCCATGGAAAAGGCGGTGGCCAGCGGCTTCTTGATGCAACCCAGGCCGAGCGATGTGCCCAACAGCATGGGCGCCAGCATCGGCGCCGCGTTCACCTGCCCCACCAGCAAGCGATCACGCAGGCTGGCCCAGCTCCATTCCGGCTGCAGTTCCACTTCCAGTCCCTCATCGGCGAAATAACCGGCTTGCTGGGCCACCACCAGCGGCAGGCTGTCGGTGAGCGGCATATAGCCAATGCGGACATGCTGAGTTTGCTTCATCGTCACCCCTGGGCTTTCAACAGATCGGCGTAATCCAACACCGAACGGGCCACTTGGATCAGTGGTTGCCCGGTGTTCATGGCCTGCCGCCGCAGCATGGTGTAGGCGTCCTGCTCATTGAGGCGGCGCCGTTGCATCAACAAGCCCTTGGCACGCTCGATCAGCTTGCGCTCCTCCAGCGCCTCCCGGGTCCGCTCCAGTTCCTCTCGCAGCGCCTGGTACTCACGGAAGCGGGCGGTGGCCACGCGCATTACACCGCGCACCCGGGACAAGTCGGTTTCGCCGGCCACATAGGCACTAACGCCTGCCCGCAAGGCGGCGACAATCAGATCCTCGTCGTCCTGGCCACAGAACATGACGATGGGACGGGGCATGTCGCGCTGCACCAGCGCCATACTCTCCAGCGTATCGCGGTCCGGCGCGTTCATATCGACGATCACCATGTCCGGATTGCACGCCATCACTTTCTGTGACAAACCGGCGGCGCTGGTGAGGCGGCACAGAATGGCGTGCCCTTCATCTTCCAGGGCCCGCTCAAGCATCGCGGCCCGCGGCGGCTGATCATCCACCAGCATGATCTTCAATGGCATGGGCTTCTTAGCATCCATGTTGGTTGGCTTCTCCCCCGTTGTAGCAACCGCTGTGCCAAGCGGTCATGGCCCGGTTTTCATGCCGCGCACGGACCGGGGCGCGGGAAACGCACCAATCAGGTGCAAACCCGCGCCCCGGTCCGCACCGTCATGACGCCGATTACGCCTGCCGCCGCCGCGGCGCCGGGTCCGGGCGGCTGGGCAAGGCGGCGACCTTGTTTTGCTTCTCATACAGAAACCGCAGCACCTTTTGCCGGCAGCGGTGGTAAACGGGATCGTCCGCCAACGCCAACCGGTCCCTGGGGCGCGGCAGCGTCACCGGCAGCACTTCGCCGATGGTGGCGGACGGGCCGTTGCTCATCATCACGATGCGATCGGACAACAGCACCGCCTCGTCCACATCGTGGGTGATCATGATCACGGTGGTGCCCAGTTGCGCGTGAATCGCCATCAGTGAATCCTGCAGGTGGGCGCGGGTAAGCGCGTCCAGCGCGCCGAAAGGCTCATCCATGAGCAGCACGCGCGGTTGCATGGCCAGCGCCCGGGCAATGCCCACCCGCTGCTTCATGCCGCCGGAGATCTCTTGAGGGGTCTTGTCCATGGCATGCGCCATGTGCACCAGCTCCAGGTTATAGGCCACCCAGTCCCGCATTTCCTTTTTGCTTTTCTGTTTTCGGAACACCTGGCGCACCGCCAGTTCCACGTTCTCAAAGGCGGTGAGCCAGGGCAGCAGCGAGTGATTCTGGAACACCACCGCCCGTTCCGGGCCAGGCTCGGTGACTTCCCGCCGCTCCAGAATCACGCCGCCATCGGTGGCGCTCAGCAAGCCGGCGACAATGTTCAACACGGTGGATTTGCCGCAACCAGAGTGACCGATCAGCGACACGAATTCACCGGCGGCGATTTTCAGGTTCACCCCCTTCAAGGCTTCGAAACGCCCGGTGGGTGTATCAAAGGTCATGCCTACGTTGGACAGTTCCAATAACGCTGTCATAAATCCCCCTAGCGCTGCGCGGCGCTCTTGTCCCATACCAGAAACCGTTGCAGCGCCAGCATCAACCGGTCCAACAGAAAACCGATCAACCCGATCACCAGCACCGCCACCATGATGCGGCCCAGTGACTGGGAGCTGCCGTTCTGGAATTCATCCCAGACGAATTTTCCGAGGCCCGGATTCTGCGCCAGCATTTCCGCGGCGATCAGCACCATCCAGGCGATTCCCAGACTCAATCGCAGGCCGGTGAACATCATCGGCAGCGCCGAGGGCAACACAATGCGGCGCACATGCTCGAAAGCATTAAGACGCAACACCCGCGACACATTGGTCAGATCGCTGCTCACCGAGGTCACGCCCACCGCGGTGTTCAGCAAGGTGGGCCATAAACAACACAGCGTGACGGTGAACATGGAAGTGAGAAACGACTTGGCCAGCCAGGGATCACTGCTGGTGTAAACGGCACTGACCACCATGGTCACCAGCGGCAGCCAGGCCAGCGGCGATACCGGTTTGAAAATCTGGATCAGCGGATTCACCGCCGCGTGCACGCCGGCGCTCAGGCCGACCACGATGCCCAGCGGTATGGCCAGCGCCGAAGCCAGCAGAAAGCCACTCATCACGGTAATCAGACTGGTTCCGACCTGATCGAAGAAGGTGGGCGCGCCGGTATAGTCCCGGCGCACCGGTTGCCAGTCCGGTTGCTGCGCCAGGCGCGTCTCGATGTATTTTTCCTGACGCTCATGGAAGGCCGCTTCCCGCTGCCGCCCTTCACGATGCTCCTGGTAGAGCGCCTGGGCTTGCTCCCATACGGTGGCGGGGCCGGGAAACTGCCCCAGCGATGTTTGAATGTTCTGCGCCGCCCAATGCCATAACAGCAGGAACAGCGCGATACCCAGAAGCGGCCATACCAGTTGCCGCAACACGGCCTGTTGTTGTGCCGGCCCAGCCTTGCCGCGCATCAGATCAAGATAAGGCGCCAGCCAGCCCGGCAGCGTCATCGTCGCCATGGTTCCTCCTCGCCGCTCAAAGGCGGTCGCCGTCCTTCAAACCGATGGGAAATTGTTTCAGATAGGCGTTCGGGTACCGGCCGTCATAGGTGATGCCGTCGATGAACTCGCTTTGCGGCGGCTTGAAGCCGTCTTCGCTGTCGAAGTCGGGAAAATCGGAAGTGCTCATCTTGCCTTCATCGATCAGGGCCTTGGCGGCAGCGGCATAGACATCGGGCCGATACACTTCTTTCGCCGTTTGCAGATACCAACTGTCCGGTTTGCTTTCGCTGATTTGTCCCCAGCGGCGCATTTGCGTCAGATACCAGATGGCATCGGAGTAGTACGGATAGGTGGCGTTGTGGCGGAAGAACACATTGAAGTCCGGCACCGGTCTGATATCGCCCTTTTCATACTCGAAGGTGCCGGTCATGGAATTGGCGATCACTTCCTCGTCGGCGCCCACATAGTTGGGGCGGGCCAGGATTTTCACCGCCTCGGCGCGATTGGCGTTGTCATTCTCGTCCAGCCACTTGGCGGCGCGAATCAACGCCTTGACCACGCGGATATGGGTGTTGGGGTATTTATCCGCCCACGTCTTGCTGACCCCGAACACCTTTTCCGGATTGTTTTTCCAGATTTCGTAGTCGGTGATCACCGGTACGCCGATGCCCTTGAACACCGCCTGCTGATTCCAGGGTTCGCCGACGCAATAGCCGTGAATGGTGCCTGCCTCCAGAGTCGCCGGCATTTGCGGCGGCGGCGTTACCGACAGCAGCACATCGGCCTGTAACTGGCCACTGGTATCGCCTTTGTGCGGCGCATAGAAGCCCGGATTCAAGCCGCCCGCGGCGAGCCAGTAACGCAACTCGTAGTTGTGGGTGGAAACCGGAAACACCATGCCCATGCGAAACGTCTTGCCGTCCTTGCGATAGGCTTCCACCACCGGTTTCAGAGCGTCCGCCTTGATCGGATGCAGCGGCTTGCCGTCCTGCTCGGGAATGGACGTTTTCATCGCTTCCCAGACCTCGTTGGAGACGGTGATGCCGTTACCGTTCAGATCCATGCTGAACGCGGTGATGATATGAGCCTGGGTACCATAGCCAATAGTGGCGCCCAGCGGCTGTCCGGCCAGCATGTGGGCGCCGTCCAGTTGCCCGTCGATGACCCGGTCCAGCAGCACTTTCCAGTTGGCCTGAGCCTCCAGCGTCACGAACAGCCCTTCTTCCTCGAAGTAGCCCTTTTCGTAGGCCACGGCCAGCGGTGCCATGTCGGTCAGTTTGATGAAGCCGAACTTCAATTCCGCCTTCTCCGGCCAGCCCACGGTCTCGGCCAGGGCCGGCATCGCCACCAGCCCCATCAGCATCGCCAGCCGGCGGCACCACCGTTGAATTCCCATCATGCGTCATACCCCTTCTGTGTTTCGGAACCGCAAACAATTGCCGGGAGCAATGTTCAACGTCGCTTCAGTGACGGCCCGCAGGGTGGCCGCCATGGACGGCGGCCATAAAAAATTGTCGGGAACAATTTTTAACGTCGCTCCAGTGACGGCCCGCAGGGTGGCCACCACGGACGGTGGCCATAAAAAAAGCGCCCAAGAACGATTGGCGGATATCGCCGAACGTTCTTGAGCGCCTTTGCTCGTGGTCGCGCCACCGCCGTTGGTGGCGCGACCACTGGTTTGTCATTCCGGGCAAGACAGGAGCAAACCCTGTGCCAAAAGGAAAACTTCTTTCAGCTCAGCCGGTTAGCAGGGGCAGGTGAGAAAATCGGAGAACACGGGCGTAACCAAAACAGGGAGGGCGCACCAATTCGGCGCCGATTCGACGTACCGATTCAGGGCATCAGGGCGTCACATCGAAACGCAGAACCCCGATCACCTGCCCCCGGCCGGTTCGCACCTCCACTCGCCAGCGGCCTTCGGCGTGTTCCGGGAAATGCCGTTTATGGGACCAGGTACGATAGCCTTCCTGGCGGCCACCCGTGAGCTCGAGACCGATCCGGTCCACCAGTTGGCCATCGTGGTACCAGTAATGGCTGACCGGCTGGCCCAGCCCCAGCGGGGCGCGGATCGCGGTATAGGCGTACAGCCCGCCACTCAGCTCGGACGCGTTGAAGCGGGTCCCGGTCACCAGCGGCTCGCGGCGCTCCCGATTGAGCGTCAGCGCCATGGCCCGGTGCTCCAATGACAGGGTCAGCGGCGGCACCAGCCGGGCGCCCCACAGCGGCACACTGGCAATGGCCAGGGAAAACAGCACCAGTGCCACCCAGCGATACAGCGGTCTGGGCCCGCCCACACGCCAGAAGCTGGGCAGCGCGACCAGAGCGGTGAGAATGGCGGCGCCATCCAGAGCCAGGTTGGTGGGCACCTTGACGATCAGAGGCAACAACACCAGCAACGCCACGAACAGCGCCCAGGCGTGGTAGCCGAAGTACAAAGCCCGGTGCGCCGCCAGACGGAAATACAGCGGATCGACGATGCTGACCAGGGCGCTGGCCATCACCAGGCCCGTGAACAGCACATAGGCGGCGCCGCCGGACCATTGCAGCAGAATGAACGGCAGCGTGAAGAAGAAGGCTTCCTGGTGCACTCCCTGGAGCATCAGTTTCAACGCCCCCTGGGACAGCTTCTGCATGGCCGGGCCGCGTAAAAACCGCGACCACAGCCCCTCGGTGAGCAGCGCCAGCCAGGTGGTCACCAGAATCACCGTCAGCACGGTGGCCAGCCAGGGTTTGCGTTCCACCAGGAAATAGCTGCTCAGACCGAGCAGAAAGCTGCCCACCGCCCACAGGTAGCGCAGGCGGTGAAAGCGGAGCATCAGGGCATCAAGCCATGTGGAGTTCATCATCACCCGGAGTGGTTATAGGGGTGCCCCAGGATACCGATACCGATGTCAGCCCACCATGTTCAGCAGCACGCCGGCGGCCACCGCCGAACCGATGACGCCGGCCACATTGGGCCCCATGGCATGCATCAACAGGTGGTTGTGCGGATTGGCTTCCAGCCCCACCCGGTTGGCCACCCGTGCCGCCATGGGTACCGCGGAGACCCCGGCGGCGCCGATGATCGGATTCACCGGCACTTTGCCAACGGCGTTCATCAAACGGGCCATCAGCACACCGGAGGCAGTGCCGATCACGAAAGCCGCCAACCCCAGCAGCAAAATGCCCAGGGTCTCCAGCACCAGAAAGCTTTCGGCGCTGAGCTTGGCGCCCACCGCCAGCCCCAGCAGGATGGTCACCGTGTTGATCAGGGCGTTGCTGGTGGTGTCCACCAGCCGGCTTACCACCCCGGCCTCGCGCATCAGGTTGCCGAAGCAGAACATGCCCAACAGCGGCGCCGCGTCCGGCAACAACAAGGCCACCAGGATCAGTAGCAACACCGGGAACAGAATTTTTTCCAGGCGCCCCACCGGACGCAGTTGCTCCATGCGGATTTCCCGCTCCTTGCGGGTAGTGAGCAGGCGGATCACCGGTGGCTGGATCAACGGCACCAAGGCCATATAGGAATAGGCGGCCACGGCGATGGCGCCAAGCAGATCCGGCGCCAGGCGGGCGGTGACGTAGATACTGGTGGGGCCGTCGGCGCCACCGATAATACCGATACTGGCGGCATCGGCGAGAGAGAAGTCCATGCCCACCGCGTTCAGCGCCAAGGCACCAAGCAGCGCGGCGAATATGCCGAACTGGGCGGCGGCGCCGAGCAACAGGGTGCGCGGATTGGCCAGCAAAGGACCGAAGTCGGTCATGGCGCCAACGCCCATGAAAATCAGTAGCGGGAACACGCCGGTGGTGAGGCCGACGGTATAAATCAAATACAGCAGACCGTCGCTGAAATTGGCATCGGTAGCCAGGTTGTGCAGTTGCGCCTGCAAAGCCGGCGCCGCCTGGTGATAAGCCCGCATCAAGGCTTCCACACCCGCCGCCGGGTCAACGCCAAGCGCGGAAGCCATCTGCGCCAGCAAGGCGCTGTCACCGAAGTGCAGCGCCTGGCTCACCGCCGACTCCGCCAACCCGGCCACTGGAATATTGGCGAGAATACCGCCGAAGCCGATCGGCACCAGCAGCAGCGGTTCGAAATTCTTGCGGATGGCCAGGTACAACAACACCAGACCCACCCCGATCATCACCGCCTGTCCCCAGGTCAGGTGATACAGGCCGGTGCTGTGCCAGAGACTGAGCAGGGCTTCCATGGATCAGTCTCCTATGACCAGCAGGACGTCGCCCACCGCCACCGCGTCGCCGCTTTTGACGCGGACCTCCTGAACCGTGCCGGCACGATGGGCGGACACATCGGTCTCCATTTTCATCGCTTCCAGCACCAGGACTTTCTGTCCCTGTTCGATTTTTTGTCCGGGTTTGACCAGCACCTCGAAGATGTTACCGGCCAGCGGAGCACTCAGTGGTTCTCCGGCGCCGCCGCCCTGGGAGGCCGATGCGGCGGCCGACGCCTGAACACCATTCTCGGACAACGGTCGGATGCCCTCGATATCACCGCCATCCGCCACCGACACCACATAGCTCTGCCCTTCCACGGTAACGGTATAGACCCCCTCGCCTTTGCCATCGCCGTCTTCTTCCGGCGCCGGTTCAAAGGCCGCCGCATTGCCACGGTTGGCCAGAAATTTGAGCCCCACCTGAGGAAACAGCGCATAGGTAAGCACATCGTCCAGACGTTGCTCGCCCTGTGCCAGCGACACATTCTGCTGTTGCGCTTTGTGTTCCAGTTCCTGTTGCAACCGTGGTAGTTCGGACTCCAACAGATCCGCCGGACGGCAGGTCACCGGCTCGTCCCCTTCCAGTGCCCGTGCCTGCAATTCCGCGTTGAACGCCGCCGGCGCCAGGCCGTATTCGCCGCGCAGCACGCCCCGGGTTTCCTTGCTCAAGGCCTTGTAGCGCTCGCCGGCAAGCACGTTCAGCACCGCCTGGGTGCCGACAATCTGCGAAGTGGGGGTCACCAGCGGAATGTAGCCCAGGTCCTTGCGCACTCGCGGGATTTCTTCCAGCACCTCATCGAAGCGGTCCTCCGCGTTCTGCTCACGCAGCTGGCTTTCCATATTGGTGAGCATGCCGCCGGGCACCTGTGCCACCAGAATGCGTGAGTCGACACCACGCAGGCTGCCTTCGAAGCGGGCGTACTTGAGCCGCACCTGGCGAAAATAAGCGGCGATGTCTTCCAGACGTTTCAGATCCAGTCCGGTGTCCCGTTCCGTTCCCTGCAGCATGGCCACCACGGTTTCGGTGGGGCTGTGTCCGTAGGTCATCGACATGGAGGAAATCGCCGTGTCCACGTTGTCGATGCCGGCTTCCGCCGCTTTCAGCGCGGTGGCGGTGGACAGTCCGGTGGTGGCATGACAATGCAGGTGTACCGGTATGGACAAGTCCGCCTTGAGACGCTTCACCAACTCATAGGCGACATTGGGGGTCAATAACCCGGCCATATCCTTGATCGCCACCGAATCAGCGCCCATGGCTTCGATCCGTTTGCCCTGCTCCACCCACACCTCCAGGGTGTGCACCGGGCTGACCGTGTAAGCGATGGTGCCCTGGGCGTGCCCGCCCTGCTTGATCACCGCCGCCACCGCGCGCTCGATATTGCGCATGTCGTTCATGGCATCAAAGATACGGAACACGTCCACGCCGTTTTTCACCGCGCGCTCAACAAAGGCGTCCACCACGTCATCGCCGTAGTGGCGGTAGCCGAGCAGATTCTGCCCGCGCAGCAGCATTTGCTGCGGCGTGTTCGGCATGGCCTTTTTCAGTTCCCGAATGCGCTCCCAGGGATCTTCCCCAAGGTAACGGATGCAGGCGTCGAAAGTGGCGCCGCCCCAGGATTCCAGAGACCAATAACCGATCTGGTCGAGCTTCTCTGCGATGGGCAGCATGTCATCCAGACGCAGGCGCGTGGCCAGCAAGGACTGATGGGCGTCGCGCAGGACGACATCGGTGATGCGCAGGGGTTGGGTCGCGGTCATGGGAGGTTCCGATCGGCTCAGGGGCGGGTAGCCCGATGTTGTCGAATGGCGGCCTGAATCGCGGCCAGAACTTGCGGAGACGGTTGTTCGGCGGAGCAAGCCGGGTTGTCCGTAGCGGCGGGCGGCGCCGTGGCAGCCGGCGCGAATCGGTTAATCAGCGCGGCCATGGTCACCATCACACCCACCAGAATCAGCAGGAAGGTCATCACCACTCCCATACCGAGCAGCATCAACTCCAGACCCTGGGACAGTAATGCGGTCATCAGGCGCTCCCCCTGTAGGATTCAGCGTCGGGCCTTGACGGCCTCGTCATATTTCAACCGCCTTTTGGGCAGCGAAAGCCAACTCTTGTGCGGCGCAATGTAGCGGCATTGTCGACAACAGGCAAGATGGCGGATTGGACGATTTTTTCTGCTAAAGGTCGGAAACGCAGTATTAACAGGGCTTCGAGGTGTTCAGGGGAAAAGTTCTTAGCTGTGGATATTGGGAAGTTGTCGACATTCAGGCGCAGGGAGAGGATTCGCTGATCCGATGAGAAAGTGCCGGGCTGGTCGAACCGGGGGGTTCTGCTGAATAACTCCCACAGTACGATACAAACAAAAACGGCTCCCTAAACGGTAGCAAGCTCGGCGGGACTGGAAAGCGACGGTGCGGGGAGGATAGGCTCGCCGCCTTTGGCGGCTCGGGGCTGCGCCCCGTCATCGCTTGCGATGACGCCCTGCGCCCGGCAAGCCGGGCTGGTCGAACCGGGGGGTTCTGCTGAATAACTCCCGCAGTACGATACAAACAAAAACGGCTCCCTAAAGGGAGCCGCTTTTGTTTGTATGGCGCGCTGGGGAGGATTCGAACCCCCGACCTTCTGGTTCGTAGCCAGATGCTCTATCCAACTGAGCTACCAGCGCTTTAATTGTCTCCAGAGCGTGTCGCCCTGAGAGGCTGCGCATTATTCCCAAAGCCCTTTTGAGAGTCAAGGGAAGAGCGGCTAAAAGTTGCGCGATCAGTCTTCCGCGGTTTCCATTTGTTTCTGCAGGTAGTTTTCCAGACCCACCTTCTCGATCAGACCCAGCTGCGTTTCCAGCCAGTCAATATGTTCTTCCTCGCTTTCCAGGATACGGCGGAACAGATCCCGGCTGACGTAATCCTGCACCGACTCACAATAGGCCATGGCTTCACGCAGATCCGGTACCGCCAGGTGCTCCAGTTTGAGGTCGCAGGAAAGCATTTCCTTGGTGTTTTCACCAATCATCAACTTGCCCAGATCCTGCAGGTTCGGCACCCCTTCCAGGAACAAAATGCGCTCGATGAGCCAGTCCGCGTGCTTCATCTCATCGATGGACTCGTGGTACTCCTTCTCATACAGAGCATGAAGTCCCCAATCCTTGTACATTTTGGCGTGCAGAAAATACTGGTTAATCGCAATCAGCTCATTACCCAGCGCCCGGTTCAGGTGCTCGATAACCTTCTTGTCGCCTTTCATGGGTGGTCTCCGTGCCGGTATTTGGGGTGCCAATATTGTTCAGCAATAGCCCGGCACGGGCAAGGGATATCGGAAAAAATTCCAATAAATACAAGTAGTTATACAAATGAGAATCAGTCTTTGCCGACCTTGCTCATGGGATCAAGCCGGCTGCGGCCAATATTGCACCGCAACCGACTGATCGGAGGAAACAGAGACGGAGGTCGCCGCTACCGCGCTACGGGTATCACGCAGTACCTGACGGGCGTGGCGGGCACATTTGGCACACTGACTGCCAACCCCAAGTTCCCGACGAAGATCACGCAGGCTGTCGCAACCATTCATGGCCGCTTCCCGTATATGACCGTCAGTGATGCCGTTGCAGAGACAAACGTACATGCCACACCTACTCCTCAATCTCTGGAAAGCAGGTTAACCCTAATGCGAATTATTATCAACACGTTTCTTTGATCTAATTATTGCACAGGAACAGTGCGGAAAAGGAACGGGAAGCCCCTCTGGCTTCAAGGGCATGTTGACGCGATCCAGGTCGGTCTTTGCCGTCCGCTCGCTCCGGCCCCGGTGACTGCCGGCTCCGGAACGAAAGAGAGATCAGGCTCGGAAAGGAGCTCCGGTCCCCGCCATGGAGACGGGGCCGGAGTGATCGAAGGGACTTAGCTTGCGCTGCCAGTAGCGGCCTTCTTGCGGGCCGGAGCACGACGAGCGGCTTTCTTGCGCGCCGGAGTCTTACGGGTCGCGCTCTTGCGGGTCGCTGCCTTTTTGGTTTTGGCCCGGGTCGTGGTCTTCTTACGCGCAGTGGTTTTCTTGGCGGTGCTCTTGCGAGCCGCGCGCTTCGCTTTTTGCTCTGCTTTCTTCTGCTCGGCCTTCTCTTTCTTGGCCAGCTTGCGCTGATATTCACGCAGCTTGCTGGTCAGATTGCGCTGAGCAGTACGCAGCTTTTTATTCTCGCGAGTCACCACTTTTTTAGCCGCCTGGATTTCCGCGCGAATCAGTTTCGCTTCACCGCGCAGGTCCTGCAGCTTCAAACGTTGGGTGTTGAGTTTGCCACGAGCGGTTTCGACGGCACGCTTGGCGGCGGCGGTAGCTTTTCCTTTCGCCTTGTCGCGCTTGGCGGCCAGATCAGTGCGGAGCTTGGCCAGCTTGCCGTTCTCCGTATCCACTTTTTTCTTCTGGCGATCCAGTTTGGCCTGCGCCTGGGCAACTTTCTTCTCTGCCTGGCCGACCGCTTTTTCCTGCAGTTTGGCTTTCGCTTCCGCGTTGCTTACGGACTTCGGAACCGCCGGTGCTTTGCTGGCGGTAGCGGCCTTTTTACGGGTCGCTGTTTTCTTCCGCGCTGCGGCTTTCTTTGCTTGTGCCATGATCGATCTCCTAATCCTATGACGTCACTTACTTCGACAATCGGAAAATAGCATAAAAAAAAATCACTTGGTACATTATTTAATCAGATCGATGCGCGACCGCGTAAAAAGAAAACAAAAGAAGATTTCCATCGCTCTTCAGCGGCGGAAGAGACGCTCGCCCTTCTCACTCCGCCGTGACCGGCAATAACGAAAAGAATCTTCGTTAGCGGATCGAACAACACGCCATCCGTATTCCATTTCCCGCCGGATTGTTGAATGGCGACACACCTCCACTCTCGCCACTTTGCTTTACCGAACGCAACGAAGTGTTACCACCGGTGGCACTAAGAGCCTGTTTACCATCTATTCGCCGGCGCGATGGAGAATAGATCGAAAACAGGCTCTCAGGGGCGAGTAAGCGGAAAAAAGGAAACCAACATCCCTACCGGAATCACCGTGATGCCGGCATGGGAAAGGGGCTCCTCCACGGAACAGGGGGCATTAAAAAGGCTTATCGCGGTTTAGAGGGAAACGGTATTACCCTCCATCAAGGACAGCGGAGCCGGCAGGCATGAGTGCCCTTCCTGTCACTGCTGCCCCGCTGGGCCAGGGAGATATAAATTGTTTGGCCGCTACGAAGCCGCTGTGGGAGCTGATCCGGGCGGCGGGCCGCTGCAAGCGAATCTTGGCCCGGAAGTCCATTCGCCCGCAGGCAAGCTCCCACAGCGGCTTCGTAGTCCTTTCCGTGCCAGCGGTCGGCGTTGCTGGAGCCCGGAACGCGGTAGTTCACTCCCAGCAGGTCTGCACGGAGACATCCACTACCTCTATTCCGCAATGAGCCATAAAAATCGTCGGGAACGATTTTTTGACGTCGCTCTAGCGACGGCCCGAAGGGGGCCGCCATGTGGACGGCGGGCGGGCATAATAAGGCGGGCATAAAAAAAGGAGCCGTATGGCTCCTTTTTCAACCTCTTATGAATGAGGTTCGCGGGTGTGTATTACTTGCCCAGCGCTTTGAAGATGCTGTCCCGGATGCTTTCCACCGAGCCGACACCGGGCACGCGCACATAGGCCGGCGCCTTGCCAGCATCGCTCTTGGCCAGATCCTGATAGAAATCCACCAGCGGGCGGGTTTGCGCCTGATACACTTCCAGACGCTTGCGCACGGTGTCTTCCTTATCGTCGTCACGCTGCACCAGTTCCTCACCGGTAACATCGTCCTTACCCTCTTCCTTGGGCGGATTGTGAGTGACGTGGTATACCCGGCCGGAGCCCGGATGCACCCGCCGACCGCTCAGGCGATCGATGATCTCCTGATCATCCACATCGATCTCCACCACATAGTCGATGTCGATCCCCGCATCCACCAGCGCCTGGGCCTGCGGAATAGTGCGTGGGAAGCCATCGAACAGGAACCCGTTGGCGCAATCATCCTCGGCGATGCGTTCCTTAACCAGGCCGACAATGATGTCGTCGGAAACCAGGCCACCGGCGTCCATGACTTTTTTTGCTTCGAGGCCGAGTGGCGTGCCGGCCTTGACGGCGGCGCGCAGCATATCCCCGGTGGAGATTTGGGGAATGGAAAAAGCGTCCTTTATGAACTGCGCCTGAGTGCCCTTGCCTGCACCGGGCGCGCCAAGCAGGATGACACGCATAGGAATCTCCCTTCTTACCGCGAATGGGCGCCGAAAAGCGGCGCCCTTAATAAGGTGTCGAAAAAGCCAGACCGTGGCTTCTTCAAGCCCCTCTTCGCGGTCTGTTTCGCCAAGAGGAACGTGGAAAATCAACCGCTTGCGGCGTTTGATTGCGCTGACGCCCCGATGGAGACGCCAGTCCAGACCGCACTTTAACGGCCTCTCAAAGGTCGGGAACTTTACCGTGCGGGTCAGCGGCGTACAAGGGCGACCTTTGTACAGGCCGCTTCCGACCAAAGGCTTGAGCGGCTACTGCCCCAGTGTCAACTCCGCCTGCAAGGGCGAGCCGCGCAGCGGTTCCGGCGCCACCCTGAGCCCGGCCTCGTCGACGCTGGAACCCGGCGCCGGGGTATAGCGGGCACCGGCGCGCAAATCGGAAAGGTCCGCCGGATAAGACTGCAGCCAATCCTCGCGACGCAAAACCACGGTGGCCGGGAACCGCTCCACCAGCACACGACGGGCCGCCAACGGCTGCCCCCCCTGCTCGCCCTGGCGCAGGAACACGAACAAGGTGCCACCGGCGGCCACGTCGCCGGCATTGACGGTGATACGCAGATCATCCAGTTGCCGCGCTTTGGCCAATTGCCGTTCGGTATTGGCCTTGCCCTGCCGCAGCAGGTCACCGGCTTCGCCCTCGCCATGGCGGGCGAGCAACGCCTGCCAGGACCGCAGCGCCAGTTCATAACGATGGGCGCGGCTGGCGGCCATGGCTTGCAGCATCCAGGCGCCGTCGTGCTGCGGATAGGCCTCCAGCACTTTCTGGATTTCCGCTTCGGCGGCGTCGGTGAGACGGCCTTCGTTGGCTTGAATCAGTGACCGTGCCAACAGCAAACGGGCGGCATCGTTGTCGGGTTCGAGGAACAGTGCCCGCCGCGCCGCTTCCTCGGCCTGGGCCGGGGCACCCAATTGATCGTAAAGCAGGCCCAGGGCGTACCAGCCGTCCATGGTCTGATGCTCACGGACCACTTCGGATTGCAGCACCCGGGCGAAGGCGGCGGCACTCAGGTTGTCATTGTCGATTTCCGGCGGTTGCCCCTGGATCACACGGCGGGCGGCGTCGCTCAGTTCACGGCGGTCGCTCAGCCACTGGGCGGTTTCCGGATGATAGCCCAGGGTCAGATAGCCCAGCCCGCCCAGCACCACCACCAGCAGCGGCAGCGCCAGGCCGGACCAGGAAGCACGGTCGCCGTCACGGCGGGTTTCCCGCCGCCATAACAGAAACACGGACAGCAAGGCGATCAGCAGGACGGCACCGAGCACCGCAAGCAGGAAGGTCATTGCTCGTCATCCTCCACCCGGCGGCTGGCCCGCCGGATCAATATCACGATGGCACCGCCGCCCAGCAACAGCAGTATCGCCGGCCCCAGCCACAGCACCAGTGTCTGGGCGTTCACCGGCGGCCGGTAACTGACGAAGTCGCCATAGCGGTCAACGAAATAGTCGACAATGGCCTGGTCGTCATGCCCTTCCCGGATCATTCGCGCCACCCGCTCGCGCATGTCCTGGGCAATCCCGGCATCGGAATCGGCGATGCTCTGGTTCTGGCACTTGGGGCAACGCAATTCCTCGGTCAGAACGCGGAAACGGGTTTCCTGTTCTTCCGTGTCGAATTGGTAAACGTCAATGGCGGCCAGGGCGCCCTGCCCCAGCACCGTCAACAAGAGCAACAACAACAGACGCATTACTGTTCTCCCCCACTCCCGGCCTGGTCGAGAACGGGCTGGAATTTTTCTTCCCAGACCCGCTCGTTCAGATCGCCGGCGTGCCGCAATACTACCCGCCCTTCGGGATTCAACAGGAACGTTTCCGGTGCGCCGTAAACACCCAGGTCGAGCCCCAACTGACCGTCCTGGTCCACCACCACTTCGCTGTAGGGGTTGCCCAGATTGGCCAGATAGTCCCGCGCCGCGTCGGTCTCGTCCTTGTAGTTGAGTCCGATGATGGGAATCCCCCGGGCCGCCAGTTGCAGCAGATAGGGGTGCTCCACGTAGCAGGTCGGGCACCAGGTGGCCCAGACGTTCAGCAACTTCCAGTTCTGATCCCGCAGGGAAGCCGGTGTGATGGTCCGTTCACCTAATAAGGAAGGCAGTTGGAACGCCGGTAACGGCTTGCCCACCAATTCCGATGGCAGCTCTTCCGGGTTACGGCCCAGGCCGCTGGCCAGCAACACCGCCAGGGCCACGAACGCCACCAACGGCAGGAACACCCACAGACTGACGCCGCGCTGATGGCGCGGCTTACCACGATCAAGCCTGTTCACGAGCCACTCCTCCCATGGGTTTGCGATAACGCCGGTCGGACAGTGCCAAGGCACCACCGAGCGCCATGACCAGGGCGCCCAGCCAGATCCAGCGCACCATCGGTTTGTGATAGATGCGTACCGCCCAGGCGTCATCGCCCAGGGGCTCGCCCAGCGCCACATAAAGATCACGCATCAGCCGGCCGTCGATGGCCGCCTCCGTCATCACCTGGCCGGAGGCCCGATAGGTGCGTTTTTCGGGGTTCATTTCGGTCACCGGACGGCCGTCCCGGCTGACCAGAAAGTGGCCTTTCTGGGACTGATAATTCGGCCCCTGTGGATCACTGAGGCTTTCGAATTCGAAACGGTAGCCACCCACTTCCGCCACATCCCCGGGGCGCATGCGAACATCCCGCTCGGTCTCATGGAAGCTGACCACGGTGACGCCGGCCACCAGGACCGCCAGCCCGCAATGGGCCACGACCATGCCTATATAGGAACGGGTCAGTTTACGCAGCCCGGCGAACAGGCCCTGGTTGTAGGCCAGAGCCCGGCGCACCACATCATCCAGATGGGCAAGTACCAGGAACAGAGCCAGAATCAATGCCAGGGTACCGGGCCAGGGCGTCGCGCCGGGCAACCGTGCGCCCAGCCAGCCGCCGATCAGGGCCGCCGGCGCCAGCCACAGCAGACGGCGCACCAGTGGCTTGCCGGCCTGGCGCTTCCAATTGCTCATCATGCCGGGGACCAGCAGCAGGATCAGCAGCAAGGTCAACGGTACGAAGAAGGCGTTGAAGTAAGGGCTGCGGATCGACACCTTGATGTCCATGGCCTCGCCCAGCAGCGGGAACAAGGTGCCCATCAGCACCACGAAAGTGGCGGCCAGCAGCACCAGATTGTTGCCCAGCAGGAAGCTTTCACGGGACATGGCCTTGAAGCCGCCCTGCCCGGACAACCGGCCGGCGCGCAGGGCGAACAGAGTCAGCGCGCCACCGGCCACCACCACCAGGAAAGCGAGAATGAAGGCACCGCGGCTGGGGTCATTGGCGAAGGCATGGACCGAGGTGAGTACCCCGGAACGCACCAGAAAAGTGCCGAGCAGACTCAGCGAAAAGGTGACGATCGCCAGCAATACGGTCCAGGCGCGGAACAGGTTGCGTTTCTCGCTCACCGCCAGGGAATGGATCAGCGCGGTCCCGGCCAGCCAGGGCATCAGCGAGGCGTTTTCCACCGGGTCCCAGAACCACCAGCCGCCCCAGCCCAGTTCGTAATAGGCCCACCAGGATCCCAGCGCGATACCAACGGTAAGGAAACACCAGGCCACCGTGGTCCAGGGACGGGCCCAGCGCGCCCAGGCCGGGTCCAGATTGCCTTCCAGCAAGCCGGCGACGGCGAAACCGAACGCCACGGCGAAGCCCACGTAGCCCATGTACAGCATCGGCGGATGTACGATCAGGCCGGGGTCCTGCAGCAGCGGATTAAGATCGGCACCGTCGATGACGAACCAGGGCAGAGCCCGGTCGAAAGGGTTGGAGGTAAACAGCATGAAAGCCAGGAAGCCCACCGCGATCATGCCCATCACCGACAGCACCCGCACCACCATGGGCAACGGCACGCTGCGGCTCAGCAGCCCGACCAGCGCGGTCCAGCCCGCCAGCATCCAGCCCCACAACAACAGCGACCCTTCATGGCCGCCCCAGATCGCCGACAGGCGGTAGCCAAGCGGTAATTCGGAATTGCTGTGGTTGGCCACATAGGTGATGGAGAAATCGTTGATATAAAAGCTGTAACCCAGCGCCACGATGGCCGCGGTCATGGCCATCCACTGCAGCCAGGCCAGCGGCCGCGCATAGCGCTGCCAGGCCAATACGCCACGGTGGACGCCGATCAGAGGAAAGATCGCCAGGACCAGGGATGCCGCCAACGCCACCCACAGGGAAAGATGTCCGATTTCCGCCGCCACCAGTTACCTCCTGAGACACGCCTGGGAAGGATCGGCCCGACCGGCCATCCGGGAGCCAACGGCCGCGCGCTCTGTTGTTGTTTCACGTTGCCGTTTCACGGCATCGAGGGGATTCGATGGCCGCGCCGCCCCAGGGTTCCCTGAAATCGGCCCCCTTGCCCTGTCACGGATCATTCTTTCGGCTGATCCGGTGATTGGGTCCGGGTCGGTCAGTCCCACGACCGAATGTCCGAAGATGACACCTTGAGACGACGGGGTCCTGCCCCACAATAGATTAGACTGGCGGCCGGCCTCGCGGAGGCCCGCGGCCGCCGGCGCATGATCGGCACAACGCCGCCGCAATGCAAGCCCGGCGCCCGGCGCGGCGGGCCGCCAGGAGCGGCGATGCTGGACATATTTTGAGACGCTTACGTCCGTCCCGGTCATTTCGGGTCTGCTAGTATGGTGACTCTGCATGGCAAAATGTCTTAATTCTGCAGTCAAACAGTCATCGGGCATCCATATACTCGCTCAACAACATACTAGCTCAACAATAATGGACGCCGGTCTTTATCCCCCGCTGGGATGCCATTGCCGAATTGGCCTGTGTGGAGAGTCAAAGATTTGAGTAACGCTAACGTAGAAAGACAATCATCCTATCAGCGCGACGAACTGCTCGCCTGCGCCCATGGCGAACTGTTCGGCCCGGGCAACGCCCGCCTGCCGCTGCCCAACATGTTGATGGTCGACCGCATCACCCGCATTGCCGAGACCGGCGGTGCCCATGATCGCGGTGAGGTGGTCGCCGAACTGGATATCCACCCGGATATGTGGTTCTTCCAATGTCACTTCGAAACCGATCCGGTGATGCCTGGCTGTCTCGGCCTCGACGCCACCTGGCAGTTACTCGGTTTCTACCTGGGCTGGCTCGGCCACCCCGGTCGCGGCCGCGCCCTCGGTGTGGGTCAGGTCAAATTCTCCGGCCAGGTGCTGCCCACCGCCAAGAAACTGACCTACCAGATCAATATCAAGCGGGTCATCGCCCGCAAACTGACCATGGGCCTCGCCGATGCGGTGGTGTCCGTGGACGGTAAACCCATTTACCAGGCCGACGACCTGCGTGTGGGCCTGTTCACCTCGACGGAAGGTTTCTAGGAGTCATTATGCGACGCGTCGTTATTACCGGCATGGGCATCGTTTCCTGTTTGGGCAACGATACCGATACCGTCTCTCTTGCGCTGCGCGAAGGACGCTCCGGCATCCGTTTCAAGGAGGAATATCAGGCTCAGGGCATGCGCAGCCAGATCGCCGGCAGCCCCGACATTGATCTGGAAGCGCTGATCGACCGCAAAAGCCGCCGCTTCATGGGCGATGCCGCGGCCTACGCCTATGTGGCCATGCAACAGGCCATCGCCGATTCCGGCCTGGAAGACAACCAGGTCAGCAACGAGCGCACCGGTCTGATCGCCGGCTCCGGCGGCCACTCTTCCCAGAATCAGGTGGAAGCGGCGGACATTGCCCGCTCCCGCGGCGTCAAACGCATCGGTCCTTACATGGTGCCGCGCGTGATGGCGTCCACGGTCTCCGCCTGTCTGGCCACGCCGTTCAAGATCAAGGGCCTCAACTACTCCATCACTTCCGCTTGCGCCACCAGCGCCCACTGTATCGGCAATGCCGTGGAGCAAATCCAGATGGGCAAGCAGGATGTGGTGTTCGCCGGCGGTGGCGAGGAAGAGCACTGGACCCTGAGCTGCCTGTTCGACGCCATGGGCGCGCTTTCCACCAAGTACAACGACACTCCGGCAACCGCATCACGGGCCTATGACGCCAGCCGCGACGGCTTCGTCATCGCCGGCGGCGGCGGCATGGTGGTGTTGGAGGAACTGGAGCACGCCAAGGCTCGCGGCGCCCGTATCTACGCGGAAGTGGTGGGCTACGGCGCCACCAGCGACGGCTACGACATGGTCGCGCCCAGCGGCGAAGGCGCGGCGCGCTGCATGCGTCAGGCCCTGTCCACGGTGGAAGGCCCGGTGGATTACATCAACGCCCACGGCACCAGCACTCCGGTGGGGGATGTGGCGGAGTTGAAGGCGATCCGCGAAGTATTCGGCGGCGGCACCGTGCCGAGCATCAGCTCCACCAAGAGCCTGACCGGCCACAGCCTGGGCGCCACCGGCGTACAGGAAGCCATCTACTGTCTGCTGATGATGCGCGACGGCTTCACCGCCGCTTCCGCCAACATCCAGGAGCTGGATGAGCAGGCCGCTGGCCTGCCGATCCTTACCGAACGGCTGGAGCGCGCTCCGGATCTGGCGATCAGCAACAGCTTCGGTTTCGGTGGCACCAACGCCACCCTGGCACTGCAACGCTGGCAGGGCTGATCGGAACCAGCACTATCAAAAAACGGCCCCATCAAGGGGCCGTTTTTTTGTAACCGGACACCTCTGATTCATATCCTTGAGGTCGCGCACCAGCGGCCCACGGACCTCAATCAGAACTTGTGCGCCAGCCCCACTGACACCAACCCGCCTTTACCGTCGTCATAACCGGCGGCGTCATCGTCCACGTCCGCATCGGACACTGACAGCAGCGTATAGGCCGTGGTCTGGGCGCCCAGCTTGTAATCCGCGCCGACGGTGCCGGTGGTCAGGGTGTAGCCCAGATCGTCACTGTCGAAGCGGCCCCCCTGTGCCTTCAGGGTCAGGCGCGGGCTCATGGCCAGACCGGCGCTGAGCAGGTAGGAAGTGCCGTCGAGACGGCTGGCGCCGGGATAGTCCGGATCCAGACGCAGTTCTTCAACGATCGCGCCCAGGGACAGGTTACCTACCCGCATCCCCAAGGCCCCGCGCAGCACATCCCGGTCCGCGGGCACATTCAGGCTCACCGGTGCCGGCAGCGCTCTTTCGGTATAGCCGTGCTCGTAAGCCAAGGCGGCGTAAAGGGCATCGCTATTCCAGGTGGCGGACAGCGCGTAAATATCGGCCAGGCCGTCCTTGGTCTCGTCGTAGGGCGGCGTGCCCAGTTCATCCTGTTCGCCCGGCGCGAGCTGGGCTTTCAGTACCAGGTTGCCCAGGTTCGGGCTGACCCAGTTCAGGGTATTGCTGTTGCGATACTGGCTGGTGAACACCGTCTGCATGTCAGCGGCGGTGTTGTTGAACTGATCCAGCTTGCCTTCCGCCTGTTTGACCAGGCTGTCATAACGACCGGCGAAAACCCGCCCCCAGGGCGTTGCCAGACCAATGTAGCTGTTGCGGGTGCTGAACGTGCGACTGCTGCTGCCGTCCACATCGTAACCGGCTTCGAACTGGTAAATCAGTGACAACCCACCCACATCCAGGGGCACTTCATCACGCACACCCAGATAGGAGTTATAGGCTTCCACGAACCAGCCGTCGCGTAACGGTGAATCGCCCTCGTCCATGTCATCCAGTGCCGAAGCCAGAGTCCGGCTCGGATAGTCATCGGTGCCTTCCAGTGCGATATCGATGCGGCCATAAAACTGCGGCGCGGCCAGCGCCGAGGCCGGCAGAAAAACCAGCAATGCCGGAATGAGTCCGCGATGTACGGTGTTCATGATCCCTACTCCCTCACATGAAAAATGGGAGCACACTATATGACGATTTAATGACAGGACCAATGAGAGCGGTCAAAGAACCGTATCGCGGTCCGTGGATCGCTGCTGTCCCACAGCGGCTCCGTGGCTTCCTCCGTGGGATACTGCCTGGCAGCGAATAGGGTGTGAGCTCATAGCCGCAAGGCGGCACGGGCGGGCCAAGGGTTTGGCGTGTAAGCGTCAAATAAAAAAAAGCCCGCCAGGAAGGCGGGCAAGGCTGTCACTTGCTTCGAGGAAACTTCAGGACGTGAGTCCGTATTCTTTAGAACTTGTGCTCCATGCCCACACCGAAGGTGGTGTCGTCACGGTCTTCACCGGCATCCGGTTCCAGGGACACTTGGGAGAAGTAGGCGTAGACCTTGGAGGCCTTGGCCAGTTTGTAGTCGGCGCCAACCGCCATCAGAGTGGCTTCGTCGTCAGTCTGATCGCCCTGGGTCATGCCGTACTGGGCTTTCAGCTTCCAGCGGTCGATTTTGTAGGCACCGCTGACCAGGAAGGACTGGTCTTCGCCGTCGGCTTCGGATTCTTCGGCGATCTGGTACAGAGCGCCCAGTTCCACATTACCCGGCTTCAGCATCACCGCGGCGCGGGTGATGTCCAGAGTGGTACCGGTGGTGCCATCAACAACCAGTTCGTCTTCGATATCAGCATCGTGGGACAGGGCGCCGTAGAAGATGCCCTTTTCAGCGATGATCGCGATGGAGTAGGAATCCGCCAGATCGTTTTCTTCCTGGCCGTCGCCGTCCAGGTCTTCGCCTTCACCCGGGATGAAAGCACCGTGGATGGTGACCATGTCACCGAGAGTCGGGGTGCTGTACTGAACGATGTTTCCGGCGCGGTTTTCACCGGCCATGATGTTTTTGATATCGCCTTGCAGATCGTTGAACTGATCCACTTTACCCTGGGCAACCTTGGTCGGGGTGTCGAACTTACCGGCTTTCAGCACACCGAAGTCGCCGGCCAGACCACCGAAGATATTACGCTGGCTGAACTCGTCATCATCGCCGTCAACGGAGATTTGGTATTCCGCCTGGTAGATCGCCTTCAGACCAGCGAAGTCCAGATCGAAGTCGCCTTTGATACCAACACGGGAAGCGTTGCTGTTCAGGGACCAGTCGTCGTCCACACTTCCGGACTGACCGATTTCATTTTCCTGGTTTTCCAGTGAAATGTTCACTTTACCGTAGACGGTAGGACCGTCCGCCAGGGCCAGGCCAGGCAGAGCGACGGCCGCCCCCACAGCGATCGCGAGCAAATTCTTTTTCATCGCAGCATCTCCTATCAATCAGGCAAGTTAAAAACAGCACGGAAGACGTCGAGCGGAAGCCGCGCGAACATCCTGGTTGCTTGGGGGCGGAGTATGGGGAGAGCGAATGACGGAAAAGTTGCTTTTATGTGAAGTTTTTATTTCACAGTCGCGAGGCGGGACGTGACAGGCAGATGACGAAGCCCCCGAGACGCCGTCATCAGCGGCGTCGGGGGAATTACTCCTGGTCCTTGGCGTGACGCCAGAGTTGTTCCAATTGTTCCGTATTCAGCCCGGCCAGGGGTGGCGAGCTGACGGTTTCCATGTGACGGAAGCGGCGTTCGAACTTGGCGTTGGCACGACGCAGCGCCTGTTCTGGATCCAGTTTCAAATGGCGGGCCAGGTTGATCAGGGAAAACAGCACATCACCGAACTCGTCTTCCACGGCATCGATATTGTCGCCATCCAGAGCCTGATCCAGCTCCGCCCACTCCGCTTCCACCTGCGCCCGCACCGGCGCCGGCCCGGGCCAGTCAAACCCCACCTTAGCCGCTTTCTTTTGCAGTTTGGTGGCACGTTGCAAGGCCGGCAGCCCTTCCGGTACACCATCGAGCGCACTGCCATGCTCACGCCCCTTGGCCCGCCGCTCCTCGGCTTTGATCGCCTCCCAGTTGGCGTTCACCGCCTGCTCGTCAGCGGCCGGGTCGGCGCCAAACACGTGGGGATGGCGGCGGATCATTTTTTCGCTGAGGGTTCGCGTCACCTGCTCGAAGTCGAACAACTCCGCTTCCCGGGCCATCTGTGAGTGAAACACCACCTGCAACAACAGATCACCCAGTTCTTCCTTGAGCTCGCCATAATCCCGGCGGGCGATGGCCTCGGCCACCTCGAACGCTTCCTCGATGGTATAAGGCGCGATGGTGTCGAAGTTCTGCTTCAGATCCCAGGGACAGCCGCCCTCCGGATCCCGCAAACGCGCCATGATGTCGAGCAGTTGCGCGATGGCACTGGTCGCGTTGTTGTCCGTGCTCAAGAAAACCTCCTGGTGAAATATCGCGGGTAGGCAACACGCCGATTCACTTCTTATAGCGCCGCACTTCCAGCACCCCTTTGAGCTGGTCCAGCTTGGCCAGCACCTTGCCCAGGTTGCCCAGCGAGGAGATCTCCAGGGTCAGCAGCATGGTGGCGGTGTTGTCCTCGGTGTGGGATTGGGTATGCACGGCGGTGACATTGACCTTTTCGTTGGAGAGCACCGCGATCACATCGCGCAGCAGCCCCTGACGATCCCAGGCGCGCAGGAACACATCCACCGGATAGAAGATGCGATCCGCCTCGCCCCAGCTCACCTCGATCACCCGGTTCGGGTCCTCGCCCTGCATCGCCAGCAGGTTCGGACAGTCCGCCCGGTGCACGGTGACACCGCGGCCCTGGGTGATAAAGCCCATCACCGGATCGCCCGGCACCGGCTGGCAGCACTTGGCCATCTGCGTGAGCAGGTTACCCACCCCGTGGATGGTGATATCACCGGATTCCGAGGCCCGCGAGCGCGCCGGCACGAACGCCAGTTCCTGTTGCGGATTATCCGGCGACAGCGCCTGGGCCTGATTGACCACATGGCCCGGGCGCAGATCGCCGGCGCCCAGCGAGGCCAGCACGTCGTCACCGCTTTTCAGGTTGAGCTGCGGCGCCAGCAGGTCCAGGTCGATGCGATCCAGAGCCAACCGGGACATTTCCCGCTCCAGCATCGCCTTGCCCTGGGCGATGTGCACATCGCGGTCCTGGCGCTTGAACCACTGCTGGATGCGGGCCCGGGTGGAGGAAGCGGCCACATAGCCCAGTGACGGCGTCAGCCAGTCACGGCTGGGCCCGCCTTCCTTGGCGGTGAGGATTTCCACCTGCTCGCCGGTGTTCAGGGTGTAATTGAGCGGCACGATGTGACCGTTGACCTTGGCGCCCCGGCAACGGTGCCCCACCTCAGTGTGGATGTGGTAGGCAAAGTCCACCGGAGTAGCGCCGGCTTCCAGATCGACCACGTGGCCATCCGGGGTGAACACATAGACCCGTTCGCTGGTCAGGCCGTGCTTGAGCTCGTCGACCACGCTCTTGGCGTTGTCACCCAGTTCTTCCTGCCATTCCAGCACCTGGCGCAACCAGGCGATGCGGTGCTCATAGTCGCTCTGCCCGCGGCGCGCCTTGGAGCCTTCCTTGTAGCGCCAGTGAGCGCACACGCCGAGCTCCGCTTCCTCGTGCATGTCGAAGGTGCGGATCTGCACTTCCAGCATCTTGCGTTCCGGGCCGACCACCGCGGTATGCAGACTCTGGTAGCCGTTGTCCTTGGGGCTGGCGATGTAATCGTCGAACTCCTTGGGCACGTGCTTCCACAGTGAATGCGCCACGCCCAGCGCGGCGTAGCAGTCCCGCACCTCCGGCACCAGTACGCGAACGGCGCGAACGTCATAGACCTCGCCGAACTCCAGGTGCTTCTTCTGCATTTTGCGCCAGATGCTGTAGATGTGCTTGGCCCGGCCATACACCTGGGCGCCACGGATACCGCTGCGCTCCAGATGACCGCGCAGATCCTCGATCACTTTTTCGATGTAGTGCTCGCGGTCGAGACGCTTCTCGTCCAGCAGCTTGGCGATCTTCTTGTAGGCCCCCGGTTGCAGGTAGCGGAAGGACAGGTCCTCCAGTTCCCATTTCAGATGACCGACGCCGAGACGGTGGGCCAGCGGCGCGTAGATATCGAAAATCTCCTGGGCCACCTTGCGCTGGCGCTCCGGCTCCGATTCCTTCACCGCGCGGATGATGACGGTCCGCTCCGCCAGCTTGACCAGCGCCACGCGCACGTCATCCACCAGCGCCACCAGCATCTTGCGCACATTGTCGAGCTGGCCGTCCTGCTGCCCGAGCACCGCCTTGCGGGTGGGGTTGAGCACGGTGCTGATGGCGGCCATGCGCAGCACGCCCTCGATCAGCCGCGCCACCCGCTCACCGAATTCCTTGTCCACCTCCAGCAGCGACATCTGCCCTTCGCGGACCGCCCGGTACAGCACCGCCGCCGGCAGGGTTTCGGTATCGGCACCGAGGTCGGCGAGGATATCCGCCATTTCCAGACCGATGGTCAGGCAGCCCTTGCCGTAGGGCCATTTGGCGCCGGCCGCGTTGCCGGCCAGTTCGCATTGTTCGGCCCGGGCGCAGGCCTGCGCCAGGGTTTCCGCGTCGCGCACCACGGTGCGCTTCTGTAACTGCTCAAGCCATGCCTGCCAGTCATGACTCGGGGTTTCCAGGGGTTGCTGCCGCCGTACGGTGACCATGGAATACCTCCGTGATGTCTTGGCGCCAAATCACCACCGCTGACCGCCCCGATAACGCGCATCGGAGGGGCACGCTGACGACCGCGCATTCTTCCGGACGGACCAGCCCTGGCCGTCCCGTTATCAATCCGCTGACCCGACCGCCCTGATCGGCCATCGGGCCCTCGCCCGGCAAACCCGCACTCTGTGCCGATTTGCACTCAATCGGTTCATCGCCGCCGGCCCGGCCGGCGCGCCATCAATCGCGGTCGAACACCGCGATCGACTCGACGTGGGCGGTATGGGGGAACATATCCATCACACCCGCCGCTTTAAGACGGTAACCCCGGCTCACCAGTTCCCCGGCATCGCGCGCCAGGGTCGCCGGGTTACAAGATACATACACCAGACGGCGCGCACCGAATTGGGGCATAAGCCGCACCATTTCAAGCGCCCCGCTCCGTGGCGGGTCAAGCAACACCCGATCATACCGCCGTTGCGCCCAGGATTGCCCCTGTGGCGGCTGGAACAGATCCCAGGCGTGAAACTCCAGGTTGTCCAGGCCATTGCGGCGGGCGTTCTCGTAACCGCGCCGAACCATCGCCTCGCTGCCTTCCACGCCGACCACACGGGCGGCGCGACGGGCCGCCGGCACGGTGAAGTTGCCCAGGCCGCAAAACAGGTCCAGCACCTGGTGATCCGGGGCGATCTCCAGCAAATCCAATGCCAAGGGCACCATTTGCCGGTTTATATCGCTGTTGACCTGGGTGAAATCGGTGGGGTGGAAAGCCAGTTCCACATCCGCCTGTGGGTAACGCGGGTCCGCATGACGATAGTAAAGACGCTCTTCCCCTTGTTCCGGCCATACCCGGTGCACGGTGGATTCGTTGCCCGGCTGCAGGTACAAATGAAACTCGCTCTGCTGGCAGAACGTCAGCAGCCGCTGCTGGTCGGCCTCGCTGAGCGGGTCCATGTGGCGCACGATCAGGGCCACCGGGCCATCGCCACGGGCCACTTCGATCTGCGGAATACGGCCGCGTCCCTCGAGGCCATCGATCAGGGCGCGGAAGTCCATGAAGCGATGCCCCACTTCCGGTATCAGCACTTCACACTGACGCAGATCGGCGATGAAGCTGTTGCGCTTCTCGCGGAACCCCACCAGCGTCTCGCCACGCCCCTCCACGTATTTCACGCCCATGCGCGCCTTGGCGCGATAGCCGGTGACCGGCCCGGTGAGCGGATCGAGCCAGCGCTCCGGAGCCAGGCCGCCGAAATGGGCCAGCTGCTCCTCCAGCACCGCCTGCTTGCGCGCGATCTGCCGTTCCGGCGCCACGTGCTGCAGGCTGCAGCCGCCGCACAGGCCGGCATGCTCGCAGGGCGGCGTGACCCGGTCCGGCGACGGCGACAGGATCTCCACCGCCCGGCCCTCGTCGAACTTGCGCCGCCGGTAGGTGAATTTGAACATCACTTCCTCGCCGGGCAGGGCGTTGTCGATGAAGGTGGTTTTGCCGTCCAGGCGGGCGATCCCACGGCCATCGTGGCTGAGGGATTCAATGGTGGCGGCCACCGGTGTTTCCGGCAGTTTTTTCTTGCGACGTGGGGCCATAATCCAAATCTAAGTTGACAGTTAATAGTGGACAGTTAACAGCGAAAGACGAAAGACAAGGAGGGTGATCTTCAGCCACCGTGGGAGCTTGCCTGCAAGCGAATGGGGTTCGCTCGGGCGTTTAGCGATATTCGCTTGCAGGCAAGCTCCCACAGCGGCTGAAGATCCGGCTGCTTTTTTCTCTCTGTCAACTGTCCACTATCAACCGTCAACGGATTCCCACTGCTCCAGGAATGCCAGAAAGTGCGGGTGGCCTTCCTGGCGGAGGTAATCGCGCAACAGGGTCAGTTCCTGTTCGTAGCCGGTGGCGTCGATCTCGCCGCGCATCAACTGGAAGCGCAGGAACACCAGCCAGGTGTTGAGCACATCGGTCTCGCAGTAATCGCGGATGCCCTTGATGTCGCCTTCCTGGAAAGCATCGAACACCTTGGCGCCGCTCATGCCCATCTTGCCGGGGAAACCGAGCAGCGAGGCGATCTGATCCAGCGGCGCCACCGCGCGGCCGTTGAACATGGCCAGTTGATCCATCACGTCCAGATGGCGCTGGTGATAGCGGCTGATGTAGTTGTTGAAGCGGAAGCTGGTGTCCTCGCCGCCGGTTTCCCAGAACCGCCGCGCCACCACGCCATGTTTGAGCGCGCGGTAGTTGAGCACCGGCAGATCAAAACCACCGCCGTTCCAGCTGACCAGCTGCGGCGTGAACCGTTCGATGCCGTCGTAAAAGCGCTCGATCAGCTCCTTTTCGCTGCTGTCCTCGTCCCCCAGGGACCAGACCTTGATGCCCTGGGCGGAACGCAGCACCACCGAGATCGCCACGATCCGATGCAGGTGCAGACGCAGGAACTCAGTGCCGTTTTCCTGGCGGCGCAGATTGAACAGCGCGCTGGCGGTGTCCTTGTCGTTGAGCCCATCCAGATCGTAGAGACGGCGGCCGCCTTCCAGATCCGGAATGGTCTCGATGTCGAAAACCAGAACGTTCATGCGGTGCCTACTCCTGACCGGCCGAGAACACGCCGGTGGACAGGTAGCGATCGCCACGATCGCAAATGATCGCCACGATCACCGCATTCTCCAGTTGTTCGGAAAGCTGCAGGGCACCCGCCACCGCGCCACCGGAGGAGACCCCGCAGAAGATGCCCTCTTCCCGGGCCAGACGGCGCATGGTGTCCTCGGCCCGTTCCTGGGTCATGTCGATCACCTGGTCCACCCGCGCGTCATCGTAGATGCTCGGCAGGTATTCCTTGGGCCAGCGGCGGATACCGGGAATCGAGGCGCCGTCGGTGGGCTGCAGGCCAACGATCTGGATCGCCGGGTTCTGCTCCTTCAGATACATGCTGCAACCCATGATGGTGCCGGTGGTGCCCATGGAACTGACGAAATGGGTGATGCCGCCGGCGGTGTCGCGCCAGATTTCCGGCCCGGTGGATTCATAATGCGCCAGCGGGTTGTCGGGATTGGCGAACTGATCCAGCACCTTGCCTTCGCCGCGCGCCTGCATCGCCTGGGCCAGATCCCGCGCCCCTTCCATGCCCTCCTCGGCGCTCACCGAGATCAACTCGGCGCCGTAGGCGGCCATGGCGTCGCGCCGCTCCTGGCTCTGATTGGCCGGCATGATCAGCTTCATCTTGTAGCCGCGCATGGCCGCCGCCATCGCCAGGGCAATACCGGTGTTACCGCTGGTGGCCTCGATCAGCGTGTCACCGGGCTGGATCTCGCCGCGCTCCTCCGCCTTGCGGATCATGTTGAGCGCCGGGCGATCCTTCACCGAACCGGCGGGATTATTGCCTTCCAGCTTCACCAGTATGGTGTTCGTCGTGTTCCCCGGCAGGCGCCGCAGCCGCACCAGCGGCGTATTGCCGACCGTGGATTCAATGGTTTTGTAGTTCATGGGCGGCATTGTAGCCCAAGCCCGATGGCGGGCCCATAGCTTCACACCGGACACGGTGAGCACCCCGCCACTGGCAGCCACCGCAAACTCCGGCATAATGACCGCCACCGAATAGCAATAAGGCAAGCATGGCCCGATCCAGTCTGCGCACCCGCATCATGGCGATGACCGCCCTGCCCGCTCTGTTGGCGGCGCTGGTGGTCGGCGGCTATGCGCTGATCAATCGCATTCTGGAACTGCGCGTGGACGATGCGCTGCGCCAGCAATTGATCATCGACAGCTATGCCGCCCGGCTGGCCGCCCTGGAAGGGATGCCGGACACCTCGCGCGACCAGTTGCTGCGCGAGTTGCTGGAACAACCGGACGTCCGCGCCGCCAGTCTGGCCGACCACCGGGCGGGCTGGCATTTGCACGCGGGGCCGCGGCTGCGGCCGGTGGAACGCAGCGAAACCAACGAGGTGGGCGGTGCCCGGCTGCTCACCGACTCCAGTTGGCAGCTGGTCCGCCCCCTGCCGGGCCGCCCCAATCAGCTGCTGACGGTGGAGTTTTCCCGCCAGGGCCAGTACGTGGAAATCCTCGAATCCATGCTCACCATGTTCGGCGTGGTGATGCTGCTGATGGCACTGGCGCTGATTCCCGCCTCGCGGCTGGCGGCCCAGGTCACCCTGCCCATCGGTGGCCTGCTGGATACCGTGCGCCGGGTCCGCGACGGCGATCTCAGCCCGCCGCCAAAGACCGGCGCCCTGGGCGAGCTGGCCGATCTGGAGGACGGCCTGCGCAATATGGTGGGCGCCCTGGACGATGCCCAGGCGGAGCTGCAGAAGAACGTGGATCAGGCCACCCAGGATCTGCGCGAGACCCTGGAGACCATCGAAATCCAGAACATCGAACTGGACATGGCGCGCAAGGAAGCGCTCAAGGCCAGTCAGATCAAGTCCGAGTTCCTGGCCAACATGAGCCATGAGATTCGCACGCCGCTGAACGGCATCATCGGCTTCACCCGGCTGCTGGAACGCTCGGATCTGTCGCCCCGCCAGCAGGATTATCTGAACACCATCCGCAAGAGCGCCGAGGCGTTGCTGTCGATCATCAACGACATCCTCGACTTCTCCAAGATCGAGGCCGGGCGCCTGTCGCTGGAACACATTCCCCTCAACCTGCACGACATCATCGAGGACGTGCAGACCATGCTGGCGCCGCTGGCCCAGGAGAAAGGCCTGGAACAGGCGGCGATCATCTATTCCGATCTGCCCTCCCATCTGCTCGGCGATCCGCTGCGCATCCGCCAGGTGCTCACCAACCTGGTCAGCAACGCGATCAAATTCACCGAGCACGGTTCGGTGGTGGTACGGGCCATGCTGGAGGAGCAGAAAGGCGCCGAGGCGGTGGTCAAGATCACCGTCACCGACACCGGCAACGGGCTCAGCGAGGACGTGCAGCGCGGTCTGTTCAACGCCTTCACCCAGGCCGACCAGAGCGCCAGCCGCCGGGCCGGCGGCACCGGGCTGGGGCTGGCCATCTCCAAGCGTCTGGTGGAAGGCATGGGCGGCGAGATCGGCATCGACAGCACCCCCAGCCAGGGCTCCACCTTCTGGTTCACGCTGCGCTGTGAGCGCGATGTGGGCACCCGCCCGGAATCGCCGCCGGCGGAGCTGGCGCGGCTGTCGGTAACCCTGGTGGAAGCCAGCGAGTACGCCCGCCTGGGCCTGTACCATATGTTTTCCGGCTGGCGCATGCGGATCAGCGAAATCCAGGGCCTGGACGTGCTGGATTCACACCTGGCGGCGGAGAACCTGCCGCAAACCGATTTCTATGTGGTCGGCGTGCCGGCCATGACCCGGGACCCGGTGGGCCTGGCGCCGCTGATCCAGCGGCTGGCGCGGCACAGTCAGGCACCGGTGCTGGTGCTGGCCAACAACGGCGACTATCTGGCGGACGAACTGGCCGACCAGCCCCGTTGCCGGGTGCTGGGCAAACCCGCCACCCGCCGCCGCCTGCGCGACGCCCTGCTGGAATTGAGCGGCCTGGGCGGCGACCGCGCCCGCCACCAGGAATTGCTGACGCCCCTGGGCTGCCATCCGCGCGTGCTGGTGGTGGACGATCATCCCGGCAACCTCAAACTGGCGCGTATTTTTCTCGAGGAACTGGGCGCCCAGGTGGTGCCCTGCGCCGGTGGCCAGGAGGCCCTGGACGCGTTCAGCCAGGGCACCTTCGACCTGATTTTCATGGACGTGCACATGCCCGGCATGGACGGTCTGGAAACCACCCTGGCCCTGCGTGAGCGGGAAGGCGAAAGCCAGCGCACCCCGATCATCGCGCTCACCGCCCACGCCCTGGAAAACGAAAAGCGCGCCCTGCTGGCCGCCGGCATGGACGACTACCTGAGCAAACCGATCACCGAGGAGCAGTTGCGCCATACTCTGGAGCGCTGGGTTCTTGGTCAGCAAAGCAGCGCACCGGCGCAGCCGGAAAACAAGACCGCTGACATCGACATCGAGCCGGACACCCCGGTGGTGGATCCGGAACTGGGCCGCAAACGCGCCGGCGGCCGCGACGCCCTGGCCCGGGACATGTTCGAGATGCTGCTCAACAATCTGGAACAGGACGGCCCCGGCATCCGTGACCTGGCGCAAAGCGGCGACCAGGAAGAGCTGCTGGAACGGGTCCACCGCCTCCACGGCGCCACCCGCTACTGCGGCACCCCGCGCCTGGAACAAGCCGCCCGCCGCCTCGAGGAAGGCCTCAAGGGCCACCAGCCGGACGCGCAGCTGAATACCTTGGTGGGGCAGTTATTGGCGGAGATTGAGCAAGTGCAAGAACATGGAAAGGCAGTGAATAGTGAACAGTGAATAGTTAACAGCGAAAAGCCAAAGGCCTTGCGACTCTGCAAAGATTGATTGCGTATCGGCAATCTGGTGCTACTGGTTACTTTTTTTCAAGACAACGAGGCCACTCCTGGACTTTGGACGCGGCCTCGTTACGACCCGGCGGCTCCTTCCTCTTCCGCGCAACTATTCACTGTTAACTGTTCACTATTAACTGCTTTCAATGATTTTCTTCATTTCCCGCACCGCTTCGTGCAGGCCGCTGATCACCGCTCGGGCGATGATGGCGTGGCCGATATTGAGCTCGTTGATGCCGGGGATGGCGGCGATGTCGCGGGTGTTGTGGTAGTGCAGGCCGTGGCCGGCGTTGACGATCAGGCCTGCCTTGAGGCCCAGCGCCACGCCTTCACGCACGCGCTCCAGTTCCGCCAGCCGCGCGGCTTCATTGGTGGCGTCGGCGTAATGGCCGGTATGGATCTCAATGGCCGGAGCGCCGCAGCGATGAGCTGCTTCAATCTGCGCCGGGTCGGCGTCGATGAACAGGGATACTTCGATCCCCGCTTCCGCCAGGCGATCACAGCAGGCTTTGATCCAGGCTTCGTTGCCGACCACATCGAGGCCGCCTTCGGTGGTCAACTCCTCCCGTTTCTCCGGCACCAGGCAGCAGTGGGCCGGGCCGATACGGCGGGCAATGTTGACCATTTCCTCGGTGGCCGCCATCTCCAGATTCATGCGCGTCTGCAGGGTCTGCGCCAACAGTTCCACGTCACGATCCTGGATATGCCGCCGGTCTTCGCGCAAATGCACCGTGATCCCATCGGCGCCCGCCTGCTCCGCCACCAGCGCCGCCTGCATCGGCTCCGGATAGCGGGTGCCCCGCGCCTGACGCAAGGTGGCGATGTGGTCGATGTTGACGCCGAGAAGAACGGAAGAAGGCATGGGGATTGGCACCGTGGGTGGTTGGTGGGACAGCCATAATAACGGACGGGCAATGAACAGTTAACAGTGAATAGTGAATAGTGAATAGTGAACAGCTAAAGTCAAAACATCGTTGCAGAAACGCATAATTGTATTTGCGATACACGCAAAGTATCTTCGGCGGCACTTGTTTTCGCTATTCACTATTCACTGTTAACTGTTCACTGTTAACTATCAGCTGGTGCCGCGAAATAATTCGCGGCTCCTGAGCGGTCTTCCGCCCAGGTGCGGCGCCAGGGCCTCGCGCAGCAGTTGTTTGGCCATGCGGCGCACGGCCGGGGTCCAGCGGTCTTCGGCCAGGGCTTGCAGGTCGGCGCCGGAGTGGCCGTTTTTGTTGGGTATCAGTCCCAGGTCCGGCACCCAGCCGTAGCGCAGTTCCGGCGAGAGCGGTTGCCCTTCGCCATCGTGTTCGAGCACCAGGCCATAGCCCACTTCTTCCAGCAGCACCATTTCGAAACGGCGCAGGGTCACGTCCAGGGGCGTGTCGCCTTTCAGTTCGCGCAAAGTGTATTCGTAAGCAGGCCAGAGGTCCGGATGGGGATCATCGCGGTGCAGCAGGCGCACCAGCAGCTCGTTGAGGTAGAAGCCGCAGTACAGGGCGGTGCCGGTCAGAGAGACGGCGGCGGCGCGCGGTTCCACTTGGCGCAGGGTATGGAGTTCGCCGCTCCCCCGCTGTAATTGCACCCACAGCGGCACGAACGGGGCCAGCGCCGGGTTACGACGGCCGCCGCGGGCCACCGCGCCGACCCGGCCACCGCCGGGCAGGAACAGGTCGAGAATCAGACTGGTGTTGCGGAACGGCCGGCGATGCAGCAACCAGGCCGGTTCGAGGCCGTTGGCGCCGTCAGGATTGTCGCGAGTTGTCATAGCCCAGGGAACGCAGGGCGCGATCGTCATCGGACCAGCCGGCCTTGATCTTCACCCACAGATTGAGCATGACGCGGCGCTCGATCAGGTTTTCGATGTCGCGGCGGGCCTGGGTGCCGATGCTCTTGATGCGCTCGCCTTTATCGCCGATGAGAATTTTTTTCTGCCCGCGCCGTTCCACCAGAATGGTGGCGGCGATGTCGGTGACACGGGGTCCGTCCTCCCACAGGTCGATTTCCACCGTGACCTGATGGGGGACTTCCTGACCCAGTTGCCGGACCACTTTTTCGCGGATGATTTCCGCCGCCATGAAACGCAGGCTGCGATCGGTAAGCTGGTCCTCGTCGAACCAGAAATCACCTTCCGGCAAGCGGGAGACCAGTGCTTGTTCCAGCACGTCCAGGTTGTGTCCGCCCAGCGCGGACACCGGAATCACTTCGGCGAAGTCATGACGCTGATTGAGTTTGTCCAGCAACGGCAGCATGGCGGCCTTGTCGTCCAGGCGATCCACCTTGTTCACTACCAGGATCACCGGAATATCACCGGCCCGGGCCAGTAACGACAGCACGTGCTCGTCGCCTTCGTTCCACTTGTCGCTGTCCACCATGAAACAGATGACATCCACATCGGACAACGCCGACATGGCCGCTTCGTTCATGGCGCGGTTGAGCGCCCGTTGCTGGCCGGTATGGATGCCCGGGGTGTCGGCGAACACGATCTGACAGTCGTCCCGGGTCAGAATGCCGTGGATACGGTGACGGGTGGTCTGCGGCTTGCGCGAGGTGATACTCACCTTCTGGCCGATCAAATGGTTCATCAGCGTGGATTTACCCACGTTGGGACGGCCGATGATCGCCACCAGGCCACAGCGACGGGATTCACTCATGAGTCTGCTCCAGCCACTCCAGAGCCTGCTCCGCGGCCTGCTGCTCGGCACGCCGGCGGCTCGGGCCGCTGGCACGGAAGGTTTTCTTCAAACCGCTCAGTTCGCATTCCACCTCAAAAGATTGTTTTGGCGCCTGGCCGCTGACCGACAGCACACCGTAGACAGGTAATTCATATTTGCGCGCCTGCAGCCATTCCTGCAAGCGGGTTTTGGCGTCCTTGCGCACGCTCTGCGGGCTGATCGCCGCCAGCCGGGCTTCGAACCAGCTCAACACCACCTCGCGGCAGGCGTCTTCACCACCGTCGATGACCATGGCGCCGATCAGCGCTTCCAGGGTATCGGCCAGGATGGACTCACGCCGGTGGCCGCCGCTTTTCAGCTCGCCGCCGCCCAGAATCAGGTATTCCCCCAGACCCAGCTCGCGGGCCACTTCCGCCAGGGTCTGGCCACGCACCAGTGAGGCGCGCATACGGGTCAGTTGCCCTTCCGCCGCGTCCGGAAAACGGTGGAACAGTTCCGTGGAAATGATCTGGCTGAGCTGGGCGTCACCGAGGAATTCCAGCCGCTCGTTATTGTGACGCCGGCTGACGCTACGATGGGTCAGCGCCAGTTGCAGCCGCTCCCCATCGCTGAAGCGATAGCCCAGGGCCTTTTCCAAACGCTCACGGTGTTCGATCACGGCGCCGCCGATTTGCTGAACGTGTCCCGGAACGTCATCACCACGGACACATTGTAGAACAGCGGTTCACGGACCTCGTAATCCACCGCCACCGACACACGGCCGCCTTCCTTGCTCACCACCAGGTCATTGGCGGTGATCGCATCGACCTGGTTGATGACAAAACGCTTGCCAAGCGCGTCGCGGATTTCCCGCTCGGACATCAGCGCGGTCTTGCTGTCGCCAAGCAAGGAGACGGTCGCCGATTTGATCGTGTTGTACTCCATATACGCCGGCACCATGCGGAACGCGGCGGTGCCGAACACCGCCAGAACGATCAGCACCACGATCCAGCCCAATAGGGAAAGCCCCCCCTGACGTGCGCGCCCTTTCATGTTGTTATGTCTCCACTTTGTCGATCGCGCCGTTCCGGGAAAAACTGGGCAGCGAGAAGAACGGTTCCCAGTGCATCCAGATCAGGAACGCCTTGCCCACCACCAGATTCTCGGGGACGAAGCCCCAGAAACGGCTGTCGTTGCTGTTGTCCCGGTTATCACCCATGACAAAGTACTCCCCCTCGGGTACCTGCCACTTGCCCTGGGTGTTACGGGGAATGACCTTGTCTCCGGTGTACGGATTGACCGGGCCTTCCTGGCGGATCAGATGCGGGTGTTCGCCGAGCATTTCGATGTACTCACGGCGCCACGCCTGGCTGTTGCTGCCGTTCTTGATCAGGTCGCGCCGCACCGCTTCACCGTTGACGTACACCACATTATCACGCACTTCCACCACATCACCGGGGAGACCGATCACTCGTTTGATGAAATTCTGCGCGCGGTTTTCCGGAAACTTGAACACCATCACATCACCGCGCTCCGGTTCGCCGGTCTCCAGGATCTTGGTGTTGGTCACTGGCAGGCGCAGTCCGTAGGAGAACTTGTTGACCAGAATGAAGTCGTGCACTTCCAGGGTCGGCAGCATGGAGCCGGAGGGAATGGTGAAGGGTTCCACCACGAAGGAACGGATCACCAGCACCACGAAGAACACCGAAATCAAAGAATTCGAAGTCTCCACCGTGCTGCCCAGACTTCCGCCTCTCTGACGCAGTTTAAACAGCCGGTCGAGTATCCATACCACCACGGTGACCAGCAGCGCCAGGGTCAACCAGAAGCCAATATCTATATCCATCAGTCATCCACCTTCAGCACGGCAAGGAAGGCCTCTTGGGGAATTTCCACGTTGCCCACCTGCTTCATCCGTTTCTTGCCCTCCTTCTGTTTCTGGAGGAGCTTCTTCTTACGAGACACGTCACCGCCGTAACACTTGGCGGTGACGTTCTTGCGCAGCGCCTTCACCGTCTGGCGGGCAATGATCTTGCTGCCAATGGCGGCCTGGATCGCCACGTCGAACATCTGCCGGGGCACCAGTTCCTTCATCTTCTCGATCAGCACCCGGCCGCGATGGGCGGATTGGTCCAGGTGGCAGATCATCGCCAGCGCGTCGACCTTGTCGCCGTTGATCAGCACGTCCACCCGCACCAGTTTGGTGGCCTGGAAGCGCTCGAAGGCGTAGTCCAGGGAGGCGAAGCCCCGGCTCACCGACTTCAGCCGATCGAAGAAATCCAGCACCACTTCGGCCATGGGAATGTCGTACACCAGCGATACCTGCTTGCCCAGGTACTGCATGCCCTTCTGCTCGCCACGGCGCTCCACGCACAGGGTGATCACGTTGCCCACGTACTCCTGCGGCACCAGGATATTGACGCGGGCGATGGGCTCGCGGAATTCCTCGATCTTGTTGCCTTCCGGCAGCTTGGACGGGTTGTCCACGTAAAGCAGGCTGCCGTCACTGAGCATCAGTTCGTACACCACGGTGGGCGCCGTGGTGATCAGGTCCATGTCGTATTCCCGTTCCAGCCGCTCATGGATGATCTCCATATGCAGCATGCCGAGGAAACCGACGCGGAAGCCGAAGCCCAGGGCGTCCGAGGTTTCTGGTTCGTAGAACAGGGAGGCGTCGTTCAGCGCCAGCTTGGACAGTGCGTCGCGGAAGTCCTCGTAGTCGTCCGCGGAGACCGGGAACATGCCGGCGTAAACCTGCGGCTTGACCTTCTGGAAGCCGGGCAGCGCCGGCACGTCCGGGGTGTTGGCATGGGTCAGGGTGTCACCCACCGGCGCACCGTGAATGTCCTTGATGGTGGCGCTGACCCAGCCCACCTCGCCGGCTTCCAGGTGCCGGGTTTCGGTGCGTTTGGGGGTGAAAATCCCCAGGCTGTCCACCACATGGGTCTGGCCGGTGGATTTAACCAGGATCTTGTCGCCTTTCTTGAGGCGGCCGTGCTTGACCCGCACCAGACAGATCACGCCCATGTAGTTGTCGAACCAGGAGTCGATGATCAGCGCCTGCAAGCGGCCGCCGCGCTCCCCTTCCGGCGCCGGGATGCGTTCCACCAGCTGCTCGAGCAGATCCTCGACACCGATGCCGGTCTTGGCCGACACCCGGCAGGCGTCCATGGCGTCGATGCCGATGATCTCCTCGATTTCCTCGATCACCCGTTCCGGCTCCACCTGCGGCAGGTCGATCTTGTTCAGCACCGGCAGCACCTCCAGATCCTGCTCGATGGCGGTGTAACAGTTGGCCACCGACTGCGCTTCCACCCCCTGGGCGGCGTCCACCACCAGCAAGGCCCCCTCGCAGGCCGACAACGAGCGGGACACCTCATAAGAGAAGTCCACGTGGCCGGGGGTATCGATGAAGTTGAGCTGGTAGGTTTCCCCATTGCGGGCGGTGTAGTGCAGCGTCACGCTTTGCGCCTTGATGGTGATGCCGCGCTCGCGCTCCAGATCCATGGAGTCGAGAACCTGCTCCTTCAGTTCCCGATCGCTGAGGCCGCCACAGGTCTGAATGAAGCGGTCCGCCAGGGTGGATTTGCCGTGATCGATGTGGGCGATGATGGAGAAGTTACGAATATGGGTAATGTCGGTCACAGATTGCCGCCAAGGAACGAAACGATGGAGGGCGATTCTAGCGGATTATGCACCCGGCAACCAAAGTTGTTGGTCGCCGGGCGCCATAAACCGTGTCAGGCGGGCCGCTCGCGGCCCTTTCGTCGGTGGAAAGGGCCGGCAATGATCACTGCCCCAGCTTGAGGGCAATGAAGCGGGCGTTGCCACCACGGTTGACCAGGGCCGGCACGGTGCCTTGCTCGGGCAGATTCTCGACGATGTCCTGCAGGGTGTCGATGTCCTTGACCGGCTGGTTATTGAGGGAGACCAGGATATCACCGCTGCGGACTCCGGCGGCGCGGGCCGGGCCCTCTTCCACCTTGGCGACGATGACACCGGATTCGGCCTTGGCGCGGGCCAGCTCGGCGGCACTGGCGTCACGCACCTGCAGGCCGAGCACGCCGCCCTGGGCGCTCTCGCCACCGCCGGCGGCGGCCTGGCGCGGATCCTCGGGCAGTTCGCCAACGGTCACCGACAGGTCCTTCTTGCCGCCGTCACGCATCACGGTCAGATCCACTTCGCTGTCCGGCTTGATGGTACCAACCACCTTCGGCAGGTCACCGGAGCGCTCGATCTGGTGGCCATCGAACTCGATGATCACATCACCGGGTTGCAAACCCGCGGCCGCCGCCGGCGAGCCGTCCACCACCTGGGCCACCAGCGCGCCCATGGGCCGCTCCAGGCCGAAGGACTCGGCCAGATCCCGGTCCACTTCCTGGACCAGCACACCGAGCCAGCCGCGGCTCACCTTGCCGGTGTCCTTGAGCTGTTCCACCACGTCCATGGCCATGTCCATGGGAATGGCGAAGCTGAGCCCCATGTAACCGCCGGAACGGCTGATGATCTGGGAATTGATGCCCACCACTTCGCCGTTCAGATTGAACAGCGGCCCGCCGCTGTTGCCCGGGTTGATGGCCACGTCGGTCTGGATGAACGGCACATAGTTGTCCGATGGCAGGCTGCGCCCCTTGGCGCTGACGATGCCGGCGGTCACCGAGCTGTCGAAGCCGAACGGCGCGCCAATGGCCAGCACCCATTCGCCCACCTTGAGATTTTCGGAGGAGCCGATGTTGACCACCGGCAAGTCGGAAGCCTCCACCTTGAGCAGGGCCAGGTCGCTCTGCTCATCGGCGCCCACCAGTTCCGCATCCAGCTCGCGGCGGTCCTGCAGGCGCACCACGATCTCGTCGGCGTCGGCGACCACATGATTGTTGGTCAGCACATAGCCATCGCTGGAGATGATGAAGCCGGAGCCCAGGGAGCGGACGTCTTCCTGTTCCGGCATGCCGCCGCCAAATTCATCGAAGAAGCGGCGGAAGAACTCCGGCAGCTGCTCCATCTGCTGTTGCTGGTCGCTGGCGTCACGGTGGGTGACGGTGCTGATGTTGACCACCGCCGGCCCCTCTTTCTCCACCAGCGCGGTGAAGTCCGGCAAACCGGTGACCAGAGGCTGGGAAGACGGCTGCGCCTGGGTTGGCGGGGCCGCTTGGGGCTGCTCCGCCGGCGCCGGTTGTTGCTCCGAACCGCCGCAACCGGCGATCACCAGCCCCACCGCCAGCAGCGGCGGCAACAAATAGTGTTGAATCATTCCCATGGAAAGCTCCCTGTGCATCGATGGAGTCTCTTGCCGCCCTTGAAGGGCTTCTCTACCCCAAAACAAACCCCGGTCAGTGTGTCTTGTGCTGACACCCGTTATGACGAAACGATCCTGACCGCCCCATCTTCCCGCGCCGGACAGCGGCGCAGGACCGTTGGTTGGTACGCCCGGCCGCGATCACCGCGATCGCGCCAGCGATTGATGATGAAACCCAGCAGCAGGCCCAGCACCCCGAACAGCGCGGCGCCGTCGAACGGCAGCGGCAGGGCGCCGCCGAGCAGAGCGCCCGAAAACAGTAAAACCAGGGGTAAAGCGTAAACCCACAGAGCACCGCGCAGCAAAGCGCCTTCGGGAATGCCCACCACCACTTCCTCGTCTTCCTGGAAAGTGTCGCGGGTCAGCACGCGAAGACGGGCCCGCTGCCCGCCGCTTTGATTGATCAGACGATGGCCGCAACCCTTGCGGGCCTGGCAGGCATCACAGACACCGGCCCGCACGGTTTCCACCCAGATCGCGCCGGGCTCCCGTGCCACCACGCGCCCGTGCTCCTCGATCATTGCGCCGTGGAGACCTGTATTGATTGCATGACCCGTTCGGCCGTGGGCTGGGGGATTTCACCCACCAGGGTCATAAGGAAGGTAATCGGCCCGTTCTGGATGTGGCGGCTGATCGCCACGGTGGGACCGACCCGGCTGACACCCTCTTCGGGGCTGGCGCCGTCGGTGGCTTCGGCGAAGACGGTGAAGGTGGCGAGACCATCGCTGTAACTCTGTGCCGCCACCGGATCCGCCACCGTGTCGACACGGCGCCAGTCCCGATCCACGGCTTCGAAACCGCCGGGCAGCCATTGCGCCTCGATGACGAAATTACCGGGCCGGGAAGACGCCACGTTTTCCAAGGCCCGTTCACTGTGGGTCTCGGGCACATCGAAGTCGGTCCGTTGCAGCCCGGGATTCAAATCCAGGGTGACGAATTCCACCCGCTCCAGTGCCAGACCGTTGCCATCCACCATTTCCGACTTCAGCAGCAGTTTGCTTTCGTCATCCAGCCACAACCGGTAGCCGTAACGGTGATTGTCCAGCGGCGCCACCCGCACGCGCAGGGTCGGGCGGCCGGCGACGCGGCCGTCACCGTCAAGAAGGACGTTGTACTGGGAAGGGATGGCGCTGGCCAGCCGGTCCTGGAATTCCAGTGGCAAGCCGTTGGCGTCGGAGATCCGGGTCAGGGTGCCGTTGGAATGCAGGCAGACCAGTTCCGGTCCACGCCGCAGCACTTCCACCAGGCGGCCGTCGAGATGGGTCAGACGCTGATATTGATGGTCGTCGAAGACCGCATGGCTTACCTCCATGGTGCTCACTTCGGCACCAAACTGATAGAGGAAACGGCCTTTATAGTTGAGTTGCCGGGACGCCTCGGACATGGATTGCAGCAGGGTCGCCGCGGGGGCTTCCTGAGCCGAGGCCGGCGGGGCAAGCAACAGCGCCGGCAGCGGCGCTATCAGGGTCAGACCAAAAGCGAGGGTTCGCAGCATTCGTTAGCGTGCTCCGTTGCGGGCGTCCATGCTCACCAGACGGGCGTAAGGCATCATGCCCTGACCGCTGTGGCGCGCGGCGAACTCACTGTGCCGCATCAGCATGGCGTTGACCCGCGGCTGGGCCGCGTTGACCTGCACCGGCACCGCGCCGGCACCGCCACGGGCGCTTTGCGACACCAGCGAAAGATCACCGAACGGACGGCTCATGCGCTGATCATTGGCGGCCAGGGTGTTTTGCGGCGCGCCGGAAGACAAGGAGGAGCCGGAGGGCCCGCTCCAGTACTGCCAGCCCACCACGGTGGCCGCGGCCACGGAGGCGGCCACCGCCACCCGGGCGAAACCACCCACCAGGCCGGACCGGCGCGCCGGCGCCGATTCCGCCGCCAGCGCCTCGGACAGACGCGCGTTAAAGGACGATGGCACCGGCCGAACCGCCTGGCCATGCATCACATCACGGGTGAGTTGCCAACGGGCCAGGGTATCCAAACCATTCTCGTCCAGATCCCGCAGCACCCGCCGCGTCTCGAATTCATTGGTTTCTCCGTCCAGCAGGGCGGACAACACTTCAAAGTCCCGTTTCATGACCTCACCCTTTGTCTCCACGTTGCGACCCTAGCAGGGGCCGCACCGCCTCGTCGATGGCTTCCCGAGCCCGGAAGATGCGCGAACGCACCGTTCCCACCGGACATTCCATGACCACCGCGATGTCCTCATAGCTGAGGCCCTCGAATTCACGCAGGGTCACGGCGGTCTTGAGTTCCTGGGGCAGTGCCTCGATGGCCCGGTGGATTACTGCCTCCAGCTCCTCAGACAACACATGGGACTCAGGGGTTCCAATCTCGTGCAGGATTTCCGCACCACTGTACTGTTCCGCTTCGGCGGCATCCAGATCGGTGCCCGGAGGACGGCGCCCCTGGGCCACCAGGTGGTTCTTGGCGGTATTGACGGCGATACGGTAAAGCCAGGTATAGAAGGCACTGTCGCCACGAAATCGCGGCAAGGCGCGCCAGGCTTTGATGAAGGCTTCCTGGGCCACGTCCTGGACCTCATCCTGATCACGGACGTAACGGCTGATGAGAGCGAAGATACGTTGCTGGTACTTCAGTACCAACACTTCAAAGGCGCGCTGATCACCATTCTTGGCTTTTTTGACCAACTGTTCGTCGGACACCTAGCACTCCTTCGGGATGGTCGTGGCAAAACGAGCGGCGACATCCCGTCGGCACGGCACGCGCGGCGCATACCGACCAGGCGCCGATGGCCCTGTTTTTCCCGTCGTGAGCTGGTGTTGCAGAAGCACTGTGCCCCCCGGAACGTCGCGATCTTCGCCTTGCCCTGGCCGTGCCGGAGCGGATTTGGCCCCCGCCAGCCAGGATTGAAGCGCGGTATTGTAACAGGAGTTGCCTGGACCGCTATACTGGCCTCCCTGAACATGGCCGGTTTTCACAATGGTTCAACAATTCACCTCCATAATGCGCCGCTTTGCGTACCGTCCCCGGTCACGGTGTCGAGCCGGCAGCGCGGATAACCGCGGATAGCTATGGCAACCTTTCATTACGACGTTCTGATCATCGGTTCCGGCGCCGCCGGCCTGACCGTGGCCCTGCGCCTGCCCGACGATGCCCGGGTGGCGCTGCTTTCCAAGGGCGAACTGACCCACGCCAGCACCTATTACGCCCAGGGCGGCGTGGCGGCGGTGCTGGATGAATCCGATTCCATGGACAGCCATGTCCAGGATACCCATGTGGCCGGCGCCGGCCTGTGCCACGACGACGCGGTGCGGTTCACGGTGGAAAACGGCCCGGAAGCGATCCGCTGGCTGATTGAACAGGGGGTGGATTTCACCCGCATGCCCGGCGGCCAGGACGCGCCCCTACCCTACCATTTGACCCGCGAGGGCGGCCACAGCCACCGGCGCATTATCCACGCCGCCGACGCCACCGGCGTGGCGATTTCCAGCACGCTGATCGACCGCGTCAAGGAAAAGACCAACGTGGAACGGTTCGAACACCGGGTGGCGGTGGATCTGATCACCCAGGTGCACGATGGCGAGCGGCGCTGCTGCGGCGCCTATGTGCACGATATCCGCAGCGGCGAAACCGATGTCATTCTGGCCCGGTCGGTGGTGCTCGCCACCGGCGGCGCCTCCAAGGTGTACCTGTACACCTCCAATCCGGACGTGGCCACCGGCGACGGCATCGCCATGGCCTGGCGCGCCGGCTGCCGGGTGGCGAACATGGAATTCATGCAGTTCCATCCCACCTGTCTGTACCACCCCAAGGCCAAGAGCTTCCTGATCACCGAGGCGATCCGCGGCGAAGGCGGCAAACTGCTGCTGCCCAACGGCGAGCGTTTCATGCCGCGCTTCCATGAACGGGCGGAACTGGCGCCACGGGATGTGGTGGCCCGTGCCATCGACCATGAAATGAAGCGCCTGGGCGCCGATTGTCTGTATCTGGACATCAGCCACAAGCCGGCGGATTTCATCATCGAGCACTTCCCCACCGTCTACGCCAAGTGCCTGCAACTGGGCCTGGACATCACCCGCGATCCGATCCCGGTGGTGCCGGCGGCCCATTACACCTGCGGCGGGGTGATGATCAACGAAAACGGCGAAACCGACCTGCCCGGTCTGTACGCGCTGGGCGAGACCAGTTTCACCGGTCTGCACGGCGCCAACCGCATGGCCAGCAATTCCCTGCTGGAATGTCTGGTGTACGGCCGCTCCGTGGCCCGCCACATCAGCGAGCACCTTGCCGGTCTGCCGCTGCCGCGCGGCGCCGAGGAATGGGACGACAGCCTGGTCACCGACTCCGACGAAGACGTGGTGATCAGCCACAACTGGGATGAGCTGCGGCGCTTCATGTGGGACTACGTGGGCATCGTGCGTACGATGAAACGGCTGGAGCGGGCCCAGCACCGGGTGGATTTGCTGCAGAAGGAAATCAGCGAGTATTACAGCAACTACCACATCAGCAACGACCTGCTGGAGCTGCGCAACCTGGTGGTGATCGCCGACCTGATCATCCGTTCGGCGCTGCAACGCCGTGAAAGCCGGGGCCTGCATTTCATGCGCGAGTTTCCCGGCCCCCAGGATCCGCCACGGGACAGCGTGCTGGTGCCGGACAACAGCCCCTTGGGAGCCCTTTCGCCGGTCAGCGCCGCCGATTGAGCCAGAGCACCTGACGCAGCGGCGTGAGCGCCGCTTCCCCGGCCTGATCGGCGAAGATCCAGACCCAGCCCCGGCCGGGGCAGCGCAGCGCCAGCCAGGGCCCGGGCGTCCAGGCGCGGAACGGCGCCGTCACGGTGATCCGGCTCTCTTTCAGGTCCGGATTTTCCAACACCAGAGTCACTTCCGTGGCGGTGACCGCCACGGCCGTCACTAGTGGCGGCCGCCACCGCCACAACCACCAGGCCAGCCCCGCCAGCAACGGCGGTAATGCCCACACCGGCACCGCGCTGTGCCACAGCGCCAGAGCGGAAATCAGCAAAGCGGCCAGGCGCAGCCGGCGCGGCCAGGCCGAAGGGCGCAGCTCAAGACGAGGCGGAAACGAGGCCGAGTATGTGGCGGACATAGGCGCGTAACTCCGGGTCTTGCGGTTCCGAACGGGCGGTGAACCACTCCAGCATGTCGACGTCCGCGCATTCCAGCAGTTTCGGGAACAGCGCCCGGTTGGCCTCGCTATCCTGCTCGAAGTGATGATCCAGATAGCCGTACAGCACCACCTCCACCTCGGAAGCGCCACGACGGCACTGCCAGCGATAACGACGTTTCAGATCGGCCAGCGACATGTCTTTCCCCAATACGATGTGCAGGCGGGCAATTGTATGTCAGGCGACGTTCCGGCGATATGGTAAGAGCCTGTTTAAGGTCTCTACGGCTGACAGCACCCACCCCGATTCCCTATCATGTGTGACCAGCCAACAACCGGGAACACTATGAGCGCTTGGTCCTCTTTGATCGCGGAAATCTCCCCCGCCAACGGCGGCGTTACCACACCGGCCCTGGCGATCTGCGACCATCTGGCGGTGGTGCGGGTGCGCGGCGAGGAAGCGGGGTCCTATCTGCAAGGGCAACTCACCTGCGACCTGAAACGGATCGATCAGGGCGAGCACCATGCCGCCATGCATCTGTCGCTGAAAGGCCGGGGCCTGGTGAGTCTGCGCCTGGTCCGCGATGACCAGGGCTATCTGATCCTGTGCCCGGCGACCATGGCCGAAGCGGTGATCCGTTGCCTGGAAAAATACCGACTGCGCGCCAAGGTGACCTTCGAGGTGGCCGAGGATCTACGCGTGATCGGCCTGGCCGGAGCGCTGGAGCAAAGCGGCCTGCCGCTGCCGGATGCGGGCCATGGCCGCCACCATGATGGCCTGACTCTGCTGCGTTATCCGCTCACCGAGCAACTGCTGGTGATCGGCGCTGACGACGCCCTGGCGGAACTGAGCCGGGCGCAACGGAAGCAGGCAAGCCGCACCCCAGTCGACGGCGAGGGCTGGCGTTTTCTCGATATCGGCGCCGGCGAAGGCCAGATCTACCCCGGCGGCGAGGATCTGTTCCTGCCCCAGGTGCTCAACTACGACCTGCTCGGCGGCGTCAGCTTCAACAAAGGCTGCTACACCGGCCAGGAAGTGGTGGCGCGCATGCACTTCAAGGGCAAGCTCAAGCAACGCATGGCCGCCTTCACCTACAACGGCCCGCCCCTCTCCCCGGGACAACCTCTGCGCAACAGCGACGGCCGCGCCGTCGGCGAAGTGGTCGACAGCGCCCGCGGCGAACCCACCCCCCGCCTGCTCGCGGTGGTGCGCCTGGACCATGAGGGGGAGTTGTTCGCCGATGATCAGGCGTTGGGGGCGGCGGCGATGGCACTGCCATATGGGAAAGGCAGTGAATAGTTAATAGGGAACAGTGAATAGTTGCGCGCGCTACGAAAGGCGGTAACTGAAATCAAAGAGGCCGCGCCCAAACCTGGGTGCGGCCTCTTTGATTGGAAAAACAAAAGCGGGCTATTGCGGATCGGCAAACAGCCCTTGCGTCATCGCAACGCCGCCTTCTTTTCGCTGTTCACTATTCACTGTTCCCTATTAACTATTCACTGCTCTTTCCATTCTTCTTCCAGCGTCCGCACCAGCTCCGCCACCGGCATCTCCCGGGAACGGTGCGCCCCCGTGCCGGCCCAGAGGCTTTTCCAGTCGGCGCCAGCGCCTTTGCGCAAAGGGGAAGTCAGGCGGTGTTGTTCCGGGTAGGGAGCGATGTCCTTGGGGGCGCGCTCATCCATCCAGGCGTTGGCCAGGCCTCGTGCCCAGCGGCCGGAGACCGCGCGGGTGACACCGGTGGCGCCGGGGGCCGCCTCGGCCAGCCGTTGTTTCCAGACCGCCGCCGTGTCCGCTTCCGGGCAGCGCAGAAAGGCCGTGCCCAGTTGCGCGGCGGCGGCACCGGCACGCATTACCCTCGCCATGTCGGCGCCGTCCATCAAACCACCGGCGGCGATCAACGGCAGGGACACCACTTGCCGGCAAGCCGCCAGCAGATCGTCCAGCACCATGCCCGGCGCCAGCGGGTCGACGCTGCCACGATGGCCGCCGGCTTCCTCGCCCTGCAGGACCACCGCGTCAACACCGTCCTCGGCCAGCGCTTGCGCCTCCGCCACACTGGTGGCGGTACCCACCAGGGCGATACCGCGCGCGCGGCAGGCGTCCATGCGATCCCTGGGCAGACGGCCGAAGGTGTAGGAAAACACCGCCGGGCGCGCTTCCAGCACCGCTTCGAACTGCTCGTCGAAGGACGGCAGCGACGCGAACTGTTCCGGCATGGTCACGCCGGCGGCGGCATAGCAGGAACGCAGCGCCGCCTTTGCTTTCACCACTTGTTCGGCGTCCGGCGTTTGTGACGGCGGGATAAACAGATTGATGGCGAACGCATCGCCGCCGGCGTCGCGCACACCCCGGGCCGACTCGAGGATCGCGGCGCCGCTCAAATAACCGGCGCCCACTGAACCAAGCGCCCCGGCGCGGCTCGCTTCGGCGACGAAACGGGCACCACTGATACCGCCGGCCATGGGCGCTTGAATCAAGCTGTAATGCTGGAAAGACATGCCTGGCTCCCTGCTTGGAACGAAGAAGGAGCCTAACCCTACCGCCGGGCGGCGCGGGGCACCAGCACAACGCGGGCATACTCATTATCACTGGTATTTATGGGCGGAGAAGATAAACCCGCTGACACACCATTCGCTTGCAGGCAAGCTCCCACGGCGGCTTCGTAGCGCAATCTGTGGGAGCCAGCCTGCTGGCGAATCCCGGCCCGTCTTTTCCAAAACCAGTCAGCAGGCTTTGGATATAGCGTGCCGGCGTGTTGCGTGTAGGCGTGCCCACGAATCGTGTTTTTTTCCGCTAGGATCCCAAATCCGCCAGCGGATGCCGCGGCGCCGGGTTTTCGAAGAAAGTGTCGATGTACCCCGGCGGCACCTCATGCACACTGCGGTGGCGGAAGCGCGGCTTGCCGTCCTTGTCGATCAACAACGCCCGCACGCCTTCGCGAAAATCCGCGTGCAGCGCGCATTGCACCGACAGCGTCCATTCCATGCGGAACACATCCTCAAGTGACAGATAACGCGCCCGGCGCAGTTGCTCCCACACCAGGAAAGCGGTTTGCGGACAGCCGCCGGTGAGGTTGGCGCGGGCCTTGTCGAGCCAGCTGTCGCATTCCTTCGCCGCCAGCAGAGTGTCCACCACTTCCGGCAGGTCGGCGCCGTCGCACCAGTTGTCGATGAGATTACGGCGGGCACTGACGGCGCCGTCCAGCTGTAACGGATAGTGGGCGGCATCGCGGAAGAAACGAAACAGCAGGGCATGGTCGGCGGCGCGCTCGCCAGTGAAGCTCTGGCCGCCGAGGTCATCCAGCAGGTGCTCCGCGTCCTGGTCCAGGCAGCGATCCGCCAGCCCCAGATTCAAAGCATCGCGGGCATCGAAATGAACACCGGTGAGCCCCAGGAACAAACCGGTACGGCCCGGCAGGCGATTGAGAAACCAGCTGGCGCCCACGTCCGGGTACAGACCGATGTTGATTTCCGGCATACCGAGCCGGCTGTTTGCCGTCACCAGCCGGAAGGTGCTGCCTTGCATCAGGCCCATGCCACCACCGAGCACCAGGCCGTCGGCCCAGCAGATCACCGGTACCGGCGAGCGGTGCAGACGGTGGTCGAGGCGGTATTCGGCGGCGAAGTACGCCTCCACTTCCGGATTCCGGTCCTTGCCCGCGTGGCGCACCATGGCCCGATGCAGGGCCACCACATCACCGCCGGCGCAAAACGCTTTGTCACCAGCGCCTTCCAGCCAGATCGCGACGATGTCGTCACGGTCTTGCCAGTCGTCCAGCCGCCGACTCAGTGACTCGATCATGTCCAGACTGAGCGCATTGAGGGCGGCGGGAGCGTTAAGGGTGGCGCGGCCAATCACATGGCCGGAGGCGGTGGGCAATTCCTGAAACAGAACGGTGTCGGTCATGCCGGCACGGGCTCCTTTTTCCGATAGAAATCCCGATCGAAAAAGAATCGATTGGAGAAACAATCGCTATAGCAAGTATCAAACCACGGAAAGCACCCGGGTGTTGCAAAAAGCCGTTAAAGGGCCCAATCCACCGGAGTCTTGCCCTGTTGAATCAAATACTGGTTGGCGCGGGAAAAATGGCCGCACCCGAGAAAGCCGCGGTGCGCCGACAGCGGCGACGGGTGCGGCGCGGTCAGCACGCAGTGGCGCTGACGGTCGATCAGGCGCCCTTTCTTTTGCGCGTAGCTGCCCCACAGCATGAACACCACGCCCTCGCGCTCACGGTTGATGTGGTCGATGGCCTGATCGGTGAACTCTTCCCAACCCTGCTTTTGATGGGAAGCGGCCTGGCCGGCGCGCACGGTGAGCACCGCGTTGAGCAACAGCACGCCCTGCTTGGCCCAGGGCTCCAGATTACCGTGATCGGGGGCGGGAATGCCCAGATCCCGTTCGATTTCCTTGAAGATATTGACCAGCGACGGCGGCACCCGCACGCCCGGCTGCACCGAGAAACACAGGCCGTGGGCCTGGCCCGGCCCGTGATACGGGTCCTGGCCCAGGATCACCACCTTGACGTCCTCGAAGGGGGTATCGTTGAAGGCCCGGAAGATGTCCGGGCCCGGCGGGAACACGGTCTCGCCCTTTTGCTTTTCCTCACGCAGGAACGCCCGCAGACGCACCATGTAATCCTTGTCGAACTCCGCCGCGAGGACGTTCATCCACCCCGGTTCCAGGGCGGCCTTGGCGTCAGACATGGGGTACCAACCTGTCCAATAAATGTCGTGTCCGGTTACGCAGGGACGACTCGTCCACCCATTCGGGGTGCGCCAGCAGACGCACCTCGATGACCATGATCTGGCCGTGGATCAGTTCCGCGTCCAATTGCGGCTTGTCCGAGCCAAAGGCCCGGCAGGCCTCCACCAGAATATCCGTTTGCTGCTGCAAATAAAGGTCCGCCAGCTCCCGCAGCCGCTGGTCCAGGATCGCTTCCTGCAGGAACGCCTGCTCGGCGATCAGGTGCTCGCGCCGATTTTGCAGCTCATCAAGGATAAAGCGCGTGGTCAGCTCCGCCAATTGGTCAATCAACTGGTCCCTTTGCGCGGCATTATTGATCGGCGCGCCATCGAGCTGCCGGATCAGGGCGAAGGCCTGATCCCGGAACGGCCCGATCACGTCGCTGAGAGCCCTTTCCGCGAACAGCGTGAAGGTGTCGGCGATCAGATCGCCGATGTCCTTGAAATAGTAAGTGGTGGCGGACAGCGGCACATCGGCCTCGCGCGCCACGGCCCGGTGCCTCACGGCACGGATACCGTCGCGGACGATGATCGTCAGGGCAGCCTCGAGAATGGCGCGCCGGCGCTGTTCGCTGCCGGCGCGGCGGGCCTTGCGGCCCTGGTATTGAATGGTCGTGGTCATAGGACGACTCGTTGTTCTGCTAATGATGGCCATTCCAGCTTACCAGCAGGTGTAAGCTTAGTAAGGCCTCACTTTGCAACGCTTCGTGACCAGAGCCACCGGGCTCGCTGGCTGTCAACGCCCCTGGGGCCGCATGTGCGGGAACAGGATCACATCCCGGATCGACGGCGAATCGGTGAACAGCATCACCAGCCGGTCGATGCCGATACCCTCGCCGGCGGTGGGCGGCAGGCCGTGCTCCAGGGCGTTGATGTAATCCTCGTCGAAGAACATGGCCTCGTCGTCGCCGGCTTCCTTCTCCGCCACTTGCTGCTTGAAGCGCTCGGCCTGGTCCTCCGCGTCGTTGAGCTCGGAGAAGCCATTGGCGATCTCGCGGCCGCCGACGAAGAACTCGAAGCGCTCGGTGACGAACGGGTTGTCATCCCGGCGCCGGGCCAGCGGCGACACTTCGGTGGGGTAGTCGGTGATGAAGGTGGGGTCCTTCAACCGGTGCTCCACGGTTTTCTCGAAGATCTCGATCTGCACCTTGCCCAGGCCCCAGATCGGCTTGAGCGGAATGCCCAGCCCTTCGGCGATACGGCGGGCGCCCTGCTCGTCGGCCAGCTCGGCGGCGTCCATATCCGGGTTGAACTGGAGGATCGAGTCGAACACCGACAGCCGCGCGAACGGCTTGCCGAAGTCATAAACCTCGCCCTGATACTGGATCTCGGTGGTGCCCAGCACGTCCCGCGCCAGAGTGCGCAGCATGTCCTCGGTGAGGTCCATGAGGTCCTGGTAGCCGGCGTAGGCCTGGTAGAACTCCAGCATGGTGAATTCCGGGTTATGCCGGGTGGAGAGACCTTCGTTACGGAAGTTGCGGTTGATCTCGAACACCTTCTCGAAGCCGCCCACCACCAGCCGCTTGAGGTACAGTTCCGGCGCGATGCGCAGGTACATGTCCAGGTCCAGGCTGTTGTGGTGGGTGATGAACGGCCGCGCCGTGGCGCCACCGGGGATCACCTGCAGCATCGGTGTTTCCGCTTCGATGAAGCCCTGCGCCACCAGATAATTGCGGATACCGGCCACCACTTGCGAGCGGATCTGGAAGGCACGGCGGCTGTCGTCGTTGACGATCAGGTCCACGTAGCGCTGACGATAACGGGCCTCGGTGTCGGTGAGGCCTTTGTGTTTTTCCGGCAGCGGCCGCAGCGCCTTGGTGAGCAGACGGTAGTCGTCCATCATCACGTACAGATCGCCCTTGCCGGATTTGCACAGCTTGCCGCGCACGCCAACGATGTCGCCCAGGTCCCAGTGCTTGGTGTCTTTCTGCACGTCCTTGCTGGCGTAGATCTGGATCCGTCCGGACATGTCCTGGAGCACTTTGAACGCCTTGCGGTCCAGCATCAGACGGCCGGCCACCGCCACCTGGATGTCCCGCTCTTCCAGCTCTTCCTTGCTCAGCTCGCCGTATTGGGCCTGCAGATCGGCGGCCAGCGCGTCACGGCGGAAGTCATTGGGGAAAGCCGCGCCCTGTTCGCGCCAGGCCGCCAGTTTGGCGCGGCGCTCGGCGATCAGACGGTTTTCATCGGCGCTATCGTTGGCACTACCGTTGGGAGTGTTCTGTTCGTCAGCCATTATCTCTCTAACCTGTTTCGCGGTCCGGCGGCGGACCCTGGTATTACAGCCGCGTCTTTCTTTACAACCCGCTTTTAAGGGACGCTTCGATAAAGCGGTCCAGATCACCGTCCAGGACCTGCTGAGTATTGTGGCTTTCCACGTTGGTGCGCAGATCCTTGATGCGGCCGTCGTCCAGCACATAGGAACGGATCTGGCTGCCCCAGCCGATGTCCGACTTGGCGTTTTCCTGTGCCTGCTTGGCCGAGTTGCGTTTCTGCATTTCCAGTTCGTAGAGCTTGGCCATCAGCATCTTGGTGGCCTTGTCCCGGTTCTGGTGCTGGCTGCGCTCGGACTGGCACTGGGTCACCACGGTGTGTTCCTGGCCGGTATCCGGATCGGTGAACACATAGGTCAGACGTACCGCGGAGTCGGTCCGGTTAACGTGCTGACCACCGGCGCCGGAGGCGCGATAGGTGTCGGTGCGCAGCTTGCCCGGGTCGATCTCGATGTCGATGTTGTCATCCACTTCCGGTGCCACGAACACCGAGGTGAACGAGGTATGGCGGCGGCCGCCGGAGTCGAACGGGCTCTTGCGCACCAGACGGTGCACGCCGGTCTCGGTCCGCAGCCAGCCGTAGGCGTAGGGCCCTTCGAAACGCACGGTGGCGGATTTGATACCGGCCACGTCGCCGGCGGAGGCTTCCTCCAGGGAGGTCTTGAAACCGTGGGCCTCGCCCCAGCGCAGGTACATGCGCAGCAGCATTTCCGCCCAGTCCTGGGCTTCGGTGCCGCCGGATCCGGCCTGAATATCCAGGTAGGCGTTGTTGGCGTCCATTTCGCCGGAGAACATGCGGCGGAATTCCAGATCCGCCACCAGCCGTTCGAGCCGCTCCAGGTCCGCTTCCACTTCCTGGACGGTGTCTTCATCGCCCTCTTCCACCGCCAGTTCCAGCAGGTCGCCGGTGTCGATGACGCCTTGGCCGGCCTCATCGAGGGTCTTCACCACCAGCTCCAGTTGCGCCCGCTCCTTGCCCAGGGCCTGAGCCCGCTCCGGTTCGTTCCACACGTCCGGGGTGGCCAGTTCCCTTTCTACTTCGACCAGTCGCTCGCTTTTTACAGCGTAGTCAAAGATACCCCCTAAGCGCTTCCACGCGCTCGGACAGGTCGGCAAGGTGCGTACGCAGCGGATTGACTTCCATAAGGCGTCTACTCGAATCGTCTCAAATGAATGGGGAAAGGCGGCGATTTTAGCGGTTTGCGCCGCCACTGACGAGGGGCCTGCCCGGCCGGATGGCGAAGACGGCGCTAATCTTTCAGTTCGAAGACGTGATACGCCTCCGGTTTGAGGGTATCCAGGGTGGTGCCAATGTAGCGGGCGTTGTCGGGAATGCCGCTGCCAGTGGCGAACACCTTGAAGCGCCGGGTTTCCTTCGGCGTGTCGATGACGGTGTCGGCGTCCACTTCCACCCACATATAAATCAGAGCTTCCTGGGCCACGTAGTCCACGCGCAGGACGGTACCGTCCTCGGGCAAACGCAGCTCCTGCACCTGGCTCGAAATATCCAGGCGATGCTTGTGAATTGTTTTCATGTCTCCCCTCCGTTAAGGGTCGCAGCTCCCCGGGATGGCGATAGCCGCCGGGGGGATGGTCAATCCGGCCTTTTGGGCCGGCGTCAGCGCCAGGCCGCAAGAGCGGCGGGGCGCGAAATCGTCGAGGCGCGGGCAGGCGCGAAAAGCAATGCTAGCAAAGTCCCCGGGGCGAGACACCTAATATGCGGGAGGGCGAGCGAAACACATCGCGGTTCGTGGTTCACGGCTGTATCGCCGCCAGGGCAGCTCCCACAGCCGCTTCGTAGCCGTCCTTGTGGGAGCCGCCCTGGCGGCGAATCGGCGTGGCGGCGGGTGTTCCACGATCATGGGGCACCACTGGCCCGAGGGCCGCGTTTGTTCCTCCCTCACACCACCTGCAAATACTCAAACAACAACTGCGGATTGCGCTGGCCGCGGAATTCGTTGACTTCCAGCCGGTAGACGCCTTCCACCCGCTGGATCCGGGAGGGCAGATCCGCCACCGGCGCGTTGAAGAAAATACCGTCCACCGCCGCGCCCACGTCCGGCAACCCCAGAGTCAGTTTGAGGTGACGCTCGCCCACCACCCGGTGATTGAGCACCTCGAACACACCGTCGAAACGCGGTGGCGGGAAGCCCTGCCCCCAGGGAAAACGGTGGCTGAGCAGTTCGGCGTTGGCCAGGGTGATGTCCCGCTCGCCCAGTTCGCCGTCGGTGTCGATCACGTCCAGGAACACGTCCTCGTCGGCCTGGGCCGCCACCGCTGCCTGGAACGCCGTGGTGAATTCGGCCAGATGGCGGCGCTCCAGGGTCAGCCCGGCGGCCATGGCGTGGCCGCCGAACTTATGCAGTAAACCAGGATGGCCGGTGGCCACCGCGTCCAGCACATCACGCAGATGCAGGCCGGGAATGGACCGGCCGGAGCCCTTCAGCAGCCCCTGCTGCCGGGCCGGAGCAAAGGCGATCACCGGCCGGTTCAGCGCCTCCTTGACCCGCGAGGCGAGAATGCCCACCACCCCTTCGTGCCAGTCGTCGCCGTGCAGGCACAGCGCCGGCGGGGTCGGCCCGGTGAGCCGCGCCACCTCGGCCATGGCGGCCTCGCGCATGCCCTGCTCGATGCCGCGCCGCTCGCGGTTGATGGTGTCCAGTTCCTGGGCGTGACGTTCGGCTTCGGCGTCGCTCTCCGCCAGCAGACATTCGATGCCGTGGCTCATGTCCGAGAGACGCCCGGCGGCGTTGAGGCGCGGCCCGGCGGCGAAGCCCAGATCGGCGGCCACGACTCGCGCGGGATCGCGGCCCGCCACCCGCAGCAGCGCGCGCACCCCCGGTGAACCCTGGCCGGCACGCAGACGGCGCAGCCCCTGCTCCACCAGAATGCGGTTGGCACCGTCCAGCACCACCACGTCCGCCACCGTGCCCAGCGCCACCAGATCGAGCAAATCCACCACCCGGCCGCGCAGCTCCAGCGCGCTCTGCAACGCCATCAACACATAGAAGGCCACGCCAACGCCGGCCAGGTTGGCGGCGGGAAAGCCCTCCTCGCACAGACGGGGGTTGAGAATGGCGTCGGCGTCGGGAAGCGTGTCGCCAGGCAAATGGTGGTCGGTGATCAGCACGCGCAAACCGGCGGCCCGGGCCGCCGCCACGCCATCGATACTGGCGATGCCGTTATCCACGGTGATCAACAAATCCGGCTGGTAACGCTCCCGGGCCAGGTCGACAATGGCCGGCGACAGGCCGTAACCGTACTCGAAGCGGTCCGGCACCAAATAGTCGGGACGGACGAAGCCGAGCTGTTGCAGGCCCTTTACCATCACGGCGGTGGCGGTGGCGCCATCGGCATCGTAATCGCCCACCACGCACACCCGCCAATGCTCGCGCCGCGCTTGCAGCAGCAGCGCCACCGCCTGCTCCAGACCACCGAATTGACGCGGGTGCGGCAGGCGGTTCAGGCTCAGGTCCAGCTCCTCGGCGCCGCTCATGCCCCGCGCCGCCAGGATCCGTGCCAGCAACGGCGGCACCTCGGCCAGCCCGGCGGGGATTTCCACATGACGGCGGCGAATGGTGGGGAAAGCACGGACCACGGCGGACAACCTTTCATCAATTTGAAGCGGGGGCTGAGTATACAGGGTCGACGGGTATACTGGGTCAATGCATTTACAGGGCCAGGGCGTTGGTGGAACCGATGACAACACGGTGGCCGACCATAAAGTCACAAAAGAGGCTAAATAAACCGCCTTCGCTTTCTTATACTTGGCGCCCAATCCGGATACCGCACCAGCACGCGGAATGACGATTTAATCCGGGGCTTCAGGGCATTTCGTCGCTGGAGGTGTTAATAAGTGGCACAGAGATGCCCATGCTTGGCACGCATCAGGCGGCCCCAAAGCGCGCCCGACGCCCCCGTGTCGCTGGACCAGGCCCCGGCCTGGCGCGGCGCGACCCGAGAACATCGGGCGCACTTTGGAACTCGCCTGCCACGCACCATCTGGTACGGCATCCGGATTCATGGTTTCGCCATTCATGTGAGTGTTTACTCACGTGCTGGCACACGGGCCTCCACGGAGGCGGAAGCAGGCTCACCAAATGCGGCGACACGCCGCGGACTTTGGGACTGGAGAGCAATCTTATGATCTATCAAGGCAACGCCGTAAGCGTACAACTGCTTGACGACGGCATCGCCGAGCTGAAGTTCGACCTTCAGGGCGAGTCCGTCAACAAGTTCAACCGGGCCACCCTGGAAGACTTCCAGAAAGCCATCGACGCCATCAAGGGCAGTGACCAGATCAAGGGTCTGATCGTCACCTCCGGCAAGAAGGTGTTCATCGTTGGCGCGGACATCACCGAATTCACCGAAATGTTCGCCCAGGAAGAAGCGGAGATCGCCAAATGGTCCCGCGAGGCCAACAACATCTTCAGCGCCTTCGAGGATCTGGACATTCCCAAGGTGGTCGCGATCAACGGCTTCGCCATGGGCGGCGGCCTGGAAATGTGCCTGGTGTGCGACTTCCGGGTGATGAGCGAACAGGCGCAGATCGGCCTGCCGGAAGTGAAACTGGGCATCTTCCCGGCCTTCGGCGGCACCGTGCGCATGCCGCGCCTGGTGGGCGTGGACAACGCCGTTGAGTGGATCGCCACCGGCGCCCAGCAGAAACCGGAAAAAGCCCTGAAGGACGGCGTGGTGGACGCGGTGGTCAAGCACGACGACCTGCACAACGCCGCCATCGATCTGGTCAAGCAATGCCTGGCCGGCAAGATCGACTTCCGCGCCAAGCGCCAGGAAAAACTGGAGCCGCTGAAGCTGCCGCCGATGGAAAACATGATGGCGTTCCAGACCTGCACCGCCATGGTCATGCAGCAGGCCGGCAAGAACTACCCGGCGCCGGTGGAAGCCGTGAAGGTGATGCAGAAAGCCGCCGGCATGAAGCGCGAGGAAGCACTGGACGTGGAAGCCCAGGGCTTCGCCAAAGTGGCCAAGACCCCGCAAGCCACCGCCCTGGTGGGCCTGTTCCTGGCCGACCAGCAAGTGAAGAAGGTCAACGGCAAGGTCGCCAAGACCGCCAAGGACATCCAGCAGGCCGCGGTACTGGGCGCCGGCATCATGGGCGGCGGCATCGCCTTCCAGTCCGCCCTCAAAGGCACCCCGATCATCATGAAGGACATCGCCGACAAGGCGCTGGACCTGGGCATGAACGAAGCCTCCAAGCTGCTCGCCAAGCGCGTCTCCAAAGGCAAGATGGACGCCGCCAAGATGGGCAAGGTGCTCTCCTCCATTCGCCCGACCCTCAACTACGGCGACTTTGAAAACGTCAACGTGATCGTCGAAGCCGTGGTGGAAAACACCAAGGTGAAACAAGCCGTGCTGGCGGAAGTGGAAGAGAAAGTGGCGGACGGCACCATTCTGGCCTCCAACACCTCCACCATCTCCATCACCAAGCTGGCGGAAGCGCTGAAAAAACCGGAAAACTTCGGCGGCATGCACTTCTTCAACCCGGTGCACATGATGCCCCTGGTGGAAGTGATCCGTGGTGAGAAAACCTCCGACGAAACCATCGCCACCCTGGTCGCCTACGCCCAGAAAATGGGCAAAAATCCGATCGTGGTCAACGACTGCCCCGGGTTCCTGGTGAACCGCGTGCTGTTCCCGTACTTCGCCGGCTTCGGCATGCTGGTACGCGACGGCGCCGACTTCCAGCAAGTGGATAAAGTGATGCAGAAATTCGGCTGGCCCATGGGCCCGGCCTACCTGCTCGACGTGGTCGGCATCGACACCGGCGTGCACGCCGCCAAAGTGATGGCGGAAGGCTTCCCGGACCGCATGCAGCACGACTTCAAGGACCCCACCGAAATCATGTTCGAGAACGAGCGCTACGGCCAGAAGAACGGCATTGGCTTCTACCGTTACGAGCAGGACAAGAAGGGCAAACCGAAGAAAGTGGCCGACGAAGGCAGCTACGAGCTGCTCAAGCCGATCGCCGCCGAGCGCAAGGAATTCGACGCCGAGGAGATCATCGCCCGCATGATGATCCCGATGTGCACCGAAACCGTCCGCTGTCTGGAAGACAACATCGTCGGCTCCGCCGCCGAAGCGGACATGGCGATGATCTACGGCATCGGCTTCCCGCCGTTCCGTGGCGGACCGCTGCGCTACATCGACAGCATCGGCACCAAGGCATTCGCCGACCTGTGCGACAAGTACGCACACCTGGGCGCCCTTTATGAAGCGCCGCAAATGCTCAAGGACAAGGCCGCCAAGGGCGAGTCCTTCTTCGCGTAAGGCACGGGCAGAGGAGATTTATTTATGAGTTTGAATCCGAAAGACGTAGTCATTGTCGACGCTGTCCGTACCCCCATGGGGAAAAGCAGAAACGGCCAGTACCGCAACGTTCGCGCGGAAAAGCTGTCCGCCCTGCTGGTGGAAGCGCTGCAAGCCCGTAACCCGGGCTGGGACCTGAGCAAAACCGAGGACGTGATCTGGGGCTGTGTGAACCAGACCAAGGAACAGGGCATGAACATCGCCCGCAACATCGCCATGCTGGCCGGCCTGCCCCGCACCACCGCGGCGCAAACCGTCAACCGCCTGTGCGGCTCCTCCATGCAGGCGCTGCACTCCGCGGCCCAGGCGATCCAGACCGGCAACGGCGAGGTGTTCGTGATCGGCGGCGTGGAGCACATGGGCCATGTGGCCATGGACCACGGCGTGGACCTCAACCCGGAACTGTCCAAGGTCACCGCCAAGGCCTCCAACATGATGGGCCTGACCGCGGAAATGCTCGGCCGCATGCACGGCATCACCCGTGAACAGCAGGACGAGTTCGGCGTGCGCTCCCACCAGAAAGCCTGGGAAGCCACCGAACAAGGCCGCTGGAAAAACGAAATCGTGCCGATCGAAGGCCACGACGCCGACGGCCACAAAGTGCTGTGCGAAATCGACGAAGTGATCCGTCCCAACGCCAGCATCGAGGACATGGCCAAACTGCGCCCGGTGTTCGACCCGGTCAGCGGCACCGTCACCGCCGGCACCTCCTCGGCGCTGTCCGACGGCGCCTCCGCCATGCTGGTGATGAGCGCCGAACAAGCCCAGGCCATGGGCCTGAAACCGCGCGCCAAGATCCGCAGCATGGCCGTGGCCGGCTGCGACGCCGCCATCATGGGCTACGGCCCGGTACCGGCCACCCAGAAAGCCCTGGCCCGCGCCGGCCTGACCATCGACGACATCGACTACGTCGAACTCAACGAAGCCTTCGCCGCCCAGTCCCTGCCGGTACTGAAGGACTTGAAGTTGCTCGACAAAGTCGAAGAGAAGGTCAACCTCAATGGCGGCGCCATCGCCCTGGGCCACCCCCTGGGCTGCTCCGGTGCCCGCATCACCGGCACCCTGCTCAACGTCATGGAATGGAAAGACGGCCAACTCGGCCTGGCGACCATGTGCATTGGCTTGGGTCAGGGGATTGCTACGGTGATTGAGCGGGTTTAAGTCCTAACCACTCTAGAGACCCCCTCTTTTCTGGGGGGAATACCTCGCCCTCTCAGGGCGAGGTATTTCGGGTCTTGCCTGCCAAGAACGAGATTGGAAACAAAAAATCGCCGGGAGCGATTTTTGACGTCACGAGAGTGACGGCCCGAAGGGTGGCCGCCATGGACGGTGGTCACAAAAAAACCCGGTTATCCACCGGGGTTTTCTTTATCTACAAACCTGAACGCTTATCACCCTGCCTTGCAGGCTTCCCCTACAAGGCGATTCTGCCGTTCGGATGCCCGTTTGAGCACACGGCCATACACCCGTTTACGCTCCGCGGAGGAGGCGTTTCGGATGAAATCAGAAAACGGGGTCGATTCCACGACGGGGGGCGATTTCTTCAGCATGTTTCCACCCTAATCCAGTCCGAGCATCCGCTCAAGGTCCGCGCGAGTGTATTTCTCGGGAATATAATTGTCAACTCGCTCCACGTTGGCTTTGTAAAACCGGTGGGAGCCATCTCGGTTCTTCAACAGTAAATCCACCCGGATATCGAGATACTCATCCTTAAGCCGATTCACCACTTCACGAGCCGTAAAGTATTGATCTGCAAAGTCTTCCGGCAGTATTCGTCGACCTTCCCTGGCCTCCCGCGCCTGAACGAAATCCCAAGCCAGTATGGGCTCCTGGTAGACATACAGGATCTGTACGAAACGGCCTTTTCTCAAACAACGTTCAACGTTTCGCCTGGCGACATCATATCTGGCCAACGTGCCATCCAGCAGGAAGCTCTGTTGTTGCTTCAGAGCCAAGTCGATCACTTTTTCAACCAGAATCGAGACTCCGCCCTGGAAGAGCCAGGAATTACCACCGGAATAACCCGGCAACTCGGAACGAAGCTCGTCAGGGTCAATACGCAGAATATCACCACCTTCGCCCTTAACGCTTTCGAGCAACTCGATGGAGGCTTCCGTCTTCCCCGCCCCAGGAGAGCCCGCCATGAACACAGACACCGGGGACTTTTCAGGCACAAAACGGGAAGTGTCCGTTAGGCGACGACCAATCTTCTTCTTATTCTTTCTTGCGTAGGCAATCGCCTCTTCCTGAAGCTCTGACTCATCCTCACTAAGTTGTCCCACCATATGCCGCCGCCCTCCCAAGATATGAAATCGAAATATCCAAGGCATCAGATCTGAACTTGGAGCCTAAGATAAGGCATGAAACCTGGCGGTGATGAGAGTATAGCCTCTCACCTTCCAATTCATTATCGGCAAATCTCTTCCAGCTTTTCTTGAAACCTATCAATAGACGGATCTGGTATATTTTCTGTTTTCATCAGACCCAAATCGGCCCATTTCAACCAACGCTCCAATGCCAACACCAACTCAGCCCCTCCATCAAAAGAGCCAACATTTTTTAAATAAAGTTCAGGATCATAAAGCATGTCTTCTGGATACCAAATTTTACCTCTTATTCCATGTACACCTTCATCCTTCCATCCCAGGAGTTCCAAACCTCCACCTAGCCTCTTAATGTATGCTCTATCCTGGTAAACGCCATGAATATAAACGCCATTGTTTTCAGCTTGCGCGATACAAGCAACCAGATCAGCCCTCGATCTCCAATAAGAAAATGACCAGTTGTTACATATGTGAAAGCGATAGATCGGCACCTCCCCAATACCACCGATCTCTTCTTGAAGGATAAGTAATGCAGGATCTGGATATTTACTATCTTCTACAGCCAAAAGGCAGCCCGAAAGCCTGTTTCTTGCATTTTTAGATATAATATTCTCGATCAATAAACCAAACCCTTTAGGGTTTTTGTAAAAATCGTGAGTCGGGTAAATTTTGTCTGATGCACCATCAAACCATTCCCTACGAACTGCGAGCAAGTCACATACGTCATCCAGCATTCTATCGTCTATTTTTTCCAGTAGTTTTTCTCTGACCTGGATATCAGCAATACTGAGACCGTGACCGAAGAATCGCGGAATCTGATTTCCGTAAACCCCATGGGTTTGAAATACCATTAAAAACTTTTCAACAATATCTGGAACAGGTTTCTCTGGACGCGCTTTTTCCCATAGTCTTTGCAACCTACCCCAAATAGAGAACCCAGCCTCAATCTCACTCAGAACCACTTTCACCCCCTTCTTTATACTCCCCTAAACACATTTGAAAACTATCCATGTTTGCAAACCTCCCCAAAATCGATTCTCTCCACTCTCCCGTCAGAAAGAGCTACTGCCACGCCCGTGTCATCCCCACATACAACAGCAGCACTTCATTATCCAGGTTCTCCCCGTCATCCCTCAAGTCACCCAGGCCCACCAGCACCACGGTGTTGAACTCCAGCCCCTCGGGTCATTCCTTGATGTCGCCCAACTTCTCGACCCGTTCCAGCACCTCTTCGGTCACCGCCAGCAGGTCGTCGATCAGTTGCGATGAAATATCCAGATGCCCCTCATATTCCGCCTGGTTCCGCCGCTTGTGGCACAGATCGAGCAGTCGCCATTGGCTGCTTTCCAGCCCGAGGGTATGTTCCAGGCATTGAAAGACCAGGTAGCGATTGCCGGAGCGGTAACCGTGCCAGCGCAAAGCGGCCAGCGATAAGGCATGGGCGGCGCCGTAGGCGAGGCTGAACTTGCCCTCCTCCGACAACCCACTGAGATGTGCATCCTGAAGGCGCCGCCGGGCGGCTTGCACCATGCCATCGAATTCTTGTTGGTCGGGCGGTTCCTGTTTAAGGCCGCCGGTTTTCACCAGATTATCCAATGCCATCCATGTCATCGTCGCTTCCCTTCACCCATAATTTAGGTTGTTCCATAACCCGTTCTATAAAACTGTTCTCCTGCTTCCGCTTCTGATTCAACTCCTCCGGTGTATAGATGGAGGGATTGACCGGTCGCATCAGTTCAGACTCCAGTGGCAGCAGGCAGTTCATAACCTCGCTGTAGGCCAGATCCTGCCCCACCAGCATCAGATCAATATCACTGTTCTTATCTTCCGTCCCTTTGGCCAGCGATCCATATACGAACGCCAGCACCAGCCGATCTTCAATCGGTTGCAAAGCTCCGCGCAATACCTCGGCAACACCGAAGGTTTTACGGACAATCGCCAGCAACTCCGGGTACACCGGGGAGTCCGTGTTGGCCTGATAGTAGTTTTGATTGCCTTCACGGGTCCGCGACAGGATGCCCGCCTGGGCCAGTTTATCGAGTTCACGCAACACGGTGCCCCGCCCCATTTCGAGCCGGCGCAGGATGTCGTTGGTGTAGAAGCGCGCATCGGGCACGCTGAAGAAAAGGCCCAGCACGCGCTGCTGTGTTTTGGTAAACAGGGCATCGCCCAGTGTCAGAGCCATTGCATGCCTCTTTAAGACCCATTTTGGGTACTATCATCCCCAAAATGGGTCTCGTCAAGTCACGTCCTCCCAAGGCTCCCCCATCGAAAGCACACGCCGCAACGCCATCAGCGCGCCGCGCCGCTTCTCTTGCGTCATCTTTTCGATATTGCGCACCTTCCATTGCACCGCCGGCAGCTTCTCGATGCCACTGATGCCCAGCGCAGTCCAATCCGGAGGTCCTTGGTAGAGGCTGCAGAGAAAGCGTTTTTCCGGGTCGGTCAGTTGCGCAAGGAGCTGGTTCAATGCCTGGGTTCCGGCTTTTCTTAATTCCTCCAGGGTGACCGGGCGCAGTGTCATGCCGCTGAACTCGCCGGCGAAGACGTCGCGCATCGGCCGCCAATGCGGTTGCAGCAGTTCTTCCATCGGGCGGGGGTGGCTGATCAGATAGACCAGAAACGCTTTGCGCAGTTGATCGGCGATGCCCTCGTTCTCAAGCAGCAGCATGACATCGAACAGGTCTCTTGGATGCTGGCGGTCGAAGGCGGCGCAGAGTTTGCCGGCGTAGAGGTCCGCCAGCGCCACCACCGGGACTTCGGCGAAGCCGAATTCGTCCTCCACGGTCGCCACCACTTCACGGTTCGCGACGGGGAAAACCGTGCCTCGCATCACCGGGGACAGTTCCACTTTGATGGCGGTGTTGTTCCGTTCCACGGTGAGATGCAGCGAGTCGATTTTGTGCCGGTAGCTGCGTGTCACGGTGGCGGCCAGCCCCTGTTCCAGGTCGTCGGCGATGCGGTCCAGGGCCTGGTGAATGGCCGGCAGCGCCTGCTCTCTGTCACCGTCCGGCAGGTAGACCAGGTCGATGTCCACGGACAAGCGTGGCAGGTCGCGCACGAACAGATTGATGGCGGTGCCGCCCTTGAGGGCGAAGCAGGATTCCCGGAACACAAAGGGCAGCACTTGCAGCAGCAGCGCCACTTGCCGGTAGTAGGGATTATTCCTGTCCATGGAAGGCTTCCGGGACGGTGATCAGGTAAGTGCGGTCCAGCCGCCCTCCCCTGACCACACTGCGCTTTCCCGAGCCCAGGTCGTAGTCCGCCGGGTCCAGGCGCTTGCGCCAGGGATAGGGATGGCGATCGGCGAAGAAGAAGAAAAGACGTTTTACCCGCACGTGGCGGCAGGCGTGCAGCAAGGTGTCCAGCCGGCGTGGCGACAAGGCACTCAGGCCGCGCATCAGATTATCCGCGTGCTCGAAGCTGACGCTCTCGGGGACGTCCGCCAGCACTTCCAGGAACGCCTGCTCCGGGGAGGCCATGGGCCAGCCCTCCAGGGTAGGCGTGCGCTGTTCGCGAACACTGCCGCTGTCTTGCAGGGCCTGTTGGTCCCACAGCCGCGTGGTGACGTGCCACACCCAGTCCACCCCGACCGGCAGCCGCGCCAGCCAGGCCGGCGCCGGCCCGGGCGAATACAGGTGAACCCGGGAAGCCATGGTCACGTAATGGCCGAGGCCCGACCGTTCCAGCGCGGACAGCCCGCCCACATAGACCGGGTCTGGCATCATGCGGTCCAACGAGACGACCACGCCTTCCCAGGTCACCGGCAGGCCTGGACGCGCCAGCAGGCCGCGGGCCGGCGCGATCAGACGTCCGGATTTCAGCGCATTGTCCAGGGCATGGCGGGACGCCCCACGGGCCTGCAGCCACTGGCGGGTGGCCACCTGGCCCATGGGCAGGCTGGCGGCCCATTCCGAGGGGGAAGACAGACTCATGGTTTACCCTCATCCCTATTTACGGCGAAAATCGACGCAAATTTGAAGAACACCAAACCATTCTGTCCCTTGAAGTTTGAAAGTCAAATAATTTGCGGCGTTTTTCGCCGCAAAAACCTTCTTTCTCAAACCATTTTTCGAGCGAACACAAGCCGCATCCACACCGCCAGCCCCAATCCCCAGGCGCCGTTGACGATCAGGCCGCCCACCACCGTGTTGGCGCTGACGTCCAGACCTTTCAGGGGAAACACCACCAACATGGCCACCAGGGTCGGGCCGATGGCGCCAGCGATCAGGGCGCCAAGCCAATGACGCAGGCCCCGCCAGCGGCGAATCAGCCACCATATCGGAGGCCCCCAAACACCACCCCAGAATGCCAGGGACAGGACTTTGGGAATGCCGAACGGCGGCACCGGGCTCATATTCCAGGGCGCCGCCGGGATCAGGCCGGCCAGCCAGAACAGGGCGACGATGCCCTGATGGAACAACAACGTGGCAATGAAGCCGCCAATGAAGGCCTGCAGCCATTCTTTCCAGCTGGGCGGGTGCTGTGCGTCGAGCATGTGGCGTCTCCTGTGAGCGGGCGCGTCACAAACGCTACCACATCCAGTGAGAGGGCGGGCATGGGGAGTTCGGGGTGGAATTGAGGCGGGGCTGGTTGGTATGAAGCTGTAGGAGCCAGCCCTGCTGGCGAATCAGGGCTCTCGGGAGAAGAAATTCGCCAGCAGGCTGGCTCCCACAGGGGGAGCGAGCGGACGGGTTGCTCAACTCAGCCCTCGTCCGGGATTTCCGGGTCCACCAGTTGCGCCAGTTGGATCAGGGATTCCTGCCAGCCCTGGTAACAGAATTCCAGCGGGATGGCTTCGGGGACGCCTTCCTGGGTGATGTGCACCTCGGTGCCGCACAGCACTTGCTTGAGGGTGACGGTGACCTGCATTTGCCCGGGCAGGTTGGGGTCCTCGAACTGGTCGGTGTAGCGGATCAGCTCGTTAGGTTTGAGTTCCACGAAGCGGCCGCCGAAGGCGTGGCTCTTGCCGGTGGTGAAGTTGGTGAAGGTCATGCGGTAGCCGCCGCCTTCGCGAGCGTCCATGTCGTAAACCTTGCCGGTGAAGCCATGGGGCGGCAGCCATTTGACCATGGCGTCCGGGTCGATGAAGGCGCGGTAGACGCGGTCGGGGGTGCCGCGCAGGACGCGGTGCAGACGAACAGTGTTGCCGGACATGGGTGTTCTCCTTTTTTGATCTCTGAATGCCGGTTAGTCGGCTGCCGGCCGGCCATTTCGACACTGGCCGCACGCCGGAGCAAACCATCGAATAATCCGATTCAATGCCGTCACTTTTCTCTGTTTTTTATCAGCCTGACCGATCCTAAAGTGATGCCATCGAACGGTCAGGCACCGATGCCTGCCAAGGAGGACATTATGATCAGACTGCGACCCTTTAATGAACTGGGCGGCGCCCGGCATGGCTGGCTGGATACCAAGCACCATTTTTCCTTCGCCAACTATTATGATCCGGAGCGTCTGCACTGGGGCGAGCTGCGGGTGTGGAACGATGACACCATCGCCCCGCAGACCGGCTTCCCGCCGCATTCGCACCGGGACATGGAGATCATTACCTACGTCCGCGAAGGCGCGATTACCCACCAGGACAGCCTGGGCAACAAGGGCCGCACCGAGGCCGGCGATGTGCAGGTGATGTCCGCGGGCACCGGGATCACCCACAGCGAGTACAACCTGGAGGAGACCGAGACACGCATCTTCCAGATCTGGATCATCCCGAACGCCACGGGCCTGCCGCCCACCTGGGGCAGCAAGCCGTTTCCCAAGGGTGACCGGGCCGGCGGGTTCGTGACCCTGGCCAGCGGGGATCCGGCGGAAGACGGAGCGCTGCCGATCCAGGCCGACGCCCGGGTGGTGGCGGCGACGCTGAATGACGGTCAGGAGGCGGTCTACGAGCTGGCGCCAGGGCGCAAGGCCTATCTGGTGCCGGCCAAGGGCCGGGTGCGCGTCAATGGTGTGTTGGCGGAAGCCGGGGATGGTCTCGCCATCGACGACGAAACCCGGCTGACGGTCAGCGCCGAGGCGGACAGTGAGGTGGTGTTGGTGGATGTGGTTTGATGTAGCCGGACTGTAGGAGCCTGCCCTGCGGGCGAATTTCGCCGAACACTGGCGGGATAATTCATTCGCCAGCAGGGCTGGCTCCTACAACCGGGTTCTGGTTGCCTTTCAGGGCTCAGACCACGCCCTGGCTGCGCAGGTAGTCCTCGTAGTTGCCGTGGAAGTCGACGATGCCGGTGGGCGTCAGTTCGATGATGCGGGTGGCCAGGGAGGAGACGAACTCGCGGTCGTGGCTGACGAACAGCAAGGTGCCGGGGTAGTTTTCCAGCGCCAGGTTGAGCGACTCGATGGATTCCATGTCCAGGTGGTTGGTGGGTTCGTCGAGCACCAGGATGTTGGGCCGTTGCAGCATGATCTTGCCGAACAGCATGCGGCCCTGCTCGCCACCGGAAATCACGTCCACGGTTTTGTTGATCTCGCTGGAGGAGAACAGCAGCCGGCCCAGAGTGCCGCGAATCACCTGCTCGTCGTCGCTGGGTTTGCCCCATTGGGCCATCCAGTCGAACAGGTTCAGCTTTTCCTCGAAGTCGGCGGCGTGATCCTGGGCGTAATAGCCCAGGGTGGCGTTTTCCGACCATTTCACTTCGCCGGCGCTGGGTTCCAGGTCGCCGACCAGGCAGCGCAGCAAGGTGGATTTACCGACGCCGTTGGGGCCGATAATGGCGATGCGCTCGCCCACTTCCACACGCAGATCCAGTCCGGAGAACAATTCCTCGTCGAAGCTTTTCGCCAGGCTCTTCACTTCCAGCGCGTTGCGGAACAGCTTTTTCTCCTGCTCGAACACGATGTACGGGTTCTGACGGCTGGAGGGTTTGATCTCCTCCAGTTTGATCTTGTCGATCTGTTTGGCCCGCGAGGTCGCCTGCTTGGATTTGGAGGCGTTGGCGGAGAAGCGGCTGACGAACTGCTGCAGGTCGGCGATCTGCGCCTTCTTCTTGGCGTTGTCCGCGCGCTTGCGTTCCAGCGCCTGGGTGGCGGCGGTCATGTACTCGTCGTAGTTGCCCGGGTAGACGCGCAGCTCACCGTAGTCCAGGTCCGCCATGTGCGTGCACACGCTGTTGAGGAAGTGGCGGTCGTGGGAAATGATGATCATGGTGCACTGGCGCTGGTTGAGCACGTCTTCCAGCCAGCGGATGGTGTTGATGTCCAGGTTGTTGGTGGGCTCGTCCAGCAACATGATGTCCGGGTCGGAGAACAATACCTGGGCCAGCAGCACGCGCAGTTTCCAGCCCGGCGCCACTTCGCTCATGGGGCCGAAATGCTGCTCCACCGGAATACCGACACCGAGCAGCAGATCGCCGGCGCGGGACTCGGCGGTGTAGCCGTCCAGCTCGGCGAATTCCGCTTCCAGTTCACCGGCGCGGATGCCGTCCTCTTCGCTCATCTCGTCTTTCGAGTAGATGGCGTCACGCTCCTCCTTGACCTTCCACAGTTCCTCGTGGCCCATGATCACCGTGTCCACCACCGAGTACTGCTCGTAGGCGAACTGGTCCTGGCGCAGCTTGCCGATGCGCTCGTTGGGATCCTTGGACACATTGCCGGCGGACGGCTCCAGATCACGGCCGAGGATCTTCATGAAGGTGGACTTGCCGGAGCCGTTGGCGCCGATCAGTCCATAGCGGTTGCCGTCACCAAATTTGACGGAGACGTTCTCAAACAGCGGCTTGGCGCCAAACTGCATGGTGATATTGGCGGTGGTCAGCAAGGTCGGATTCCGGATCGAAGAGCGAATGGGTGTACTGAATGTACAAGGCGATAGCGGGAAAAGAGGCGGCGATTATGGCACAGTGCCCGGTTCGGGTCACACCTTCAGGGCAGCCACGATGAACATCTACTACCGCGAGGAGCGCCTTTGCGGCGGCTTGTCCGGGAACGGAGAAAAACAGGACTGGATCGACCGGCTGCTGGAACGGCCACGGCAGGCCAGGATCAGGGAAGCGTTTCCCCTGGACGACATCAACCGCGTGCTCCACAACCACCACAACTCCTTCGGCTGCTCGGTGAAGGCGCCCATGGGCAACATCATGTGGCGTAGCGAGGCATTGCATTACACCCTGCCCTGCGATGTGGAGGCCTACATTCCACGACACATATCCTTCACCGACGGGCAGCGCGATTTCTATCTGGTGGTGATCGGCGATGCCTGTGAACTTCGTATTTGGCCGGACAGCCGCCTATGGGAGCGGCGGGAGGCGCACTGGTTTTCGCATCAGCCGGTGACGGACTATCGGGACTTCAAGGCGCTCAAGGTCGCTTTCGACGCCCTGCTGGTCCATGTCCGCAAGGAGGACCGGTTAGCCGGCCACTGACCGGCGCCGCGTCATCATCCCTTTCTCCAATGCCAGCACCAGCAACAGGCTGAGTCCCGCCAGCGGCAACAGCGCCAGCAGCGTCAGCGTGATTGCCAGCCAATAGCGTTTGCGGATCGGCGGCGAGTCCGGCGCGCCGAGGCCACCGGCCGGCCGCCGGCGCCACCACATCACCACGCCGGTGATCACCAGCGCGACAATGGCGACGCAGGTGAGCAACATGACGATCTGATTGGCGCGGCCGAAGTAGTTGCCCATGTGCAGTGCCACGCCCAGTTCCACCGCCTTGGCGATGGCGCCGTAATCGTCGAAGCCCACGTTCACCAGCAACCGGTGGCCGCCGCTGTCCACGTGCAGGGTACGCTGGCCCTGGGGGCGGTCCGGGTAGGTATAGGCGCTGTAGGGATCCCCCGCGTCAGCGGGAATCGACAGCCGATAGCCGTAAGGCAACCCCTGCCCGGCAAGAATCTCATGGACACGGTTGATCGCCGCCGTCGAAGTATCCAGCTCACCACCGTGCTCGCCGTGATGATGGTGGACATGCGGCAGCGGCGCTTGTTGCAGCGCCCAGGGCGCGTCACCCAGCGTATCCACCATGGTTTTAACAGGCTCGGCGGATGCTTCGCCGCCGCCGTGATGGCGCAGCTGCGGCGGGTAACCCAGCCCCAGGGCGTTGCTCACCGGGCTCAGCACGCGGTCGCCCCAGAACGACGCCCAGGGCAGACCAGTGATGATCAGGAACACGATCATCACCGCCGTGTACACGCCCACCAGCCGGTGAATTTCGCGCCAGCGCTTGCGGCCCCGGGTGCGCCGGTCAAACGTAAACGCCCTGCTCCGGCGTCCGCGCGGCCACCACAGATACAGCCCGGTGATCACCAGTACCAGCGCCCAGTTGGCGGCCAGTTCCACCAGAGCATCGCCGCCGCGTCCCAGCAGCAGCGAGCCGTGCATGACATCGGCGAAGCCCACCAAAGTGCGGGCATAAATGACGTCACCCAGAATCGTCCCGTCCCCCGGATCGACGAACACACGCAGCGGCTCGCCCTGCTCCGGCGTCACGAACGCCATGGCGGTGCGGCCGGGGCTCACCGGCATGTCGATACGGGTGACGGTGTCACGCGGATAAGCCTCGCGCACCGCCGCCACCAGATCGCCGGCGGGCAGCACGGCGTCGCCGCTGGGGGCGAAACGCAGTTGCGGATAAATCAGGTCGTTGAGTTCATCGTTGAACAGATAAAGGGCGCCGGTGATCGCCAGGATCAGCAGAAACGGGGCCGTGAACAGCCCCGCGTAGAAGCGCCAGCGCCACACCGTGGCGTACCCGTTACGCGCCATCAGAAGCGGCCGGTCCAGCCCAGTTCCACGGTGCACGGTTCACCGACATACACCTGGGTGGGGCTGTAGCCGGACCACTCGGCGTAGAACTCGTCGGTGAGGTTGCGCCCGCGCAGGGTCAGGGTGCCGCCGGCCAGCGGGTAGCCGACCCAGGCGTCCAGCAAAGTGCGGCTGGCCACCCGGTATTGGTTGGCGGTGCCGGTGAAGAAGTCACCGGTGTAGCGTACCGCGCCGCCGACGGTGACCGGCAGCGAAGCGAAGGTGTAGGCACTGCTCAGGTTCCAGGTTTTCTCCGGCACGTTGGTGAGCCGGTTGCCGGACTGGTCGGCGCCGCTGCTGCTGGTCATGCGGGTGTACTCGGCGTCGTTGAAAGCGCCGTTCAGGTTCAGCCACCAGCGCGGATGCGGGCGCAGGGTCAGATCCACTTCCACGCCCCTGGATTCCAGGCTGCCGCCCTGGATCGAGAGGCCGGCATTGTTGGGGTCACGGGTGATGATGTCGTCCTGACGAATGCGGTACACCGAGGTCATCAGCGTCAAACGGTTATCCCACAACTGGCCGCGGACCCCGGCTTCCATGGAGTGGCCGGTGGTCAGATCGAAACGGGCATTGGTGGCGTTGCTCAGCAACAGCCCGCCCACCGGAGCCGAGGCCCGGTTGTACTGCAGGAACACCTGCGTGGTGTTGGTCAGGTCGTAAACGGTGCCAAGCCGCCAGGACAGATCCTCGAAAGTCTGGCCGAAGGTCTCTCGGCTGCCGGCGTCGAGATCATCGATGCCCCGGTCCAGATCCAGGTACTCGTAGCGCAAACCCGCCACCATCAGCCAGCGCGGCGTCAGGTTGAGAGCGTCCTCCACAAACAGGGCGCGGCCGGAGACAGTGCTGTCGTAGTCAACCCGGGAAGAGGTGTAGTTCGCCGGCGAGTTGGGCGGCAGATAGCCCCGGTCCGGGTTGAACGGGTCCACCGCCGTGGTGGTGCCGAAGCGGCGGCGGGTGTCGAAGTCGGTGTACTGGTATTCCACGCCGGCGGTGAAGCGATGGCGGCGCTCGCCCCAGTAACCGTCATAGGCGGCGTAGGCCCGCTCGGAGGCGAAGCGGTGATGGTGGTTGATGCGGGTGGTGCCACGATCCAGCAGTCCCGTGCCATCGTTATAGGTGAAATCCTCGGAATTGGCCCAGTCGCGGTTGGCGTTGTACAGGCCCAATTCGTTGACCAGCCGCCAGTCGGGCGTCAGTTCATAGTCCACCTTGGTGCGCAGCCACTGGCTGTCGGCGGTCATGGCGCCGTCACGGACGTTGTAGTTGTTGTCGCGGATCGATTCGTCCAGCACCAGATCACCGCCGGACACCACGTCACTGGGATCCCGTGCCACCGAGGCCGGCAGCAACGGCGCACCCTGATAAGGGGTGGTGTAACGGTCCTGGTAGACATCGAAGGCGGCGCTGAGGGTGAGCCGTTCGGTGGCCTGGAACAACAGGCTGGTGGTCAGGGCGTTGGTGCGGGACGAAGTGTCGTCGATGTAGCCGTTGCTCTCGCCGTGGCTGAGATCGGCGCGCAATGCCAGCCGGTCGCTCACTACTTTGTTGCCGCCAATGCCGAGACGCACTGTGTCATTGCTGCCGTAGGAAATCATGCCTTCGCGGCTGTCCTCCGACAGGCTGGCCTTGCGCGGCACCAGATTGATGCTGCCGGCGAGCGCGCCGGTGCCGTGCAGCACCGAGGCGGGTCCTTTGAGAATCTCCACCCGCTCCAGATTCCAGGTGTCCAGGTTGCGCGCCACCATGCCCGGATCCGCCACCCGCACGCCATCGAACAGGTAACCCACGTCGGTGAGGCCGCGCATCACCGCGGAGGCCGGCGAGCCGGGGATGTTGCCGGCGCTGACGCCGGGGGCGCTGCGGTACAGCTCGATCAGGTTACGCAGGCCTTGTTGCTCGATGTCCTCGCGGCCCACGCTGTTGACGGTGGCCGGAACCTCCCGGGGTTCCAGGCCCAGCCGCCCGGCAGTGGTGGTCGGCCGGGGCTGGGCCTCGATGTCCGCGCCCACTTCCACCGACTCCAATGCATGGGGCTCCGGCTGTGGCCAGGCCGCTCCCGGCCACAGGGCCGCACAGAACAAACAACCGGACAGGGCGTAACGCGAAGAGATGGAACGTGGAGAGACAGGGAACGGCAGCGGCAAGAAAACCTCCAGGCGAGCGCGGACACTTTGGCGCGCAAGCCTAGCGGTACGGGGGCAGAAGGAAATGTGGCATATTGTCGCGGCGCCATGCCGCCCGGATCAGCGCAGCTCGACGATGATCCGGCGACCGCCGCTGATCTGGACCTTGCCTTCCTGGCTGACCCGGGTTTCCGGGCCAAAGTTGGCCACCACGGTGCGGCTGCCGGGCTCCAGACGAACGGTGGAGTTGACCCGGTAGCGTTTGCGCTCGTCCACCAATACCACGATCAAGTGGTAAACGTCGCCGCCATCACGACGCACGTCCACCAGATAGTCATCGCCCTTGCCCTGCCAGCGGACCCGCTGATCGGCGTCATGCAGAATTACCCGCATCACCTCGGTGTCGCCGTCCTGGTCGACGGCCACCGCCAGGCCGTCCACCGGTTCGGGGGTGCTGGCATTGCGCCACAGAAACACCGCCACCAGCCCCGCCAGCAACAACAACGCCAACAAGGGCTTAATAATGCGTCTCATCGTCATCCTTTTCCGTTCGTCCTGGTGCAACCACTCAGGCATAGACCCGTGGGAAAGGAACAAGTTGCCCGAAAATGGCGGCCGCAACCGTAAAACAGGGTAACCGCCGCCGTTCAGCCTTTGTCCACCAGGGCGAGAAAGAAGCCGTCCATGCGGCTGTTGGGCCACACTCTCAGGGTATCGGCACAAGCGTCGGGCAAGGGCCGTTGCTTGCTGTCCCGGGTCAGCCCCGGGGTGAGATTGTCCAGCGCCAGGTTTAGCGGCCGCACTCGCGCCCCCTCCCGCTTACGCAGCAGGTGCGCCACCACCATTTCGTTCTCCTCCGGGGCGTAGGAGCAGGTGCAATAAAGCAGACTGCCACCGGCCTTGAGGGCGTCAAAAGCGCTGAGGATCAGGCGCTTCTGTTTGCGGGCGCACTCGCTCACCTTACGCGGTGTCCAGTGCCGATAGGAAGCCGGATCATCCGCCCGAAACCGGCTCTCCGAGGAACAGGGCGCGTCCAGCAACACGCGGTCAAAGGTAGCCGGCTTGAGGGAGCCCACCGCCCGGCCGTCCTTGAGGTAGGCGCGGGTGTTGCTGACACCGGCCCGCTCCAGGTTGGCCTTGAGCCGGAAGAAGCGGCCCTTGACCGGCTCCACCGCGCTGATCGCCCCTTCGTTTTCCATCAGTTCCGCCAGCAGCACGGTCTTGCCGCCCGGGGCGGCGGCCAGGTCCAGCACCCGCTCACAGGGCCTCGGCGCCAACAACAGCGGCGCCAGCATACTGGACTGACTCTGGATGTAGATGTCACCGCTTTCCGCCGGCGCGCTGTGGGTCAGCGCCTCGCGTTGTTCCGGCGGCACTTGCCAGGCGGCGATCCCTTCATCACGGGCCCAATCCACCGCATCCAGTTGCAGACCGGCGGTGCGCAAGTCCCGGCACACGCTGTCTTCATCCGCCTTGAGACGGTTGACGCGAAAGCTGGTCCACTTGGGCTGTTCGAAGGAATCCCAGGCCGCGGCCTTGAGATGGGAGGGACAGAGCTGGTCAAAACGTTGAACAAATTCCGCGGGGAGCATGGCAAAAAAAAGTAACGGCATCCGAGAATGCCGTTACTTTAGCGACGCTTTTACCAGGCCGCCAGTGCGGCGGCGCGGCCGGTTACAAGTGGATGCCGCACTCGGTTTTGGCTTTGCCCTGCCAGCGGCCTTCACGGCCCTCGCCTTTCCAGGTGCAGTGGCTGCAGCCGATGGAGTGGTACCCTTCCTTGACCAGCGGGTGGAACGGCAGGTCGTGTTCGGCGATGTAGGCGTCACGCTCTTCCCGGGTCACGTCGATCATCGGGTTGAATTTGATCATGCCGCGACGCTCCTCGAAGATCTCAAGGCCGGCGCGGTGCTCGGTCTGCCAGGACATCAGGCTGGAAATCCATAGGTCGTAGTTCTCCTTGGCCTCTTCCAGCGGTGCCACCTTGTTCACCTGGCAGCACAGGTCCGGGTCGGTTTCCCACATGCGCTCCTGCTGGGACACTTCGTGATGCTGCGGATCCGGGGTCACGTCGATGACATCCAGATCAAAGCGCTTGATCAGGTAATCCTTGTAATCCAGGGTCTCCTGGAAGTGGTACCCGGTATCGATGAAGTGCACCTTCTGTTCCGGCCGGATGGTGGAAATGATATGCAAAAAGTACGCGGAGGTGGCGGCGAAGGACGACGTCACCATGATCCGGTCCGGGGCGAAATCCTGATACACGCGGCGGATGCGCTCGGCGAAACTCAGCGAACGGTAGATCCGGTTCAGGTCGGCAAGGGTATCCCGGGACAGACCGGCGCTGTTGTCGCCTACCCGTGTAATCAGTTGTGCATTGCCCATGACGTCGCTGTACCTCAAGTCGCTTTAGGTATCTGGAGTGGCCATGATAAGGGGGCTGGACACATTATAAAGAAATAAATAGTGCTACTTTTATACCTAACTGAAATATAAAAGATAAGCCCGTCACATTCCGGAAACGTCCATCGAACCTTCGTTGTGATCGCTGTCGGACTCTTCAGTGGCATGCCTGGAAAGCATGCCGTTGTCACGGAAGCAATCAGGAGGAAACACCATGAAAGCTTCGTTCAAGGGCCCGATGGTCGCAGTGGCCACCTTTGTTCTGGCCACAGGCGCCAGCAGCCTCGCACTGGCGCAACAGCACACCACCGAAAACCCGGCGGCGCCACCGGCCGGAGCCGCGCAGCAGGCTCCGCAACAGCAAGGCGCCATGCCACAAAGCGCCGACATTTCCGATCAGGATGTGCAACGCTTCGCCGAGGCCCAGGGCAAGGTGAACGACATCAAGCAGGAGTACCAGGGCAAGCTGCAGGAAAGTGCCCAGGATCCGCAGAAAGCCATGGAAATACAGCAGGAGGCGCAACAGGAGATGGTACAGGCGGTACAAGACAGCGGCATGGATGTGCAGCAGTACAACCAGATCGCGCAACTGGCCCAGTACGACAACGAATTGCGCCAGCGCATCGAGTCCCAGTAACGGCTCTGCCCGGAACGCAACGTCCATAACCCAAAAGGACCGGCGAATGCCGGTCCTTTTGTTTTTGGTTCCACCTTCAGACGTGCGCCTTAGGTCAGAACGTCACTCTCATGCCCAGCCAGTAGCGGCGGCCGTCTTCCACGTAGCCGTATTCATCGTAGGTGATGTCTTTGTCGGCCAGATTATAGATACCCGCATTCAACGTGGTTTGCGGTGACAGCTGGAAGGCAACACCGGCGTCCACCAGCGTATTCGACGGCGCGATAATGTCGCTGCCTGAAGGCGTGCTCACCGGCTGACTCTCCTTGCCACGATAATGCACCGACGCCCAGGGCGATACCCGATCGGTGGCCCGCCAGTCCGCCCGTAGGGACGCCAGGTGCTCCGGAATCTGGGTCAGCGGCTGCCCTTTGTATTCGCCGGACTTCTGCTCGGAATCGGTGTAGGTGTAGCTGAAGGTCAGATCCAGTTGGCGCCACAGGGTGGTGGCCAGGGTGGCTTCCACCCCTTTGGTCACCGCCTCGTCCACGTTGATGCGGTAAGTCGGATCGGAGCCCCAGTCGTTGGCCCCATCGGTACAGATGCTCACCGGGCAGGTGACCCGGGTGATCTTGTCCTCGAAGTCGTTATGGAACACGGTAAGGCTTGCGGTGAGAGCGCGGCCGGCATTGAAGTACAGGCCCAGTTCCTTGTTCAGCGAGGTTTCCGGCTCCAGATCCGGGTTACCGTAAATGTTGCCGCCCCGGCTCACCTGTCCCCACCCCGGGGTGATTTCGCGCAGGTTCGGCGAACGGTAACCAGTGGAAACGCCCCCCTTGATGGTCCAGCGCGGCGCGAAGCCCCATACCGCATAGAGTCGCGGACTGACCTGGCTGCCGTAATTTTCGTCGTCGTCCAAACGCACACCGCCGGTGAGGCTCACGTTGTACGGCAGCATCCATTCGTCTTCCACGAACATCGCCCATTTGGAACTGTCCACCCGGGTAAGGTCGGAGATGCGGTTCGACGTCTTGTCGGACAGCTCTTCCTTTTCGAAGTCCGCGCCCAGGGTCAGCATATGATCCCCCAGCGGCACCATCAGGCTGCTCTTGGCGGTGGTGTTGGTGATGGTCATCTCGCGGCTTTCGTTTTCGCTTTCTTCCCGCTGTACATAGCTGTCGGAAGTGCCGATGGCCCAACGGCCGGTGTGGGTCAGCGCCAGCACTTCACGGCGGAACTCATCGTCGTTATCGGTACAGGGGCCACGGCAACCGTCCGGGTCCACGCTCTCACCCACGTGTCCCCGCCGACGCTGACGGGTTTCGCCGGCTTCCAGGGTGAAGTCGTGATCAGCGGTGGGCGTGAACGCCAGCTTGGCGTTGAGACTGCGCAGACTTTTATCCTCGAAACCATAAGCGAAGCGGTCTTCATCACGATTGCTGAACTTGCCTGAAAGCTGCAAACCCAACAGGTCTTTTTTCAGCGGGCCATTGAGAAAGAAGTTCGCCTGTTGCTGATCGCCGGAACGGGAGTCGTCCTGAATAATGGCATCCAGCTGCATGCCGCCGCCCCACTCCTCTGCGACCTTGCGGGTGATGATATTGATCACGCCGCCAATGGCGTCGGAGCCGTACAGCGTGGACATGGGACCGCGCACGACTTCGATACGCTCGATGGCCTGCAGCGGCGGCAGCCAGTCCTGTTCGAAACCGGCGCTGCCGTTGGGGCGGCTTTCCCGGGAGGACACCGGTTTGCCGTCCACCAGGATCAGCGTGTATTGAGCCGGCATCCCGCGCATGACGATGTCGTTGCCGTTGTCGCCGGAACCGCCGCCGGTAACGATGACACCAGGGATATCCCGCAGCGCATCGGTGGCGTCCTTGTAGAAGCGTTGTTCCAATTGTTCGCGATCAATAACGCTGATCGAAGCCGGCGCATCTTCCAACTGCTGGATGCGTCCCGCGGCGGTCACCGTGACCCGTTCGATCTGGTTGACGGTGTCATCGGCGAAAACCGGTCCCGCCCCCAAGCCGAGTACCACCCCGGTCAAGGCACAACGTAATTTCATTCCTGAACTCCCGCAATTTTCCAATGGCGTCCAAAGACCCGATCCCGGACGTAAAAGTGCGAACAGGAATGATATAGATTCTTATTTGATGAAAAAGGCAGGATTACACTTTATACATTTCCGGCCGCCGCCAGACGCACATGCACGCGCAAACCGGGGTGGCCATTCTCCGCCCACAACTCGCCGGCCTGCCGGATCACCGCACGGCGCGCGATACTGAGCCCCAGACCGAAACCGCTGTCGGTGGTGCGGGCCGGATCCAGACGCACGAACGGCGCGAAGATCGACTCCAGGCGTTCCTCCGGTACCCCCGGTCCCTGGTCCGCCAGCCACAGGTGCCAGTATTGCCCTTCCCGGTTCCCGTGCAGCACCACTTCGCCGTTCACCGGGGAATGGCGAATGGCATTGCGCACCAGGTTTTCCAGGGTCAGCGCGAAGTCATTGAGGTTGCCGAGCACCATGGCGTGCTCGGGCAACTGGCAACGGAACCGCAACGGATCCCAGCCGCTTTCAAAGGCGGCGTCGTCCACCACCAGATCCCAGATTTCCCGTACCGACAACGGACCGGTTTCCGAGCCGCGTTGTTCGGTGTCGTGCCACACCAGGGCCAGGGTGTCGTCCACCAGGGTGCGCATCTTGTCCACTTCCGTGGCGACCCGCTGGCGCAGGGCCGGTTCGTCCAGCGGACTGTCCAGCGCCACATTCAACCGGCTCAGAGGCGTGCGCAGCTCGTGGGACATGTCATGCAGAAGCTGCCGCTGGCTTGCCAGCAAACCGGACACCCGTTCCGCCATGCTGTTGAAACTGCGCCCCAGTTCCCCGAATTCGTCACGCCGTTCGGTAAGGGTGGTTTCCACCCGCGACGCGGGCTCGTCGCGGAAGCGGTGCACCTGGGCTTCCAGCGCCCGCAACGGCACCATGATGCGCCAATAGATCAGAATCACCGCCAGCAGCGCCATGATGCCGGGCAGCAAGGTCAGAATCAGGGTGCGTTGCAGCGGCCAGGCCCCACCGGGCATGTGTTCCGGCGGTAACTGCATTACCAGGCGGCCCTGGTCCGGCGCGCCGGGAAACGGCATGCCGATGAACGGCATTTCGCGGTAGCGGAAGCTCATGCGCCAATCCAGCTCGCGCTGAAAACGAAAGCCGGCGATCTGGTTGTCGGTGAGCGGGGTGCCACTCAGAGAGCGTCCGGCAGTGTCCACCACCATGGCCTCCCCCGGCACCCGCTGGTCGAGCTCCGCCAGCCAGGCGGCCACGCCCTGCTCGCCGCCCGCCCGCCAGGCCGCTTCCGCCTCATGGGCATAGCCCAGCATTTCCGCCTTGGCCTGATCACTGAGCAGCACCACCTGGTTGGCCACCCAGATCGTCACCCAGCGGCTGCAGGCCACGATCACCACCGCGCTCAGACACAACACCAGGGCAAGGCGCCAGAACAGGGAATGACGGCCGGGCATTACAGCGCCTCGGACACCAGGGTGTAGCCCTGGCCCCAGACCGTGCGCAGCGGTTGTTCCGCCATGCCGACATCGCGCAGCTTGCGACGTAGATGGCTGACGTGCAGATCAAGGCTGCGATCATGACGGCCATAGCCGCGATGCAACACCGCCTGATACAGAAAAGCCTTGCTCAGCACCTGATCACGATGTTCCAGGAACACCTGCAGCAGACGGAACTCCGTGGTGGTCAGCCCCAGATCGGCCTCCCGGTACCAAGCGGTTTCATCCTCGGTGCGCAGGACCAGAGCGCCCACCGGCGCCACGCCCTGGCTCTGGCGCCGCTCCAGCGTCACCCGCCGTAATACCGCTTCCACCCGCACCGCCAGCTCGGCGGAGCTGAAGGGCTTGGGCAAATAGTCGTCGGCTCCTTTCATCAGACCGCTGATACGATCCTGCTCATCGCCCAGGGCGGACAGCACGATCACCGGAACGCCGCTGCGCTGACGCAGCTCCGCCAGCAAGTCGAGGCCATTCATGCCGGGCAACAGAATGTCCAGCAACACCAGGTCGAACGGCTGGTCCAGCGCTTGTTGCAAGCCAGCCCGGCCGTCGCGGCATACCGTTACCTGGTGCTGCCGGGAGGTCAGAAAGTCCTGTAAATGGGTGCATAGCACGGCGTCGTCCTCGATTACCAAAAGACGGGCCGGGCAGGGGGATATCGCAGTCATTTGTAAAGAATAAGAATTATCATTCACAAAGGGAATGGCTGGTTCGTCCCTGATTTCGCTGCAAGGTTCCCTGCTTAGAGCCTGTTCACGATCTCTACGCCACCGCGTTGCTGCTTGAAAAGCCGCCAGAGGGCGTTGGGGACTGCAGACTCTGGTGGTTCCAAAGTCAAAGGCCACAGCGTCCTCTGGCGGCTTTTCAAGCGCAACCCGAAGGGCCGGGCTCCTTTCGCCGTCAGACCGCGATTACGCTTGTTTATGTAGAATGACTACACGGCACAATCGGAATCACGCCCTGACGACAAAATGAGCTCCGGCGCGGCGGCGTAGAGATCGTGAACAGGCTCTTACATTCTTTACCCGTGCCTTTCATTGTTAGTGCGAACCATTCGCAATAACATGCCCTCCATCCCAAATCCCAAGGCAGTGGAAGATCTCCGGCTTGGACAAGAAAGCAAAAGCGCGTTGGCTCAAGCAGCTTCACCAATGGCACTGGGTCAGTTCGGCCCTGTGCCTGGTGTGCATGGTGCTGTTCAGCGTCACCGGCATCACCCTCAACCATGCCACACAGATCGACGGCGAACCCAAAGTGGAAGAGCTGACCGCGACCTTGCCCGAACCGTTGCTGGCCGAATTGAACCGCCAGGATCAAGGCGCCCTGCCCCGGCCACTGAGGGACTGGCTGAGGCGGGATCAGGGCATCGACGTGAACGACCGCGAGGCGGAATGGTCCGGCCAGGAGGTGTATCTGGCAATGCCCCGGGCCGGCGGTGACGCTTGGCTGGCCATAGATCGAAATAGTGGCGAGGTGCTTTACGAAAACACCGACCGGGGCTGGATTGCTTTTCTCAATGATCTGCACAAAGGCCGCGACACTGGCACCGTATGGCGCTGGTTCATCGATATTTTCGCCGTCGCCACCCTGCTGTTCGCCTTCACCGGCCTGGCTCTGATGTTCCTGCATTCCCGCCGGCGTCCGGCCACCTGGCCGGTCACGGCGCTTGGCTTGGTGCTGCCGTGGTTGCTGATTGCCTTTTTCATGCATTAGGAGATGGTCATGCGTTTGATCCCGATAGTAATGCTTTCCGCCCTGGCCTTCGCCGCCGAGGCTGCCCAGTTCCAAGTGGAAGTGGAAGTGCCACGGTTGCGGGTGGCGGAATACCACGCGCCCTATGTGGCGTTCTGGATCGAGACGCCGGAAAACACCGTGGCCGCCCCACTGGGACTCTGGTACGACGACCAGGAAAAATGGCTCAAGGACCTGCGCCAGTGGTGGCGCCGCACCGGCCGCTCGCAAAGCGCCCCTTATGACGGCCTCACCGGCGCCACCCGTTCGCCGGGCAAGCACAGCGTGGACTTTTCCGAGCTGCCGGCGATGGCCGAACTGCCTGCAGGCGACTACCAACTGGTGGTGGAGGCCGCCCGCGAAGTGGGGGGCCGCGAGGTAGTACGGATTCCGTTCCAATGGCCTCCCGCCAGCGCCCAACAGCTCCGTGCCGAAGGCACGGAAGAACTGCATGACGTCACTCTGACCCTTACTCCTTAGCTCTTTCCCTTTAAATACCGGCATTGACAGGAGCCAAACCATGAAACCCGTTTCCCTGGCCGCCGCCGCGGTCTCCGCGCTGCTACTGCTCTCCCCCGCCGCCCAGGCCCACAAGCGCTGGCTGCTGCCGACCCACACCGTGGTCTCCGAAGCGCAATGGATCAGCGTCGACGCCAGCGTTTCCAACGACATCTTCTACCCGGATCGCGCTTATTCCCTGGAACGCCTGCAAGTCACCGGCCCCGATGGCAAGGCGGCGGAAACCGATCATCTTCTGGAGATGCACCGGCGCAGCGTATTTGACGTCAATCTGGCGGCAACCGGCAGCTATCGCATTGCCCTGCCGGGCCATTTCTTCCTCGCCTTCTTCGAGCAGGACGGCGAACGCAAGCGGCTGTTCGGCGAGGATGCCGAGGCACTGCTGAAGAAGGTGCCGAAAGGCGCCGACAAAGTACGCCTGCTGGAATCGGTCAGCCGCATCGAGACCTTCGCCTCCGTCGGCGCCCCCGACACCGCCGCGCTGAAACCCACCGGCAAGGGCCTGGAACTGGTGCCGGTGACCCACCCTAACGATCTCTACAGCGGTGAAACCGCGCGCTTCCGCTTCGTCGTCGACGGCAAGCCCGCCGCCGGCCTGGAGGTTCATCTGCTGCCCGCCGGCACCCGCTACCGCGACGCCCAGCAAGACTGGACCGTCACCAGCGACGACAACGGCGAAGTGGCGATCGAATGGCCCCACGCCGGCCGCTTCTTCCTGGAGGCGGAAGCCAGCGACCAGAACGTCAGCCACAAACAGGCCGAACGGCGCCGCCTGGAGTACCTGGGCACGTTCGAGGTGCTGCCGCTGTAAGGCCAACCACACGCTATTCGCTGCCAGGGCAGCTCCCACAGCGGGTTTTACAAAGCCGCTGTGGGAGCGATCCTCCCCATGCAGGCGTGCCGACAAAGAAAAAGATGCATTCTCCCGCCATTTACCGTATAGTCCACGCCCCCCGCCATACTGGCCTGCGTCCTTTTCACTGAAAGGTCCCCTTCATGTTGCATAGCGATTCCGGGTTCGCCGCTTTGGGCTTGCCCGCGCCCCTTCTTGATGCCATCGGCAAACTGGGTTTTGAAACCCCGTCGCCGATCCAGGAGCGTAGCATCCCCGTCCTGCTGGACGGCGATGATCTGCTCGGCCAAGCACAAACCGGTACCGGCAAGACCGCCGCTTTCGGCCTGCCGTTGCTCGCCCGTATCGATCCAGAGCAGCGTTGCCCACAGCTGCTGGTGATCGCCCCCACTCGCGAACTGGCCCTGCAAGTGGCCGACGCCATGGAAACCTTCGCCCGCCAGTTGCGCGGCGTTAAGGTCGTGGCGGTATACGGCGGTAGTGAATACCGCACCCAATTGCGCGCGTTGCGAGACGGCGCCCAGGTGGTGGTGGGCACCCCTGGCCGGATCATGGATCACATGCAGCGCGGCAGTCTGAACCTGGATCGTCTGCAGGCGCTGGTGCTGGACGAAGCCGACGAAATGCTGCGCATGGGCTTCATCGACGACGTCGAATGGATCCTGGAACACACCCCGGACGAGCGGCAACTGGCGCTGTTTTCCGCCACCATGCCGAATGTGATCCGGCGCGTGGCCGAGCGCCATCTGAAGTCACCGAAGTGGATTCGCATCGAAAGCGATACCACCACCAATAACGGCATCCGCCAGCGCTTCTGGCCGGTCTCCGGCCTCAACAAGCTGGACGCCATGTGCCGTATCCTGGAAGGCGAGCCCCACGACGGCGTCATCGTCTTCGCCCGCACCAAGCAGTCCACCCTGGAGCTGGCCGAGCAACTGCAACGCCGGGGCCTGCGCGCGGAAGCCCTGAACGGCGATATCCCCCAGGCGCAGCGGGAAAAAACCGTGGCCCGCCTGCGTGAAGGCCGCTTTGATCTGCTGATCGCCACCGACGTGGTGGCCCGTGGCCTGGACGTGCCGCGTATCAGCCACGTGATCAACTACGACATGCCCGCCGACACCGAAGCCTATGTGCACCGGATCGGCCGTACCGGCCGGGCCGGACGTAACGGCGAGGCGATCCTGTTCGTGTCGCACCGTGAGCGGGGCATGTTGCGCGCGATTGAGCGTGCCACCGGCCAGAGCCTGGAATCCATGGACCTGCCCAGCGTCGACGCGCTTAACAGCAAGCGTCTGGCCAAGCTGCAGGAGCAGCTGGTGGCGGGCCTGGAAAGCAAACATCGCGAAGAGGCGGAGACGGTACTGAACGCCCTGCGCGAACAGCTGGATCTGGACGATGAAAAGCTGGCTCTGGGCCTGGCGGCGCTGCTGGTGGCCAAGGAGCCGGTGATTCTCAAGCCGGCCCCGGTGGGCAAACCGCCGCGCGCTCACAAAGAGGGCCCTCGCAAGGACCATCCGCGCAAGGAAGGCCGGCCGGCCAACAATCGCCGCCGTGCCGCCGGCAGCGACGGCGACGCCAACGGAGACATGCAGGTTTACCGGGTGGAAGTGGGCCACGCCCACGGCGTACGGCCGGGCAATCTGGTCGGCGCCATCGCCAACGAAGCGGGTCTGCCGAGCCGCCTGATCGGCGCCATCCGCATTCATCAGGAACACAGCACCGTGGCGCTGCCGCAGGATCTCACCGCCAAGCAGCTGAACATTCTCAAGCGCACCCGCGTTTGTCAGCGGCCGCTGTCGCTGGAAGCCCTCTGACGCCGACACACGCCAACGGATTGTTCCGTTGGCGTGTGCTTCAGGCCAGCTCAGACGTCAACTCGAAAGCCCACCTTCACCACCACCTGGAAATGGGCGACTTTGCCGTTTTCCACATGGCCGCGCGTCTCCCGGACTTCGAACCATTCCACGTTCTTGACGCTCTTGCCGGCGGCGGCGATGGCGTTATGAATCGCGCCTTCGATGCTGTCCTTGGATGAACCAACCAGTTCCAGCTTCTTATATACATGCTCGCTCATAAGGTCCTCCTTCAATGCTTGTTGAGGCCTGATTACACGATCTGTTCTCTTTCAGAGTGAGCCCTGACAGGCCCGTGGGTCAAAGATAAAACACCAACCGGATCCCAGATTCGGCACCCTTGCCCGCGGACGCTATAATCGTCTCCCCTCGAAGCCGACCGCCCCACCCGCCATGCAACGAAGCGCCCATTTTTCCCGCTGCCGCCAATACCGCTATGCCCTCTGGCGCCGCTGGGCCGAGGGCGATGACTATGTGCTGCTGGTGGCGCTGAACCCGTCCACCGCCGATCACCGCCGCGATGACCCGACCATTCGCCGCTGCATCGGTTTTGCCCGGGACTGGGGCTATTCAGCGCTGTGCGTGGCCAACCTGTTCGCCTATCGGGCCACTTATCCGAGCGACCTGTTCGCCGCCGACGATCCGGTGGGGCCACGCAACGACCAGTGGCTGAGCAAGCTGGCCCGCGACGCCAGCCTGGTGGTGGCCGGCTGGGGCAATCATGGCCGTCATGGCAATCGCGCCGCCCAGGTGCGCGCCCGCCTCGGCGACGCCCTGCACTGTCTGCGCATGAACGGCTCGGGGGAACCCGCTCACCCGCTCTACCTGCCGAAAACACTCACCCCAACGCCGATGCCGCCATCCGCCCCTCGCGTTTGACCCGGCCGCCGCTGATTTACGTTTTCGTCACCGTGGTCAGGCAATATTCCGATCCGCTAGACTGCCGGTGAGCGACGACCGAATCACGACCGGAGGGAACCCAGGTGGCGAGTTTGCAAAAGGCTCTGTTGAGAGCCATGGCTTTTTTTGTGCCTCTGATCAGTATCGGCGTGGCCGCGCCCTCCTCCGGATCGGCACAGCCGGTTTCCTTTCAGCAGCAGGTCAGACCCGTCCTGGAGCAGCGCTGTATCGCCTGCCACGGCTGTTATGACGCCCCTTGCCAGTTGAAACTGGAATCACCGGAAGGGCTGGCCCGGGGCGCCAGCCAGACGCCGGTGTATAACGGCCAGCGCACTTCGGCGGCCACGCCTTCGCGCCTGTTCATCGACGCCGGCAGCTCCGGCGAATGGCGTAACCGCGGCTTCTTCTCGGTACTGGAAGGCAGCCAGACCATGGACGAGGGCCTGCTTTATCAGATGCTGGTACTGGGCCGGCATCACCGCTTCGAGCCGAACAGCAAGCTGCCGAAAGAGATCCAACTGGGGTTGGGGCGCACCAACGTTTGCCCGGCACCGGAAGACATGGCGGACTACGCCCGCGAGCATCCGCTGGAGGGCATGCCACTGGGGCTGCCGCCATTGAGTGACCGGGAATACAATCTGCTGACACGCTGGCTGGCTCAGGGCGCGCCGCTGGAGGCCACACCGCTACAGCTGACGCTGGCGGAGCAAAGCCGGATCCGGGCCTGGGAAAGCTGGCTCAACCGGGAAAATCCACGCCAGCGTCTGGTCGCCCGCTGGGTCTACGAGCACTTGTTCCTGGCTCACCTTTACTTCGACGATGGCCGCCAGGGCCGGCCGCGCCACTTCTTTTCCCTGGTTCGCTCATACACGCCACCGGGGGAACCCATCGAGCCGGTGGCCACCCGCCGCCCCAACGGTGATCCCGGCGCGCCCTTCTGGTACCGGTTGCGGCCGATCACCGAGACCATCGTCCACAAGACCCACATTACCTACGCGCTCACCGACGCCAAACGCGAACGCATGGAGAGGCTGTTCTTCGATACACCCTGGCAGCCCGGTGCGCTGCCCGACTATGGCGCCGATGCCCGAGCCAATCCGTTCGAGACGTTCAAGGCCATTCCCGCCCGTGCCCGGTACCAGATCATGCTGGATGACGCCGAGTACTTCGTGCGCACCTTTATTCGTGGCCCGGTATGCCGGGGACAAATCGCCACCGACGTGATCCGCGACCAGTTCTGGGCGGTGTTCCAGGATCCGGACCATGACCTTTATGTGGACAATGCCGACTATCAACGCCAGGCGACGCCGCTACTGGGCCTGCCCGGTCAGCACGACGATCTGATTTCGCTGGGCCCGCAATGGTTCAAGTACAAGCACAAACGCAATCGCTACCTGCGCGAACGTCAGCAGGCTTACGCCCGGCACGCGCCCGGCGGCCCCACCTGGGAAACACTCTGGGACGGCGATGGTGATAACAGCAACGCTTTGTTGACCATTTTCCGCCATCATGACAGCGCCTCGGTGCGACGCGGTCTGATCGGCGACCTGCCCCTGACCACCTGGGTCATGGATTACCCGCTGTTCGAGCGCACGTACTATGCCCTGGTGGTGAATTTCGACGTGTTCGGCTCGGTCTCCCATCAGGCCCAGACCCGCCTGTATTTCGACCTGATCCGCAACGGCGCCGAACAGAACATGCTGCGTTACCTGCCGGCGGCGGCGCGCAAGCCGGTGCTGGACGACTGGTATCAGAAGACCGGCAAACTCAAGCTGTTTATCAGTTACGCCAGTGTCGATACCGACACGCCCACCGGCATCGACTATGGCACCAGCACGCCCAAGCAGGAATTCGACGGTCAGTTGCTGACCCGCTTCGCCCATCTCAATGCCCGCCCGGACCCGCTGAATCGCTGCCAGGACGAGCATTGCGCCCTGCCCGGCGCCAACGGTCTGGAACAGCGCGTGCAGCAGACGCTCAGCGTGCTGGCGTCACGGCGGGCCGACGATCTGCCGGTGATCGATCACCTGCCGGAAGTGTCCCTGCTGCAGGTGCGTGGCGAGAACGGCGATCTGGCGGTGTACACACTGCTGCGCAATCGTGCCCACAGCAACGTGGCGTTCATGATGGGCGAATCACTGCGCTATCAGCCCGAATTGGACACGGTGACGATTTACCCCGGCGTTCTCGCCAGCTATCCGAATTTCATGTTCCATCTGCGTGAGGGCGAGTTGGAAGACTTTGTGCGGGCCATGGAGCGGGCCGGCGATGAGAGCGGCTTCGAACGGCTGGTGCAGCGTTTCGGCGTGCGCCGTACCCACCCTGAATTCTGGCGTTATTTCGATGATCTGGGGGACTATTTGCGGGAACATGAACCGACCCAGGCCGGAGTGCTGGACCTGAACCGCTATCAGAATCTGTAAGCGATCGCGTGTTCAGTGCATAAAAAAAGCCCCGGACCTGGGGTCCGGGGCTTAAAGTACCGTCACAGCATGCCTGCGAAGCAGGCTCCCGAGCCTGATGACGATATACGACTTGCGCGGGCAAGGCCCGACTGAATCAACGCCTGTTGGGGATCACCGCCGGCATCCGGCAACGTCGCACCGGCCATGACCACAGGATTCAGGAGTAATCAAACTAATAATGGCACCCTTCCTCCAGGGCTGGTATTGTCGCCTATGACTTATTCATGGTGATTTGCGACAAACCTACCAAGGACAACAATGTATCAAGTCAGCGTCCTGGCCTATGACGGCGTTTTCGCCTCCGCCCTGGCAGGGGTGGTGGATCTGCTCAACCTCACCGGCGTGACCTGGAACCGCATCCACGGTCTGCCCCTGGACCGGCAATTCAAGGTTCAGGTGGTCTCCCGCGGCGGCCAGCCGGTGCGCTGCAACGCCGGGCTGAGACTGGCGGTGGATAACGCCATCGAGCGGGTGGACAGCAGCGATCTGGTGCTGGTGCCCACCATTGGCAACGAGATTACCAGTGTGCTCAAAGCGGAACAGGACACCCTGGAATGGCTGCGTTTCCTGCATGCCGGCGGCGCCGATCTGGCCAGCAACTGCACCGGCGCCTTCCTGCTCGCCGAAGCCGGCTTGCTGGACGGACGCCGCGCCACCACCCATTGGGGCTACAGCCCGTTGTTCCGCCAGCGTTACCCGCAGGTGAACCTGAACGAACGCGAGTTGATCACCCGGGATGGCAACATCTTCTGTGCCGGCGGCGGTACCGCCTGGCGCGACCTGACCATCCTGCTGGTGGAGCGCTATTGCGGCGCCGACATGGCGCGGGAGCTGGCCAAGTCGTTCGTCATCGACGTGCGCAACGACCCGCAAAGCATCTACGCCGGTCTGCCGGCCAAGACCTATCACCGCGACGAGCAGGTGCAGCAGGTGCAGTCCTGGCTGCATGAGCACTATGCCGAGCCCACCACCCTGGCCGATCTGGCCCAGCGCGTGCACCTCAGCCCCCGGCAGTTGCAACGGCGCTTTATCGCCGCGCTCGGCGAGCCGCCCCTGCAATATTTACAACGGGTGCGCATCGAGGCCTCACGCAAGATGCTGGAGCGCGGCGCCACCAATCTGGGCACCCTGGCCGAACAGGTCGGCTATCAGGACGTGAGCAGTTTCTCCCGCCTGTTCAAACGCCACACCGGCTTGTCGCCAAGCCATTACCGGCAGCGTTTCGCCCGCGTCGGCGCCCTGCGCGACTGACGCCGGCGTGCAATTCCAGGCTTCACTCCTTAGAGTGAAGCTTCATGGATGAATCAGAAACACAACTCGAACTGATACTGGGGAAGATCGTCGGCTTTGTCTGGGGCCCGCCACTGGTCACTTTGCTGGTGGGCGGCGGCCTGTTCTTCCTGCTTTATTCCCGTCTGCTGCCCTATCGCCATCTCGGTCGGGGCCTGCGCCTGCTGTTCAAACCACCGGACCATGACGACCAGGGCTCGCTGTCCCATTTTCAGGCCCTGAGCACGGCATTGTCCGGCACTCTGGGCATGGGCAACGTGGGTGGCGTGGCGGTCGCCATCGCCACCGGCGGTCCGGGCGCCATATTCTGGATGTGGATGAGCGCCCTGCTCGGCATCGCCACCAAGTTCTACACCTGCACCCTGGCGGTGATGTACCGGGGCAAGGACAGCGAGGGCACGCTTCAGGGCGGCCCGATGTACATCATCCGCGAAGGCATGGGGCGGCGCTGGCGCCCGCTGGCTTACTTCTTCGCCTTCGCCGGCCTGCTCGGCACCATGCCGATCTTCCAGGTCAATCAACTGGTCCAGGTGGTACGGGACGTAATCGCCACACCAGCCGGCTGGACCACTGATGACCAGCACTTTTTGTTCGACCTCGGACTCGGGGCGCTGCTGGCGATCCTGGTACTGGGGGTGGTGGCCGGCAAACTGCCGCGTCTGGCCCGGGTCACCTCAACCCTGGTGCCGGCCATGGTGCTCAGCTATCTGAGCCTCACCGGCGTGGTGCTGATCGGCAACAGCGACCAGATTCTTCCCGCACTGAAGCTGATCGTCGTCGATGCCTTCACCGGGCAGGCGATGGTCGGCGGCGCTATTGGCGCGATGATCATCACCGGGGTCCGCCGCGCCGCTTTCTCCAATGAGGCCGGCATCGGCACCGAAGCCATGGCCCATGGCGCCGCCCGCACCCGCGAACCGGTCAGCGAGGGTCTGGTGGCCATGCTCGGCCCTGTCATCGACACCCTGGTAGTGTGCACCTGCACCGCTCTGGTGATTCTGATCAGTGGCGTCTGGACCAGCGGCGACAATGACGGCGTCTCACTGACCGCCGCCGCCTTCGCCAGCCTGTTCGACGAGGCCGGTTCGGTGGTCATGGCACTGACGGTGAGTGTGCTGGCCTTCAGCACGGTGCTGACATTCTGGTACTACGGCAGCAAATGCCTGGGATTCATGATCGGCGCCCGCCATCAGCATCATTACGTATGGTTTTACCTTTTTTTAATAGTACTCGGCGCCATTGCATCGCTGAATACGGTGATCAGTGTGGTGGACACCATGTATGCACTCATGGCGATCCCCACCATGACCGCTTCTCTGGCGCTGGCACCCAAGGTGAACCAGGCGGCGCGGCGTTATTTCCGTAAGGACGCCGGGGGAAGCGGCTAGCGCCGGCGCGCATCCCCATTTAGTGGAAGTTGTGATGCCGCCCGGCGCAGGAGGCGATCGTTTTTGCCACTATCCCGTCCGATTCCAGGGAAATGCTCCCAGGAACGGCGATATTTGCGGCTCAAACGGTGCCGAACGTAAAACGGGTGTTGTGGGGTAGGCGGATCCTTGGCTTCGAGAATGAACGCGACGCATTTTGGGGGGCGCGGCTTCGAGTATCCGGCTGGCGGGGAGAATACCGCCGCCACCGGGCCAGGCATTTCGCGGAGATCGAAGGTGACGGTTGTCAGGAAGTGGTTCCCGCCCCACAATATACAAAAAATATCACAATCAAGCGGTGTTTAATTATGTTGTGGGGGAAAACACACTCATTCCATCGGTTTGTCGACACCCAGCTACGGGACCTGCGCGAACGTTACGGCCTGTCCCTGTGGATGCTGATTCGTAAAACCGGCGACGATTGGCGCCTGCTGCGCAGTAACGGTAGCGGCTATGCCTTGACCATTGGCGAACACTTCAGATGGCCGGATACCCGCGGCCGAACCGGATCGCCAGCCCATACCGATGCCGGCGTACTGCTGGACGCCGAAGCCCATTCACCGCCCTATCCGGTGAATCGACCGATGAAGGTCGGGGCCTGTCTGCGACTGCCGCTGTACGGCGACGGGGATCGCCTGCTTGCCGTGCTTTGCGCGCTGGATCCGGAACCGCAGCCCCATCTGGCCGAGCACTTATTGCCTTCCTTGAAACGTCAGGCGTTTCTACTGGAAACCGCCTTGTCATGGAACCTTTCCCTGCTCAACCAGCAAAGGGTCAGTGACTTTCTTGAAGATGATGGCCGTGATCCGGATACCGGCATTCTCGATGTCACTGGATGGTCGCGGATTCTGGAAAAAGAACGCCAGCGCTGCCGCGACTACGGTCTCGGCGCCACCATTTTGCGTTTGCACGGCACCGGCCTGGAACGGTGTGACCGCCGCCAGCGGCTGGCCGACTCCCTCGCCGCCCTGGTGCGTGAGCAGGATATGGTGGCCTATCTCGGCCATGGCCAGTTCGCGATACTGCTCGCGGAAACCTCGATAATGCAAAGCCTGCGCATGCGCGCGCGCATCCTTGATGCCCTCGCCGCCAAGGATCTGCCGGTGGTGTGCGAGCCGGAAAGCCTGCTCCTTAATTCCAGTGTTCTTCAGCCCGAGGTGCTGTTACACAGCGCCGTCCATTAAGGCCTGTTCACCAACAAGCCGCTTTCCACCGCGAAAAATCAAGGCGCGGTGGAAAGCCTGCCCGCCAGCGAAGCGTCCTTCCCTCCAGGGAACTTGCACCCGTCCCCACCTGACCGGATACTCTCAGCTTCCAGGAAAGAATCGATTTTTTGGGGGGAAAACCATGGCGTCGGCTCATAGTGCTCATTCGGATTCGCCGACACCGGTCAGGGCCGGGGACCGCTTTTATGCCTTACGCATGACCGCTCTGATTACCTTTTGCGGTTTGCTGCTGTCCTCCCTGATCACCAGCATCGGTGTCTTGCTTACCGGCGAACGGGACTGGCTGTCCGCGATCTGCCTGGCCTTGTTGATTCCCCTGCTGTTGCTCCCCCCTCTGGGCTATCCGCTGTTGTTGCGCTTGTCCTCCCTGCGACGGGAAAATCGCGTTCTGCAACAGCAGGTTCGCGAAGATCATCTCACCGGTTTGTTCAATCGCCCGCACTTGCTGGGCATGTTGGAACGCGAACTGTCCCTGAGTCAGCGCCACGATTACGTGGTGTCCGTTTTACTTTTGGATGTCGCCGATTTCACCGATCTGGCCGACCGTCATGGCCGCCGCGCCGCCGATCGCCTGCTGCGGGTATTCGCCGACCGCATCCGGGACAAGATTCGCGAAAGCGACCTGTTCGGACGTATCGACGGCGCCCAGTTCCTTCTGGTACTGCCTCATACCAGCCAGCACGATGCCCTCCACATGGCGGAAGGCCTGCGCGCGCTGGTCACCAGCATGCAGGTGCCGGGGATCGAGGACAGCCTCCAGTTTGAAGTTCGTCTGGGGGTGGCCAGTACGGAGAACACCGGCCCCAATCTGAACGCTCTACTGAATGAGGCCGACTACACGCTCTATCAAAGCCGGAATGATCTCCGTCACCGCGCCGGCCAAAACTAACCCTAATTACCTACACATAATGCAACCTTCTGGTACCAATCATTAACAAACTGACGTTTTTCATGTCGCTGTATGACATGTGTTTGTAAATTTTCTTATTAATAAGCGCCGCCCCATTTACTCCTAAAATATGCATGACAAACTGTTCCAGTGTTTGTTCTGCCTACACGATAAAAAGGAAGGAGTTATGGACGCTAAACGTTTTCTTGCCTCCAGCATCGCACTGGCATCCGTATCCGTTGCGAGTGTTGCCACGGCCGCGGATATCCCCGATCGGTATTTCTATCTCGGTGGTCACGTCAGCCAAAGCTGGATGGACATAGGCGATCACTACGAGGGTGACGGGTATATTGACGACAACGTGCCCGGTGTCAGCACCGATACCGTGACCCTGCCGGGCGCGCAACTCGGTTACCGCTTCAACCGTGACTGGTCCATCCAGGCATGGTGGGAACGCAACAACTACAACAGCGTGGACCTGCGCAACAACTTCGTCAGCCTGCGCAAGCACTTCCGTGGTGACGCTTCCCCGTTCGAAACCTATGTCGGTTTGAACGCCGGTGAAACCCGTACTGAGTTCAACAGCCAAAGCGACGACGATTTCAAGGAAACCGTTGGTGGTGTTGAATTCGGTGTGCAAACCGCGCTGGCTCGCAACTTCCTGCTGGACGTAGGCGCACGCCCGACCTACAGCTTCCGCAGCGAGCGTTGGGATGGCCAGATCTACGCCGGCCTGAACCTGCTGATCGGCGCTTCCAGCGCTGCCAAGCCGGCTCCGGTAACCGACGTGGCCACCGACAGCGACGGCGACGGTGTTCCGGATGATCGTGATCAATGCCCGAACACTCCGGCCGGCGCGGTAGTCGATGCCCGCGGTTGTGAGCTGGACGACGATGGTGACGGCGTACCGAACAGCGCTGACCAGTGCCCGAACACCCCGGCCGGCGCGAAAGTCGACGAGGTGGGCTGCCAGCTCTACCTGACCGAAGACATTAAAGAAACCCTGTACGTGGAGTTCGAGTTCGACAAGGCGGTTGTTCGTCAAACCTCCTACCCCGAGCTGGAAGGCCTGGCTACCCGCATGCGCGAGTACCCGTCCGCGAACCTGGTTCTGGAAGGTCACACCGACAGCACCGGTCCGGAAGGCTACAACCAGAAACTGTCCCAGCAGCGTGCCAACGCCGTGAAGGACGTGCTGGTTAACCACTTCAACGTGGACAGCAACCGCATCTCCACTGAAGGTTACGGCGAAGCCAAACCGATTGCTGACAACAGCACTCGCGAAGGCCGCGCTCAGAACCGTCGCGTGGAAGCGATCATGAAAGCGACCGTGAAAGAAGCTCAGTTCCAGGATTAATCGGAACCGCTTCAAACAGAGAGTCCTCGACTCTTGGAAAAGCCCGGCCTTCGCGCCGGGCTTTTTTTGTGGCGGAATAACGGGAATGGAGGGCTCGAGTCTGTGTGGACAACCGCTGGCACGGAAAGGGCTACGAAGCCGCTGTGGGAGCGTGCCTGCAAGCAACTAGGCTCTCGGGCCCCAGGATTCGCTTGCAGGCAAGCTTGTATGGTTTCCCGGCAAGTCTTAGAAAGAAAAGACTTGTCGGGGTGGAGGGACCAAGCAAGCTTCTGACCCTAGGGTACAGACTGTGGGAGATATGGCCCCACCCCGCACCTTCAAACGCCGATAAGGAATCCATCGGCTGAGCGCACACTCAGACCGACGATACTCTGCAAGCCAGCGTTACGGTGCGCCCCGACAAGCCCATTTAACCTAGCTGACAGGGGTGCCCCATGGCAATGCCGGCAAGCCGCCCGGAGATCGGGATTGATGTGGCCAAAGACGACCTGGTGATTCACCTCCAGGACCTGAACCAAACCGTCACCATCGACAATACCCCCCAGGCCATCCGCCAATGGCTGGCCACCCTCCCCAAGGGCTGCGATATCGCCATTGAGGCGACCAGCACCTATCACATGGACATTACCGAGCGCGCACACGCCAAAGGCCATCGGGTCTATGTGGTGGACGGCTACCGTCTCAGCAACTACCGCAAGGGCGTTGGAGGGCGGGCCAAGACGGACCGGGCCGATGCTCAGTTGCTGGCCCGTTATCTGCACAACGAGAAAGACGAATTACGCCCGTGGAGCCCGCCCCCAAAGGCGTACCGGGTGCTGCAGAGCCTGCTGCGTCGCCGGGCTGCCTTGGTTAAGGCCCGCACGGCATTACGTCAGAGCCTGAGCGGAGAACCGGAGCTCAAGGCCCCTCTGCGTGCCCTGATCGCCGAAATGGACCGGATTGACTCTCTGATCCAGAAACGGCTCAAGAGCGCGGTGAGCGCCGCCGGCTTACAGACTCAGGTGCAACGCTGCGACGCGATCGACGGGGTCGGCGAGATCACCGCCACCGCCTTGGTCATGGCCTTCCTGAGAGGAGACTTCACCAATAGCGATGCCTTCGTTGCCTTCCTGGGGTTGGATGTCCGGGTCCGTGACTCCGGCAAACTCACCGGCAAGCGTAAGCTGACCAAACAAGGAGATACGGAGGTCAGGCGACTGCTGCACTGTGCCGCCATGAGTGCGTCTCGACACCCGGTCTGGCGCGCCTTCTATCAGCGCTATCGGGACCGGGGACTGCACACCACGCAAGCCTTGGTGATCCTGGCCCGGAAGATCGCTCGCACCGCCTTCGCCCTGATGAAGCAGCAACAAGAATATTGCCCCGCAAAGCTCTTTTAAGGGTTGCGGGGCACCATAGAATCTCCCACAGCGACGTTGTAGCGGCTCCGCTGTCCACGATGGAGAGGGATGCCGTTTTTCTCCATCCCCCCTGCCCGGCAACCCCTAATCCGTCAGCGTCAAGACTGCTCGGTCATTGTCGTGGCTGCGCTGCCGCCTCCTCTGGTCGAGGCAGTCAATCCCTGAGAGGCCACCTGCCCCATAATCGGATCATTCGATAACGACCACGGGGATTCTCATGGCCAAAGATGCTATTGGCTACGCACTCACTGCCCTTAACCGTCTGGCGTCCTCCGAGCTGCTGGACCGGCTAGGTATGCGCCATACCGCCGAGCGGCTGGCCTATCGCCTGACCAAGGGCGGTTTCCAGGTGCTCACCACTTCCGCCCGCGCCTTCAAGTCCGCCCGTAAAGTGGATCGGCCCGAGCGCCTCAACGCGCCGGGTACCACCACGGACCTGTTCGATCTCAATATCACCGAAGAGCAGCAGATGATCCGCGACAGCGTGCGGGCTTTCGCCGGCGAGGTGCTGAGAGAACAAGCGGAACGGGCCGATCATGACCAGGGTACCGCCGAGGAGGTGATGGGCCAGGCGCGGGAGCTGGGGCTGAATTTCTTCGCCGTCCCGGAAGCGCTCGGCGGCGCCGCCAACGAGAGCACCACCGTCACCAGCATGCTGGTGGCCGAGGATCTGGGCTGGGGTGACATGGGGCAGGCGGTGGCGATTCTGGCGCCCATGGGCGTCGCCAATGCGCTGACCCGCTGGGGTACGGCCACACAACAGGACAAGTACCTGGGCAGCTTCGCCGAGGAACAGGCGCCGCTGGCCACCATCGCGGTCACGGAGCCGCGCCCGCTGTTCGATCCCATGGTGCTGAACACCCACGCCACCCGCGATGGCGACGACTGGGTCATCACCGGTGAGAAGTCCCTGGTTCCGCTGGCCGCGGAAGCCGAGCTGTTTCTGGTGGCGGCGGCCACCGAGGAAGGACCGGCGGTGTTCATCGTCGAAGGTGGCACCGAGGGGCTGACCGTGGGAGAAGACCCCGCCATGGGAATTCGCGCCAGCGCACAACGGCCGCTGCGCCTCGATGAAGTGAGGGTCCCGGAACAGAATCGCCTGGGCGACGAGGATTTTGACTATCGCGCCTTCGTCGACCTCGGCACTCTGGCTTGGTGCGCTCTGGCTATCGGCACTGCCCAGGCGGTACTGGATTACGTGGTCCCTTACTGCAATGAGCGTACCGCTTTTGGTGAGCCGATCAGCCACCGTCAGGCGGTGGCCTTCATGATCGCCGACATGGCCATCGAACTGGATGCCATGCGTATGCTTACCTACCGCGCGGCGTGCCGCGCCGAGCAGGGCAAATCGTTCCGCCGCGAGGCTCATCTGGCCCGTACTCTGGTCAAGGACAAAGCCATGAAGATCGGCACCGATGGCGTTCAGCTTCTCGGCGGCCACGGCTTTACCAAGGAGTATCCGGTGGAACGCTGGTACCGTGATCTGCGTGCCGTTGGCGTCGCCTTTGGCGGCCTGCATCTGTAAGGAGGGAAACCCACATGAATATCGAGATTCCAAAGAAATTCAAACCGCTGATCAATAACGCCTACCAAGTGGCGCGCAGCACCCTCCGTCCGATTTCCCGCAAGTATGACCGCGGTGAGCACGAATACCCCAAGGAGCTGGACATGCTGGCCGCCGTGCTGGACGGCTTCAACGAAGGCGATCCGGCCAACTCCGCCGGGGCAGCCACCACCGGCAGCGGCAAGGTGGAGGACAGTGGCAGTGTGAAGAACGGCGCCAATATGGGCGTTTGTCTGGGCGCCATGGAAATGTGCTATGGCGATACTGGCTTTCTGCTGGCCATGCCTCGCCAGGGGCTGGGCAATGCCGCCATCGCCGCCGTCGCCAATGACGAACAGCTGGAGCGTTTCAAGGGCAAATGGGCCGCCATGGCGATCACCGAGCCGGGCTGCGGTTCCGATTCCGCCGCCATTCGCACCACCGCGAAAAAGGATGGCGATCACTACGTTCTCAACGGCGAGAAAATTTTCGTCACGTCCGGCCAGCGCGCCGACTGCGTGGTGGTTTGGGCGACCCTGGATCCACAGTTGGGCCGCGCCGCCATCAAGTCATTCGTGGTGGATTGGGGCACACCGGGCATGGAACTGGCCCGCCTGGAGAAAAAGCTGGGCATCCGCGCCTCCGACACCGCCGCCATCAACTTCGTGGATTGCCGGGTACCGGCGGAGAATCTGCTGGGCAGCCCGGAGATCGATACCAAGAAGGGCTTCGCCGGAGTGATGGAGACCTTCGACAACACCCGCCCGCTGGTGGCCGCCATGGCCATCGGCTGCGCCAAGGCCTCATTGGAACGTATCAAGGAATTGCTCGAAAAACAGATGAGCTACGATTACGGCAAACCGGTGGACAACTGCTCCGCCGTGGAAGCTGAAATCTACAAAATGGAAGCGGACTGGGAAGCGGCTTATTGGCTGGCGGTGAAGGCCGCCTGGATGGCGGACAACAAGAAAGCCAATACTCTGGAAGCTTCGATCAGCAAAGCCAAGGCCGGCCGGGTCGGAAACTATATCACTCTGCGCTGCGTGGAACTGGCGGGCAGCCTCGGCTACACCGAGGACGAACTGCTGGAAAAATGGGCCCGTGATTCAAAGATTCTCGACATCTTCGAAGGTACCCAGCAAATCCAGCAACTGGTGATTGCCCGGCGGGTGCTGGGGTTGAGTTCGAAAGAACTGAAATAAAACCGCGCGGTCCTTTTCTTTATCAAGGAAGAGGACCGCGATTGTCGTTTTATAGCGACGCGGCTAGTTCGGCACCCTGGCGAATGGCCCGCTTGGCATCCAGCTCCGCCGCCAGTTGCGCGCCGCCGATCAGGTGAAGATTCTCCTCACCTTCCCGATACAGTTCCTTGAGCGGCTCCTGACCGGCGCAAAGCACCACGTGATCCACATCCAGTAGCCGGGCTTCGCCGTTTACCGTCAGATGCAACCCCTGATCATCCACCTTCTGGTAATCACAGCCGGGCAACATTTCCACCTGGCGCTGTTTCAAGGTGGCCCGGTGCACCCAGCCCGAGGTTTTGTTCAGGCCCTTGCCCACGGAGCTGTCCTTGCGCTGCAACAGGTACAGGCGCCGTTGTGGTTTCGGAGGTTCCGCTTCCACCAGGCCACCGCGCGCGTCGGAAGTGAAATCCAAGCCCCACTCCGCCATCCATTCCGGCAACGGTTGATGGCCTTCACGGGGGGCTTCGGCGAGGAATTCCGCCACATCAAAGCCAATGCCGCCGGCACCAATGATGGCGACTTTCTCTCCTACCTTAACCTTGCCCTGCAGGACGTCCACGTAGGACACCACCTTGGCGTGATCGACACCCGGGATTGACGGCGTGCGTGGCACCACGCCGGTGGCCACCACGATCTCATCGAAACCCTGCTGTTGCAGTTCCTCGGTGGTGACCCGCTGGCCCAGACGCAGTTCCACGCCAGTCACCTCCAGACGCCGCTGGAAATAGCGCAGGGTGTGATAGAACTCTTCCTTGCCCGGGATGCGCTTGGCCATATTGAACTGGCCGCCAATGGCGTCCGCTTGTTCGAACAGCGTGACCCGATGCCCCCGTTCCGCCGCCACCGTGGCGCAAGCCAGCCCCGCTGGGCCGGCCCCCACCACCGCGACCCGCTTCGGATTGGCGGTTTTAAGATAGACCAGTTCGGTTTCGTGGCAGGCGCGCGGGTTGACCAGACAGGACGCCCGCTTCAGTTCAAAGGTGTGATCCAGGCAAGCCTGATTGCAGGCGATGCAGGTGTTGATCTCATCCACCCGTCCCTGTTCGGTCTTGCGCACGAACTCAGGATCCGCCAGCATCGGCCGCGCCATCGATACCGCATCGGCCCAGCCGTTGGCCAGAATATTCTCGGCCACATCCGGGTCATTGATACGGTTTGAGGCCACCACCGGGATCGACACCTGATCCTTGATCTGTTTGGTGACCTCCGCGAACGCGGCCCGGGGCACCGATGTCACGATGGTCGGTACCCGCGCTTCATGCCAACCGATACCGGTATTGATCAGCGATGCGCCGGCGCCTTCCACTTCCCGCGCCAATGCCAGCACTTCTTCCCGGGTACAGCCGTCCGGCACCAGGTCAATGGCGGAGAGCCGGTACATGACGATGAAATCATCACCGCACCGGCGACGGGTCTCCGCCACGATTTCCACCGGGAAGCGGCGGCGATTTTCCGCCGAACCACCGTACTGGTCGGTGCGCTTGTTGGTGCGCGGCGCGGTGAACTGGTTAATCAGATAGCCTTCCGAGCCCATGATCTCGACACCGTCGTAACCGGCCTGTTTGGCCAGCGCCGCGGTGCGGGCGAAATCCTGCACGGTGCGGCGGACTTCGCGGGTGGACAGGGCCTTGGGCTTGAACGGGTTGATCGGGCTTTTGATCGCCGAGGCGGAACCGGAGAACGGGTGATAGCTGTAGCGGCCGGCGTGCAATATCTGCAGCACGATCTTGCCGCCCTCGCGATGCACCGCGTCGGTCACCAGGCGATGATTACGCACATCCAGGCGGCTGTTGAAGGTGCCCGCCAGCGGATAGAACCAGCCGCGCCGGTTGGGATTGAAGCCGCCGGTGACGATCAGGCCGGCACCGCCACGGGCGCGCTCGGCGAAATACGCCGCCAGTTTTGGAAACTGCCAGAAACGGTCCTCGAGTCCGGTGTGCATGGACCCCATGATGACCCGGTTTTTCAGCTGTGTGTGCCCCAGGTCCAGGGGCGAAAGCAGGCGCGAGTATTCGCTCATCAGTGCTCTCCAAATTGGCGGCGGCTTGATCTGGACGCCGTCAAGTTAGGATACTGTCTTGACACTGTCAAGATATCCGGGAGTCCCGATGAGCCAAACCGCCCGTTACCACCACGGCGACCTGCATGCCACGCTGCTGCGCGAAGCCGCCGTGCTGCTGCGCGAACAAGGCATAGAGGGGCTGTCACTCAGGCGTCTGGCGGAGCGGGCCGGGGTTTCACGCACCGCGCCCTATCATCATTTCGCGGACAAGAACGCGCTGCTGTGCGCCCTGGCGGAACAAGGCTTCCGCAAGCTGGAAACACTGATGCAAGAGGAAGATCTGGAATCGGAACCAGCCCGGGGGCTGCGCCGCTTCGTCCACGCTTATTTGCGCTTCGCCAGCCAGGATCCGGAACAGTATGAATTGATGTTCGGCCGCACCCTGTGGAAAACCGGGCGCCCCACCGAATCGCTGACCCGGGTGGCCCACGGCTGTTTCCGCCGCTATATCGATCTGATGTACCGGCCGCCGCTGGCCTCCCGCCTGCCGCCGGGCATGGACCCGCTGCGCCTGGCCCAAGCCAGTTGGGCCACCCTGCACGGCCTGAGCCGGCTGCTGCTGGACGGCATCTACCTGGATCAGAATGACATGGAGGCGGTCAGCGATCAGGCGGTGGATCTGATGATCGCCGGCCTGCGCCTCGGCGAAGACGTCACCGGCGGGTAAGCGGCCAGCACACCCGCGCCATCAGACCGCCAAGCGCTTCGCTGTGTCCCAGCGTCAATTCACCGCCGTAGGCCTCGGCGGTGTCACTGACGATGGCCAGCCCGAGGCCGTGGCCGGCCACGCGCTGATCGAGGCGCTCGCCTCTGCGGATCACCTGATCGCGGCGCGCCGGTTCGATGCCGGGGCCGTCGTCCTCGACACTCAGCCACAGCGCCTCGGGCTCCCGCCACAAACGCACCGATACCCGGCCTCGAGCCCACTTGCAGGCGTTGTCCATCAGATTACCCAGCACTTCCAGCATGTCATCCCGCTCCACCGGCTGCGGCGGCAGCTCGGTGCCCATCAGTTCGATGCGGCGGCCATCCCCGTAAACCTGGATCATGGTGTCCCGTAGCGCCACCAGGTCCTGGTCCGGGTGAAACAAGGTTCCGGGGGTGGCGCCGGCGGCCACCCTGGCCCGGTTCAATGCCCGGCGCACGGTGTCCTCCACCTGGGCCAATTGCTCATCCAGCAAACGGTACAGATCCGGATGCTCACGCCGCAGGTCTTCGTCGCAGCGGTTACGCAACACCGCCAAAGGCGTTTTCAAAGCGTGTCCGAGATCGCCAATGGCGTGGCGGGAACGGCGCAACTGCTGGTCGGTGTGGCCCAGTAACCGGTTCACTTCCTGCACCAGCGGCCGCAATTCCGTGGGTACATCGCAATCCAGCTCGGTGCGTTCACCGTCACGCAGTTGCTCAATCTGGCGGCGAGCCTCGTTGAGCGGCCGCAGGCCACGGCGGATCAACCAAAGTTGCGCCGCCGCCAGGCCGGACAGGATCAATACCCATGCCAGCAGGCTCACCGAGCGGGTATTGCGGAAATTTTCCAACTGCGGGGTGTAATCCTGGGCCACTACGATAGCCACTTTATGGCCGTAAATTTCATAGTCACCACGATACCGCAACAACTGCTGGCCATCCGGGCCCGGCACCAGTTCATTGTCGAGACCACGGCTTTCGGTGTCCGCCATGCGCTGATCCCAAAGGGATCGCGAACGCCAGATGTGGTCATCAAAAGACACCATGAAATAGCGGCCGGAAAACGGCTGGCGATAGGCCGGATCCAGCATCGGCTGCTCCAGTTGCAGCCCGGACGGCCCTTGGGAAATCGCGGCCAGCACACTGACCGCTTCATCGCGCAAACTGGCGGTCATCACTTGCCGTTGGCGTTGGTCCAGCCACCACAGCGCGCCCTGCCCCACCAGAATGCCGGCCAGCAACAGGCTGACGAACAAACTGACGCCAAGGCGGCCGGCAATGGAGGTCACCGGGGCAATCCCGTGAAGACGTAGCCCTGCCCGCGCCGGGTCTGGATCACCGGCGCCCCCAGCTTGCGCCGTACGCGATTGATATGAACCTCCAGCACGTTGCTGTCCCGTTCACTCTCACCATCATAGAGATGATCGGCCAATTGCATCCGCGACAGCAGTTTGCCGGCGTTCAGCATGAAATAACGCAGCAGCCGGAATTCGGCGCCGGTCAGCGCTATTTCCTTGCCTTCCAGCCAGGCGCTTTGCCGCTCCTCGTCCAGCTCCACGCCGCCCACGTTCAGACAGGCCTGGTTGGCGTTGCCATGGCTACGGCGCAGCACCGCCTGCACTCGCAGCAGCAACTCCTCGGGATGAAACGGCTTGGTCAGATAATCATCGGCGCCGGCACGCAGACCATCCACCCGCTCCGCCCAGCTGTCGCGGGCGGTGAGGATCAACACCGGCACCGTGACGCCTTCCTCGCGCCATTGTTTCAACACATCCAGGCCCCCCATGCCGGGCAGCCCCAGATCCAGAATCACCAGGTCATACGGGTCATCATGCACGCGCACCAAGGCATCACGGCCATCCGCCAGCCAGTCCACCGCGTAACCGTGATCACGCAACAACGGATTGAGCTGGTCCGCCAGGGCCACGTTGTCTTCCACCAATAACAGGCGCATCAGTCGTCCACATCGTCCTTGAGAACGCTGCCGGTACGGGCGTCGAGCTCCAGCTCGCGTACCACACCATCCGGAGTCAGCAACTCGATTTCATAAATCAGATGACCGTCCTCGCGCTCCAATTCCGCCTCCAGCAATTGTCCGCCGGGGTACTGGCGCAGGGCTTCCGTCAGAATCTGTTCAAACGGCCGGATGCGGCCCTCCTGCCGCAGGCGCAAGGCTTCATCGTGCCCCACGTCCAGCGCCGGCAGCGAACCGCTCAAGACCAGCAGGGCGGCGGTTGCCGCCCCGCGGAGGGGTAAAGGCATCAGTCGTCCCGTTCGTTACGAATCACTTCACCGTTGGCGGCGTTCAGTTCAACGTCCCACTGTACGTTGTCCTGATCACGCAGCTCCACTTTGTAGACATAGCCGCCAAACTCTTTTTCCAGCTCGGTTTCCTCGATCTTGGCGTTGGGATGCTGGTCCAGAGCCGCTTTATTCAGCTCCTCGAAGGGCTTCACTTTGCCGTCCTGAACCAGTTTCATCGCCTGATCGGGCCCCACGTCGTCGGCGTAGGCGCCGGCGGTCAGGGTGGCGGTACCGAGAAACAGGGCGGTCAGAATCGCTTTCTTGGCTTGCATGGGTTATCTCCTTTGAGTCACTTCCGTTGGGGTACGAAAGTCACTTTATTCGTCACCGCTTAACCTTCCCTGAATGGAATCTTAACCCATTGTTAAGACCGTCAACCCCCTTTACCCTCTTGCAAAATCCGCCACATCCGGTCACTTTGAGCCTTTTCCGGCAGCCCCGCCGCTGTCCAGACCGTCAAAGAACAAGAGCGATTCCATGCATACCGATCTTTCCGATTTGCTGCAACTGCTTGACCTCACCGAACTGGAACCCGATCTCTACCAAGGCGAAGGCCGCAATATCGTTGGCCCCCGCATCTTCGGTGGCCAGGTGCTCGGCCAGGCACTGCGGGCGGCCTCCCACAGCGTACCCGGCCGCACCGCCCATTCCTTGCAGAGCTATTTTCTACGCCCCGGAGACGCACGGGATACGATTATCTACCGGGTGGAACGGGTGCGCGACGGCCAGACCTTCTCCACCCGCCGGGTGGTCGCGGAACAACGCGGCCGGCCGATCTTCGACCTGTCCGCCTCCTTTACCCTGCCGGCGGAAGGCCCTTCACACCAATGCGATGCACCGGTCCCTGAAGGCCCGGACGGCCTGCTCACCGAACAGGAGCTGAATCGGCGCTATCTGGAGCATGAGGATATCTCGGAGAACTTCCGCAACGCCATGCTGAGAAGAAAGCCGCTGGAGATGCGGCCGGTGGTGAAACGCCATCCACTGCGCCCGGAACCGGCGCCGCCCTTGCGCCAGGTGTGGATGCGCGCGCCGGAAACTCTGCCGGAGGATCCGGTGCTGCACCAGTGCATTCTCGCCTACGTCAGTGATCACAGCCTGATGGGTACGGCGATGCTGCCCCATGGCCTGAGCTTCCTCACCCGTGACCATCAGATGGCGAGCCTGGACCACGCCCTGTGGTTCCACCGCCCGGTGAATATCAATGACTGGCTGTTCTACCAGAGCGACAGTCCCATCGCCACCGATGGCCGCGGCTTCAATCGCGGTCAGATTTTCAATCAGCGGGGGGAACTGGTGGCCTCGGTGGCCCAGGAAGGGTTGATGCGGAAGATGTAACGCGCCTGTCGCGGTCCTTTCCTGTTATGGAGAGGCTCCTTATGGAGAGGACCGCAACGTCTTTCCTTATTACTTCTCGACGATCGCCACCACGCCCTGCCCACCGGCGGCGCAAATGGAGATCAGGCAACGGCCGGAGCCTTTCTGGTTCAGCAGCTTGGCGGCATTGGCCAGAATCCGCCCGCCGGTGGCGGCGAACGGGTGGCCGGCGGCCAGTGAAGAGCCCTTCACGTTGAGTTTGTTACGGTCGATGCTGCCCAGCGGCTTGTCCAACCCGAGCCGCTCCTTGCAGAAGGTTTCGTCTTCCCACGCTTTCAGAGTGCTCAGCACCTGGGAGGCGAAAGCCTCGTGGATTTCATAGAAATCGAAATCCTGCAGGGTCAGACCGGCGCGGGCCAGCATGCGCGGTACCGCGTAAGCCGGCGCCAGCAACAGCCCTTCTTTCTTGCCAACAAAATCCACAGCCGCCACTTCACAGTGGGTGATGTACGCCTGCACCGGCAAACCGCGCTCCTCGGCCCACTGTTCGGAAGCCAGCAGCACCGCGGACGCTCCGTCGGTCAAGGGCGTGGAGTTGGCGGCGGTCATGGTGCCTTCCGGCCCGCCGAACACCGGCTTCAAGGTCGCCAGTTTTTCCAGGGTGGAATCGCCACGCATGTTATTGTCGCGCTCCAGGCCCTTGAACGGCGTGATCAGGTCTTCCTGCCAGCCTTCCTCATAGGATTTGGCCAGATTCTGGTGGGAGCGCCAGGCCAGCTCATCCTGATCCTCGCGGCTGATGCCCCATTCGGCGGCGGTGATCGCCTGATGCTCGCCCATGGACAGGCCGGTGCGCGGCTCGGCGTTCCGGGGAATGTCCGGCACGATCATCTTCGGGTTGAGCAGTTTCAGCGCCGCTTTGATTTTCTCGCCATTGGTCTTCGCCTTGTTGATGTTCATGAACACCTTGCGGGCGTCCTCGTTCACACCCAGCGGTGCGTCGGAGGTGGTGTCCACGCCACCGGCGATGGCGCTGTCGATTTGCCCCAGCGCAATTTTGTTGGCCACCAGAATGGCGGCTTCCAGGCCGGTGCCACAGGCCTGCTGCAGGTCATAGGCCGGGGTTTCCGGCGCCAGACGGGAGCCCAGCACGGACTCGCGCACCAGATTGAAATCCCGGGAGTGCTTCATCACCGCGCCGGCGGCCACTTCACCAACCCGCTCACCCTGCAGCTTGAAGCGATCGACCAGGCCGTTGAGGGCGGCGGTGAGCATGTCCTGGTTGCTTGCGCCGAAATACACCGTATTGGAACGGGCAAAGGGAATCCGGTTACCCCCCACCACGGCCACCTTGCGAACCGCGTCGCCTGCCAGCATAGTCAAATCCTCCACAATGGCGTTTCCGCCAAGATTAACAGATGAGCGCAGTCTATCGTTCCGTTGACGCGCCTCATTGGCTACGGCGCCCCTGGCGTTTCCCAGGCGGGTCAATCCGCGTGTCACGGACGGGTGATTCAATACGCAGCCAACAGTGACCCGCAAGCGTGTTCCGCACCGAGGGTCGACATTCCGTACATCGCACGGCGAAGGACAGGATCATGAACGATACCTATCAGACGATTGCCAACTCTTCCGTGGGCAAGGCCCTTTTCAACGCCATCAATCTGCCGATCCCGGTGATCCTGGAGCGCTGGCAGCCAGGCCAGGCGTCGTTCATCGATGGCCGCGTGCTGGTGGGTGCCGCCGAGGGCGGCAGTGCCATGGATACCATCCTGGCCACCCTGAAAGCCGCTCCCGGCGCGCAACTGGCGGTACTGGCCAACAACGGCAACGCCAGCGAGCTGCAAAAGCAGGCGGCCGCTGCCGGTGTCAACGCCGACAATTACACCGCCACCCGTGAAGACGATACCCGCTTCAAAGGGCTGGTGTTCGACGCCACCGGCATCGAGAATCCGGATCAGTTGAAAGCACTGTGGGCCTTTTTCCACCCGGTTATCAAGAAGCTGGACAAATGCGCCCGGGTGCTGGTGATCGGCCGCACCCCGGAAACGCTGAGCGGTGCCGCCCGGGTCGCCCAACGGGGCCTGGAAGGCTTTACCCGTTCGGTCGGCAAGGAAATCAAACGCGGCGCCACGGTTCAGTTGATTTACGCCGAAGCCGGCGCCGAGAGCCAGCTCGCCACGCCGCTGCAGTTCTTCCTGTCGCCGAAATCCGCCTATGTTTCCGGTCAGGTGGTGCGCGTCCGCCAGGCCGGCTTCGATGCCGAGGGCTTTGACTGGCAACGCCCGCTGGCCGGTAAAAAAGCCCTGGTCACCGGCGGCTCCCGGGGCATCGGCGCCGCCATCGCCCGGGTCCTGGCCCGCGACGGCGCCGAGGTGATCGTGCTGGATATTCCGCCCATGGCGGAGGACCTGAACAAAGTGGCCGGCGAAATCGGCGGCCATACCCTGGAACTGGACATTACCAGCGATGAAGCACCGGGGATTATCGCCCGGACCGCCAAGGAGCACGGCGGGCTGGATATCCTGGTGCACAACGCCGGGGTCACCCGCGACAAGATGCTCGGCAATATGCCGGAAAACCTCTGGGACATGGTGCTGAATATCAATATCGCCAGCCAGTTGCGCATCAATGAACAATTACTGGCGGACGGCGCCATGGGCGAAGGCGGCCGCATCGTCTCGATCAGCTCCATCGCCGGCATCGCCGGCAACACCGGCCAGACCAACTACGGCTGCTCCAAGGCCGCGGTGATCGGCATGGTGGACGCTTATCGCGAGGAATACGCGAACCAGGGCATCACCATCAACGCGGTGGCACCGGGTTTCATCGAAACGCAGATGACCGCGGCAATCCCGTTCACCATCCGCGAGGCCGGGCGGCGCATGAACGCCATGCATCAGGGCGGCCAGCCGGTGGATGTGGCGGAAACCATCGCCTTCTTCGCCAGCCCCGCCGCCCAGGGCCTGACCGGCAATGTGGTCCGCGTATGCGGGCAGATGATGCTCGGCGCCTGAGCCAATACCGGACCGGGAGCTTCCCCGGTCCCTCCTCTTTTTACCTGCCTTGGAGAGATACATTCGGAGGCCGCTGTAGGAGCGCAATCTGTGGGAGCCAGCCTGCTGGCGAATACGGCATCTGGTATTGGGATATTCGCTTGCAGGCAAGCTCCCACAGCGGCTTCGTGGCCCCTTCTGTGCCAGCGGTCAATGTTGCTGGACAAGAGAACGCCTCGGCAGCGGTCGGAATGATTCCTGAGCCTGCCGGTTACCTCGAAGCGGAGCCGCGTTATGCCTTTGCGGGGTTGAATTTTCCGTCCTTACCGCCATCTCTTGGGACAGGTCGTCGTAGGCAAGGTTAAACCGTGCCGCGACACGTCTCCCGGCTGCGACGCCGTCACCAAGAGGTCCCCATGACGTTTGGCCGCCTGTTTTTCGTGATTTTCGCCTTCGCCTTGCTGGAGGTATTGGTCCTGGCCGCGGTGGCCGACGTGATCGGCTGGCCGGTCACCATCATTCTGACGCTGGCCACCGCCATCATTGGCTCCTGGTTGTTCCGCAGCCAGGGTCTGCAAACCTGGACGCGCCTGAATCAGCGCATGCAATCCGGCGAGATGCCCGGCCAGGAGCTGGTGGAAGGTCTGCTGCTGTTGATCGGCGGCGCTTTGCTGATCACCCCCGGTTTTGTCAGTGACATTGTCGGTTTTCTCATGCTGCTGCCGTTCAGCCGCCACCGGCTCGCCGGCATTCTGGTACGTCGGGGCACCCTGCAAACCTTTGGCGGGCAACAGGGCTCGGCATTCTTCTATCAGAGCGGTACCTTCAACGGCGGCCCGTTCGGCCCCGGCGGCGCGCCTTTCGGCGCGGACCGCGATCCGGGCAACGGCGTGGTCATCGATGGCGAGGCGCGGGAAGAAGCGGAAAGTCGCGACCCGTTGGAGCATGACCCGAACCGGCGGAGCTAAGAGCCGGTCTTCTTTAACCGGTAGAAAAGATTTGGCTCGCTGACCAGGTAAAGATCCCCCTGATCATCCATGGTCACCCCTTCCAGTTGCGGCGCGTCCCGTTGCATATCCTCATTGGCACGCAAAAAGGCCCGGAAACTGACGTAGCGCCCCTCCCGGTCCAGTTCCACCAGGGAATGGGAGCGGTCGCTCAGTAACAGCAGGTGACCGGTGGCGCCGTGGTAAAACACATCCGAGAGATCCCGGTTGAACACCAGCCCTTCAATCCAGCTGGTCAGATCACGAATGTGCAAGGACAGGCCTTGCTCCAGACTGGCGCCGAATCCCTCGATGGCGTAGAGCTTCTGCGGGCGGCTTTCCTTCACCACAAACAGCCGATCCCCTTCGGCATCATAGGAAATGCCTTCAAACCCCTTGTTGCCATCTTCTTCCATACCGAGGGACAACGACTGGATTCGCTGCTGGTCCACCGCCGCGCCGGGCTCCGGCATGGCAAACACGCTGAAACGCTGGCGACGTTCATCCACCACCACCACGCGGCCGTCACCCAGTGAAGCGAGCCCCTCGATATCACCAAACCCTTCCAACTGATGGCGGTCCAGCACCTCACCCTGTCGATCCAACTCCAGCATCACCGGTGGATCATTGGTCACCGCCAGCAACCGGTCCCGCTCACGGTCATAGCTGATCGCGGAGAGATTGCGACTCACACCGGCAACGGCCTTGCCTTCGATGACTACGCGATATCCTTCCAGCCGCAATCCCTGCCGCGGCCCCTCGATCCGTTCCTTCAGATGGAAAAACAGAGGTTCATACCAATGCTGCCAATACGCCACGCCAGCCATTAGCGCCATCACCAGCGCGCCACCGAGCCACCAGCACGCCTTTGTGGCGTGCCAGGAACGACGATTAAAGGAAAGTTTCCCCATAAAACACCGCTATCCTACTCATGCCGGAGTGCAAAACCGCGCTCCCGTCAGGACAGGCTTAGAGAGGTGTTTCCGGGGATGGTTCCAGAGCGACGGCGCCTTAGAGTCTGTTCACGATCTTTACGCCACCGCCCGCGTCAACCGCGAGCGGCGGCGTCCTCTTCGGCTTTCATCTTGCGGTATTCAATGGGCGTCATGCCCACCCAGCGCTTGAAGGCCCGATAAAAAGTGGAAGGCTCCGAGAATCCCGTCAAATAGACGATCTCGTCGATGGACTCGTCGGTACCGGCCAGCAATCGCTTGGCCAGTTTGCAGCGATAATCCGCCACCAACTGGTTGAAGTTGGTGCCGGCATCCGCCAGGCGGGTGCGCAGCTGACGCGCCTTGATGCCGAGACGTTCCGCCACTTCCTCCAGATTGGCATGTCCGGATTCCAGCAGCTCGGCGATCAGGCGATTCACCTGAGCCACCAGGTCCTGCTTTTCCAGCCTCGCCACCTGTTCACTGGCAAGCTGCTCGTGCAGGCGCAGTAATTCCGGCTCGTGATGAGCCGACGGAAGGGCCATCAGGCGCGCATCGAAGTACACACCAACCGAGTTCATCTCGAACTTCACCGGACAACCGAAGGCCCGTTCGTACTCACTCGGATCGGCGTGGCGCTCATGGGCAAAGTGAATTTCCAGCGGCTCGAAGGCGCCATCGGTGACGAAACGGAAGAATTTGATCACCCCCACCATCACGCATTCATTGAGATGGGCCAGGCGGCGGCCCCAGAACGGCTGGCGCAGGAAGGCACGGTCTCCCTCCTCTTCCATCAGCTCCGCCCGGGCGGCATCGGACAGCAAACGCTGATAGTTCAGCGCCCGCCGCAAGCCTTCCCCGAATGAGGGGCTGGAGAGAAACAGGTATTCCAGGACCTGGCCTTTATAGACCGGCATATGTTGGCCCAGGTGCAGACCGATGTGCGGGTCCTTGGAGACCTTTTCCGCGGCCTGCCAGAACCATTCCTGGGCATCATGCGGCGTACGCAGGTCAGGCACCTGGAGAATGGCGCGGTCCACGCCTACTTCAGCAAGAACCGCGTCTGCATCAATGCCTGCGTTGACCATGGCCCGGTAGGCCATGCGCAACAACACGCCGGAGTCGGTAAGCTCTGCCATCCTTTCGCGACTTCCCCGAATTTTTTGGTATCAACGAGCGAGAGTAGCACATGCCCGGGGAGGCCGGAACAGCATCAGCTCACCGCCGCTGCTCCACGGCGGGAAGGCAGCGCCAAACGGTGGATGCGCCGCATCACCGAGCCGAACTGACGGCGCAAACTGCCGGAGTTGTAGTGCAAACCGTACCGCTCGGCGATCTCGCGGACCTTGGGAGCCACCTGCTGGTACCGGTTGGACGGCATATCCGGGAACAGATGATGCTCAATCTGATGGCTGAGGTTGCCGCTGAGTATATGAAACAACCGACCGCCCTCCAGATTGGACGAGCCTAACAGCTGGCGCAGATACCATTGCCCGCGGCTTTCGTCTTCCACCTCTTCCTCGGTGAACATCTCCGCGCGCTCGGTGAAGTGGCCGCAGAAAATAATCAGGTAGGACCACAGATTGCGCAGGATGTTGGCGGTGAAGTTACCGGACAACACGAACAGGAAAAACGGCCCCGCCAGCAACGGGAACAGCACGTAATCCTTGAGCACCTGACGGCGTACCTTCTTGAGGATCAGTTTCCGCTCCTTACGGTATTGTTCGCGGCTTTTGTCGCCACGGATCACCCGTTCGATTTCCAGATCGTGGAACGCCACCCCCCACTCGAACAGCAGCGCCAGCACCCAGTTATAGATGGGCTGGAACAGATAAGCCGGGTTCCAGCTCTGGTGCTCGGACATACGCATGATGCCATAGCCGACGTCACGGTCCTTGCCCACCACATTGGTGTAGGTGTGATGCATATAATTGTGGGAATGTTTCCATTGCTCGGCCGGGCAGGTGTTATCCCAGTCGTAGTGAGCGGAATCCAGATTCGGATCGCCCAGCCAGTCCCACTGGCCATGCATCACGTTGTGGCCAATCTCCATGTTCTCCAGAATCTTGGAGAGCGCCAACAGACCGGTTCCCGCCAACCATGCCGGCGGCAGAAAGCCGAGGAACAGCAGTCCCCGGCCGGCTACTTCACAGCCTTTCTGGAAGCGCACCACACGGCGGATATAGCGGGCGTCGGCTTCGCCACGGTCCGCCATCACCTGCTGGCGCAGAGCTTCGATTTCCTCGCCGAAAGCATCTACCTGGGAACGGGTCAGGCTGACACCGTCACGTTGAAAGACGATTGGGTCGTGCTCTTGTTGCATTGCGTATCCCATTTGTTCAACTCCTTGTTTTTGCGTCGCTTAGAGCCTGTTCACGATCTTTACACCGCCGCGCCGGAGTTCATTTTTTCGTCAGGTTGTGATTCCGATTGTGCCGTGTAGTCAATCTACATAAACAAGCGTAATCGCAGCCTGACGGAAAAAGGGGCCCGGCCCTTCGGGTTGCGCTGGAAAAGCCGCCAGACGACGCTGTGGCCTTTGACTTTGGAACCACCAGAGCCTGCAGACCCCAACGCCCTCTGGCGGCTTTTCCAGCGGCAACGCGGTGACGTAAAGATCGTGAACAGGCTCTTACAGCGCCACTTCCACGTCGCCTTCGGCGGCATGGATACAAAGTCTTACCAGTTGGTTGTCCACCGTCCGGCTCTCGCCGGTCTGCAGGTCGCGAACTGAACCGCGTACCGGGCAGCGGCAGGTATGACAAATGCCCATACGGCAACCATGGGCCGGATTCAGCCCGCTGCGCTCGGCGGCCTCCAGCAGGCTTTCACCGCCACCGGCCTCGGTGGTCAGATCACTGCCGGAAAAGCGGATCTGGCCGCCGTTGCCGGCATTCTTGGTCAGCGGCTGGAACCGTTCATGCAACAACGGCGCACGGCCTTCGGCGCGGTGCCATTCACTGACCGCGTCGAGGAAGCCGGCCGGCCCGCAGGCGTAGACCTGACGGTCAGCGGCGTCCGGCACCAGAGCGGCCAGCAACGCGGCGTCAAAGCGGCCCTGTTCATCACCGGGCAGCGGGGCCTGATGCCCCAACACCACACGGGCGTTCAATTGGGAATGGCGTCCCAGTTCCCGCAAGGACTCCAACAAAATCACATCCTCATAACGGCGATCGAAATGCAGCCATTCCACCTGACCGTCAAAGGAGGTGTTTTCCAGGTATCTTGCTATACTGTGAACGGGTGTAATGCCGGAACCGGCGGTCAGGAACAGCAACCGGTCCGGAATTCGGGCCGGCAACAGGAACTCACCGGCGGGCTCGCTGAGCGTCACCACGTCACCCGGGCGGGCGCGCTCAAGCAGATGCTCGGTCACACCGCCGGCCCGGTGACACTTGACGGTGACGGTCAAGGTCCCCGATTGCGGGGCACTGGACAGGGAAAAGCAGCGCCATTGCCGCGCACCGTTCACGTCGATGCCGAGCATTACATGCTGGCCGGCCTGAAATCCGGGCCACAGACGGTTCGGACGCAACGTCAGGGAAACCGCCCGGCCGGTTTCCCGGTGAACACCGGTGACGCGGGCGCGGATCTCCCGGGCCGAAGCCACCGGGTTGATCAGCGCCAGGTAGTCTTCCGGCTGAAACGGGCTGGTCAGGGCCTGGCCGAGGCGGCCAAACCAGCCCCGACGAGGCTCGATGATGGTCTGCATACGGCATTTCCTATCAATTTTGTGAACAGTTGTACACTTTTTACAGGGAGCCGATTTTATAGTCAACACCTGTTCACAAAAATAATTGTGAACGGAGTTGTCAAGCGCTTTGCTATATCCCGAGGCGGAAATTGAATACCATTGCCGCCGGAGCCCGGGACAAAGCGCAACGACAATACCCAGGCCGCATCACTGCTTCTTGCTTGATTGGTTAGATTTGATTCGTTGGTTAAAACAACAATTCGGGAGACTGTCTGACACATGACCAGAGAAACCGCCCCCCGGGGAAGGAAAGCCAGAAAGGGACGGACTCGCCAGGCGCTGATGGACGCGGCCTTGGATCTGGTGGCGAAAAAGGCCCCCTTTTCTTCCCTCAGCCTCAGGGAAGTGACCAAGAAAGCCGGTGTTGTACCCACCGCGTTTTATCGTCATTTCACCGACATGAGCGCGCTTGGCCTGACCCTGCTGGATGAGTCGTTCCGTACTCTGCGGCAGATGATGCGTGAGGTCCGCCAACATCAACTGCCCAATGAGCAGATGATCCGCGGATCCATGGAGACCTACTTCAATTATGTGCGCAACAATCGCACTTATTTTCTTTTTGTCTCCAAGGAGCTGTACGGGGGCTCCGCCACCATGCGGCAGGCAATCCGGCGGGAAATCCGGCTGTTCGTCAGCGAACTGGCCATGGACATGGCGCGCTTCCCTTTCCTTATCAATGTCAGTTCCCAGGATCTGCAGATGATGGCCACCCTGGTGGTCAACAGCGTGGTGGCGCTAACGCAGGAGATGTTGGAACTGAGCGAGGACGATGAAGCCGGCCAGAACGAAATGCTGATCATGGCGGAGAAACAAGTCCGTCTGATTTATTTCGGCGTGGCCCAATGGCGTTCCGAACCCGACAGGATTGCCTGAGCCGTCGGCGATACGGCCAATCAGCCTCTCCGGCGCTCTGCCTATACTGCCACGACATTGCGCTAAATGTTCGTGGGAGAAGGGTGTCCTTATGAGTGAGGTTCGATTCAAGGAGCTGCGTCACGCGCCGCCCATGGCGGTGAATTTCGCCAAAGCCGTACTGCGTGCGCGGGTGCGCCCGGGCAACGCTCCGGTACTGCCCGACGAGGGGCTGCGGCTCAACGATGTGGCTCAGAAATCTCGCCATTTGGCGGCCTACCGCCAGGTATGCGGTTTCAGCGCCGACGGTCATCTGCCCATCACCTACCCGCACATGCACGCGTTTCCGCTGCACATGGCACTGATCCTGGGTGACGGTTTCCCATTCCCGGCCATGGGACTGGTTCACGTGCGCAACCGCATCACCCAGTTCCGCCCGATCGGAGAACGGGAACAGCTCAATATCAAGTGCTATACCGGCAATCTGACCCAGGTGGAAAAAGGCTACGAGTTCTCCATCTTCACCGTGGTCAGCACCGCCGGTGAGCGGGTCTGGCAGAGTGAATCGGTAAACTTCCATCGCGGCGGCGGCCATGGTGAGAAAAAGTCCCCGGATGCGCAAAGAGATAAGCAAACCACGGCCCCCGCACCGGACCTGATCGAGGAATGGGAAGTCCCCGGCGACACCGGCCGGCGCTACGCCAGTGTCTCCGGTGACCGCAATCCGATTCACCTGTACCCGCTGACCGCCAAGGCCTTCGGCTTCAAGCGCCAGATCGCCCATGGCATGTGGTCCAAGGCACGCTGTCTGGCGGCTTTGCAGCCAGAACTGCCGGAGCAGGCTTTCACCGTGGATGTGCGCTTCAAGCTGCCCATGTTCATCCCCGCCAAGGTCAAGTTTGCCCGTACCCGGCAGAATGACGGACTCGATTTCCAGTTGCTTGCCGCCGACGGCGTCAAGCCCCACTTGAGCGGCAAGGTGCGTCCGGTCAGCGAATGACCGGCGCGCCCTGCCTGCCCAACCTCGGCCCGCCCAAATCCCTATCTGTTCAAACCTATCTGCTAAATTAAAAATGGGCGGTGTACACTGCCGCCCATGACCCGTGATGACACCAACGACTACGCAGCGCTGTTCCTGAACGACACGCCGCTCCTGGATGTCCGCGCCCCGGTGGAATTCGCCCGAGGCGCGTTTCCCCATGCCACCAACCTTCCTCTGATCGACGACCAGGAACGTCATCTGATCGGCCTGCGTTATAAGCAGCAAGGGCAACAGGCGGCCATTGATCTCGGCAATGAGCTAGTCCGTGGCGAGGTCAAGGAGCGCCGTCTGCGCGCCTGGCACGATTGGTGGCGGGCGCACCCCAACGGCTATCTCTATTGTTTTCGTGGCGGCTTGCGCAGCCGCACCACCCAGAACTGGCTGCGTCAGGCCGGTATCGACGCGCCCTTGGTAACCGGTGGCTATAAAGCCCTGCGGCGTTTTCTGTTGGAACACCTGGAACAGCATGTGCTCCAAGGGCCGCTATGGGTGCTCACCGGCCGCACCGGTTGCGGCAAGACCCGCGTCCTGCATCAACTGCACCGGGCGGTGGATCTGGAGGGGCTCGCCCACCATCGCGGCTCCGCCTTCGGCCGCCGGCCCGGCGGGCAGCCGGCGCAGATCGACTTTGAAAACGCCCTGGCCATCCGCTTGCTGAAACTCGGCGACCAGGCGCCGGTGCTGGTGGAGGACGAAGGACGCCTGATCGGCCGGTGCGCGTTGCCACTGTGCTTGAACCAGCGGCTGCGAAGCATGCCGCGCATCGACATCGAAGAGCCGCTGGAAAGCCGGGTGGACGTGATCCTGGAAGACTATGTCCTCACACCGCTGCGGGAATTTCTCGACGGCCACGACGAGGAGCAGGCCCACGGCCTGTTCGCCGAGCATTTGCTCGGCGCGCTGGACCGCATCCGCAAGCGCCTCGGCGGCGCCCGTCATCAGACCCTGCGCGAAATCATGATCCGGGCACTGGAACAACAGCGCCGGGGCGATGGCGGCGATGAGCACCGCCACTGGATCCGAGCCCTGCTAAGCGACTACTACGACCCGATGTATGACTATATGCTCCGCCATCGCCAGGGGCCGGTGTATTTTCGCGGCAACCGCGACCATGTCATCGCCACTCTGCAGGAATGGGAACGCGAAGAGCAGGCACGGCCGGAGGGCCGCTCACGGTGATGACGGCGGTCGCGCATCACGACCTGGTGCTGGTGGGAGGCGGGCACAGCCACGCGCTGGTACTGCGCCGTCTGAGCATGCGGCCGGTGCCGGGGCTGCGCCTCACACTGATTTCCCCCGACAGCCTCACCGCCTACTCCGGTATGCTGCCAGGTATGCTGGCGGGCCATTACCAACGGCATGAAACCCACATTGATCTGAGCCGGCTGAGCCGGGCCGCCGATGCCCGCTGGCTGCCGCAACGCGTGCTTGAGCTGGATCCCGTCCAGCGCCGCTTGCTACTGGATAACGGTGACCAGGTGGAATACGACACACTCAGTCTGGATGTCGGCGCCACCCCGGATCTGGATAGCGTACCCGGGGCCCGGGCCCACGCGGTGCCGGTAAAACCGGTAGCGACTTTCGAGCAGCGCTGGCGCCATCTATTGGCCGACCCCACCGCGGCTCGCCGGGTCGCGGTGGTGGGCGCCGGAGCCGGCGGCACCGAGCTGGCCGCCGCCCTGGCCCAGCGGCTTGGCGCCACCACCGAAATACAATTGATCAGCGCCAGCGAGCTGCTGCCTGGCTACCCGGACCGGGCGCGCTCGCTGATACGAAAGCGGCTGCTGACCGCCGGCGTCCGCATCGTGGAACAAGCGCCGGTGCAACGGGTCAGCGAAAGACAGCTCCATTACAACGGCCAGCCCCAGGCGGTGGATCTGGTGTTCTGGTGCACCGGCGCCCGGGCGCCGGCCTGGCTCGCCGCCAGCGGCCTGCCCTGCGATGAACGCGGTTTCCTGCGTGTGGACAGCACCCTGACCAGCCTGGGCAGCCCGCACGTTCACGCCGCCGGTGACTGCGCTTCGTTCCCTTCGCCTTTGCCCAAGGCGGGGGTCTACGCGGTGCGTCAGGCACCGGTGCTGGCCGATAATTTACTCGCCGCCACCCGGGGAGGACACAAACGGCCCTACCGCCCGCAACGGCACTTCCTGTCACTGCTGTCCGCCGGGGCGGGTGATGCGGTGGCCTCCAGACCGCCCTGGCCGGCGCTGGCGGGGCCCTGGATCTGGCGCTGGAAGGATCGCATCGACCGCGCTTTCATGAAGCGCTTTGAGAATCTGCCTGCGCCAATGCCCGCCGCGCCCGCCGACAGCGACGCAATGCACTGCGCCGGCTGTGGTGCCAAGGTTGGCGCCGCCACCCTGAATCACGCTCTCGCTGATCTTCAGACCAGGGTCCGCGATGATATCGAAGCTGGTGTGGCCCAGGGCGATGACGCGGCGGTGATCCGCTGGTCCGGGCAACACCGGCTGGTGCAAAGCGTGGACTATTTCCCCGCCTTCATGGATGAGCCCTACCTGTTTGGCCGGGTGGCCGCCCTGCACAGTCTCAGTGACATCTACGCCATGAACGCCGATCCCCATTCAGCGCTGGCTACTCTGTGCCTGCCCCGCCACCACCCGCGTCTGCAAGGCCGGGACCTGCGGCGCCTGCTGGCCGGAGCGGTGGAAGAGCTGAACCGGGCAAGCTGCACGCTGGTGGGAGGACACACCATCGAAGGGCCGGAAATGGCCGCCGGCTTCACCATCAACGGCGCTCTGACCGCAGCGGCCTGGAGCAAGGAGGGTGCCCGGCCGGGGCAGGTTCTGATTGTTACCAAACCACTTGGCATTGGCATTCAACTGGCGGCCTGGATGCACAACGTCCATCGGGGGCCGGATCTGGACGCTACCCTGGCAACCCTGTTGCAAAGCAACGGCCCGGCCCGTGCCGCGCTGTCCACCCTGCCGCCAAGCGCCTGCACCGACATTACCGGCTTCGGGCTGCTCGGACATCTGTTGGAACTGTGCCAACACAGTCAGGTGAGTGCCCGCATTGATCTGAATACCTTGCCCATACTGCCCGGTACCCTGGCGCACATACGCCAAGGCATTCACAGCACCTTGCGGGACAGCAACGATCAGGTGCTGGGTCATTGCGAGATTGCCCCCGCCCTGCTCGGCCGGCCGGAACTGGTCGCCGCCACCGACCCGCAAACCAGTGGAGGCCTGCTGTTGGCGGTGACCAGGGAACGCCTCGAAGCCACCCTGGCAGCCCTGCGCGGGGCCGGCGCCGATGCCACCGTGATTGGTGAAACCGTTGTAAAAAATCACAAAGCCGCCGCCACTATCACGCTGCATGAATAGTGTCTCGTGCTACTCTTGATGCATCATTCAAACAGGGAGCGACAGCCCATGAACAAGCGTCTCACTGGCGTTTTTACCGCCGCCGTTCTGCTCATCACCCAGGCCCTGTTCGTCCCCATGGCTCACGCCGCCATGGTCGGTACCGATACCCTGGTGGCCAGCGAACAACGGGCGGCCATGGAGCAGAAGGTCCTTGCGCTATTGGAGCACAAAGCCGCCGCCAAGGTGTTGGCGGAAAACGGGGTCAGCCCGGAACAAGTAAAGGATCGCCTGGACCGGCTCAGTGATCAGGAACTGACCCAACTGGCCGAACAGGCCGATGAACTGCCCGCCGGTCAAGGCGTGATCGGCGTGATCCTGGCGATCATTCTGATTCTGGTATTGCTCGATCTGCTCGGCGCCACCAACGTGTTCCCGGCCATCCACCCGATCAACTGATCGTGCCCTTTCGCGGACTCATCGCCGGGCTGGTTTTACTGCTGGCGGGGTGCCAGACACTGCCCCCGCCACAGTCGGCCCGGCAACCCGCCAACCAGCAGTTGGATGTTCCTTTCATTGCCCAGGAAAAATATCAGTGCGGCCCCGCCGCTCTGGGCATGATGCTGCAATGGAACGGCCTGCCCGGCGACGCCGAGGCGCTGGTGGACGAGGTCTGGTTGCCGGAACGCAAAGGCAGCCTGGGTATCGAATTGATGGCCGCCGGCCGCGCCCGCGGTTTGCTGGCATATCCCGTTAACCGGCCGGAAGCGCTGTTCAGTGAGTTGCAGGCCGGCCACCCGGTGCTGATTCTGCAGAACCTGGCACTGAAGCGCTGGCCGCAATGGCACTTCGCCGTGGTCACCGGTTATGGAGATGGCGGCGGCCGGCTGATCCTGCACAGCGGCACCCGCGAAGCCACCACCAGCCACTGGAACCGCTTCATTCGCACCTGGGCGCGCGCCGACTATTGGGGCATGGTGCTGCTGCCCGCCGGAGAGCTGCCCGCCAGCGTCCGCCCCGGCCCTCTTCTACACGCTCTTGCCCCACAGAAAAAGGATGCCTTGCGCCATTGGCGGACCGCGGCGTCCCGGTTCCCCAACGACGGCAAACTTCATTTCGCCTACGCCAACGCGCTGTGGCAGGCGGGCCGGAAAGCGGATGCTCTTGAGGTCTTCGAAAAGACCGTGACGCTCTCCCCCACCCTTGCGCCGGCGTGGAATAATCTGGCCTACGCCCGCTTTGACCAGGGTCACCGTGACGCCGCCCGGGAAGCGGTCTGCCAAGCCCACACGCTGGCGCCGGACGACGTCAACATCAAGGGCAGTGTCGCCGAAATCACCGACGGTGCGGGCTGTCCCTAAACAGCGCGCGGGAAATGGCGTCATTTCCGTTTTATCGCTATTGTCTAAGCTCCCGTTCATTCTCTGACAATGGATTACGCGCTTTCCTATGAGACCCGGTCGATCACGGTTACTGCTTTCCCTGCTGCTCTTCTGGATGCTGTGCGGTGTGGCCGCGGCGCAAGGCAGCGGCTTTTCTCTGCCCGGCATCGGTGATCTGGAAAAACAACTTACCGGGGGGGGCGACAACGCCGATACCCAGAAGGAGGGTGAACCGGCACCAGAACGCGCCCTTTTGGAAGAGACGCTGAAGCTGCGCAAGGAAATCGACGCCAATCACGAGCAGATCAAAAAGCTTGAGGAGCAGCAAAACTCGCTGCCGCGGGAGAAAGCCGCGCTTCAGGACGAGTTGGAAAAGATTCGCCGCGAAAGCAGCATCGACTGGGCCGAACGCTATCAGAGCTTGTCGATTTCCGCTCTGGCGGAAGAGCTCGGACAGAAGCTGCAGGCGCTGGAACGCAACCAGGAAAAGCTGGCGGCCACCGCCAGCGATGTGACCAGTTCCCAAACCCTGCCGGAGCGCGCCCAGAACACCATCAGCGACAGTCTCGCGGAAGCCGACGATATTCGCCGGCAGTTGAACCGCCCCTCGGCGGAGGAGACGCTGAGTGACACGGAAGTGCAGAACCTGCAAGTCAAGCTGGCGGCGCTGGATTCCCGTATTGAACTGCGCAACCAGGAGTTGGCCGCGGCCAGCGCCAGCGAACAGCGCTCACGCCTGCAACAGCGGGTGCTGGAAGCGGATGCGGAACTGATCCAGAAACAGCTGGATGTGCTGCAGCCGCTGATCAACCAGCGGCGCCAACAGCAACTGCAGGATGAATTGCAAGCGGCCTCCGTGGACCTGCCCGCCGAAGTGGCCGATCACCCCGAGCTGGCGGCGGCGGAAGAGCGCAACAAGGCCCTGCGCAAACAGTTGGTTCAGACCAGCGAGGAAGTCAATGATCTGCTGCGTGAAAACGTGGCCACCAAAACCCAGCTGGATCGGGTTCGGGCGCTTTCCACCACCGTCAACGACCAGATTCGCATGCTCGACGGCAGTTTGCTGTTGTCACGGATTCTGTACGAGCAGCAGAAGAATTTACCGGATTTCAAGCCCCGGGAAGGCCTGCCCAAAGCCATCGGCGACACCCGTCTGCGCCAGTTTGAAACCAGCCAGCAGCGCCAGCAAACGGAAGCCAGCATTGTCCGGATCGATGACCAGGACATCTCACCGGAAGACCGCGCCGCTCTGCAGGATGCCCTGGGAAGTCTGCATGACATCCACGTGGAATTGCTTAATCAATTGGACACCGAACTGGGGCGCAAGCTGAATCTGCTGGTACGGCTCAACCTGGTACAGGATCAGTTGGGGGATGTTTCCCGCAATCTGCACGACACCATCTCCGAGCAGACTTTCTGGATGCCCAGCACCCAACCGATCAATCTGTCCTGGCTAAGGGAGTTTCCGGCTCAGGTCCGGGATCAGGTCAACGCCATGCCCTGGTTGCGGATGGGCAAGGACGCCCTGGCATTACTGAAGGACAAGTGGCCCTGGCTGCTGCTGCCGGCCACATTCGCGGCGGCGCTGATGTGGTGGCGCCGACGGCTGCGTACCCGCATCCGCAAACTGAACAGCGACATTGGTTTTCTCCGACGGGACAGTCAGTTGCATACGCCACTGGCGATCCTGATGACGGCGCTGATGTGCGCCCCCGGGCCACTGGTATTGAGCCTGCTCGCCTGGGGGCTGTGGATTCAGCCCGGCACGCTGTCCACGGTGTTGGGCGCGGCTCTGCTGAAAGTGGCGCTGCTGTGGCTGGTGTTCGAAATGTGCTACCGGTTGCTGGCCCGTGACGGCATCGCGCAACGGCATTTTCGCTGGTCCGCCGACGGCAACACCCAGCTGCGCCGACGCTTGCTGGCGGTGGGCCTGGCAATGGTGCCGATGACCCTCATCATCGCCTTCGGCGAACAATGGCCGGCGCAGCTCAACAACGACCGTATTGGCCTGGTTATCATGGTGTTCGGGCTGGCGGTCATGGGTATCATGCTCACCCGGGTGGCGTTGCATTTTCCCATCACCCGTTTTTCCACCGCTTACAAAACCATAGCGGCGCTGGTATGCGGCGGCCTCCCCTTCGCGCTGATCGTGGTCATCGGCCTGGGTTACTACTACACCACGGTGCGTTTGTCCGGACGCATCATCGACAGCTTCTATCTGCTGCTGTTGTGGACCCTGATCGACGCCACCGCGGTGCGCGGTCTGGCGGTGGCGGCGCAGCGGCTGGCCTACAAAAGAGCCCTGGCGCAACGGGACAGCGACGCCAAGGAAACCAGCGTGGAAGGCATCGAGGTGGAAGAACCGCAATTGGATCTGGAGCGGGTCAATCAGCAGTCCCTGCGCCTGATCCGCATGGCGCTGGTGGTGGTTTTCGGCCTCCTGTTCTATTGGGTCTGGGCGGATATCCTCAGTGCCTTTTCCTATACCGAGAACATTCTCCTGTGGGAAACCACCGAGGGCAGCGGCAGCACGCTCACCCAGGTTCCGATCAGTCTCGGCGACGTCATGTTCGCGCTCGCCGCCACCGTGGTGACGTTAATGCTGGCACTGAACCTGCCCGGCCTGCTGGAGGTGCTGTTGTTATCGCGGATGAACCTGAAACAGGGCAGCAGTTACGCCACCACCACGCTGTTGTCCTACGTCATCATCGCTCTGGGTGTGATGGTGGTACTGGGCTCGCTGGGGCTGACCTGGAACAAGTTGCAATGGCTGGTGGCCGCTCTCGGCGTCGGGCTGGGCTTTGGTCTGCAGCAGATTTTCGCCAACTTTGTTTCCGGCATTATCATCCTGTTCGAGCGGCCTATTCGTATCGGTGACGTGATCACCATCGGCACCTTGTCAGGCACCGTCAGCCGGGTGCGGGTACGCGCCACCACGGTGATCGATTTCGACCGCAAGGAAATCATCATCCCCAACCAGACCTTCGTTACCGAACAGTTGATTAACTGGTCGCTGAGTGACACGGTAACGCGATTGATCATCACCGTCGGTTTCGCCTATGGCTCGGACCTGAACACCTGTCGAGAGATTCTCCAGACCGTGGCCCGCGATCATCCTAAAGTGATGAAGGATCCGGAGCCGATGATCCTGTTCATGGGCTTCGGCGCCAGCACGCTGGATCACGAACTGAGGGTCTACGTGAAGGAAATCGGCGATCGCCTGAGCACCACCGACGAACTCAATCGCCGTATCGATCAGTTGTGCCGGGAAAAGGGAGTGGAAATCGCCTTCAGCCAGATGGATATTCACATTCGCAGTATCAATGGCGGCGACAACCTGACCATCCCCGGCGAGCGCCGCGAATCCGGAAACAGCGACCCACAGACGGACGCCTGACCACCGGCGGGAAAATCAGGTACACAGCAGGCTTCCCTTCTAGCAGCGAGCACGGATGCTCTTCTGGCCTTGGAAGCATGAATTCGGCGTCCGCTACAACGCCGCTGTGGGAAGCTGACTTGCAAGCGAATGGACTTCCGGCGAGAAGATTCGCTTGCAGGCAAGCTCCCACAGATGCCCCCCTCTCTTCTCTAACCAGGAAATTCCATCATGCTCACTCACCGCCTCCCCCATGGCGGGGCTATTGTATTGTCCGGTGGCCCCGGCGCCGGCAAGACCAGTTTGCTCCAGGCCCTGGCCGGGCTTGGTTACCTCACCGTCACCGAATCCGGGCGGGCGGTGATTCGACAACAACGGGCGCTTGCTGGTGATGCCCTGCCCTGGCGAAACCGCCAGGCCTTCGCCGCCGCCATGCTGGACCGGGACCGGCGGCAGTACCGGCGGTACAGCCGCCGTGGCGGACCGGTATTCTTCGACCGGGGTGTGGTGGATGTGCTCGGCTATGCCCGCCTGGAACGGCTGCGGGAGAGCGCCACCCTGCGCTGGGCCGCGCGGCGCTACCGTTATGCGCCGGAAGTACTGATGCTGCCGCCCTGGCCCGACATCTACCGGCACGACCAGGAACGCAAGCAGACACTGGCGGAAGCCGAGCGCACGTTCCAGGTGTTATGGGACACTTACCTTAACCAGGGCTACCGCCCGCTCCTGGTGCCCCGGGGAACGATAAGAGAACGCCGTGACTGGGTCCTGTCCCATCTCGGTCTGGCTTGCTCCCCCATCCATGACGCACCGGGAAAATGCTAGACTCGCGTTCCCCGACACCACGGTAACCGGACACCATGCCATTGCTGACTCTGCGTGACTTGCAGCTTGATTACGGCGACCAGCCACTATTCGACCATTTGGACCTGACCATCGAGCCCGGCGAACGGCTGTGCCTGGTGGGCCGCAACGGTTCCGGCAAATCCACCCTGCTGAAAGTACTGGATGGGCAGGTGCAGGCGGACGATGGCCAGATCGAGCGCACCCAGGGCCTGGTTGTGGCGCGCCTGGAACAGGAGGTCCCCGAGGATCAGGACCACAGTGTCCAGGAGATGGTGGCCCAGGGTCTCGGCGAGTTGGGCGGCCTGCTGGCCGAGCACGACCGCCTCAGCCACAGGCTCAACGATGGCGACGACGCGGTGATGGCCCGCTTCCAGCAGCTCAGCGACCGTATCGAAAGCGCCGGCGCCTGGCAGCTGTTCCAACGGGTGGAGACGGTGCTCTCCAAGCTGCAACTCGATGGCGAGCAGCGTTTCGCCGGCCTCTCCGGCGGCATGAAGCGCCGCGTTCTGCTGGCCCGTGCGCTGGTGCAGGAACCGGATCTGCTGCTCCTGGACGAACCGACCAACCACCTGGATATCGACTCGATCCGCTGGCTGGAAAGCTTCCTGCGCGACTACCCGGCGACCCTGGTGTTCATCTCCCACGACCGCGCTTTCATTCGCGCCCTGGCCACCCGCATCATCGAGCTGGACCGCGGCCGGCTGACCAGTTGGCCCGGGGATTACGATCGTTATCTGGAAGGCAAGCAGGCGGCCCTGGAAGTGGAAGAAAGAAACCAGGCCGAGTTCGACAAGAAGTTGTCCCAGGAAGAACGCTGGATCCGTCAGGGCATCAAGGCCCGGCGCACCCGCAACGAGGGCCGGGTGCGGGCCTTGCAGTCGTTACGTAAAGAGGCTGCGCAGCGACGCCAGCGCCAGGGCACGGCGGCCCTTTCCATCCAGCAGGGCGACCGCTCGGGTAAAACAGTGATCGAAGCGGAACACCTCAGCTATGCGGTGGGCGGACAGACGCTGCTGCGGGACTTCTCGCTGACCCTGCTGCGCGGCGACCGTGTCGGTATTCTCGGCCCCAACGGCTGCGGAAAGTCCACCTTGATCCGTATTCTTCTGGGCCGCTTGGCGCCCGATAGCGGTAGCGTGAAGCAAGGTACCCAATTGAAAGTGGCCTACTTCGATCAATTGCGCGACAGCCTGGACGGCGAAAAAAGCGTGATCGACAACCTGGCGGAAGGCTCCGATGTAGTGGAAGTGGATGGCCGTAAGAAACATGTCATGGGTTACCTGCAGGATTTTCTGTTCGAGCCGGCCCGCGCCCGTCAGCCGGTCAAGTCCCTGTCCGGCGGCGAACGCAACCGCCTGCTGCTGGCCAAGCTGTTCACGCGGCCGTTCAATCTGCTGGTACTGGATGAGCCCACCAACGATCTGGACGTGGAGACCCTGGAATTGCTGGAAGAGCAATTGGTGAATTACCAGGGCACCCTGCTGCTGGTCAGCCATGACCGTGCTTTCATCGACAATGTGGTGACCTCGACACTGGTGTTCGAGGGTGGCGATCCGCACTGGTATGTGGGCGGTTATGAGGACTGGTTGCGGCAACGTCCGGAACCGTCCGCGCCGGAAACCGTCAAACCCGCCAAATCCGCCGCTCGCCCCGAACGCAGTGAAGCGGCGAAACCGGCGCGCAAAAAGCTGAGCTACAAGGAGCAGCTTGAGTTGCGCGATTTGCCGGCTCGCATCGAAGAGCTGGAAGCAGCGCTGGAGGCGCTGCAAAGCACGATGTCGGACCCGGCCTTTTACAAGGAAGCCGCGGAAACCATCGCCGCCGAGCAAAAACGGCTCTCCGAACTGGAACACACGCTGGCCGAAGCCTACGCCCGTTGGGAGGCACTCGACCAGCTCAACAGCTGAGACATCACCATGACCGCACGCTGGTCCCTGACCATCGCCCTGTTGGCCGTCCTGGCGCCCTGGCCGGCCCTGCACGCCGACGAGAGCCCCGTCGACGACACCGAACCCGAGGCGCACGCGGCTCCAGCCAATCCTCCCGCGAAACAGGTGGTCGACGACACGCAGGTGGTCGACACCGTGACCGCCGGCAGCCATGAGCCGCCGGCGCCCTCTTCCACCGAGGAGCCGCCGCCGACGGTGCGGCCGCTATCGCTGCTGGGCCGTAACGTGGTGCCGGGCAGCTTCGCCACGCTGCACTGGACACCGGATCAATCCTTCGCTTCCATCGCCACGCCGGTGCCGGTGCTGGTGGCCCATGGCAAGAAACCCGGCCCGCGCCTGTGCCTGACCGCCGCCGTCCACGGTGACGAGTTGAATGGTATCGAGATGGTGCGCCGTCTGATGTACGACCTGGAGCCGGAAACCCTGTCCGGCACTTTGATCGGCGTGCCCATCGTCAATCTGGAAGGCTTCCGCAATGGCTCGCGCTATCTTTCCGACCGCCGCGATCTCAATCGCCATTTCCCCGGCCGTGGCACCGGCAGCGCCGCCGACCGCGTGGCCCATTCCCTCTATGATCAGATCATCCGGCATTGCGAGTATCTGGTGGACCTGCACACCGGCTCGCTCAAACGCATCAACCAGCCGCAGTTACGCGCCGATTTGAAAAATCCGGATGTTCTGGCTTTCGCCAAGCACTTTGGCGGCATGACCGTGCTGCATGGCCGCGGCGCCCGCGGCACGCTGAGACGGGCGGCGGTGGACGACGGCATCATGGCGGTGACGATGGAGGCCGGCGGTCCCAATCGCCTGGAAGAAGAGGCGGTCAGCTACGGCGTCCAGGCGCTGGAAACCCTGCTGGAAAATCTTGGTATGCGCAAAGCGCGCCGGTTCTGGGGCGCGCCGCAGCCGGTGTTCTATGAATCGCAATGGATCCGCGCCAGTCAGGGCGGCATCCTGCTGTCGGAAGTCAAACTGAATGACAAGGTGAAAAAGGGGCAAATTCTCGGCACCGTCACCGATCCCATCACCAACACCGGCAGCGCCATCATCGCCCCCTACGACGGCCGTATCCTGGGCATGGCCATTAACCAGGTGGTACACGCCGGCTTCGCCGCTTACCGGCTTGGCGAGGAGCAAACCCCGGAGGAGGTGGAGGCCAAGGCCGAGCAGGCGCAAAGCGTGAAGCCCGCCGACGGTGACTCACCGGCGAAAACGGAGGATCCCGAAGCCCCCGCCTCGACGGCGCCGGCGGCCGCGGAAAAACCGGCCGCCACCGACGCCGGGGTGGAGGACGAAGAGCCGGAGGAGCCGGACGACCGCCAGCGGGATTGATCGGCCCAAAGGTCCGGCGGGATGCATTCCGCCGCCGGATCTGCCACCCTAGAGGACTGGTTTTCGTTGTTCGTTCCGCCCCAAGGACGAGGCTATGCTATCGACTCAGCGGGTCTATCTGACCTCCGCCGCCATCATCGTTTCCCTGGTCGCCCTCGGCGCCGCCTTCCCCAAAGCCTTCGCCAGTACCGCCGCCACCTTGTTATCCAGCCTGAGCCGCTACTTCGGCTGGTTCTACCTGCTCAGCGTCTTCGTGTTCGTGGTGTTCCTGCTGGTGCTGGCGTTCAGCAAGTACGGCAAGATCCGCCTCGGCCCCCAGGACAGCACGCCGGACTACAGTCTGTTTTCCTGGCTCAGCATGCTGCTTTCCGCCGGCTTCGGCGTCGGGCTGGTGTTCTACGGCATGGCCGAACCGATGCTGCATTTACAGGAGCCGCCCCACGGTCTGGCCGAACCCGGCACCCGGCAAGCCGCTGCCCTGGCGATCCAGTACAGTTTCTTCCACTGGGGCGTCAATCAATGGGCCGCGTTCACCCTGGTGGGCCTGATCATCGCCTTTTTCCAGTTCCGAAAAGACCGCCCCGGGCTGGTGTCGACCATGGTGGAACCGGCCCTGCGCGACCTGCCACGCCGTCAGATCGCCTCCGATACCCTCGACGTGATGGCGGTGATCGCCACCGTCACCGGCGTCGCCACGTCTCTCGGGCTCGGCGTGCTGCAAATGAACGGCGGCCTGGAGTCGGTGTTTGGCTGGCCCAATGATGTCTGGAGCAAGGTCGGCATCCTCGGCGCCATGTTCCTGTGTTACATGGCGTCCTCCTATACCGGCCTGGACCGCGGCATCCGCATCCTCAGCAATCTGAATATGGTGCTGTGCCTGACGCTGATGGCCTATATGCTGATCACCGGCCCCACCGTGCGGATCTTCGACGTGTTCGTGAACGGCCTGGGTGATTACTTCGGCAACTTCATCGAAATGGCGCTGACCATTCCCCCGTTCGAGCGCGGCGACTGGATGGACCGCTTCACCGTGTTCTATTGGGCCTGGGTCATCGCCTGGTCACCGTTCGTCGGCACCTTCGTGGCGCGGGTATCGCGCGGGCGCACCATTAAGGAGTTCGTGTTCGGCGTGCTGCTGGTGCCGCCGTTGCTGGCCTGCGCCTGGATCGCCGTATTCGGCGGCACGGCGCTGGACCTGGACCTGACCCAGAACGCCGGCCTCGCCGCCGTGGTTCACAACGACGTTGCCAGCGGTTTGTTCAAAATGTACGAGATGCTGCCTTATGGCTATCTCCTCAGCGGCCTGACCATGGTGCTGCTGTTCATTTTCCTGGTCACCTCGGCGGACTCGGCCACCTACATCGTGGCGCAGATGACGGATCAGGGCTCTCTCAATCCACCACTGAAAAAACGCCTGACCTGGGGCGTGCTGATTTCCGCCATCTGCATCACGCTGATATCGGCCGGAGGGCTGAAGGGCCTGCAATCGGCGGCACTATTGGCCGCCCTGCCGTTCGCCCTGGTGCTGTTTCTGATGGTGATCGTACTGGTGCGAGAACTGCGCGAAGATCGCCGCAATATGCTGCTGGATCTGTATCACCGCAATGAGGGCACACCGGTGGGCGGCGACCCGTTCGAAGCGGAGGAATTCACCGATCTGGCGCCGGAGGAAAAGATTCGCCGGCGCCTGACCGCAGTGAATCGCACACCGCCGGGCTGACCAATCGCCCTTGCAGAGGAGACTACGAAGCCGCTGTGGGAGCTTGTAGCAACCTCTGAATTCATGTCCCCGAGACTGGTTGCTCCAGCTCTGCCAGGGAAACGGCCGGTTCGGCTTCGTAGCACCGGCGCAGCAAGCGCATGAAGGACTCCGCCTCCGGAATCGTGGTCCCGCCAATGGCGGTGACCGCGATACCCGGTGTCCATGAGTTCATCACCGCCGCCCCGGCCAGATCGCCAAGACGCTCCAGAGTGATCTCTTCATGACGCTGGGCAATGCCAAGGCGATCCAGTTGCCGCTGAACCATGCCCATCATGGTGCCGTGCAGGATCGCCGCCCTGGGCCAGACAACCGCGTCGCCATCCCAGAACACCAGATTCCAGATGGTGGCTTCACTCAATCGCCCCTGCCGGTCGAGAAAAGCAGCGTCGTCAAAGCCCTGACGGATGGCCTGATGCAGCCAGTAGGTCTTGCCGGCTTCGCCAACATGTTTGATCGCCGCCAGGGGACGTTCATGCTCCACCACGCTCAACCTCAGCGGCCCCCGGGGGCCCTCCGCCGGAGTATCGGTGCGCACCAGCACCTCCGGCTCTGTATCCATGCTGCGGCTGCTGAATTCACCACCACCAACGAAAACCGTGACCGTCAGTGATTGATCCGCCGGCCCGGTGTCGATGGCCGCTTTGATATAGGAACGCATCCGTTGATCGGACACCGCCACGCCAAAAAATTCGATGGAGGCTTCACGCAGGCGGGTCAGATGCAGATCGAGCCCTTTGACCTTGCGGCTTCGCACCTGCATCGCGGTGAAGTGCGCGAACCCCGCGAACGCCAGGGGTGTCACCTCCGCGACGGTGACCGGACGGCCGTTGATGGCGGCCTGATAGGGACGGTTTTCAATGGACATGCCACGCTGCTCCTGATTCACATGTAGGAGCCGGCACCTTAAACTGTGACAGCGCTGTCAGAGTCAAGACGATGAGATGAAAATAGGCGAGCTGTCGAAACGTACCGGCGTGAGCGTCCGCATGCTGCGCTACTACGAAGCCGAAGGGCTGCTCAAACCGCGACGTACGGCCAGCGGCTACCGGGACTATGATGCCGCGGAAATACGGACCGTGGAGCGGATCAAGCTGCTCGGTTCCGGAGGCATGACGCTGGCGACGATCCGCCAGTTCCTGCCGTGTGTGCGCGGTGAGGGTCCGGTGTTCGAACCCTGCGATGAGCTTCGTACCGTCCTGCATGAACAGATCCGCCAGGCCGACCAGAAAGCGGAAAAACTGGCGCAAAGCCGGCGGATTCTGCGGAATTTCCTGCACGAGATCGAACAACTCTGAGCCGCCGCGCCTCAGGCTAGGGCCCGCACTAATGGGACAGCACCTGGAAACGGCGCCGCAGACGAAAGCCCTGATCGTCCACCAGCGTGAGCGTATGCCAGCCAGGCGCCGCCTGGATCGCCCATTCGTGGAAATGAGCGGTGCGCCCCAGATAGCGGTCGTCCAGGTGCCAGAACAGTTCGGCGTCATCACGTTCATGCACCACCCGGAACACCGCCCCACCACGCTGCCCGCCCAGTTCCACCGGCAGATAGAGCGCGGAGCCGGCGTGGGGATAGATCACCGCCATCGGCGCCCGTGAACTCAGCGCCCGGGCACCCGCCGCGCAGTCTTCCCGCCAGGCCGGCAGGGGCCGGTATTCCGGGTGGCGGAAGCGGTAGAAATAAGCCTGCGCCGGCGGCAGCACGAACCAGTCGCGGGCGCTCATGGCGGCCACGTTCTCGCAACCGCTGTGCACCCGCCGCCCTTGATCGTCCACATGCACACGCAAATGATGTGGCGTGACGGCTTGGAAGTGGCTGTCCAGCGGCGCCAGCACGGTACGCGCCGAGCACTGCCCGCCGGCCAGATAGCCATCGTCACGGCACACCCGCAGTTCCTTCAGATCGCCCAACGGCGCCTGAGGCCACTCCGCCGGCCCCAGCAGGCTGAACAGATCCAGCATCAGCGGCGCCGCGGTGGTGGCGCCACCCAGCGCCGGAGCCGGTTCGCCGTTGCCGTTACCGGCCCAGACGCCCACCGTATAGCGGCCGTTGCTGCCTATCGCCCAGGCGTCGCGCAAACCGTAGCTGGTACCGGTCTTCCAGGCGATCGCCTGGCTGGAACGATACAGCCGCCATTGCCGGGCGGTGCCGGGACGGGCCACGTCACGCAGCGCCTCCAGCGTCAACCAGGCAGCTCCCGCGCCGATCGGAAACGGCTCCGGCAGCGGCTGGACATCGCTCAGCACAGTAACCGGCGCCGCCTGGCCGTCACGGGCGCTGGCCATCAGTCTGGCGTACAGCGCCGTCAGCTCCATCAACTTGCCTTCGGCACCGCCCAGCACCAGGGTCAAACCGTAGTTCTCGGCATCCCTGAACAGCGTGCTCATTCCCATGGCGCGCAACTGGTCATGGAAGCGGGCCACGCCGTATTGGCGCAGCATACGCACGGCGGGGATATTCAGCGACTGGGCCAGGGCCTCGTGGGCCGGCACCGCGCCCCGGTATTCACGGTCGAAATTCTCCGGACTGTAACCGCCGTAGTTGGTGGGCAGATCGGGCACCAGGGTATCCGGCAGCAGCAGGCCTTCCTGCAGCATCAAACCGTACAGCAGCGGCTTGAGCACGCTGCCGGTGGAACGGGGACGCCCGGCGATGTCCACCGCCGCCCCATATTCACGGCGGTCGCCGTGGGTGACATTGCCCACATAGGCGCGCACCGCCAGATCGCGATGGTCGATCACCACCACCGACAGATTATGCACGCCGTCGTTGGCCAAACGCCGTCCATGCTGTCCGGTAAGGGCGTTCACCCGTTGCTGCAGCCCGGCGTCCAGCGTGGTGTGAATCAGCGGGGAAGTGGTGTCGGCCGCCAGGGTGTCGAGCAGATGCGGCGCCAGCGACGGCAACCGCGCGGTGCGCGGCAGCGGTTCCAGCTTCGCCAGCCGTAACGCGTCCGCATCGATCAGCCCCCGTTGCCGCAGGGCTTCCAGCAGACGGTCCCGCTTCGCCAGTAATTGCTGCCGCTGCCGCCCCGGGTGGATCAGCGCGGGGCTGTTGGGCAGCACCGCCAGCAGTGCCGCTTCCGCCCAGCTCAGGTCGTCCGGCGCGCGCTGGAAATAGCGCCATGCCGCCGCTCTCAACCCCACCGTGTTGCCGCCGAACGGCGCCCGGCTGGCGTACTCCACCAGAATCCGCGACTTGCCCAGGCGCCATTCCAGTTGCAACGCCAGCAACGCCTCGCGGGCTTTTTCCCACAGGGTGCGGGGCGGATCGTCCCGCAACAGCCGGGCCAACTGCATGGTCAGGGTGGAGCCGCCGCTGACCACCCTTCCGGCGCGAATATTGGCCACCGTGGCCCGGGCCAGCGCCAACGGATCGACACCCGGGTGCCAGCGGAAACGACGATCCTCGAAGGTCAGCAGGGCTTCACGGTACTTGTCCGGCAGCGTCTCCACCGGGGCGAAGCGCCATTGTTGATCCGCGGCGATACGGGCCGCCAGGGGCCGCCCGTTTCGATCCAGCATCAACACCGCATAGTCACTCCGCTGCAGCGACGCCGGCAGCGGCGAAAACTGCAGCAGCGCCAACGCCGCCAGCACCACCAGCAGCAGTGCCGCCAGGATGCGCCGGCGGCGTGAGGGAGACGGTTTTGTCATCGTGTTCCAGATGTTGTCGGGTAGCGCCCGGTGACCGGCCGGACCATTCGCGGCCCGGCCGGTGAGGGCTATTCCGCCACCACTTCCACCCATTGGCCACGCTTACGGGACTGAATAAAGCCCTGATACATGGCTTCCACCTGCCAGCCGGGCAGATAGAAACGGCCGGCGAACGAAGCGTTCAGCTCCACATTCACGGTACGCGTGGCGCCGGGTTTCAGGGAGAAATAGCTCAGCACCCGGTCGTCGCGCACGTCCTGGTAATCCAATGGGGTTTCCTTTTCGTCCTTGGCATCGTCCACGCCAGTGGACGACAAACGCGAGGCGATTTGCCAGCCGGAGGGCACGATTTGTGTCAGCGCCAGATTTTCCAGACGGCGGTTGGTGCGATTGCTCACCTTCACCCGGGCGCGGAAATCCGTGCCCTGGGTCAGCCGCGCGGGATCCAGCGGCGAGCCGTCCATCGACAGGAACGTCACCGACAGGTCGAGTCCCTCGGACACCGCTTTTTCCTGACCCGGAGCCGGCGTGCCGACGGTGGTCATGGTGGCGAACAAACGACGATCGCTGTCGTTGCGGACCACGATGGACTCGCCGTCATCTTGGATCTCCAGCGGCTGCTGGAACACCGGGCTGGTGGCGTGGGTTTCCCGCCAATCGCCCTCGCCCTGCCGCCAGGCCAGATCATAGCCGTCCCCGGCGCTTTCATCGCCGGCAAAGCGCGCCATGGCCATCAGCGACCAGGCCAGACTCTGGGTGGAGAACCAGCGATCGGAGGCCAGATCATCGGCCACCACCCGGGCTTCGTCCCAGGCCCGCGCCTGATCACCGCGGGCTTCCAGCACCATCATGCTGATGGCGCGGTCACGCAACGCGGAGCCAAAGGTGGGGCCGGGCTCATCGTAGTCGCCCACCTCGCCATCAATGGCGATCAATTCACCGGCCACATCGGTCAGTCCCATTTGCTGATAGGCGGCGGCCAGCAACCAGCGGGCGGTATAACGGCCATGCTGGTTGCGGCTGTCGCTCACCGCCAGCGCGCCGCGCAGACGGTTCATGGCACCGACTTCCGGCTCCCCGGCCAGCGCCAGGGTATAAAGCCGGTAAGCCTGGCTCGCCCACTGCCAGGCGTACTGACCGGGGTCGCTGGCCAGCCGCCGCTGATAGTTCCGCCAGCCGTCGATCATCTGCGCCGGTACCGCGTAGCCAAGGCGGCGCGCTTCCACCAGGAAGTGACCGGCGTAGGAGGTGCCCCAGTCGCTGGCCTGGCCACTGCCGGGCCAGTAGCTGAAGGCGCCGTCGTTCAGTTGGAAGCGGCGCAGCCGGTCAATGGCGCCGGCGATGTTGTTCTGCACTTCCTGTTTCTGGGCGTCACTGAGCCCAACCAATTGGTGCAGGTACAGCTGCGGCAACACCGTGGAGGTGGTTTGCTCGACGCAGCCGTGGGGATAGCGGATCAGGTATTCCAGCCGCCGCTCCAGTCCCATGGCCGGCAGACTGCTGACCGTCAAGGCGCTTTGGTTGGTGCCCGGCAGACCATGGGGAGTCCAATCCAGCGCCCAGCTGTCTCCAGGTTCCAGCACCTTGAGCTGCTCCCGGCTGGTGGGCGGGTTGGCGGTGCGGATCGGCAGATTCACCGTCTCCCCGGCCTGCTCCTTACCCGCTTTGGCCGACACCGTGACCCGGGCGATCCCCACCTGGTCACCGGCCTCCAGTGACAGCGTGGCGATCTTGTCTCCAGGCTCCTCGAAGGTCAGCCGGGCGGTGTCCCGGGTGACCTTCAACGGCGGTTCCGCCTCCAGGTTCAAATCCACATCGGTAATGGTGTCCTCGGTGGCGAAGACATTCACCGGCACCTGCAGGGACTCTCCCGGCCCCAGCACCCGCGGCAACGTCGACAGCAGTGTTAACGGCTGGGTCACGGTGACCGGGGTGTCCGCCTTGCCGTAGGCACGCTGCTGGCCGTCGCGATGTCCCGCCACCACCATCACCCGGACCTCGCCCATGTAGGCCGGCAACTGAACCTTGTGTTCCTGCTCAGACTTGGCCTTCAGTTCGAATGGTCCGGCGAAATACACCACCGGCGGGAACCGGCGGCGCTGGGCTTCGGAGCCATCCATCAGCCCCTCCGAGCCGCCCACCGCCAGCATCCGCTCCAGCTCCCCGCCGTAGGCGCCCACCACCTGATCGAACAGATCCCAGGTGAGCACGCCCAGCGCTTCCCGGCGGAAGAAGGTTTGATGGGGGTTCGGCGTTTGGAAATTGGTCAGACCCAGCAGGCCTTCGTCCACCACCGCCAGGGTATAGGTCATCGCCCTGCCCTGCTTCTCGGACACCGTCACCGTCAGTTCGCTTTCCGGACGCACTTCCTCCGGGGCTTCTATATCCGGCTCCAAGCGCGTGTCCGGGTCTTCCACCAATAACGGCACGATGCCATAGAGGCGAATCGGACGGTCATTGTCGCGGTCCTTGTGCGCTTGCAGCAGAGTGGCGTGCACGTAAACGTTGGGCGCCATGTCCGCGGTCACCGGAATCTCCAGGGTGAAGTTCTCCTTGTCACCGGGTTTGACCCAGTAGTGGCGCAAGACCCGCGAGCCGCTTTCCAGACTGACCAGCAAGCGTCCGGCGCCGGACACCGGCACCTTCACCCTGGCCATCTCACCGACCTGGTACTGTTCCTTGTCGGTGGACAACGCCAACCGGGAGGCGGCGTCACCGCCACCGCCGCGCTGGCCGCTCCAGCCCAGGTACACGGTCCGTGCCGCGCAATGCCCGCCTTTGTCATCACAGACGCGCACCAGGTAGCGGCCCCAATCGTAATCCGGACCGTTCAATCGCCATTGCACCCGCCCCTTGTCGTTGGTGGTGAGCTGGGTGGCCTTCACCTTGCGGGTATGCGGGTTACTGATGAAATTGGCGAGATCATTGGCGCCCCGATCCCACCACCAGCGCCAGTCGATACGATAGACGCTCAGGGTGACGGAACGGGATTCCGGCTGCCCGTCCTGGTCCAGGGTGAGCAGATCCAGATTATGGTTCTGGTCGCGTCCGAGAGCACCGCCCCAGCCATCACCTTCCGGAACCCGCAGTCCTACCCAATGCCGATACGGCGCCACCGGCAATCGCTGTACCTGGGTGCTGTAGTCGCCGCCATTCTCGAAAATCCGCGTGGTCACCAGCGCCGCCGCCATGCCCGGCGGCGTGACCGCCGGCACCGCCAGATTCACGGTGGCGTCGCCGGCATCGTCCAGGCGTCCCTCGAAAGCGGTGAACGGCTCCGCCTGCAGGGTGCGGGACGGATCCTTGAAGGTGTAGCCGGCATACCCCGGGAAGGGATCGGCGCCGTTGAGCAGGCGCACCTTCACATCGGCCTTGAGGGCACTGGCGCGGGCACCGTTGAGCCATTGTCCGTGCAGCGCCAATGGTGTGCTCTGACCGGCGAAGACCTGCTCGGGGGCGGTCAGCTCAATACGCAACCGGTTGGGTTTGATCGCTTCCACCCGTAGCCGGGTATCGAAGTCCCGCTCACCCAGACGTGCCACCGCCCGCCAGTTGCCGGTGGGGGCGCTTTCCCCGGTCTTCAGGGTAAAGGTGTAGAACCCGTTCACCGGCTCGTCGTTGGTATAACTGGCGACCTTGTTACCGCGCGGATCAAACCAGTCCACCGTGACCGGGTGATCCGCCGGCATGCGTTGTTGCGGGTCATCCAGTACAAAGGTCAGATGAATATCATCACCGGGCCGCCAGACATCCCGCTCACCGTAAAAGAACCCTTTCAGGCCATCGAGAACCCGCTCGCCGCCGGTGTCGAACTGGTTGGAAGGCAGCGCCCGGTTGCGGGCCACCTTGAGATAGCCTTTTTCCTTGCCGTTTTTCGCCACCAGATAGAAAGGCGTGCCGGATAATTTCAACTCCGCAATGCCGTTATCGCCACTGCTGGCACTGCCCAGGGACTGGTGCTGGTAGTTGTAGGCGGTAACCTGGGTTCCCGCCAGGGGCGTGTTGGTATCCAGGGCGGTGGTGACCACCAGCATCCGGTCGTCCTCCCCCTGCTTGGCCAGCAAACCGAGGTTGGAAGCAATGAAAGAGCGGGAGCTTTCCGCCTGGTTGTTGTAGGCGTAATAACTGTCGCTGCAGGGATTATCACGCTCGTCCCAGCGCAGGTAGCCGGCATCGTGATAATAACGGCTCACTTCATCGTCCTGGCCCGGTCCTTCGTAATTGTCTGGTAGCGTGTTCTCACGCCGCGGCCCGCCATCGCCGCATTGGTAATGAATGCTGCGCGGGTCCACCTTGAGGGTAAGCAGGACCAAACCATTGGGGTGTTTGGCCATCAGCTCGGTCAGATCGAGCCGGTACCGTTGCCATCCCCGCTCCTCGGATGGCGGCAACTCCAGGGTTTTCTGCCAGAGATAACGGCCGGAGCGGGTATCCGGATGCTGGTTCTCCAGATCACGGGATTGCAAATAGGAGGTGATGTTGTTCTCGAACACCTCGAACGCCTGTACCTGGATAGCACCGGCGGCGGCGGCCTCGAACGGCACGCTGAGCACTTCGCCCCGTGGCAGAATGGCCCCTTCGCCAACAAACCGCACAGCGGGCTTGGCCATACTCAATACCAGGGATTGCCGGTACATCTTCTCCAGCGTATGGCGGGAGGCACTGACCACGCCCGGAGCGATCTGCAACACCGCCTTCTCGTCCACCTCGTCGCTTGGATAGACCAGCAACCGGGAGCCGTCGACCTGCACCCGGGCGCTCTTGCCACCCAGCGCCACCATTCCCAGGAAGTCCTGTCCCGCCTGCAGGGCCTCGGAAAATTGCACCACCACATGACGGTCGGGGAAGCTCTCCGAGCGGACCGAGGTAACGGCGAACTGGCCGGGCCGAGGTACCGAATAACTCCGCTCGCCCGCCCCCGACTCGCCCACGGGCTCACCATCCCAGGCCAGGCGGACCTCCTCGCCGACATCACGGCGGATGCCGGTAACCTGGAAGCGGTGGGTCAAACCAGCGGACGGGTGTTCCCACACGATCGGCAGCGACGTCTCACTCTGTTTGGCGGAGAGCACCGATTCCAGCGCCTGATTATCCACCAGATCCAGGGTATCGATCCGCCCTTTCAGGATCATGGTGTCGCTCCCTTCCGCCGGCGCCAATGCCTCGACCCGGATGGTCAGTTGCTGGCGCAATACGGTCAGCCTGGTTTCCAGCGGAGGCAGACTGTCATCGACTCCGGAAAGGCCCTGAGGAAACAGAGTGACAGTGAAACTTTGATCACTGCGCAAGGGTTCCAGAGGCCGTATCTCAAGCCGGTCACGGGCGGTGAACACCGCCGTGAAAGGCCGCTCCGGGCGCAGTTTCACCACGCTTTTCTGTGGTTCGTTGAGCGCGCTCTGCTCCACCACCGGATGGGTGAAACGGAATACCAGTGGGGAGCGGGAGCCCGTTTCTCCCCGCGGCCAGCTGTCCAGATGAGTACGCCAACGGGGATCGGGCTCACTGTCGGCGGCCACCGCGGACCCGGCCTGTTCGCTTTTATCCCTGGCGGACGACGCCGATTCGTCGGAGGTGTCACAAGCCCATAAACCCAACAGCAGCAGAGACACGCCAATCAGGCGTAGAGCGGAGCTTTGCATTCCTTGCCTACCTTATTGGATGGTGTAATCAGGCTAAATTAGCACACTTCCAAACCCGACCCCATGCTGTCGTCTGTGCACAAGAATTGACCACTCAAGCCGAAATCCCGGGCGATAAAGCAAATGTTTTTGCATTTCAGTGGCGCCATACTCAAAGCCGTCAACGAGGTCCCATCTGTTGACATCGGAGTTGTACTCCGTGATAGCTCTCCCGAGCCAAACGATTCACGGCGCCCCATGGGCGCCGTTTTTTTTTT